>Ga0209362_1000422_pt1 | contig 37988 bp, 22 predicted proteins | sample SaaInlV_165m_DNA_FD_184680 | JGI IMG/M metagenome (GOLD analysis project Ga0209362, IMG submission 184680) | Marine microbial communities from expanding oxygen minimum zones in the Saanich Inlet - Saanich Inlet SI037_S3LV_110m_DNA (SPAdes)... | ecosystem: Environmental > Aquatic > Marine >... | reverse complement strand
CGGTGCCACCGCAGACGAAGAAGCCCTGCGAGCCTTGTTCGAGCAAGTGGCCGATTAGTGGTGCGACGCGCTCTGCAGCGAGGGCTGAGCCGTCGTCGGTGAAAGGGGTGACTAGGGCGGGCCAAATGCCGCGCGCGAGTTTGTCGGTCATATCTCTTAAGCCTCCGGAAAATCGAGTGGGGTGCGCTGTCCGACATAGGGCGGGCGCAAGAGGTCGCGTTGCAGGTCGTTTTGCGCCAAGTCGAGATACTGATCGAGCTGTTCGGATTTGCCCCAGGTCGAATAGCCGGGGGAGTATTTGTAGAGCAACGCCCGCCGTCGGTTGGCGCCCTTCCAACGGGTCGTACCGTGTACCAGCGCTTCGGTAAAGATCAGCATATCGCCGGCCTTGAACGACGGGTTGGCGACCAGATGCGAGTCGACAGGCGGTTTGTAGGTGTTGAGGTTTGATTTGTGGCTGCCGGGTACGCAGATCAGCCCGCCGTCGCCGGGGTTGATGTCTTCGAGAGCGTACATAATGACGATAAGGCCATTCCACATTTGATTGAAGGCCCATTGGTACTGGTGCTCGCCCTGATCGGTACGCAGCCCGCCGTGCAGATTTTCGCGAACCTCGGTCTCGTTGGTCATCTGCAGCCCGTAGGTGTGGTCGAGACGCAGCCAGTCGCCGATGATGGTGCGCATGACTTTGAGCGTGCGCGGGTGGGCCATCAAGTCCATGAATATGGGGTCGAGCTTGAGGAATTGGAAGCTGTGTGGGAATTCGCCGGCTTGGTCCTGGTCGAGAAGCTCGTTCATACGGGCGACATCGGCATGGGGAATGAGGTCGCGGAGGACGATATAGCCATTGAGGTCGAATTCGTAGATTTCTTCTTCGTTCACGGTCCTTGTTCTCCTGGTTGACGGTTTGCCTCGCAAGGGCGGATAATTTACCATTTTGTGCATCCGCAGCAAGTCCATACATCGATACGAATGAGGAAATGCCATGCCGAGTCGCAGTGAACGTCTTTTTGCCGCCTTAGCCGAACGCGGGGCCGACGCCTTTATCAGCGGAAATCGGCCGAATCAGCTCTATCTGCTCGATCACCCTGATCCGAGCACGGTAATTTCCCGCGCAAATTGTGCCGCCGTAGTTTTCTCTGCGGGCGAAACGGTAGTTTTCCCAGGGGTTTGGATCTCTAACGCCTGCCGCGATATGCTGGAAAACTGCGAGGTGGTGGCCAACGAAAAGGGCGATCCGCCGCCCGTCGCGCAATTGGTAGAGCGCTTGGCAAAAGTAGGTTATAAGAAAGTCCTTACCGATAAACCCGAACTGGCGGAAGCGATTCGCAACGGCGTTGCCGGCACCGCCGTTGAAGTCGAGGATATCGCCAGGGAACTGCGGCGCACGAAGGACGAGCGCGATTTGGCGGGCATGCGCGAGGCGGCGCGGGTAGCCGATTTGGGTATGAGTACGGCTTTTGCCGCGATTCGGCCGGGGATAACGTGCGGTGAGGTGATCGCCGAGGGTACGTCCGAGATGCTTAAGGCCGGGGCCGAGAGCGTGGCGATGGCGCCGGCGGCCGGGGTCGGCACCTATTATCTCGACAGCGGCGAGGATCCGCGCCGGGTGATCAAAGAGGGTGATATGGTCTTTATCGATATGGGGATCTGGGTGCACGGCTATTTGGGCGATATGACGCGGGCGGGCATTGTTGGTGAAGGATCGGTTGAGCAACGCGATTTGTTAAAGACCGTGCAAGAAGCCTATACACTCGGTTCTCAGGCGATGGTGCCGGGGGCCGACGGCAAGGCCATTTACCAATCGGTTGTAGATCACTTTGCCGCCAAGGGGTGGGAACGCTATTATGTGCACCATTTGAGCCACGGGCTGGGGTTGGGCGGGGATCGGCCGCGGATTGCGCCGGACGGGGCCGATATTTTACAGGTGGGGGATGCACTCTCGTGTGAGCCCGGAGTTTATATTCCCGGTCTGGGCGGTGCGCGGGTGGAGAATATGATTTATGTCGGTAACGACGGGCCGGAGGAGTTGACTATAAGCCCGCTCGATTTGCCGATGGGCTTATAGTCGATACGATTTCGAGGCGTGTTCGAATTGTCCGAGCGCGGATATACAATAGGGGCGGTGAGCAATCGTGCTCGCCGCCCCTATTTATTTTTTGGACTCGCTGTCGTTTCAGTAAGCTACGGCGATGGTACGCAGCGCCGTATCGTCGCCCGCATCGGCACCTAGGTCAACGCGGAGAATATAAACACCGGGCTCCACCATTGTACCGTCTGTAGTGCGGCCGTCCCAGCTGAAGAAGCGTTGCGAACCGTCGTTGCCCGCGGCCAGGCCGGCGACCCGGCGGCCGGCGAGATCGAAGATTTCGACTCGGGCCTCTACTCCTTCGGTCTTGAAGATGACGAAGCGGACTTCGAGTTGGTCGTTGGTGCCGTCGCCATTGGGCGTGAGAACCTCGGAGGCTAGCTGTAGCTCACTGATGAGTTGACCGCTGCCGGTCAATTCGGGCAGCATAACGACATTGGAGCGACGTTCGGCGGCTTCTACTGATTGCCACAACCCAGGTCGTTCGCTCGAGCCTAAGTCGAGGGCGAAGACGGAGGCGTTTTGCAGCAGTCGGGTAGTGAAGCTCACCTGTAGCGAGTCGTTGCCGACCGCTTGCGGCAAATCGATAAAGAGCGAGTCGCCGCGCATTTCGGTAGCGGTCGGAGCTATGTTATCGGCACCGACCATAACCGAGAGGCTCTGCAGATCGACCGGTTCGTGCACGACAAAGCGCAGGCGATCAAAGCCGCTGTCGTTCCCTTTGGCCTCGGGCCAGAGGGTGTAGGTGAACTCGGTGTCTTGGTTGGGGCTGGCCTGGCGTGGGTTAACGCTGCCACGTGCGCCCTGCACTAACGCGTCCTCGAATTCGACGGAGACCGAGTTGACGGTCGGGGCGACTTGCGGGTCATCGGTAGAGAGGATCATTTCCAACTGCACAAAGCGGCGCGGGCTTTCCGATTTGAAGGACTCGCCAGAGGACTGGTAGGTGTTGCTATACGCGTTCCAGTCTTCGCCGACGACCGATGAGGTGTCGACCGCCCCACGCAGAACCTTGGGGGAACTCGTCCATTTCTCCTCCGTGACCTCTTCGCCGATTTTATTGTGGAAGGTGTAGACTTCGGACAGCGCGTTGCCCGAGCGCGAGCGCAACTGCAACTGGGCGCCTGGGGGCAGGTCGGCATCCCAATGCAAGGCCTTGATGACCTTGGGCCGTCCGTCGCCGGCTTCGCTGCCGAGGTTGATAAAGGTCGACTGTAGCTTGACCTGGGCGGGATGACCCGGCGAGAACAGCTGCATCTCTCCCCACTTGGATACTCCCCAACCAAAGCAGGTCGTAGCGTGGAAAAGCATATAGCGTGCTTTGCGGGGTTTGAACAAATAGCGCAGGTAGAGCAGTCGGTCGCCATTGGGGTCGATGTGGGTAAAGGCTTCGGTATAGTCGACCGTCTCAGGCACGTCCACGGGTGGGGTGGTGCCGGTGGCGGGGGTGCCGTCGGAAAAGTTCACCGTATGCCCTGGGCCGGAGCCCGAGACCGTGAATCCGAGTGTGCCTTCGTCGGGTTGCATCGAGTAGATGAACATCTCATCGACGAAGAAGGTCGCCCCGAGGTCGACCCTGAACCAGGTGCCGCCATCGGCCCATCCTGCCACTGCGCCGCGGCAATCCGTCATAGTGTGGTTGGTGTTGAGGTCGGCGTCGAAGAGGTTGGGGGTCGAGCCGGTGTTGTCTCCTTCGACGAAGCCGCCGCGCAGATGGGTGCCGAGTGCGATATTGTCGCCGATGCCGATGACTTCGATCTCAGCTAAGGCGGCGTCCTCGTTCTGTTCTTCGGAGATGATCTGGATGTATTGGATCATGCGATACTGATCGCGCTGTTCGGGCGTGAAGTCTAGGTCGGCATCGACCACCATCGTGCTGTCGCGACCGGAGAAGCTGAGCGGGATGACCAACTCGGTCGCGGTGTTGGGGCGGGTAGTGCTGTAGATCTGGCGATAAAGAAAAAGATCTTCGGACGCCGAGATGCGGACCCCGGAGGTTGCAAAGACGCGAAATTGTCTAAAGGGACGAGCCCCCTCCTGGTCGGGAAAGGTCAGCCGGATCTCTCGGGCTAGGGCGGCGCGGCCGAGGTCTATAGTAATAAACCAGTCTTCGCGGGCGTCGTCGGGGTCGGGTTGCCAAAAGGTACTGAGGTCTCCGTCGATGATTCTGGGCGCGTCGGCGGGGTTGGAGCCGGCTTGCCAAAGACCGCCCGGGACGTCGTCGCCCTTGGTCCTGGTCTTGTGCTTGAAGAGATGGGCGTTCTGGGTCAGGTTGATATCCTTGCGGAATTTGACGAGTTGTAGCTGGCCCTCGGCGCTGACTTGGGTCAGGCCAAAGGGTTTTTCCCACAGTGCCCACTCTTCGGGGCTGTCAAAACTCAGCATCTCGGCCGCGAGCGGAGCCACAAGCACGAGGCAAGAGAGGGCAATGAGCACGAATCGCATGTGATAATCTCTCTCTTAGTAGGCAATGCCGACGGTGCGGAATTGCGGTGCGACTGAGAAATCGGACAATAGGCTGATCGTCGTCAGGTAGATGCCGGGCGGCAGCAAGGCGCCGTTGGCGTCGCGACCGTCCCAGCGCAGGGTCTGAGGGCCAGAGTCCTGTTGGCCGATTTCGACTTGCGCGACCCGCCGGCCGTCGAGGCGGTAAACGTCGAGGACCACAGGTACCGCACTGGGCAGGCGGTAGAGCGCGTAGCTGATATTCAATTCGTCATTAATGCCATCGCCATTGGGGGTGAAGACCGGCGCGGAAATGTTCAGATCCTGGACAAAGTTGGGCGATTCCCCAGAGATCCCGAGGACTCGCAGGCTATTGGTCGAAAGTGCCTCACTGACATCGGCGCCGACGACCGGCTGCGGCAGCACCTCGCGTTCGGTGTCGAGCACCTCGCTGTGGAAGTTGGTGGCGAATTCGAAGACTTCAGTGCCGAAGACTACGCGCAGCGGTGGGTTGTTTGCGCGGGTGATGCGCTCGGGCAGGCGGATCAGCAGACCGTCGGCTTCTTCCGTAACTTCGGTGGGGGCAGTGTCGAGCAATCCCTCGCCGAGTTGTAGACTCTTGAACTGGGTCCGGTTGCCGGTGCGGATGCGCAACAGATCGAATCCGGGCGCGTCGACGGTCTCGAAGTCGGCTTTGAGGTCGTAGACGAAGTCGGTCATTTCGCCCAGGGAAACCTCGGTGAACCCACGCGCGGGTTGCGGATCGTCGAGGCGGGCTAGTTCGCCCTGCACGTCGCCGGCCAATAGCGGTGCCGTCTCGATCCACAGTGAGTCGAGGCGTACCCAGTCGTCGAAGGATGCGCTTTCCATCGTGATGCGCAGTTGCAGATAGGAGCCGCTGTTGAGGCTGATCGGCTGGCCCGATTCGACAAAGGGGGCGGACCAGAAGGTCCAGTTGTCTGCGTCATAGCTGATCGAGGCGCGGATGCCGGGCTTGGGTTGGCGCTCGGTGAGGTCGGCTTCGGCGTGCACGCGTAAGAAGCGGGTGCGCAAATTGTTTTCAAAGTAGTCGCGCGAGACCACGCGCTCAAGGCCGGTATCCATATACTCGTGGAAGACGGCCGGGCTTTCGTCGCGGCCGGTGCGCATCTCGATTTTGAGCACGGCCTGGGCATCGGGCGTCTTTACTGGCACCCCGTCGACCATGCGGAAGGCGGTGCCCTTCCAGAACAGCCGCCCAAAATTCACTGATTCACCTATATCCGTTATCTTGGTCTTGTAGATCGAGCGCTGCGGCACGCCTTCGGCGAAGAGCTGGAACTCGCTGATGGTGCCGAGCAAGGCGACGGAGGAGAGATTGTCGATGGTATTGACCTCGCGTTCTTCGTCGAGCAGCGAGATTTGTCGGCGGTAGCGGACGAAGCGCAGATACTGGCGTTCAAAGTCGACACGGACCTCGGGGGTGAAGTTGTTGTCGACATCGGCCAACACGGTGGATAGCGGGTTGACATTGCCCTCGATAACGGGGGGTTCGGATACGGTTGCAGCGGTCACCTGGAAGGCCGGGATGAAATCGGTTTTGAGCGGGGTGCCGTCGGAGCGGAAACCCTCGATGGGCGGGATGAAGCCGAAGGCCACGGCGGGCACGGGTACGGCCACGTCCATGGTGAATGTTTCCTTCTCAACGTCGGAGGCCTTGGGTGGGTTGTAGGTCGCTGGATCGGCGTCGATGAGCCAGGAGCCGTTTTCCGATGGATCGGGGATGCCGTGGTTCCACTTCCACATTCTCGGCGTCTCCCCGTCCAGATAGTCGAAGACCCGGTCGCTGGGGTCGCGCCAGAAGGCCCAGTTGTCGATCTGGGAAAAGACCGTTTCTTCGGGGGTAAAATACGTGGGTTGAATGGCACCCGGTGTGCTCTCAAAGTCGACGAAGAGCCGCGTGGTGTCGTTTTCGCTCCAAGCTAAGCCATTTCCACCGAGCTGCCAGTGGGAAACTTGGGCCGTTGTTGCTTGTGGTAAGATTATAAAAAACAATAGAATGAGATAGGTCATGGCGCGAGAGCTGCACATGGGGCTTCCTTGCGCAGTGCGAAAAGACCGGAGGTGGCATATATGAATGTTTAATTATAAAAAATTGACTATACACAAACAATCATATTGTACATGTTTTTGATTACTATAATCATGCCTGAAAGTCTTATTTTTGTTTTATTTCTCCCATATCATTGCCAAAATCTGTATTCTGCTTCGTTTCGTCCGCATAGGCAATTCCGCAACCACTTCAGCCGCGCCTTCAAGGAGGTAGTCGGCATGAGTCCTTCGCACTATCGCAAGCTGTTGCAAGAAGAGCGGGCAGTGGCATCCCCCTAGTAGGCGACGGCGATGGTACGCAAGGCGGTGTCCTTGCCGGCTTCGGCACCGAGATCGATGCGGTAGAGATAGGCGCCGGGCGGGACCATATTCCCGTCTATATCGCGCCCCCCCCAAGAAAAGGTGTACGTGGCGCCCTGTATCGCGGAGGGGTGCAAGCGGGTTATCGGCCGGCCGGCCAGGTCGAGGATCTGCACTTGTGGCAGGCCTTGTTCGATTTTAAAGGCGATAAAGCTAATCTGTAACAGATCGTTTGCGCCATCGCCATTGGGTGTAAGTACTGGCGAGGAGAGGGTGAGATTGCCGATGAGTTGGTTCGTGCCGATCAACTCGGGCAGCATGACCATATTGGCGCGGCGCGATACGGCCTCGACCGATTGCCACAGCCCGGGTCTGTCGCTTGAACCCAGCTCTAGGCTGATAATCGTAGCGTTGCGTATTACGCGGGCGGTGAAATTTACTTCGATCGTGTCGGAGGTGACCGCGAAGGGCAGATCGATTAGCAGTTCGTTGTCGTCGATCTCGACGGCGGTCGGATCTATGTCGGCGTTGCCGATGTGAACGGTTATATCAGAGGCCGTGGTAGGCAAGCCGAAACGCAAAAGATCAAAACCCGAATCTTCGGCATCACCGGTTGGAGCCAGCGTATAGGTAAAGCGGGTATCGGTATTGGGTTGCGCCTCCCTCGGTTCGATCCGGCCGCGCGCACCTTGCAATAACGCGTCCTCGTATTCGAGCGACAACGAATTTATCGCGGGCGCGACCTGCGGATCGTCCGTCGAGAGGATCATCTCCAATTGCACGAAGCGGCGCGGGTTCTGCGATTTGAAGGCCTCGCCGGAGAAGGTGTATTCTTCGCACCACTCGTCCCAGGTCTCGCTCACTACTACGGTTGTGTCGATCGGTCCTCTGAGTACCTTGGGCGAGCTGAGCCATTTAGCTTCGGTGACCTCTTCGCCGATCTTGTTGCGGAAGGTAAAGATTTGGCTCTGTTCGTTGCCTGAGCGCGAACGCAATTGCAAGCGGGTGCCAGGGGGCACGTCGGCGTCCCAGGACAAATTGCTAACGACTTTGGGCCGCTGGTCGCCGGCGGCCTCACCGAGATCGATGAAATCGGAGCGCATCACGACTTGCGCGGGATGCCCCGGCGAAAAGAGCATCACCTCGGTCCAGCGCGATCCCCAGTTCTGGGGTTTGTGCGCGTGCCAAAATAGATAGCGTATGCGGCGCGGTTCGAAGGCATAACGCAGATAGCGGTTGGGCTCCGGGTCGGGTTGATCGATGAGTACGGAGAAGTCAAAGGCCTCGTCGATGGGGACTTGGGAGCTGAGCACGCGAGTGCCGTCCGAATGCCAAAAGGTAAAACCACGAGGTGCACTGGCGACCGACCCGACGGTGCCCTCGCGCTGCCTCAGCGCGTAGAGGAAGAGTTCATCGACCCAGAATACGGCGCCTAGATCGATAAAGAACCAGGTGCCCTGTTCCTCCCAGGTGCGGACCCGGCCCTCAAATCCGACGGGTAGGATCGAACTAGCGGTGTTCATATCGCCGTCGAGAATATTTTCAGTGGAGCGGGCGGTGAGTCCATCGATGATGCTGCCGCGCTGGTCGTTGCCGATGCTGATATTGTCACCGGCAGTGATGACTTCGATTTCGGCCAGCGCGCCTTCGGGGTCGAAGTCTTCGATGGTGAAGTTGATATATTGGATAAGGCGGAATTTATCGATATCTGCCTGGTCGATATCGAGATCGGTGTCGACGACCTGTGCGCTGTCCTGAATGTCGAAGGCCAGGGGGAACGAAACTACAGTGTCGGTATTGGGTTGTGTCGTTAGGTAGACCGGCGAGAAGATAAAGAGGTCGTCGAGTGCGTCGGAGGTGATGCCGGTGGCGGTGAAGACGGTGAACTGGCGGAAGGGTCTTGCGCCTTCCTGGTCGGGAAAGTGCAGACGAATCTCCTCGGCGAGCACCGCGCGGCCGAGATCGATTTGTATAAACCAGTCACCGAGCGGGTCGTCGGGCGAAGCTTGCCAGAAGGTCGTGTTATCGCCATCGATAACACGACCGGCATCAGTCGGGTTGGTGCCGGCCTCCCAGATGCCGCCCGGCACGTTTTCGCCGCGCGAACGGGTCCGGTGCGTGAAATCGGGCGCGTTATCTATGGCGTTGATGTCCTTGCGGTATTTGACCAGCCGCAATTGCCCGGTCTCGTCGAATTCGACCAGGCCATGCGGTCGCTGCCAGGTCGACCAGGCGGCTTGGCCATCGAAGCGAAATTCTTCGGCGCCGAGCATCGGCGCCGAGCAGAAGACCGAGATTAGTAGAAAGCGCATAAGCATTTTAGTAGGCGATGCCCAAGGGGAGCAGTTGCTTGGTCTGGGTGAATTGCGTTTGCAAGTTGATCGATAGTAGGTAGAGACCCGGCGCAAGACGTAGGCCCGTCTCGTCGCGTCCGTCCCATGAAAGCTGCCTGGGGCCGGAATCCTGCAAGCCGGCGTCGATGCGGGCGAGACGTCGACCATCGAGGGCGTAGACTTCCAGTGCTATTGGTACGGGACCGGGGAGGCGGAATAGTGAATAGCGGATATCTAGCCGATCGTTGATACCGTCGTCGTTGGGCGTCAGCACCGGGCTGGAGAGGGTGATCGATTGGATGAAATCGGGTTGGTCGGCGGCTGCGCCCAAAACGCGCAGGCTATTGGTCGAGACGGCGTCGGTGGCATTGCCCGGTTGCACGGCTTGCGGCAGGGTCTCGCTGTCGGCGGTGAAGATCTCGCTTTCGAAGGTGGCGGCGAATTCGAATACTTCGCTGGCGAAGACCACGCGGATCGGCGGGTTGTTCGAGCGGGTGACACGCTGCGGTAGTTGCACGACCAGGCCGTCTTCCTCTTCTGTTACAGCAGCAGGTTCGACGGTGGCCAGCGGTGCGCCCATTTCGAGGCGGCGGAAGGCGGCGCGATTGCCGGTGCGGATCCGTAGCGCGTCAAATCCGGGAGCCGTTCCGCCGCCGAATTCGGCGCGTAATTGGTACGCGAATTCGGTCTGCTGACCAAGGCCGACTTCAGTAAAACCGCGGGCCGGTTGCAAGTCGTCGAGTCGGGCGACCTCGGCAAAAACCTCGTCAGCCAATAGTGGCGCGGTTTCGATCCAAAGCGAGTCGACGCGGATCCAGGCGTCGAAATCTCGGCTTTCTAGGCTGAGATTGACTTGCAGGTGCGAGCCGCTCCTGAGTCGGATCAGTTGGCCTGATTCCGTAAAGGGCACAGACCAGAACGACCAGTTGTCTGAGTCGTAGCCGATTGAGGCGCGAATACCGGGGCGCGGATCGCGGTTTAGTTGGGCCGTAAGTTTTTCGTATTCCTCGCGCGGCACTTCCTTTTCGCGGCCGATATTAGTGTATTCGTGGTAGGTCGCCGGATCGGAGTCGCGACCGACGCGCACTTCGGCCCTGAGTCCGACCGCGGCTTGCGGATCCTCTACTGCGACGCTGTTTTCCATGCGCATCGCGGTGGCGGCCCAATGTAGGCGGCCGAAGTTGACGACCGGGCCGAGTTCGATGACGCGGCTGAGGTAGACGACGCGCAGCGGGACGCCCTGCGCAAAGACCTCGAAACCGCCGATCGAGCCTTGGAGCGCGATGGCCTGGTTGCCCTGCCCGCCGCAGGTGGCGCAGGTGTTGAGCGCTTCTTCGTCGGCCAGCGAGAGTTGCCTGCGCCAACGGAAGAAGCGCGCGTATTGACGCGGGAAGTCGATTTTTACCGAGGGTTCGAAATTGGCGCCGACATTGGCGATGACACGTTGAAAGAGGTCGTTGCCACCCCAGTTGACGGCTGGTTCGCTATCGGTGCCAATGGATACGTCGAAGGCGGGCGTAGTATCCTGCGGCAGCGGCGTACCGTCGGAGCGAAAGCCATGCGAGGGGGTAAAGAAGCCGAAGCGCACCGCCGGGATCGGCACTGCGGTGTCGAAGGAGAAAAATAGACTGTTGACCGACTGGGCAAGCGGGGCATTATATGTCGTGCTGTCGGGGTCGACCAGGAAAACGCCGCTTTGTGTCGGGTCGCCGCCGACGCCGTTCCAGCGATTCCAGAAGCGCGGTTTCTGGCCGTCGACAAAACCGAGATTGTAGACGGAGGGCTCGCGCCAGAATTCCCAGTTTTCCAGCAATTGGATGATATTCTGGTCGGGTTGCAGATAGCGTGGCTGGATCGCGCCGGGCGCGCCGGCGAAGTCGACGAGGACCTGTAGTGAGTCGTGTTGGTTCCAGGCCAGACCGCTGCCGCCGAGCTGCCATTTGCCGACTTGCGCGTGTACGGTCGAAACAGTGAGGAGCAGGGTTAAAAAGCAAGCGTGGCGCATTGGGCATCTTTCGGCTACTGTAAAAGCGCATAGCTAAGGGAACATTACCACAGTAACAGAGCTTGTCTCGTAGGGTATTATAGAGAAAAATGGGGCCGGTGCCGAATGGAATTTCAGCACTGTGGCGAAGCGCGGTTGAAAAACCTTGCGAGCCAGGCGTACAGTGGCCTGGAAAATATGGCTCTTAGTAGGTGACGGCGATAGTGCGTAGCACGGAATCGTCGCCCCCATCGTCGCCCAATTCGAGGCTGAACAGGTGGGCGCCAGGTGGGACCAGGGCGCCGGTCAAAGCGATAAAACGTATGGGGTCGTTGGAGGGCGTGGCGGATTCAGGCGCAAGAGTGTATAGTCGATTTGCAGGACATCGTTCGGTGTGAGGGTTGTTGTCGATAACCCAGGTCGGCCGCTGGCGACATCGCCGTAACCGACGAATTTCTTCGAGGTAGTACTCAAGGTGGTCGCGGTCGGTCTCCACCTCGCGGGCCATAGGAGTCGCACTATGCGCGAGGGCGTTTGCCGTCGACAAAACCCAATTCGCGCGTATCGGGGGTATTTAGCGCAACAGCCGTTTACGCGATGCATTTGCCGTTTAATAAGCTAACTTTTGTAGGGCACCAACCACTCTTCCGCGATGCCCAAATCGAAACCCGGGCCGCGCACGGCAAATTCCAAATAGCTATTTTGCGGCACTAACGCTCCCGGTTCGGAAACTTCCGCGAGCGGGATACCCGGATCTGAACCGATATAATATTCCCCCCAAGGCGCGTTGGGCACCGCCCAGGTCAGATGCTGTCCGTAGGGGTCGCGGCCGCCGCCGTGTAGGCAGACCTCGATACCGGCGGCCTCGGCCATATGGCAGATCTTGAGGCAGGCGGTCATACCGCCGACCCAGTGGATATCGGGTTGCAGAATGTCGAGGGCGCGGTGCTCGATGATCTGCTGATAGGGGTAGGGAGTGTAGAAGTGCTCGCCGCCGGCCAACGCTTGCCAGGGCAAGCGCTCTTTGAGGTCGATATGACTTTTGACGTCCTCGGGAATCAGACATTCTTCTAGCCAGCGTAGCTTATAGGGCTTAAGGCGTTCGGCGAGACGGACGCTGTACTCAACGTCGAAGGCCATATAACAATCGAGCATTAGCTCGCAGTCGTCGCCGATCGTTGCGCGCGCTTCGGCGACTCGTCGCTCGTTTTGCTCTAGGCCCCATAAACCGTCTGCCGGTCCGTATTGGCAGGGCAGTTTGAAGGCTTTAAAGCCAAGCTCCTTATACCAATCGAGATCATCGCCGGTCGCATAGGTAAAGATCCGGTCTCGGACCGGGCCGCCGATGAGTTCATAGACGGGTTTTTGTTGCAGTTTGCCGGCCAAATCCCACAGCGCTAAATCGACCGCGCTGATGGCGACCGTGGCGATGCCGACGGTGCCAAAGGATTTAGAGACCCGGAACATCATATCCCAGGCCTTTTCGATCGCCAGACAATCCTCACCGATGAGAATGTGGGCGAAGGCGTCTTCGATGACGGCGGCAGCGGGCCGGCCGGCGGAGGTGCCGAGGCCCCAAGTGCCGTCTTCGGCCGTGATCTTGACTGCGAAACCCGGCCATTGGCTCGCGGCATAGAGTTGGCGGCGTGGTTTGAAGCGCGGAAAGCGGGACATCGGGTTGGCCACCTCGATCTCAGTGGGCCAAGCTTTGCGGCGGGGTTCGCTCTTTTGCGCGGGGGCTGTCGAGGCGGAAAGTGTACCGCCGGCTTGGGATCTGGCGGCTAACAAAGGGCCGTCGGGCCGTTCGACGCGGACTAGGTCAATCGATTTTATTTTCAATTTATTTTGCCTAGCGATCGGCGAGATCGCGCTGGAATTGTTCGGCTTCGGCGGCAGTGAAACCGCGGAGTTGGATGCGGTCTTGCACCTGGTTGAGCAGGGGGTTGAAGTTTGCCCAACGATCGCCAATTTTTAGGCCGAGTGGTTGTTTGAGATTGACCGTGTTCTCGCTGAATTTTTGCATTTTCTTGCTGCCATAGGCGTTGAGCCGGGCGGCGATTATCTTCGCCTGGCTGCCGCCGTCGGCGATTTTGCAGGCGACGATATTCCACTCGGTCAGCAGTGGTTCGGAAGCGACGAGGTAGGTGATGGCGGCGCCGCCGCCGGTAAACTCGACCGTATCCCAGTTGGCGTATTCGGAGCCCTTGGTATCGCCTATTAATTTGGCGGGTACAACCTGTATGGAGAGCGGTTGCGGTTTGTCTTCGCCGCAGGCGGCAAACAATAACAGTAGAATCAGGCCGTATACCATGGGGGGGTACTGCTTTCTGCGTTTAACCGTTGCCGCCCCAGGCGAGGGCTTCGGCTTCGGTTGAGGATAACGTAAGGTCGTCTTCTGTCGGCGCGGCGTCCGCTTCGTTCCAGGCGGCGAGCAGATCCGCCAACCCAGCGAGGGTGGTGGTGGTCAACAGCTGTTGTCGCAACTCGGAGGCGCGGGGCAGGCTCTTGAAGTAGAGGGCCAGATGCTTGCGGGTCTCGAGGACACCGACGCGCTCTCCTTTATAATCGGCCATCAGCTGCAGTTGCTCAAGTGCTAATTCGACGCGCTCGGAAAGCGTCGCGCCGTCGCGCCCGGAGAAGATCCAGGGATTGGCCATCGCCGCGCGGCCGATCATTACCGCCGCGCAACCCGTTTCTCGTTGCATCCGGCGGGCGCTGGCTAAGTCCAGCACATCGCCGTTGCCAATGATCGGGATCGAAGAGGTTTCGACGGCGCGAGCGATCCAATCCCAGTTGGCATGGCCCTTGTATTTTTGCACTACGGTGCGCGCGTGGATCGCGACGGCTTTGGCGCCGGCGTCCTCGCAGCGTTTGATGACCTCAAGGATATTGATATCGCTGTCGTCCCAGCCCAGCCGTGTTTTGACAATGACCGGTACCGAAACGGCTTCGACAGTGCGTTGCACGGCGGTATAGAGCCGGTCGAGGTCGCGTAAATAGGCGGCACCGCAGCCTTTTTCGACTATTCTTGGCACCGAACAGCCGAAATTTATATCGACGATCTGGGCGCCACGCCGCTCGAATTCTCGCGCGCCGTTGGCGATCAGGTCGATATCGTTGCCGTAGATTTGCGCGGCCAATAGCGAAAGGCCGGTGTCGGCGTAGATCTGGGCGTCGGAGAAGTCGAGCATCTGCAAGCTTTTGCGCGAGCGAATGCCGATCGACCGGCAGTTGATGAACTCGACGCCGACGAGACCAGCGCCTAGCCGGGCGCAGATCAGGCGAAAAACCCAATTTCCGACCCCCGCCATTGGGGCGAGGGTAAGAATGGGCATGTCGGGTCTATAAGGGCTGAGTTGGTACGGGCCGATCTGCATGGGGGACAGGGCAGGCTTATAGCGGGTTTTTCGGTTGCAACTGAGCGGCGATGGCTTTTTCTTGCTCGGCCTCGGGGATCATGCCCTTGCGCTGGTAGAACATGGAGAGACTGGTATGGGCAAGGAAGTCGTCGGGGTTGTATTCGACGGCTTTTTGTGCGCAACTAAGCGCTTGGTCCAAGTCGCCTAATTTCTCATGGCAATGCGCCATCGACTGGTGCACATCGGCAAATTTTGGGTCGAGATCGAGCGCTTGCGCGAAGTCGTCGAGGGCGCCGGCGAAATCCTGCTGGGAGAATTTCATCATACCGCTCTTATACAGCGCGATTTTGTCCTGTGTTGTCATGGCTATTGCTCCGTTTGGCGGGGATTACGGCTTAGTAGTCCAAAGATATGGTCGAAAACTTCGTCGGGTGGCCCCGATCCATCAACGCGTGTGAGTAGATTCTGTCGCTGATAATGGGTGATGACCTCGGAGGTTGTGCGTTGGTAAATGCCAAGGCGTTCCTTGACGACTTCTTCGCTATCATCATCGCGTTGTTCGAGCCGCTCGGCGATTTCGGCCGGTGGTGGAGCGAACAACAGGTGGTAAATCTGTCCGGTTACAGGGTCGACTCGCCGGCCCGTGCCGCGTTCAATTAAGGTGGGCTCGGCGACTTCGATGAGAATGACTGCGTCGAGCGGCAGGTCGCGTTGTCGAAGCATTGTGTCGAATGCCTTGGCTTGGCGCAAGGTGCGGGGGAATCCGTCCATGACAAAACCGCCGGGGGCCCGATCGAGAGCATCAAGGACCAATTCCACGACAAGGTAGTCGGGCACGAGTTGCCCGTCACTAAGGTATTCAGCGGCAAGGATGCCAAGATCGCTACCTTCGGCGCAAGCTTGGCGCAATATTTCACCGGTGGATATGTGAACAAGACCAAAACGTTGTGCAAGACGGGTGGCCTGGGTGCCTTTCCCGGAGGCCGGGGCGCCCAGTAACATCAGGTGCATATAGTTCCTAATAGCAGTTGCGAATGGCCGGAAACTGTTAAAAATAAAGAGATAATATAGGTTCGTGCAAATGTGTGGAATGCGATACTGAAACCGACGGTGCAAGCACTTGCTGGGCGGATGCGGTATATTTTGTAGATGGTGTTAAGAGTTGATTGCACAAAGGAGAGTATATGTTGCGCTGGATTTTTTTAAGTCTCGGATTATTGGCTGTGCCCATAGAGGGACAGCGGGATTTCGATCTGGAATATGTCGAGGGCATCGAGCCCCTGAGCTATGTGGCCTATCGCACGGCTGGTGCATTGCAGATTGATGGCAAGTTGGACGAGCCGTCTTGGCAGCGGGCGGCCTGGACGGCGGCCTTTGTCGATATCGAGGGGCAGCGCAAGCCATTACCGGCTTTTAAAACGCGAGTCAAGATGCTATGGGACGACGAGTATCTCTATCTGGCGGCCGATCTCGAAGAACCGCATGTCTGGGCGACCTATACCGAACGGGACGCTACGATCTATCACGAAAACGATTTTGAGGTCTTTATTGATCCAGACGGCGATACCCATCAATATTACGAGTTCGAAATCAACGCGCTCGGCACCGAATGGGATCTCTTGCTGGTTAAACCTTATCGCGACGGCGGTCCGTATATGAGCGCCTGGGATATTAACGGATTACAGACGGCGGTCACGGTCTGGGGCAGCGTCAACAATCCGCTTGACGAGGACCAGGGCTGGTCGGTGGAGATGGCTTTGCCGTGGGCAGTGCTCAAAGAGGCGACGCGCGACAAGGTACCGCCGCTCGACGGCGATCAGTGGCGGATCAATTTTTCCAGAGTTCAGTGGGCAGTCGAATACGATTCGGGCAGCTATATCAAAGTGGAGGGCAAAGGCCCCGACAACTGGGTCTGGTCGCCCCAGGGCCTGGTCGATATGCACTTTCCAGAAAAATGGGGTTATGTGCAGTTCGCCGAGGCCGTCGTGGGCCGACAAGAAGTCCCTTATCTCGCCTCGCCGACGGGCGAGGCCGAGCGGCTTTTACGCGGGATATACTATCGTCAACGCCGATTTCATCAGGAACACGGGCATTACACGACGAGTCTCGACTCGTTGGGTGTGACGCATCAGCTCTTAAGGCATTTCCTCTGGCCGCCGGTGATCCAGGTGACCGATCACCAGTTCGAGGCGCAGTTGGAGGAGGTCATCGACCTCGATGAAGACGGCAAAATCAGTCGTTGGCTTATTCGGCAGGATTCCCGGCTCTGGCGCGACTGACAAATAGCGAACACGGGAAGAAAAAACAAAGGACGTTTGCCTGGCCCATCAGATCAGTCGCGTCAAATATTTCACTGCGGTCGTCGCAGACCGTCCGGGGTAAGCGGTGCGGGCGCTCTCTGAGGTCGCTGCGCTGGAGATCGATTGACGCACCGGTTTTGTTGAGTCGCGCCGGACCTCCACACGGTCACAGATAGGCTCCCCGCTTTTCCGCATCGCGATAAGCGTCCTGGCCCAGTTCAACGATCCGGCGTGCGCCCGGCCCGTCGGTCTCCGGGCGTTTGCCCTGTGTCGAGACCGTCAAGGGTTATTCGGCGTTTAGGACTTCGACCCAGCGTTCGGGGTCGTCGCCTTCGATACCGCTAATTAATTGCAATTCCTGTTCCATCCACAAGGTATTGCCCGGCATCAGGTCGGACAGGGGGCCGACATTTTCTATTTCGCCGAAACGCGGATTGCCGTCGAAGACTTCTGAAGTCGAATTGAACATCGTCACCGTGCCACCGCCTTCCGGGTATTCGGCATTGGCGACGTGGGCGACGGTGGATTTGAGCGCCGTTTCGTTCCAGATATAGGCGATCCAACCGGCGTTGCTGTCGGTGCCGATTTTTTGCCAGCGGTTCTGCGGTAGGATACGGTAATCCATGGCCAGGGCTTTGGGGCCGAGGTGGATGCCGACTTCGTTGGGGTTGGTGTCGGGCCAGATGAGAAAGGTGCGCCGTTGATCGGTGCGCCAGGGCGTGACGCCGACGCCGTGGTCGGGGCGGATGACATTGAGGGCCCAGGCGGCGATCCGGCGTTTTTCATTGCGCATATTCTTGAGGCCGTGGCGGATCGTAAGCACGGGGTTTTCGGCGTCGAGGGTGATTTCCATGGTCAGTTGCAGGCCGGAACTGTCATCGGGGGCGGCGACGAGGCGCAGGGAGCGCTTGCCCGTCCGCTCTGCGGTTGCGGGTTGCAGGGCCGGCATGCCGGATTGGCTGTTTTGCGTCGGTTCGAAAAACCAGGTGCGGATGCCGAAGTATTCGTAGTTCCGGTTGACGTGCAGGGGGTTTTCGCCGCCTTTGAGCCGGAAGGCGATAATGCGTGGGTAGGGGGTGGCGATGGCAAAGGCTTCGGCGCGGTTGTTTTTGAGCCAATAGCCGCTGAAGCCTTGGTATTGTTCTGTGTCTGTTGGGGTTTGTGCGTTTAGGGGGAGGGTGGATAGTAATAAGAGGCAGCAGATGATGCGCATGGGGCGCTCCTTTAGGCAATCGCGATGTGGTCGGGCTCTTGGAGGGTAACAACCGCGCTCATGTCGCTGAATCCCTAGGATTTGCAGCCTGAGGCAGCTCTTTTCATATCCTGTGAAATTCCGGGGTTGTATCGCCGATGTTGCTGTCCTGCAAAATTAGCGATACAACCCCCTGCGGTGATGCCCGCAAAGAGCCCTGGGGCACCTCGCGGTTTGTTTTGGAAAATCAGATATAATCCTTCTATCGTTTATTCCCCTTATTCTATCATAATATCCCCCGCCTCGACCGAGCGCTGGCCAATGGCTTTCAGCTCTTCCAACGAAGTCTGTCCGTCGCCGTAGAGCTCGCAGACATAGTTGACTTCGAAAGTCGTGCCGGCGGGCGTGGGTGCTTCGCCACAGTTGTAATTGACGTGAATGTCGATATAGTTGCCACAGACGGAGTAGTGAAATTTGCGCTCGGTAGGTTGTGGGTTTTCGAAGAGGGCCAGCACATTGCCGCGGTCGGCAGGGTAGAGCGCGTAAAATAAGAACGGGTCGTCGCTGCCGCTGCCGCTACCGACGCTGAGATCGGGGCGGAAGTTCGGTTTGTAATGGGTGCGGTCGCGTTCAACGAAGAGCACCGCGTCGTGGAACCAGGTTTCGGGCAGTCGCGAAGGATAGGGGAAAATGTCGGAGAATTCGGCGTTTTGCGCGTCCCATCCTTCGACTACATCCATCTTCATTCTGACTTCCAGTCTGGGGCGTGGATGGTCAAAGGGGATACGTAACCAGGTCTCGGATTGCGCGCGTTGGTTGGGGTTCGTGGCGCAAAAATAGAGACTGACCGCGTCGGGGCCGTTTTCTTCAATGGAGAACGCGCGGACCTGGTTGAGGTAGTCGTGTTTGGAGATACCGCAGGATTTAAAAAAAGCCAAAGGCATTTCCCAAATCACCGGCTCTGTCTGGCGGTAATCGGTCAGGCGGTGGATCGCGCCGGAGAATAGGTCGAACTCCAATAGCGGGGCCTGTTGGTTTTTGCTGCTCCAGACCACGATATCGCGGTGGTTACCACCGCGTCGGTTGAGGTCGACGCCGGTGATCTCGCTTTGGTAGGTCGCTTGGATGCCGGGAATTTTGTCGATGCGGATTTCGGTGGGGTGCTCGGAGTGCAGTTGCGCCGAGATGATGCAATCGTCGATCGAGTCATTCTTGTGCGACATATCCATCGGCACGCAGATATCGTCGGTGAGTTCCCCCTCGGAAACAAGCTGCACGCGGGTCGGTTTGCCGTTGACGGTGGCACGGACTCCGCCGCGATGACGGGGGTCGGTCTTGCGGCGGAAGTAGCGCAGGCGAACGGTGCGTTGCTGTGGGTCGGGTGGGAAGACGATTGTCGCGCCCGTTGGGTCGGCCTGGCCAATCTCATAGGTGCCGTCCTCCTCGGTGTAACAACGAAAAGTTCCACCGTCGACGGTGGGTTCGAGCGGATGCTGCACGGCGTTTATCCGGCACTCGATATTTTTCTCGTCGTCGCTTAGCGAGGCCACGAGGGTCGCGGTAAAGGTGGCGTCGCTACCGTCTTTCGCCTCGACTAGGGCTTCGCGTAGCCAGGCGAAACGCGCGGTAGTTCCTTCCTCCCAGACCGAGGCGTAGATCGAGGCGGTATCGCCGTGGCAGGTCCAACCCATGCCGCCATGCGCCCATTGTTGCATGCCGCTGGGCCAGTGGGAGGCGTAAAAGGGAGGGATTGCACCGTGGTCGGAGCCCTGCCAGGCATGGCCTTCGTCACGAGCCCAGTACAGGGCGCAGAGGCCTTCGGAGCCTTCCAGGACCACCGAGCGTTCGGTCAATGCGTCACCGAAGGGGCGGGTGGCTTCGCCTTGTTTGTCGATGATTTCTGGACCGAGGCGCAGGCGGGTATAAGAAGTGTCGCCCTTGGTTTCTATAAAGGCGTCCTGGATCGGGCCGTGCCCGAGGCGGTCGATGATTTGCAGGTTGAAAGTGCAGTGTAGATCGCCCTCCGGGTAGAGCCAAATATCTTGGCGCCCGTCGCCGTGGTAGTGGCCTTCGTCATCGATTAAATCGAAGGCGACGCGCATGCCCAAACGCACGGCCCCCTCTTCGAGAAAGTGGAATTTGGGTTGTCGGTCGTTTTCCTGGAGGATGAGGACGGATTGATCGTAGTCGGGGCTGCCTGGCTCGGATCGACAGATCAGACGAATGCGGGCGGCGAAGGACAGAGCCTTGTGGGCGAGGCCCTGTTGGCGGTCGGCGCCATCGGTGCCGAAGGAGAGCGCGCCGCCTTCGGTCTTGGCCAAAGATATCGCCGTTTGGCCGATGCGGCCCTTCCAGTGGGTGCGGCAGTCGGTGAATACGCCGTCCATGGGAATTGTCCTTTTTAAAGGTAGTTGTCGTACACCAATTAATTTTGCATGATAGGGTCTTCGAGCTTGAGTGTCAACCAATTACGGGAGAGAAAGAAATGATCACTGAGGAAGTAAGGCTGTGGAAATTGACCCGGCGCCATGTGCGCGAGCGCTTGGAACAGGGGCAGATCAAGGGGGCTATTTTGCCGACCGGCAGCACCGAACAGCACAATGAGCACCTGGTGATGGAGCACGATACCGCCAGTGCGGCCCATGTCGCTTATCAGGCCGCTCTGCAACTCTATCCGCAGACGGTAGTGGCGACGCCGATGGCGGTGGGGATCTCGGAGCATTGGATGGAGTTCCCCGGTACGCTGAGCCTACGGCCAGAGACCTTTTTCACGGTGGCCTACGATATTTGCGAATCGCTCAAAAGACACGGCATCGAGCATATTTTGATCTGCAATGGCCATGCCGGCAATGGCCCCCTGGGCAATCAGGTCGAGGAATTCAGCCAGAAATTGGGCATCGATATCCAATTCGCTTCTTATTGGGCGGCCTATTCCAAGGAACTGGTTGACGAGTTGATGGAATCAAAAGATTGTCCGGCGCATGCGGCGGAATTTGAGACCTCCTTTGCGATGGCGGCTTTTCCTGAGAATGTGCAGTGGAAAGGTGTCGATTACGAAGCGGCCAACCTCGATATCAAAAGCGAGAGTTATGCGCCGCGCGACCCAGTGTATTTCCAGGCTGGCCGCGATTACGCCACGCCGAAAAAGGGGCGGGTGATGGCCGATATCGCGATCGATTGGGTCGCCAACAAGATGCAGGAGATGATGGACGGATAGGGCTTCAGCACAAGATAGACATAAAAAAAACCGCCCCCCGCGAGGGGGGCGGTTTTTTCTTGTGGGCTAAAAGCAGAATCTACTTTTAGTAGGCAGCCTTGATCTGGCCCCAGCTCACGACATCGACCGCAGTCGAGGCTTCTTCCATAAGCGAAGGCTCCATCTCGGCCAAGACCACGTCGTTGGTGCCAGTGCAGCACATTTCCGGCGACATGGTCCAAAAACCCTGATAGCTCTCAAGCACGCACTCGGTGCAGGCTTCGTCGAAGTCACCCACGGTGATCGAGGTGTGAATGATTTCGTTTTCGCCTAAGTCGAAGACGACCGCTTGATCAGGGGTAGCCGACGCGTCATTGGGCAAAGAAGTGATCGGGGTGATGGCCAGTTCGTAGCGATAGGTGCTTTCGCCGAACTGCTCGCCATCGAAACCCCAGCCGAAGCTTACCCACTCGCTACCGTCGACGAGCCACTCGAGCGCGCTGACCGGACGATAGTACTGATACGAACCTTCGACCGGCGGCACGGCCCATTTGTAGCTAAAGTTATTGGCCGGCTCGCCTTCGAGGTTGTGCTCCTCGGTCGGCGTGTGGTCGGGGTTGACTTCAACTTCCCAAGCGTCGTCTTGCCAGAAGGCCGCGGGGTTTTCACGGTCCGCGTTATGGATATTGTCGAAAACCTCGGACATGACATAGAGCTTGTTTGCGTTCTCGTTCCAACCCATGATGTGGCGGATATTGATGTCGCTGACATCAATTTCGCCGCGGCCAACGGGCTGAATCTCGGCTACTGGCGAATAGAGACGGTCGTTGCGGATCGTATAAGGATCGATGGGCACGATGTCCCAATCTGACAAGTCGCCGTCCATGGTCGGGACGAGATTGTCGGGGAACTGTACGGCAAAATAAAGCTCGCCGGGAGGAGCGTGGCCAAAAGCCATGCTAGACATGGCCGTGACCAAGGCTGCAGCCAAACCAAGTTTAGTCAACTTCTTCATAATGAGATGTTCTCCTTATGATAGGTAGGTAAATGTCGTATAAATAGGCATTTATACGATCTGATTATGGGCGCTGAATTGTCCCAAAATAACTATCTACTGTGCAATAACGCATACTTTTTACAGTGACTTAAGTCCAGCGGATGCTTTATAAGTAAAAAAGTTAATAATAGTTGTCAAGTTAATGGTTACAGATCTCAATATGCGACGGACAACGTACCGGTATGCTCTTCCTGGTTCTCGGCATCGAGTTGCAGACGATAGACATAGGTGCCGGGGGGCACCAGTCGTTGGCCTTGATCGCGGCCATCCCAGTGATGGATGAATTCGCCGCTGCGGGCGATGATCGGAGGTAATTCGATAACTAACTGCCCGGCTAGGTTGTAAATCGACAGCCGGACAGAACGGTCGGCTGTGACTTCGCGGAGCTTATAGGCGATTTGCAATGCTTCATTGAGCCCGTCGCCATTGGGGGTGAATGGATTGGGGGCGGCGTTGACATCGACGAGGAGTTGGCCTCCGACCGGGGTGTTGACGGCAAGGGCGTCGCCGGAGAAGCGGAAGGTTGAGTTGCCGGGCCGAATCTGCTGTTTGATCTGGTCGGGGTCTTCGCTGTCAAAGACCCAGCCGGAAAACTCGGTGCCAAAACGCAGTACGGGTACGGCGAAACTGACCTCGATCTGTTTGAAGCTGTCCTCTTCGCCTTGGAGCCGCGGGAAGAGGACGACCAGGCGATCAGTCTCGATGGCGGGGGGGAATTCATTTAGGTCGAGCTCATTGCCGTCTAACCTGACCGACGATACGTTTTGCACCTGGGCATGAGTGAGGATTTCGAGGCGGTCAAAGCCGGTGTCCTCCGCGTTGAACTCGGGGCGGATTACATAGGTGAATTCTGTGGGGGCAAAGGTGTCGACGGCAAGCGGCCAGACTTCGCCGAGGACTTCGCGGGCGGCCGGAGCGTTGCCAAATTGTAGGGTTAATTCATTGATGTGGGGTGCGGTAGTGAAGGTCGAGAAAAGGCGGAACGCGATCTGTATGTAACGACTGGGGCCTGGTGATGAAAGCGGAGTACCGTCTTGCCAGGCTGAGGCCGGCAGGGCCGTATCGCGCAGACCGGCGTCGAAATCATAAGGAGGGGACCAAAAGCTCCAGTTCTCGGAATCGTAGACGGTGGGCAGGCGACCGGAAGGGTCGATCTTTTGGTAGTCTTTTAGGCTGATCGGGCGGATATCGCCGTTGATGTTCTCGGCGAAATAGAGACTGGGATCGGCGGTGTCGCCGGTTCGGGTGCGGACTTCGATGCGCGTTCCCTTGGGCACGTCGGCGTCCCAACGGATTTTGCCCCAGTTGATGGGCTGGCCAAAATCGAGGATTTGCGTGATGAAGACGGTCTCTTCGACGAAGCCTTCGCCGTAGACTTCGAACTCGGCGACTTCCCAATCGCGCAGCGGAAAGGCTTGGGCTGTGATCCAGCGGATGGACTGCGTCGGAAAAGTCAGCTCGACGACCGGATCTAGGTTTTCGCGACTTGTTTCGAGTACGGTGAGTTGCGGGTCCTGAGTGCGGATCCAGCGCAGGCCGTGGAGATTGGGACCGACTTTGTCGCAAGGACCATTGGCAAAGCGCAGGTCATTGTCGCCGATGCGGATTTCATACCAGGCGAGAAAATTACTGGTGAAGCTGTCGGTGCCGAACGTTGTCAATTCAGGCCGAGGATTGGTAAGCTCGTTGATGAGCAGTAGGTCGTCCTCTTGGCCTAAGCGCGGGTAAAAGCGTATGCGGTTGACGGGCACGGCCGCGCCAAAATCGATGACGACCGCTTGTTTCCAGCCCTCGCCGGTGATGCCGGCGATGACTGCGCCGCCGCTGAAAATGCCCTGGCCAGCCGTAAAACGGCGGAAATGCGCGGTGGTCACGTCGCCGTCGAATTGTTTTTTGACGCCCGGAGTCTGGTTTTCGACGGCACTGCAACCATCGGTGGTTTGGGCTTCCCCGCCCGTATAGGGCAGAGGAATCTTGATCGCAGAGGAATTGGGGTCGGTCAGGGTCAGGTTGACCGCGGAGTCAATAAAACGCGGTCGGATCGAGTTGTCGGTGAAGTCTATGAGGGTGTCGGCCGCTACGCCGTGAGGCGTAACGCCGACTGGCACGACGCTTTCCTGCTGCCCTTCGGAGTCGAAGAGCAGATAGATGCCTGCAGCTTCCTCGGAGAGCAGGTCCTGCCAGAGATTGCCGTTCGGGCCACCTACTTGGTATTCGCCGCGACCTTGGGCTTGTGTGGCGGCGAAGAGGAGGATTAAGGCGCAGTTCGCGTATCGGCGGTACATGGAGCGTTTCTCCCTTTGGGGTTCCCCGTAATATAACGAAAGAGGCCGGTGGTTTGGCAAGTTTTTAGTCGTTGCTTTAAGTTGTCCTTGCCAAGGCATGGCTCAAGGGTTGGCAGAGTGGTTTTAATTGACAACCCTTGCTATAATCATTTTTATTGAACGAAATTACGCAATCCTTATCGGAGTATCCCGTTCAAGGCGTCGCGCGGAGGTTTGAGATGAGAGCGAGTTGTGCCGTTATAATGAGTTTGGCGCTGGGTTTTGCAGTTCCCAAGTGCGGTCTGGCCATCGATACGGTCGTAATTGGGGCAGGGGGCGCTTTGGACTGGCAGGGCGAAGGGGTGGCCATTGTGACGACGATAGACGCAGAGCATCGCTCGCCACTAAACCCCAATAACTTGCTGGTGGGTAATGCGCCTGGAGACTTAGTAGATTTCAGTCGCGAGGGTTTTGTCGGCAATATTCTGCCACTGCGCATAGCCGAAGGGGACAATGTCGCCGTTGGCACCATTGAACGCGGCGGTGATATTCGCTCACCCAATGTCTTCGATTTCAGTGGTACGTTCAAACCCCTGGATCTGGAGATGATGCTCAAGGAATTGCTCGTCGATGCCCCCGGTGGCGAGTTATTGGCTTTTGAACGAAAGGATCAGAATTCCCTGGGGATCTTGGTCCTGCTCAATTTGGGCGCGCGTTTCGGCGTGGAAAGGATTCGGCTTTACCCGCGCAACACGGTTACCTCTTCACCTTCGACGCCCTTCCAGAATGATTTTCTGCGTTCCTATGAACTTTTTACCAATGACGGGCTAAATCTTACTAGCGAGAATACGCCGATCTGGGAGCCGTTAATCCTTGAAAACGACAATCAGACCGGGGTCATCGACGTGCCGATTGACCCGCCGCGCTATGTTCAGCACATGCGGTTGCGGGCCACGTCACCGGTCGATTTCGAAATTGACGAGATCGAAGTTTTTGGTAAAGGCTTTCTCTCGAAAGCACAGTATATATCAGATATTTACGATGCCGGCCAGCCAGCCGTATGGGGCGTGTTGCGTTGGGTGGAGCAAATACTGGGAGATCCGCGTTTCTCCAGCATGCAAATTCGCACCCGCACTGGATCCGATGTTTCGCCCTTTGTCTATACCCGCCGGCTTAGGGGCAAACAGGACGCCGAAGAAATCCCTTTCTCGTTGAAGGACCCAAGTGCGGAGATGACGTTGGACGAGTACCGGAAGTTTCCCCAAGAAGTCGGTCAGACGCCCATAACCGATGCCCAGGGCCGCGAATGGATGGCCGGGGCGGTGACGAACGACTTGATCAACTGGAGTCCTTATAGCACGCCTTATCCGGCTTCTGAGGCCAATGGTCCCGGGTTGCCGATCGTATCCCCCAGTCCTCGTCGCTATATGCAGTTCCAGATTATCTTTAATAGCGATGACCTCGAAGCGGCACGCGTGGTTGAATCGCTGAGCTTCGACTTGCTGACGCCCCCTTTCTCCGACGAATTGGTCGGAGAGGTCTTTCCGCGCGAGGTCGAAGTTTCGGAGGACATTCCCTTCGTCTTCGCCATTCGCGCCGCGATGGGCACCGGGGGATTGCGGGGTTTTGACACGATTGAGATTACTACGCCGATTCGGGTATCGAGTATCGATGGGATTGAAATAATCGACGCGGACGGTGGGGTGGTCGCCACACACGAATTTGCGGGTCTTAGCGAGGTCGAGGAAGCGGGCGAGTTTGCGATTTCCGCCGTCAGCGATGATCGTTTTGCGGTACGTTTTCCCATTGTCGATGAAGACGGGGCCCAGGTGCGTATCCGTTTCCAAAGCAATGTGCTGACCTATAGCACCAATTTTACCGCTTCGGCGCAGCTTTCGAGCGAACCGGGCGCAGCGCAGACGATCGACTCCGGCAACGCGACCTTCCTAGGGGTGGGCGACGAGGATGCCTTCTCGGGTACGACGGTGCTTAGTCCCGGCGTGCTCAAGGGGCAACTCCTGAGCAAAGTGTTGGTGGGGCCGAATCCCTTTACTCCCAATGGCGACGGGATCAACGACGAGGCGACTATTCAATACAATCTGCTCTCGTTGAGTACGCCGCGCCCTGTTGAGATCGCCCTCTATGATCTGAGCGGTCGGCGGGTGCGGGTTCTCTTCAATGGCGTTGAGGCCAATGGCCGCTATCTCGATAAGGTCTGGGACGGTCGTGATGATCAGGGCCAGCAGGTGCCACCGGGTTTGTATATTGCCCGGGTCTTTGTTGAGGGAGATTCGGGAGAAGCCGGGCAAAGCCAAATTGTTGGCGTAGCCTATTAGTTCCACAGGGTCATCTTCGATCATCGAGGCGGTCCTGTTGCGAACGCGCCGGTCTCCTTGCCCTGCCCTGTTAGTCTCCTAACTGCCTGGACATCCTTCGCGCCCTCTCATCGTCTGGAGAGAGTTTCAAGGCTTGCTTGAGCAGCTCTCTCGCCTGCGCTATAGCCCCCGTTCCGCGATACGCATCAGCTAATTTGAGGTGTAAGGTCGCGTCGGTCGGGCGTTGTCTTATTGCCCCCTCCAACCAGTGTTGCGCCTCGACGTATTGCCTCCGTTGCAGGAAGGCTGTGCCGAGGTTGTTCCATACCCGGGCGTCGGTCGAGTCGATCGCCAACGCCTGGTGAAATACGGCTAAGCCGTCTTCGAAGCGGTCTTGCATTAAATATAAGGTGCCGAGGTTGTTCAAGAGATCCAGGTGCTTGGGCATCGCTTCTAGGCCACGGCGATAGGTTTCAATGGCCTGGTCGAATTTTCTGCGTCGGGTGTGAATGGCGCCAAGACGCATATGGGCGGGGGCAAAGGTTGGGGCGATCGTGCCTGCGCGCTGATAGGAATGCGCGGCGTCGTCCCACTCTTGCAGGAGTTCGTGCAACTCGCCCTTGCGGTAGTGGCCCGCTGCGTGCTCGGGCAGCGCGGCAAGTAGGCTGTCGTAGAGTGCCTGTGCCTGGGTAAAACGGCGGCGACGTAAGGCGTTTTCCGCCAGTTTGAAGCTTAGTTCCGGATAGACGCGCCTGACTTCGATATCCTGCGGTCGCCAGCGGGCGGCGGCCGCGAAGTTCGTTAGCGCGCGAGCGTATTCGCCGCGGCGTTCGTGTATTAAGCCATCGAGGGCCAGGTGGCGGGCGCGCCAGGCTTTCACCAGCGCGGGTTGCACTGGGCCTTCCACGAAATCCAGCTCGGTGCGGCGGCGATCCGCCAGATCTTCCAATGAAAAGAGCCCCTCGGTGCGGCTCAGGTCCAGGTAAAGGCCCCTCGGCGCTGAGAATTCTAGCCGAGCGTTATCGTCGGTGTTGGCCGGGGCCTCGCCGGCCAAATCATCTAGGCCCTGATTGCCCATGACATAGGAGCTTAGCAGGTCGAATTCGTCGCCGGCCCCGTTTTGCGATAGGGCTTGGCGCAGGCCGTGTGTCGCGAGCCGCGCTTCGATTTGCGCCGGGTCAATAGGGATGGGGGCCTCCGAACCGATGAGAAGATAGTCGACGCCCGGCATCAGTTCCCACATGGCGACGTGAGGGAAGACGCCTTTAAATGTGGCGATGATGGTCTGCACGTCCTGCTGTTGGAGCGCATAGGCTTGGATCCAGGTGGCGGTGAGGCCGCCTGGCTTGAGGTTTTGCCGGCAGCTCTGGAAAAATTCGCTGGTGAAAAGGTCGGCCATGCCCGCGATCCACAGGTTCGACGGCTGTGAGATGATGACATCGTAATTACGGCGCGAAAGCGCGACGTGGTTGCGCCCGTCGCCCACGAGCATATTCAGGCGCGGGTCGGCGAGCGCGTCTTGGTTGGCGTGGCTGAAGAGGGCGGTGGCTTCTACTACTTCGGGCGAGAGCTCGACGCAATCGATCGAAGTGACCGGATGGCGTTCGATGGCTCCTAAGCTTATACCGCAGCCCAAGCCAATGAGCAATACGTCGCGTGGATCCTCGTGCAGCAACAACGGCAGGTGGGCCAAAAGCGAGTGCGAGCGCAGGTCTTTGCCCTGGGAGGAGGCGATTACCTTGCCGTTGACCCGCATAAAACGCTCACCATGCAGGTCCCAGACGGTGACGGTGGCGCTCATGCCTTCTTCGGCGTAGAGCAGGCGGCGATCGTGGCGGATGGCTTCGGCGAGATCCTGATCGGCAAGGTTGGCCGCATTTTCATATTGCCCGGCATAGAGGTAGGGGGCGCTGTTGAGCAAGACCACATCCCAGGCGGGCAGGAATGAAACGGCCAGCGGCAATAACAGTACCGCCGCAGCCAAAATGCGCGATAGCGGGCGGGCTAACAGATTGCCACGCCAAAGAAAGTAAAGGCCGAGTCCTAAGTTGAGCGAAGTCGCGAGGATAATACTGGTCTGGACTCCGATCAAGGGGATTAAAAGGAAACCTCCGGCAAAAGAGCCCAGCACGGCTCCGAGTGTATTGGCCGCGTAGGCGTCGCCGACCGAGCGGCCGACGTTGGCGAGATGGCGGGTGTAGAGCTTGGCAGCGGCTGGGAAGACACCGCCAGCAGCAAAGGTCGGTAGGAGCATCAGCCCAAGGGCGATGGCGAATTCGGCCAGGTGTAAAAGCGCGAAAGTGTCGGCGTAGCGATTGACCAATTTGACGACGACCAGCGGCAGCAGGCCGAAGAGCGGTTCGACCAAGAGGGCCGTTGCGCCGATGGCCAATTCGAGAATGGCTAAAGTGAGCAGGAGGTTTTTGCGGCGGTCGATCCAGCCGGCAAGGATCATACTGCCCAATCCAAGGCCGCAGATAAAAGCGACGAGCATCAGGCTAAAGGCATATACCGAAGAGCCGAGCAACATCGAGAGGGTACGGGTCCAACTAACCTCATAGACCATGGAAGCAAAACCGGTCAAACCGAGAGCCCAGAGTGCGGCAACGTCGCCGCGATCACTGGTCTGTGGCGCGGCGACCGGAGAGGCGACAGAGGTGCGCGCTAGGGCAAAGGCGGTGGCGCCGATGCTCAAATTGGCCAACGCCGCGGTCCAAAGCGTGGTCTGTACCCCGAGGGAGGGTACGAGCAGGAAGCCGGTGAGTGCGGCGCCGAGTGCGGCGCCGAGGGTGTTGAGGGCGTAGAGTCGTCCGAGGTCGCGTCCCATCCGCTCGAGTCGTTGCGTCATAAAACGGCTCAATAGCGGTAATGTTGCCCCCATCAGTGTCGCGGGTAGGGCTAAGAGTGCCGCGGAGACGAGGAAGCGCCCCATGCTGAGCAGGAGCGGCGAGTCGCCGAGCCAGGTGTAGAGTCCACCGTAGACGGGGGCTAGGGCATTGAAGGCGGGTATCATGGCAAAGCCACAAAGGCCGATAAGGACTTCGAGCCAGGCGTATGAGCGCAAAGGGTGAGCAGAGCGGTCGGTGAGGCGGCCGGCGATAAAGCTGCCGATGGCCAACCCGGCCATAAACGCGGTCAGGACGGTGGCCGAGGTGAAGACGGTGTTGCCCATGACCAGCCGGAAGAGGCGCATCCAGGTTATCTGGTAGACTAGGGCGCAGGAGCCGGAAAAAAAGAACAGCCCGAAAACCGCCAATCGTTTCGCATTGTGCATATAGGGGTCCCCTAAGACTTAGCCGCCGAAGAGATCCTTAATCTGTGTTTCGAATTCTCGTCGCGCCGTTTTTTCTAGGCGGTAAGCGCGTTTTTTGCGGCTAAAAGCTTCAAATTCGGCGTCGGCGTCGTCCGTGCGACCCGAGCGTTGGTAGAGATGCCCGAGGAAGATATGGGCTTGGTAATCGCGTGGAGCGATCTCGATCAGTTTTTCGAAGAGCGGAATAGCCTCAGGATGTCGTCCTTGGCGTGCGTATAGCATCCCGAGGCTCCAATGGGAATGTGCGGCCTGGGGGGCAAGTTCGATGGTGTGGCGTAAATGCGCTTCGGCCTCGGCCAATCTGGCGGTCTGCGCCAGGGCCGTTCCATCCGCAATCTGCTGCTCTTGCTCGATTATCAAATCGGCCAGGCGAATGCGATATTCGGAGACTTGCGGCATTCGTGTTTGCAGTTTGTGAAATTCGCCGATGGCCTGGTCTGTCTGGCCCTCGTTCGCGTAGAGGCGGGCGAGTTGATAGCGGACCAGGGTTGAGTCTGGATTCAGTTCGAGCGTGCGGCGGTAGGCGGCAGAGGCTAGCTCTGGGCGATTGGTCATTAGGTGCGTATAGCCGAGGCGCCCGTGGATAGCGGCCCATTTCGGGCGGGCAGCGGCGACCTGCGTATAGATTTCAGCGGCCTCGCTATAACGGCGGGCGAGTAAGCAGGTGTTGCCTAGCTGGAAGCGCACGTCTTCGTCTTGGTGGTGGTCTAGGTAGCGTCGATAGAGGTCGATGGCTTTGTCCAAGTGCTCTGCCTCGCCGTGCAGTGCGGCGAGGTTGAGGAAGGGGTCCCCGAAGGAGGGATTTTTTTCGATAGCCTGGCGATAGTGACGGGCGGCGTTGGCGGGCATGCCCTTTTGTTCATAGGCATAGCCCAGCCAATAGTGCTCGTGCGCATCGCCATCCCTGTTCATCTTGCCCGTGCCCGCATTGCAGAGCAACAGCAGTACCGGCACGGCTATCAGTGCGGGGCGCGGTAGGAACCATAGAGCACGCACGCCGAAAGCGGCGAAGAGCAATAATGGGGGGACGGCGGGCATGCGATAGCGGGAGGTGACGAAGAACAGGACGATGGACGCCGCATAGGTCGCCACAAAGAGCAGCAGCAGGCGCCCCTCCGGTGAACGCCCCTCCGGTGAGCGCCAGAAGGCGTAAAGGCCCAATAGAGCGAAAGGGACGACCAGGCCGAAGGGAAAGGCCAGCCCGTCTTTCCACATCAATAGCGAGAGCAGGCGCGAATGGGTGCGGGCATAGTAGAGATCGAGATTGCGCGGGATTTCGTCACCGCGCAGAAATAGATAGCCTTTATAGGCCAATAACTCCATGAAATCGAGTGGCTGCGCGGAAATGTAATCCCAGGACAGGCCAAAGAAATATCGCGATTTTTCGGAGGCTTTTTCAATGCCGGCTTCGCGCGCTGGCGTTTCGACCAATTCGAGCCATTCGCGCCCTGGGCGAATGGTTGTAGTGCGCTCGTATTCGGCGTTGTTGCCGATGTAGAAGTTTATGCCGGCATTATGCGAGATAAGCACCAGATCGTCACCGACGGCGAAGTTGCGCCAAGTGACTGGCGCGATGACGAGCGTACAGCCTATGAGCAAAAGTGCAGGTGCTTTGAGGGCGGCGCGTGGCGCGTGGCCTTCGCGCTTTTGGTTCCAGTAGAGCCAGCCGAGTAGCACGGGTAAGAAGAGCAGGATATTGGCTACGGTAAGCGCGGAAAGGCCGGTGAGAAAACCGATGAATAGATAGCGGGGTTGGCTATGCCCCGTGGCGAGTAAATAGAGCAGCAGTAAATTGAGAAAGACAGCTGGTAGTACGGGTAATAACTCGCCGCCGAAATAGATCAGGGGGCCGTAGCCAGCGGCGAAAAGCGCGGCGGCTAACCCAATACCTGTGCCAAATATCTGTCGGCCCAATAAATAAGTGAGAACGCAGACCATCGCGCCAAGCAGCGCCTGAAGCAGGCGGGGCAGGTAATAATTCTCGCCACCAAGGGCGAAAAGCGCGGCGAGGGCATAAGGGTAGAGGGGAGGTTGCCAGAAAGGGGCTTGTTTGCCGGTCCAGGAGACCTCACTTAGGTAGCGGGCTTCTTCTACATAGGTGCGGGCATCGACGACTGGGGCGGCAAATAGGGGACTGTCGGACAATTCATAGAGATAGCCGAGGCGCAGGAGGAGAGCCAGCGAAAAAACGGCAATCGACCCCCATCGCGCCCGGTTCTCAAGCATCTATCGTTGCGCCTATTCCAGACCAGCGTAAATCGAGATGAAACTCTGGGTTATGGTTACCGAGTCCTCGTTCCTGGGATTGCGGCGGTTGATCTTCATACCGGCGTGTGTTGTGAGCTTGTAACCCAGATAGTCGGAGAGGTTTGAAAACTGCAGGGCCCAGACCTGACCACTGAAGTCGTCGGAATCGCGATCGATGTCGTTGAAAAAGGTCAGTTCTACCCCGCCCTGGAGGGTCGTATGGGTGAGCAAGGGAAAACCAAAGATAAAACCGCCGATTTCGGCGAGTTCGGTGCGTTTCTCGGTCGAAGTTAGATCAATGCTCTGGCGCCGGTATTCGCTCTTCCAGCGCGGTTCGATCCACAGCCGCCCGAAGTCGAAGCGATAGCTGATCTTGTTGATTAGGCCAAAGAAGAAGTCTCGCTTGCGCAGGGCTAACAAGGCGCGGGAGTTTTTGTCGAGGCGCTGATGGTACAGGTCGTATTTGATGTAGTTGGTCGTCAGCAGCCCGCGCACTTCATAGTCGTGGCCGATCCACAGGCTATTGATCCAGGTGTCCCGGGCGATAAGTGGGTCCTCGAGCTTGGTCGACTCGCCGGTGCGAATATTGGCATTGGCGAGCCATTGCAATAAATCGTCCGGAATATCGTCCTCGACTGATTTGATCATCTCAAAGACCCGGAAGCGGCCCCAGGTCGGCGAATTGCGGTCGACGGTGAACAAGGCGTAGTTGGCGTGGTTCTTCTGCCTGGACGAGATAAGGTCTTCGCGCAGGGCGCCGAACATTAGCCGGACTTCGGGGGTTACGTGGCTGCCGCCGTAAATATTGAAACCCCGGTGGTCCTTCTTGTAGGGATAGTCGGGCAACTCGTCATTTTCGAAGCGATCGACCCAGATATTGTTATTAAGGTCGATGCCGAAGAGAAACTCGGGCCGGTCGACGTTGTGGCGCAGGAAGGGCTCGTCGTAGTCGGGGATCAGATTGCTCAGGAAGCGGTTGTCGTTCTGGTTGAAATCGGAGATGAAATCGTTGTTCTCGTCCCAGCCGGGGAAAACCGTCGGGTCTCCGGCCTGCCAATCCTTGCGCACGGTGTCGGGGAACTGGTCCTGGTCGTCGTTGTCTTCAACGAGTTCGACGACGTGGATGCGCTCGTCTTCGTAGTCGATAAAACCGTCGCCCTGGGCGGTGAAGGTACGGGTCGAGTATCGAGGGTCCATGCTATAGGCTTCGCCGAAGAAGAACCAGGGGAAGGCGACCTTGGAGAGATTCATCATCCACGCGTCGGCTGAGCGGTCCCCGCGGATACCGGAGAAGGTAGTATGGGTCGAGGAAACGACGTTGGGGTATTTAGTGTAGTTGTAGCTCAGGTCGTATTCGCCGTAAAAATCGAACCCGAGCACGTTCTGCAACTCGAGGGTTCCGCCCCAGATCTGGGTCGAGGTCGGCAGGCCATAATCGAAACCGACGATCTGCAGGTTGGTATTGTCCTGGACATTTCCAGCGGCCTGGGCCTTCAGCAGTAGTACGGACTCGCCGCTGGCGTTGAGCTGGTTATCGGAGGTGATCCAGACCTGATAGTCGTTGCCCAATACCAGGCGGAACTCGACTTTTTCGATCTCTTCCTTGGAGCCGGAGGCGCGGTTGACGAAAGCCGGGCTGTCGAAGTCGTAGCGCAGGCGGATCTCCTCGGTGCCGTCGGCGGAGAGAAAACCCTCTTGCACGAAGCCGCCCTCGATAATCGGCACGAAGCGAATTTCCTGGCCCCTGTCTTTGGTGCCGTCGAGGTAGGTGATGATTATGTCGGAGCCGGCGGGGAAAAAGGCGGCCCCACCGATGCCGTCCTCGGGGCTGTCGTCGCGCAGGACGATCTCGATGACCGATACCGTTTGGGTCTGGTCGACCGAAAGCTCGCCGGTAAAGGGGTTTCCGGTGAAACCGTCGATTAAGGTATTTGACTGGTGGGCGTTGACCATGGTTAGGCCCAAGGTCGCAAAGTCGCCTATTTGTGTCGTGCCCCTGCTAGCGAACATCGAGGTGGCGTTGGTGACCAGGCTTTCCTGGTCGTTGGTAGAAGAGCCTCCGGTGCGGCTAACGCGCGAATAGAGCATCGTGCCCTGGTATTTGTCGGCGGCGTAATCGAATTGGATGCCGTCCCAGCGCGGTTTGGAGAAGGTCATCGGCGTCAAGGTCGTGCGGATCTTGGAGCCGGCGGTCAAGGCGTAGTGGTGCTGTCCCTTAGAGTCGGACGAGATGAGCAGGCTGTTGAACCAGGACCCGAAACGGCTATTCTTGAGTACAGAGGAGCCGAATTGCCGAGGTTGGGTCTGCGAGTTGTTGAAAATCAGCCAACCTTGCGTGATATAGTTGCCGTACAGGTCGTAGTAGTAGTCACCTTCCTGGGTGGTGCTCACATAGCGCTCGAAATGGTCCCGGGCGTAATTGGAATAATCCCACTGTCGCCACTGATATTCGTTAAACAGCTCCTGGGGCACGTACCATTTGCGCAGCGCCGGGTCGAGGGCACCGAACATCACACCTGGGCCTTTTGGAGCGAATGAAACGACCCCGCCCTTTTTTAGCTGACCAAAACGACCGCCGTATTCCTGGGCTGAACTTGGGGCGAGGCCAAGCCATAGCGTTGCCAGTATTAGGCAAAATATCATTACATTCCGGTTCACTACATCCCTCCTCGGTGCATATATTCCGGGCTTACTATTGCGACTCTAATTACTATGGTGGGTAAGACTTGTCAAGTAGTTTCACCGCTCGACGGTTCGCTCAATAAGCGACGGCGACGATCTGAGAGCGTATCGAGGTGCTGCCCTCGTCATCGGCGTCGAGCCGAACCTGGCAAATGTAGAGGCCGGGTGGCACGATTTTCCCGCTGTCGTCGGTGCCGTTCCAGTGTATAGTGGTTCGGCCGCTGAGCACCATTTGCTGGCCTTGCCATACCGGGCGGCCGTCTAAGGTGAAGATGCGGACATCGAGGGCGCGGCTCGTCGTCAGCTTGAAGATTTCCAGTGATATTTCAGCAGAATCGTTGATCTGATCCCCATTGGGCGTAAAGGGATTCGGGCCTATGGTCAGGGCATCGACTAAGCTGCCGCCTATGGGCACGTTGATCGCCAAGGTATTGCTGCCGATGCCGGCGTCGGCATTGCCCGATTCGACGGACTGCCACGGCGTGGTAAGGTCGGTGCCGCCGGCGGTATTGCGTACGGCCATGCGCAGCGTCGTACCGTTGAGGAAGACGGGCGCCGAAAAACGCAGGCGGAGGCGTTGGCCGAGCCCGGTAACGACACCACGTGAAGCGGTCTGCAGGCTGTTGTAGGCCACGGTATCGAGCGAGTCGCCACGCTCGTTGAAAGGGAACTGGGCGCCGTCGCCGCGCAGCAGACGGAAAAAACGCACCGGCCCCTGTTCTTCTATGGGGAGATCGCGATAACTGGTCTGGTCGGTCTCGGTAAGCGTGTCGCCGCGCCGGCGGAAATAACGGATATCACCTTGTTCGTCTTCGTCGAGCGTGCCATAAGCGGCACCGGTCAATGGCAGGCCGTCTTGGGTTACGGGCACTTGCTCGCCCTCGACGGTTACCCGGTTATAGGTGCGGGCGGCGTCGGGCAGGATATTGAGCCGGGCATCCAAGCGCACGAGGATCGAGTCGCCGCCATTGGCTTGGACTTGGATCTGGCGGTTGTCGGTGGAGGTGAGTACGCCCGACTCGGTTCCAGCACCGAAAGTTTCTTCGTCCTCGCCGTTGCCGATTCCGAATTCTAGCAGCTCAAGATTTTGTGACGCCGGCATAGTGAGCAGGATCTCGTCGAATCCGGAACTGCGCGAACTGACGGGTGACTCGATAAAATTGGGTTGGGCGAAGACGTCAAAGGTTTCTCGGGCCCCTGGAATTTCTACTTTAGCCGGCCACAGCTCGGCCGTGATCCGCTCTGCGACGGGATTGAGCAATTCGACTTCGAGCGAGCGGATCGCAGCGGCGGTATTGCGGTCGGTAGTGAGCATTTTGACCTGGATCTGCATGAATTTGCGCAGGCCGGGAGAAGTGACTATATCGCCGGATTGTTGGTAGGCGCGGCTCCATGGGCTCCAACCGCTGGTTGGTACGAAAGTGGTGTCGGCCGGCCCCTTGAAACTCCCGAGTAGGTTTTTCCAGGAGTCGAAGGTAATCTCGACGCCGTTTTTGTCGAAATAACGCACGACTTTGCCGAGCAAGTCGCCGGTGCGGGTGCGGATCTCTAGGCTTGTGCTCGGTGGGGTATCGGCATCCCAGCTTATGGCACCGAAATTTCGAGCACCGGGCAACGAGACCAGATTCGAAGTTAGTTCGACTTCGGCGGGGTAGGCGGTGGTGAAAAGTTGGTATTCGACAATGGTCGGACCGGTGTTGTAGCCGCCCCGACGACGCGGATCGGAGGAGATGATGCTCATTTCTAGGAAGCGCAATTGAGGAGTCTGGTCGTAGACGTCGATAATGTGCTCAAAGCGATCCGAGCTGTTGTCTTCGCGGGAGCGTGGACTCAGGCGGGTCCATTTGATTCGGCCGCGGGTGTCGCGAGAACCGTCCGAACCGCGAATCAAGTAGCCGTCGATAAAGGGTTGCGGTCGGGCGGCGGAGATGCGCATGGCGTCGAGCCAGAAAGTGGCTCCCATGTCGGCGGTGAGTATGCCGCGATCGATCGTTGGCGACCAGACCAGGTGCAGAAAGCTAGTGTTGAAGTCGCCGTCGAAGGCCGGGCCGGGCAGGAAGCCGTCACCGGTCAGCGCGAGGTTGCCGCCGCCGGCGATCATGCCGGGGCTGATATTGTCGCCGAATCCCCAGACCTCGATCCCGGCCAAGCGGGGTCGCTCGCGGCGATAGTGGTCCTGGCGGCCTTGGCGTTCGACCTCCAGGGTCTCGTAGGTCGCCTGTTCGACCGGTTCTTCAAAACCTTGTTGATCGCGGATGAAGTAGACGATTTCCCCCTGCTCGTCGAGCGGCAGGGCCTGCCATTCGTCGGCGCTGACCAGCACGCCGCGATTGCCTCGAGTGTCGCTGACGATAATGCGGATCGTCTGTACCATCTTGCCCGCCCAAGCGGGGTCGGCTTTGAGTTGGTCGAACCCGAAGCGAAAAGTTCGCTGGTCGCGATTGGGGGCTCTGGTGCTGGCGACCCGTTCGAAAGTGAGTTTGTTGACGTGTTCTATCACGGGTTCCTGATCGGGCGCGGCGAGGATCCTGAACTGAAAAAAGGGATCGCCCAATGTTTCGTCGACGAAATGCAGCACGAGCGAGTCGACGGTGACCACTCTGCCTAAATCGACCTCGATCCACCAGTCGTCGAGCGGGTCTTGCGGGTTAGGTTCCCAGAAGGTCGTCGGGTCGTCGTCGAGGATATTGGCAGCAGTGGTGGGATTGGAACCGACGCGACTGATACCGGGGCGGAAGAAGTAGGAATAAACCGGGATGTCCTTGTTGTCGAGGATGATCTTGCCCTTGACATCGAAGGTTTCGGTACTGTCGACGTTGAG
>Ga0209362_1000416_pt1 | contig 38130 bp, 42 predicted proteins | sample SaaInlV_165m_DNA_FD_184680 | JGI IMG/M metagenome (GOLD analysis project Ga0209362, IMG submission 184680) | Marine microbial communities from expanding oxygen minimum zones in the Saanich Inlet - Saanich Inlet SI037_S3LV_110m_DNA (SPAdes)... | ecosystem: Environmental > Aquatic > Marine >... | reverse complement strand
CACATACTCTAGGCCGGGATACAGCCGAGTGAAGTGCTTCGATTTCTCAGGGAACAAACGCGAATACGGGTGTGCCTCCCACATCTGCTTGAAGACACCGGGGATATTGATCTGCGGGAACAGCACCGCCAAACCACGCGGACGACCGAAGCCAATCAACAGCTTGTCATCCATGTCATTCTTGACCCGGTTGCGTTGCAAGCCCGTGAAGTAGCTCAACGTGTCCGGGTTCGGTGTTTTGCCATCTGTCTCACCGGGCCGATCAGTCGGGTCTTTTTCTTCAGCCGTCAGGGGGTCAAACACCGGGTCTTCGATCTTGTAGTAGCCATTGAAAGCTGAATCCTCTGCCCACTCGTTGACGATGGCTCGCCAGATGAGCCGCGTGACGAGATCCCCTGTGATCTCGTCCTCCCAGCCGGGACGTGCATACCGCTTACCGCGACCGATAAAGAACCGGAACTTCCCATCCCGGTCCCCGATGATCCTGCCGTCGATGGCTTCCAACACTTGCTCAAAGGCCAGCACCACCCCGTTGAACAGGCTGAGGTAAGCCCGTGCGGCCCGGTCTTGATCCTTGAGGTCTTGGGTGTCCCCACGAAGCCCGAACCCCCCCTGTTTGCTCAGGTCAGTAGAACCACCGAACGGAAGTGCTGCCCCACTGCTCACAGGTGTCACACCCAATGAACTGGACGTGCTCTCGACTTCAGGCAGGAACTCCACCAAAGGAAGTACCGAGAAGTAGAATGAGTCCGGTGCTCGATAGACGTACTGTGCTTTCAGTGTGCTCCCCAACACCCGGTTTTCGACCGCTGGTGCTGTCATGTGCAGGTATTGGCTCTTGTAGAAGGGGTACAGGAGTGCCCCGTCCACGATCTCGGGACGCACTTCCTTCAAGCCTGTGTAGCGGAAGTGCAGGTATTCACCTGCACGCAACGCCTCTTGCGTGGGGTTCTGGAAGACCACGCTTCCTGTGTTGGTGTCCACGGTGTAATGAACACCTTCGATCAACTGCTTGCCTGGAATATCCGCACCGCTTCCGTTGACCCGACCCAAAAGGAACAGGTCATACTCCTCGCTCGGGAGGAACGGCGCGATCCCCGTGAACTCAACGGGGTTAGGTGCGTACACAGGACGCACACTCACCCGAACGATGTCCGAGTTGTCGTGCTCACGATACACAGGAGTCGCCAAGTCAACTACCGTGTTCCGTCCGTCTTCCGATTGCGTTGCACCTACGATAATGTAAGGATAACCACCGATCTCAAGAAGGTGGTTCGCTTTTGTGTACCGGCGAACGTCACCGTAAAAGGCCACTTGTAACTGACCTTTGTCAGCGGGAAGGAGTGGAGTCACCGCTGTATTGAGGTTGGGCATAAAGCCCGTTGCACCACCCCGATCCACAGATACCGAGAAATCGGAAACGGTCAGCCCTGCGTCACGACCCACTGCCCGACTACCGACTTCTACTTGTGGGGGAGGGAAGACCGTTATGGTCGTCGTGTCTTCACCGGCATCGTAGACCACCGATTCAATGTAGAGTGGTGCTGGACCCAGCAAAACCAGATGCCCAACCGGGAAATCAATTGCCCGGTTGGTTTCCAGCGTGAACGTGTCTTGTAGGACATCCAACCAAAATGGCTTTCGGTATACCGGAGGGCTGCTGACCGTGTACGCCTGCTCACCACCGAAGGCTTCCAACACGCCGTAGTTGATCTGAACGGCCTCTGTAAGAGGGGCTGGTGACGTGAGGGTGATGATGCCACCCACATCACTTGCGGTCGTAACCCCCGCGAAGTTCTGGAGTTCGACACCCACCCAAATGAAGGACTCCACCTTGTCAGATAGAGTACGTCCCGTGGGGTTGTAGGTGAAGGACGTGTCCGTGACTCGTGTAGCCTCTTCCAACCGTACAGTCAGAGGCAGGAACTCCGTGATTTCAATGGGGTTGCCATCGTCATCCAGAACCTTGTCTCCGTTGGTGTCAGCCTGGAAGTAGTTGACCTCGACAACCTGCATGGCCCGCAGGGGTTTGTTGAACAGGATGGAGCCATTCACGGGGGAGATGGTCACATCAAGGTTGTTCTCCGTGACCATCTGCTCCACGAAGTAGGCTGTGGCTCCAGGGTTCGCTACAAGGTCGGCGTCGGAAAGGTTGACCTGACCGTTAGCAGCATTGATCTCACACTGTCCTGCGCTCAAAAGGAGCGGGCTGAGGAAAATCTGGTCGTAGTAGACCATGCTCCCTGAGAGATCAGATACCACTCCAGGGTCAATGAGAATAGCCCCTGTGGTCACGTTCACGTCCACACCACCAACCGGAGCGGTGCCTTGATCAATGGTCAACGTGCCAGGGGATGAGAAGACGTTGGCCCCAATGCGGATCTGGAAGTAGGCCGTGCCGGGAACCGAGTTGGTCACATGAGGGTCGGTCAATGTGGGGAGTACAAGCCCTGACTCTACAACGGTCCCGACTTCGACCCCACGCTCCAAATAAGACACGGCAGCTTCGGGAGAACCTGATTCCAAACCAAACCGCATCTGCACAATACGATTGGATGCAACGGCATCTACAGGGTTCACGGTTATGACACCCGGTATCTCCCCCGCAGAGGTGAGCACCCGAATCTTGAATGGCTCCTCGGACAAGTGGTTTGTGACCACTTGCTTCACATCAGCAAGGAGAGTTCCGTCAAGGTTATCCCGAGTTTGAGCTTCGTAGATGCGCCACTGTGCTGTCGTCGATCCAGCCGGGAATGCAGGGTTGACCGTCAATTCGGTGAACGGCCCCGGAACTTTGACATCAATGGTATATATGCCCTCCGCATCACCACCGAGAATGTGAAGCAGGTACCCGACCTCGACCGCTGCAAGCAAGTCGGCTTGGTTCACATTGGGGTCCGTGAACGTGAACTGACCCCCCGTGAATGTGCCTTTGCCACCCTGTGCCTTGATTCCACCGGCAACTTCAATACGAAGTGCTTGACCGGGCTGACCATCACCAGGCATCAAGAAATCAGTTCCTCGGATCAGTTCCGTGTAAGCCGTGTCTGTGGCTCCTTTGAGATCAAGACCAAAGGCAGAGTCCAACATCGCTGCCGAAGACACCGTTTCGGGCAGCACACCCGTGTCAGTCAACTGGAGTACAGGCGACGGGTACGGGACCGAGGTGGCGTTGGTCACACCGTCCGCAATCCATGAGAAACGGTTGTTCTCCCACTCGTATTTGATGCCGATCCCTAGCGTTGTCTGGTAGTTTTTGAGGTTGATCGCCAACAAACCAAGCTGCACTCGGAAATGAGATCCGTCTGCGTAGCCGGGAATATCCTCTAAAGGAGGCTGGTTTACCGTGACGAAGGGCACCGCTGAAATGTCGTCGGTCAGGATCACGTTGTTGAAGGAGTTTCTTGATCGGATGTCAGGAGTCGTTTCGCTACGATCAAGGTTCTCCGGGCTTCGGAACACACCCAAAGCCGCCCCATTGTCGGGAAGCCAACGGAAACTGTCATTTCCGGGGGTCACTTTCCAGCCGGGAAGCAATCCGAGAGCCGCATGGCCCGTCAGATCCATCTGATCTGTGTTCCACACGATTTCAATGTTGGTCCCGGTCGGATCCTTCACCCACACGCGACCACGTTCAACGCCTGTGCTGCCGACAGGTAGACCGGGGGTTGAGTCATTGAGTAGAGAATCTGCGATCTCTTGTGCGGTAAAGTCACCGGCACCCAGTGTGGCTGCACTCCACTCATAGGTGGTTGCGTTGAGCACGAGACGGATGGTTTCGGTGCCATCCAATGTGAAGGGTTCACCGAAGCGTGTGTAGAGGACCGCATCTTCTGAATAGACGGACGGAATCACCATCGTCTGACGGAAATACAGCGCGTCCTTCTTGACAGGGCGAGGCCGAAACTTGATCCGAGAAGCGTGGGCTACAGGAGGCGGTGTAGATACAGCCTCCATACGAGACACTGCTACAGCGGTTTTCGGTACCTTGATCTTGAGTTTCGGGAGATCATTGTCGTATTCGACGACATCGACGTTCTCGTAGGCGTAGCCGCCCCCACTCCCATCAGCGGCCCCCGAAAAGAAGAATGTATCACCCGCTTCACCGAGCACTTTTCGGACCAACCCAGACCCATTAGGTCGTGTCTGCGGGTCCGTTGCGAGGTCAGGCGCGTCCCCAGAACCGTCTGGCACCCACGACACACCACTGACCCCCGGAGGAGGTAGGCAGACGGCTTTCTGAATGTACAGGTCCCCGGAAGATGTCTTTACCGTAGTGGGGTTACCGTCCAGAGGATCGCCATTGGTGTCCACCACCGCACTCGGTGCTCGAATGGGAACAGGCTGCGTTGAGAGAGCTACACCATCAAACCATAGCCGTGCTCCAAGGAAGGTAATGTCGTAGCCCGTAGCCCCCGGCGTACACCGATTGATGTCTGCATCCGAGAGAACAACCTTCCCGGTTGTACGACTCCAGTAGAACTGACCCGCAGTGATAGCCGCTGGAGATAAAATATCACCGTCAGTCGCTACCGAAATCGGAGTCAGGTATTGGCGGTTGCCAATCCGCAGAAAGGGTCGCTCCGTCGCTCCTGGCACAGGAGATAAGACAGGGAACCCCTGGTTGTCCGTGGTCGGCAACCCTGCCACGGCACCCATGTCTCCGTCTGCGTCTGCCACAAAAGTTTCAGCGTTGTACCAGAGGTCACGCCCCGCCTCAGTGTCAGCAAAGACCGGGTTGAGAACAAGAACGCCGTTGGTAATGCCCACGATAGCGTTGCCTGTCCCACCATCCCAACCTGCATCGGCAGTTGTATCGGGGACTACACGAACCTCCAGAGGCGTCGATCCTGCGTCGGGGTAGAGGCCCACACGCACCAACGCATAAGAATCAGGGGTGCCGGGATCCCCCGGCAACGTGTCTCCGACCTGGAACCGGCTCGGAGGTGGGGTCAGTTTGTACGTTTCGTCAGGGTCTACTGGACCGAGATTTCTCGGTGACGACCCTTTGAGTGGCAGCCACTTTTGAGCAATCCCATCCCAACCAAACCGCGTGATCCCATCATCCGGGTCATTGCGCGTCCACCAAAACGAAACGCCCGCGAGAACGTAGTAAGAACCAATAATGGCATCCCCACGTTCAAGGGAGAACCCTCCACCCAATCCGGGATCCGTGATGGTGGTCAATCCACTCAGGGGATCAAAGGACGCCACGGATGCAACCAGCGTTGCAGGAGTCGCACCTCCTTTTGCGATCACGATAGAGGTGACCGAAGAGATGTCCCGTGAGTTCGGGTCACGAACATAGAAGCTGAGTGTTCCGTCGTTGAAGGCTCCGGCATCTACTGGAAGATCATCTGGGATCGGGTTTACAGTGCTGGCCAGACCGAACAGCGTGAAGGCCGTGTCTTCGATGGTGCTCAAGGAGCCTGTAGTGGCTGCGAACAGGCAGTATTCGCGTTTGGTGGCACGGGCAGTCGGTTGGAGAAGCACCGCTGCTCGATACATATCGGCGTAAGGCTCCACAGGATTTGAGGGCACCGCTGAGTACCCAAGACTTGTCATCGTGGCCGGGTCGATATGATCTCGATCTACGCCCGTGGTTGCTTCATCTGTGGATGAAGCGTTCCCCGTCGCTGCCCTTGCGGGTCGTAGCACATAGCCGTTTAGATCGAAGCCCACGTTGCAAGTCCCTCAGATGATGCTGGCTGTGCTCACACCTGTACCCGGTGCGGGGCCAGCAGGACCGGCAGCCACACCTGTCCCAAACCCTGTGAGAAACATAGTCGCAATACCGGGAGCCAGACCCACAGACAATTGCTTGGAGGCAGGTCCAATGATCCCTTGTGCGGCCATCGCAAGGTTCAGAGCCGCAACGAGTGTCGTTGGGTTTGCGAATGTCACCTTTGACACATTCGCCCCAATGGCTCCGACACTGGCCCCGACGTAAGCCCCCGAAGCTGAATACGCGGTCCCGATACCGATCCCCACAGCCGTAGCCACTTGCGGTGCATTTAGACCGATCATCCCCGCTGCGGACAGAGAAGCTACGACAGGCAACGGGACAGGCGGGATGACCAATTTCCCGGTCACTGCTCCTCCCCCTACGGTACCTGTGGTGTTTCCAGTCAAGAACACATTGGCTGGGATGATGGACCATCCGACCACACCGATGCCGATGGAGGTTGCCAGTTGGAACCACGCCGGTCCTTTCAACAAAGGACCGGCAGAGATGATTGCTGCGGTCACCGCAGGAGGTGTGACTGGCATTATCCCACCCGAAAACCGGGTGCTCCAATAGTCCCAGAAAGCAAGAAAGGCCGCCCCGTCAGGGAGTCGATACACCCATCCGTCAAGACACCCCCGAAAGGTCCGGGCGCGGTGACTCGGACAAGAGGTGCAGCGATGCCGATTGAGGCGAGGCTGTTAATGAAGGTTCCAGCGATCCCGGTGACTGTCACGGTTCCTTTGGTGGCAGAGAGCAAAGCCGTCCCGGTATTCGCAATCGCAGTGAGCGTAAGAGGCGTTGCGGATACCTTGTTGTCGAGTAGCGGAATACCTGTGGCAATGGAGAAACCAGCACCGGGTCCAATGTCGGGTAAACCGACGGCCATCGTAGACACATTGAAAGATCCGACGTTCACCACGGTTTCGTGGCGTCCCAACCGGAACAACTCCGAACGACCACCGAACACCACCTCGTAATTGTCTACAGAACCTCCCAGAGCGCCTGTGGCGGGGTTGCCGGTGAATGTGGTGGACCGTGTGGCTCCGTTGGTCGCCAGACCGTCCAGAGGTCCACCAAAGGTGTACTCGGCTTTACCGTTGATCGTGGTGCTCGATGCCTTGCTCGACATCGAGATGGTGTCACCAGCATTCACGTTGAAGGCAGACGACGCGGAGATGTTTGTGACCTTGTTCTCGGTCAGGTTGATCTCGGGTGCCGCTACCTTGATTTGTTCCGCAGCCCCTAGAATAGCCCCGTTGGCACTTCGTAAAGAGAGTGCTGTCTTGCTGTTTGACGGGCTGTTGGGGTTCGGACTCCCATCGGCCCCACCTTCGGAATTTGGGCCACCGCCGTAGATTTCTACGGCACCGGACTCGGATTTGATCTCAACACCTACATTGTCGGCAGACCTCCCTGTTGAGGCACTGATCGCCACTGCACCGGAAGCGTTGAGAACGCGGCTCTGACCATCAGCATCCGCCCCGTAGAAACTAACCTTCCCCGTCCGAAGGTTTTCTTGGCTGACCTTCGACCCCTGCCCCTGAAAAGAAGTCAACCATGCGCCGCCCTTGCTGAGAGCGATAAACGACTCCTTACTTGGGTCTTCGGGATCTCGGGAGCGGATCAGGAAGGCCAGTTGGTCTTGGAGTGTGTCTGATTCAGAATCGTAAGCTCGAATGACGGTCTGCTGTTCACCGCTCTCTGTGGTGACCTTCGCTACGAGTGGAACCCCATACTCTTCGGGCTTGAAGAAAGCATCGTTGCCCACTGCCGTGCCCAACACGAACTCGACCATTGGGCTGTTGGGATTGAGTTTTGTAGGGTCGGTCGTTCCACTCTGGTTCCCGCCCTCGGTGTCAGGGTCGTCCGATGGAGGGGTAATCAACAATCGGTCGATGTCGATCCCGTCTGTTTGTTCAGTGACCGGGAGAACACCCGTGCTGGTATGGGCTACTTCAATCCGGTACTCGGTGAGAGTTTCGACTCCAGCATTCGATACGCTGTTGGTGCTCAAGTCCGTGGAGACTCGATACATCGACTTGCCGCCATAAACCGCTGCCGCATCATTGAGGGAGAGGTTGCCGTTGAGGTCCATGAACAGACCTCTTTGCAACACTTCCGTAGGCTCTGTCACGCCAGTGGTGATGATGCCCGTGTCGTAGACCCCTGCTAGATTTGGAGTGTCTGCGTCATCTCCCGTGTCATCCAGTTCTGATGGGGGGAGAGGAGCACCTGTTTCGTCCACCTGACGGTCAGACGACCAATCAACAAGACCTTTTGCGATCTGAGTTGGAAGTAGATCCGCATCCCGTTGAATCATGCCGCTGTAGGTACGAAATCCCGCTCCGGCATGAAATTGCTGAAGGGTTCGGACAACCAGGGCTTGATCCTGATCCCGTAGGATCACCTCGTTACCGCGTCGGTTAGCCAACGTGACCGATTCGGTCAGGAGAAGGTCTGATCCCTGTGAGGAAGAGGCGATGATGTTGCCCGCTTCCATCTGTCGGAGCTTATGGCGTCTTTCAGACGCAATCCCCTCCAAAGCTACTTTCTGCTTTGGGGTTAAATCCAGTTCGTCGGGTCCGTGAGAACGGACGTTGAGCCAGTCGTACCCAGCCTGTGTGGACGGGACATACCAACCAAGAATGACTGGACGTTTGGATCGCCCTGACTCTCCTGGTTGTTGGCCGAGCAAGCACATATCACCTACTTCAGGCATCGCCCCAAAGAAGTGTCTGGCTCCTGCTCCAGGGAAGGTGATGGCAACATTCGTGAACTTCACACTCGTCTGACTGATGATTTTGATGTCCACTACCATCCGTTTCGGATCAACACGGGTGACAGTTCCATATCGAATGGGGAACTTACGACCGCCTCGGAGATTTGATTTCTCCAGGTTGGAAGTTCCGACTTCACGTTTGATGTCGCCGCTGGTGACTTTCCCATTACCCTTCATGATCAACCCTCCTCATCAGGCGTTAGGGTTGCTTGCCCAGCCTCAACCTGAAACGCATCGACGACCCCTTGCCCAGCCTCATTTAGTTGATCACGAGTTGATTGATATTCGGATTCAATGGTGCGACCGACACTGCGAACAGCCTCGTAGGTGTTCTTTCCCATGCGCTCCAACTCATTTTGGAACCGTGTATCAAGTGCTTGTCCTGCAAGAGCTTGCTTCGTAGTCTCGTAGCCAAACCCTGCCGTCTCTGCCTCAACGTGAAGGAAGTCATTGACTGCCTCATCTCCCCTCAACTCGATGAAATCCCCTGTGAAGGCTTGCAGGAAATGAGATGCTTCGACGCCCTTACACAGACAAACAGTGCTGTCATCCACCGTAAGATCGGCCAATTCAGCGACAGATAGACCAAACGTGTTTGACATGCCGCGACTGCGAGACGTGACTGGTGTGTTCCGAATGAACACAGCATCAGAGTCATCCGAGGTGATGTTTTCAACCACGGCATCCAACTTGTCATCCGTTGTGTTGAGAGCCGCCGCGAGTTCAGCCCTCTTTTCCGGTGACGTTACTTGAAGGGCTTCGGGGGCTGACATTCCATTCAGAGCCAAGTCAGCAAAAAACGCCTCGACTGCCTTCATGGAATCAGTGGTTGTGGGTGACCCTAAAGTGTCCAACAACCCCCTATACTTCTTGATGTCCAGACCTCTGCCATAGGCCATCGTCCCGTACACTTCGTACCCTGCATTGTCGGAGACAGGGAGGACAGCGGTGTGTTTGTACTTGTTTGTGTAGCTGGGGGTGGTGAAGGTGAAGGTCCCTTTCACGGACTCCTGGTACCCGGTAAAGGATTCGAGGAATTTAGACCGAGACTCGTACTCCTCTGGAAGTGGGAACTCATCACTTCCTAAACGGGCATTTTGTTCCTGGGCATATGTCCTGTACCCAGCCTGTAGTGAACCAAGGAGGCCAGCCAAGCTCCTACCCAACTTGGTTGCAAGTGCTTTGATGCCTGAGTTCAGAGGTTTCCCAGTTACATTCTTGATGTTTCCGGTTTTCCCGCGTGGTTTTGATGTGGTGTTGGGTATGTCCACATATGCAATGTTTAAGATGTCACCGCTCTCATCAAAATCCGCGAAAGCAGCGATAATGTCTGCGTCTGTAGGCGATTCATCTGGAAAGAGAGCCTCCAAGAGTGCGGCGATGGAAGGGTCACTTCGGTCGATGATTGAGACTTTTCCCGTGATTTTCCGCGTAAAGGCAGAGAAGGCGTTGTAGAACCCTCCTGTGTTTTGGCCTGTGTTTGCTGGATTGAATTTGGCGAAGGCATTGTTTACATCTTCCGGCCCAGGAGTAAGCCCAAGATCCGCCCCATACTCTTCAATCCTGGCGAAGACGCCTCCATAACCGTTTCCGTCAGGGTCATTGATCCCGAAAAGCTCGGTGATGTTGAGATCCTGACCCTGCTCCCCTTGCCCTAACCGAAGGGCATAGCCTTCCATTTCCGCAGCCATGACCTTTGCCGTAGCACGGGTATCCAACATGAACGCAGCCAGACCACTTGAGCCTTCTGAACTGACGTTGATTTTGACTCTTGTTGTGGACCTCGTGAAGTTGATGAACCGAATATCACGGGTTGTAACGTCAGTAAACCCCCCTGACTTATCCGATTTTTTCGCGTCCTCGGGAGCATTCAGCCCGTAAACGCGAAAACCTCTGGTCGGGAAATCACTTTTCATCTTGATTCGGTCCCCTTCCTGTCGAAGGACCGTGATCTCCTTGGATGAAATAGCTGAGTCAGGCCCACCCGGCACGACCTTGGTGATCTGGTTTGTCTCCTGGTCGTAGGAAAACTCATACGGGGCTTGGTCCGTTTCCAACGGGGCCGAAGACGAGTAGTACCGATACTCGCCGGAAGGCGCGTCATCCCCACCCGCACCGAAGACATTCTTGAGGTTCCGTTGAAGCGACATATATCGACTCAGGTTCTCTGCATCTTCGATGTCTGAAAGGCCGCTTTGGAAAACCGCATTCAAAACAGCGCCCAGATTGGGGTTTGCTTCGGATAGTTTCTCGATGGCCTCTGCGGCCAATGTCGGATTGGCCGCCTCCGACACATCGTTGTATGCAGTGATCAGAGCCGTTTTTTGGATTACGGCGTTCGATGAAGGGTTGTCTCCAGCACTCAACAAGTAAGAGTTCTCGGGGTCATCCGGGTTCCGTCGTAATGCCCCAATGGACAGAGCAACGTCAAAGAGAGTGTCCTGGGTCAAAGTCGGAAGACCGGGAATAGTACGAGGGTTGATCCTGTCAGGATCAAGTGCGAGCACTACATTCGGGTAGCCGATGATCCGTGGAGGACCACTAGACCCGGCGACATTCCCTTCAATGTCTTCCGGGAAAACGTAAAGCGGCATGGCCGGGTAATCACCGGGAGCATCAAGATGCACGTTGTTCAACGTGGGTAGAGCAGAACCCCCCTCGGAACGATCAGGAAGACCGGGGGGAAGCCATTTCGCTCGCTTGGAGGCACAGGTCAATGTGGTTTGACACGCACCTCCCGGCGAAAATGAGTGGGACATCGACTTGACGTAATAGAAGCAATCGAGATGTTCGACGTATACCGGGTAGCCGGGTCGCAGTTCGGGCCGCAGTGGAATGGTGATGGAAGCTGACCGCATTTCCATGTTCGCCACATCGAGCCGCATGATAGCTCCGATGAACATCTGCTTACTGCCTGCATAATAGTGCGATTCAAAGGACGTTTCTTTCCACCCAAACTTCGCTACCAAACGCCAATCGACGTATTTGCCTTGTCGAGTTCCGAACTCACCTGAAAGGATGCCCGTGAAGTTCTGGAAGAGGGAGCCAGAACCTTTGACATAGGTGGCTTCCGGTTCGCGCTCGGACTCGGAGATGCTGATCAAATCACGGTCGGAAATCCGATACACAGGATCCTCTCGGGTATCCAGATTGTAGAATGGGGGTTTGAACACGATGTCACCGTCTACATCTTGATAGAACTCAAAGCCTGTGATCTCCTTGGCTGTGTTGGCGATCTCCAACTTTGACATGTACTCGCCCTCAAACATGTTGACTGATCCGATTCTGCCTAAATCAAGAGTGAAGGCTTGCATCTTGGTGGCGTCTAATCTGGACCCGTCATCGCCTACGATAGCTGCGGTCGATTCCGTCCCCTGATACCCAACTGCCCTTGCCCCCGCTTTTCGTTTGACACCACCCTTGTCGAAATCCTTGACATCCGGGTTGGTGCTGTCGAATGTCTTGAGGATTCTGCCGCCGCCATCATTGTCAAAGATGCCCAGATATGACTGCTCAAAGGCGTTGAACAAGCTCCCATCGAAGCCGTACATGCGAAGCCGCATAGAGGACTCTTGCCATCGCTTCTCCCACCACAAAGCTGCGTGCTTGAAAAGAGACTCGCCGGTTGAGTCATCGACGGCAGCGATGTTGGTTTGCGTGGCAATCGTCCAGTTGACACCAAAGGCAGCCCCAAAGCCAACCCGCATCAAAGTGTAGATGATCCCGTAAGGAGACATCCCCGTGAATACATGGCCCGTAAGGTCAACCCCAACCCCGGAACCTTTCGGTTTCTTGCCAAATACCGATCCATTCGTGCTCAAGTAGAGGTACTGCCAGAAGTGGAGGATGTTCGCACACGACATCGAAGCCGTGTAGAAACCCCCGCTGAACTCATGACTCACCTCAGTCACCACGCCCCGGAACACTTGGTAGTAAGGGTAGACGGGGGTTTCCTCGGAATCCAAACCGCTTTCGTTGGTTTCCTGCCCTTTGGCGGCGTACCCTTTGACCGGGTAGTAGCCGCGCATCTGAATCACAATCTCCAGACCCGCCTCAAGCACATAATTACCGTCATGGCTGAACACATCTGATTTGTGCCGTGGCACAGACAAAGAAATGCTGGCTGACGTGATGGGATCAGTGCTGGGATCGCAAGAGATGGATGTGATGTACTGGTTGAAGTCAGTCTTCTTGTTGCAGGTCGCACAAACCGCAAACTCAGTCTGACCATTGATCAACACCCGAGCATCCGGGGTATGTCGAACAATGGTTTGTTTGCCGATCTCCCACGACCCGATGTATGGACGGTCACCGATTGCCATGCTCTACCTTTACCCGAGTAGGCTGGTAGGTGAGAAATAGCTCCCCACCACCGACAAAGGTGTCTCGCCTCGGGACTCATCAGCCTGAAACTGCTCCGTACCGGACACATTGATGAAACTCGGGTTCCCGTTGCCAATGCTGTTTTGCGTAGGGGTGTCTGCCACCAACCGAAGCAACTCCGCATCAGATAAACCACCCACACCCGGATTTGGTGTGCTCTGTGGAGCTACAACAACCGGCTCCTCGGCATGGTCGTACATGCGACCCACCGTGAACTCCATGCTCCACTCAATCCGATGCTGCATCTCCTCTGTGTAGCTGTACTCAAAGGAGTCGATGTTGCCAATGTAGGTCATCTGGTCGTAGTCGATGGCTACAGCACCAACCGCCAAGTGGGCTTCACTCTTGCCTACGGTGTCGTAGATATAGCCGTTGTTCTTGTAGAGTTGAAACAACGATACCAACTGCTGGTACGCTGCCGAGTCCCGCTTGGAGGCATATTGAACACCCGAAGGCACTTCGTTTTCATGGCTCCCCAAAGTGGTAGGACCGAACGCTGTGCCTGATGGGTTCCCCGCACAAAACGCTCCGGTTGACCCAGAGATGGACAGCGTGACTTGACCTTCGCCCCACCGCTCAAAGACGTATCCATACCGCGTGCGGTTGGTGTATTGCTGTACCGTGGAATGGGAAATCGAAAGGCTGTTCGGGTTTACGAACAAGGTGAGAGGTGGCACCTGGAGCATCTTCTCCACTTGGTACTGAATGTCTGCCACGGTCACGAGATCGGTGAGCACAGCCCGCTCCGTGTCCCCCAACGTCGTTTGAAGTGCCTGACCCGCAGAGAGCGTTGAACGAAGTCCGTTCAGCACGCTTTCGACAGACGTAGATCCCGTGATCTGGGGGATGCCGATGGCTGCTCGGATCTCGTTCGCTTGTGCTGACTTGTCATCTGTAGACTGCACAGCACGACCAAGAAGGTTCACGTCGGGAGCATAAGACCCCAATGACTCTACCAAAAACTCTGGGATCACCAACCGGAAGGTGAACGGGGAAAGCCGCCGAGCCAACTTGTTAGTCCCGTCATAAGGGACTCCACGCTGGTTCTCAAAGGTGTAGGTGAGATCAGGCCCGGTTGCAAGACCGTCATATCGACTGGCGATGTACTGAGAGGTTGCGCCGTCATCGCCAACAGTGTCATCTGGCATCAATCACCTCACAGCGTAGTGGATAGGGGGTTGGAGAGAGTGATGGCTGTACGCCATGTTTGAACTTCACTTTCGACCTCAAAGGAAGCCGACAAGGTGAACTGAAAGGGTTGATCGGCTGTTTCGTTCACTGTGAACGACGTGAACCACCCGAAAAAGACACCACCGTCAAAGGTCACTTTGACCTTGCCTTGCAGGGCGACTTGGCCAGCGATGTCGTACACGGACCCGTTGTTGTGGAACAGGGCTAGAATGTCCAGGTACGAGTTGTACGCCAAGGTCTCCCGACGTGTTCCACCTGTCATCGTAGGTGATGTGTTTGCCGAGAGTCCTGTCCACAGCCGCATGAAACCACCCGTGGCCATGTCAAAGTCGAGTGTCTGTGTGCCGTCACCGAAGTGCTGCTCCACGAAACCACTCTTGGTCTGTGTTCTCTCGATGATCTTCTGATACTTCACGCTCATGCTCTTGGGGTTCACATGAAGTACCAGCTTGAGATCATCGGGCAGGATGCTCGTCACACCATCTGGAGCGATGATGTCGAACACAACGGGCCTGACTCCACGCCCCGAGAATTCATCCAAAGCCCCTGCGGGGAAGGCTCCACGGAAAATGGGGTTGTGGTCAGGCATTCATCACCTACTTGCGGGCTGCGGCGATGGCTTGTTTAACCATCTGAAGGGTTTTTTGAGGGTCGCCTGACTCATTGATGGTCAAGTTGTTGATCACAGTGCCTCCCATCCCCATTTTGCTGAGAGCACCTCCAGGCTTGGCCCCAAAGAACGAATCCTGACTGTCGATTGGGGTGATGATTCCAGTCCTTGCATTCCCTCGGTAGATGAAGTCCTCTTGCTTCTGTTCTAGGATCCATTTCAAAGATCCCGGTACATCTTCCCCTTTGTCCTCGTAAGACTTTATTTTCGCTTGGATGTCCTCAGCAGTTGAGTCTTCGGTAAGACCATGTTGGATAAGTTGCTCCAGAGCGAACTGTGATTGCATGGCATCTTTCTGTGCCTTGTTGCCCGCTTTCGTTGCGTCTACTTGTTCTTTTGCTTCTTTCTCACGCTGTTTGCCTTGAGCCACCAAAGCAGCGATTTGTTCGTCTGTAATATCCTCTGGGTCGATGGTTACAGTCTCCCACGGATCGCCGAACATCACATCTGATTTCCTTCTCTCATACGAGATCCCTAGTTCTCCAGCCCGACCCCCGGCGAGTCCTTCTAGGGTTTCCTCTCGGGTTTTGCCTTCCAGCGCCCCTGTGTACTGCAATTGTTGATAGGCGACTCTATCCTCCAGTCTCTTCTTTTCCTTTGCATTTCGTTCTTCTACTTTCAACTCCTCCTCTCGGTTCTGTTTGATTGTTGCGTCTTCCTTGGGGGTAAACTTCTCGGGGTCAAATTCAAACAGTTCCTTTTCAGCGGCTTCCTTTTTCTGGCGAGCCTCTCGAATGTTGGGGCCACCGCCATATCTCCCAAAAAAGGGCGAGCTATCCATCATCATGTAGATGGTTTCCAAGACCATTACGACGCCATTCTTTAGGGTCTGGAGGATGCTTTGTGTCTCCTTCAATTGATTCCGAGCAACCTTTTCCATCTCAGATCCGCCTTCCTTCATGGCTTCTTCCAGCATGGCTTTGTCTTTCTCGGAAAGTAGATCACTTTCTGCAATAGCTGTTGCGATGTCGGTCAGTGTCGCTTTCCCCCCTACTCCGGTCCCCTTTTTCTCTGCGGTCAGTTGAGCGCCGAGTCGGTTGGAGATGTCCTGATACGCTTCAAACATGTTCCCACTGATGCCCGTGGTCTGCTCAAAGGTCATCCGGTCGATACCTTCCATGTCCCCCAAACCCTTATCCCCCAAGACCGCAAACGCGGAAACCATGTCAAAAGCAAGGGTTCCTGATTGATCCAGTTCCCCAAGTGCTCCCGCACGTTGCCCAAGAGATGCCCCCGGACCCGCGCCTCTTTGGAGTTGAGCAAGACTACTGATCTTGACAGCTATCTCTTCAAGCCCTGCTTCCTTAAATGCGTTTTGCAGTGCTCCGAGTTCTTGGCCTTTGAGGCCACCAAGGGACAGGCGACCCTCTTTCATTAACCCCTCTTTTGAAAACCCACCTTTTGAAACCAGTTCCCTCGCTTTATCGCTTTCCAAGATGCTTCCCATCAAACCTTCCGCTTGTTTTTTCGCGGAAGCTCCAAGCACGGCTCGACCGGCCCCTCCTGCAACGATGGTCTTTTGATACCGTTCTTGGAAGCCCATATCCTTGTATTTACCTTTCAATTGACCCAAGACCTCTTTACCCATCTCCTCACCTAAAATCTTCTCCAAGCCGACCATGAGTTCCAGCGTGTCCTCCAACCGGAAGTTGTAGAGAGCCATACCGGAAGTGGCCTCGGATACAGCGGTAAAGAAGGACTTGACCCCCATCCCAGACATCTGTGCCGCACCGAAGATGTCTCCAAACGCATCTGCAATGGCATGTTGACCCATCGCAAAATCTCGGGTCATCATGTTCATCATTCCCGCAACTTCACCTGCCCCAACCCCGAATGCTTGGGACGCCACCAAGGCTTGTTTCATGGCTCGTGCGGTGAATTCCCACACACCCACCTGTTCCTTGAAAGTCAGACCTGTCTCATTCATGGCTGTCGAGAGGCTCAGAACCTCTTCGGTTGTAGTTCGGAAATCGTATGCCAAATACATCGCAGATTGACGTATTTCGGCTAACGATTGAGTCAAAGCAGTCGAGGAACCCACGGCATCGCTCGATAGAAGATCGAGTGCCGAGGAACCTTCCAAGATTGCCTTGTTGAACTGCTTGGTTTGACCATAAGCAGCCATAAGAACTGCAATCAGACCTCCGACAACAGCAGCGACACCGGCAATCACACCGGCTGCCGCGCCCAACTTCATGATGCCTTTACCCAGGAAAGCAAGCATCTTGCCGCCGCCGCCACCCATCTTGCCGCCCTGAGCCATCAGGTTTGCTCCACCGGAGGTCATGCTGCCTGCATTTTCAGCGAAGGCTTTCCCGAGTCCTTTGGTCAGATCCCCTAAATCCAGGTTCTCGGCGCTCAACGCTTTGCCCAAAGCGTTTTGGAAGTTGTCAGCCACGTCCTCCATTTGCTGACCGTAGCCTTTTGCGGCTTTTTTCATCCCTGTCTCAAGCAGTTCCAATTGAGAGGCTTGGGCTTCGGCTTGCTCATCTATCCTTTCTGCGATGGCCTTCTGCTCCATCTTGATGATGCCTTTCCGCTTTACGATCTCCTCTTCGATATGCTTCTTGATATTGGCATATTTCTTTTTTGTGGCCTTCGCTTCAAGTAACTGTATCGTCTTCGATTCATCTTCGATCTTCTTGGAGCGTTGCTTGAACTCATGTTCAAGGTTCTTGGCTTGCTCCACTCGTGAGAGGCGAAGTGCTCCGATAAGCGCATCAGCGTAAGATTTGGTGATCTTGGTTTGGTTCTTCTTCAGAGTGCCCGTAAGTCCTTTGTCCACACCTGTGCCAACCGCGTCCTCAATGTCGGCAATAGTGCGGGAGGCATTGTTGACGTTGAGGATCACATCCATTGCGATTTCGGAGGTAAGACTCATGGTTGATGGACTCCGTGGGTCAACAGTGGTTGACCATAGACAGACTATGGCTTGAGTTGAGGTGCCCGCCGACTGATCTTATCCTGCAAAGAGGTATCCCCTTCCTTGCTTTCGGCTTTCGTGGCGGCTTCGGGCACCCCTCGGGGACCAATCCATCCCACCCGCACCTCGGAATCGAGGTACTGGTTGAACCGTTCCTGTTCGGGAGGCATTGCCATCTGTTTGGTGTTTGGTCTTTTAGCCATGAGCGCGGGGTTGATTTCAGCCAACTGCTCTGGCGTGTACCCCACCATTCGTGTCTCACCCGTCAACCCTTCCTCGGTAGCTCCCCAAAGAGCCTCCATCGCCGCCTGACGCTCCATACGAGCGTTCTCGATCCTCTTTTGGTGGAACTCCTTGTACTGATCAACGATGAGGTCGTGGTAATCCTGCTCCCCACGCACAGCCTTCATCATCTCATCTTCCATCTCAGCAATCGTCTGTGCCGCGTGGACTTTCGGCACCTCGTAAGTCTTGCCCCCGATAGTCACCATCAATGGTTTTTGGTCTGCTCGATCACCACTGATGATCATGTTGACAGCATCCTCAATGGTACGCTGTGCTCGACTTTTCTTTTTATCTCCCCATTTTTTCTCGGCCTCAATAAGGGACTTCGCGCCCTTGCTTGACATGGAGCCGACGATGGCGCGTGTATGCCCCCATTGACGGAGATCGGAGTCATACCGATCCTCCGCTTCATTGTAGGCAACCCATAGCCGTTGGATCGTGTTTCGCTTGCCTTGCGGAGGGCCGACCATCCTCCACAATGAACGGGAATACCCCTCATGACAAAAGGCATCTATGATTTTGAGTGCTCGGTCTATGCGATACCGGAGACTTGTGACGTAGACGTAAAGCACCTCAATGTGCTCTTGTCTCAAGTTCTGGATCCACTCACGATGCACATAATAGGCTTGGTTACCGCCGTATATTGGTTCGATAGCGAACCCGTTGATCATGTGGACTGAATGAGCCAAGTGGAGTTTTTTCCATGCGATCTCACTACCAACATTCGTGCCTCGGAGGAGAAGATCCCCAATCTCCGAAGGGTACAGGGTACGGAAGATGATTGTGCTGCCGTCAAGAGATACGTCTTGAGACAAGAACCCTGATCGAAGCATCTTCTCAACATCAGCGTAGAGGAACCGCCTCGATTCTGCCTCTTGGAGCAGCGTATCCTCTACTGCCTCACGGATAAGTGCGTCTTGGTCCACCGTGGACCCCGGTTATTGGGGTGGCTTGAAGTTCGGGTTTTTCGTACCACTCGCTTCAGGGTTGATCGTCTTCTTTTGAGTGGGGGTGCCGCTCCCTCTGGGAGACAGGTTCTCTGAGGGAAGGCGATAGGCTTCGACACCTCCGATCTCACCAGCCGGTTCTGCTTTACGCAATGCGTCCACAGGTTCCTCTTGTTCGGAACTCTGCCGAGCGGTAGCCGCCGTTCGTGCTGCCATAATTCGGGATTCCTCTACCGCTAAAGCATTGGGGTCATCACCATCGCCAAAGGAGGATTGAAAACCGGTAGGATCAGGAGTATCCGTGGACGGAGTTGTGGTTCGATACACCGGATCAGGTTCAGGGGGAAGTGGGGGAGCTACTGGACCTGAAGTTGGAGGAGGGGATGCAGGAGGGGTGACGGGCTGCCGTTCTGCCACTGCTGCTTTACGAGCCATCATTTCAGCCTTCGCACGCATCGCTGCCGTATCTGCTTCCTCTTTCAAAGCCTCCCCTGCCCGGACAAGACTTGTGATCTGTTGTGTGGTGATGCTTGGATCACCTTTTGCTCGTGATTCACGGTCTTCTTTGAGTTGACGCAGACGAGTTTCGACACGCTCGATCTCAGCATCCAAGTCAGGCAAGGTGGTCTGTGCGATCTTGTCGGCTTCATCGGCAATCTTCTGTACGAGATCACCATAACGAGCGAAACAAACCGTGATCATGGCTCGTGACCACCCTTCAACGATGCCTCTCATTGCAATCGCACGGGGGACTTGAACGGCAACCCCGTTATCCAGAACCTCCCCGGTCGGGATGGTCTTGGTATCACGAAGGTCCAGATCCCCTACCTGTACGATGCTGTGTGCGATGATCTCGATACGGAAACGGTCGAAGTAATCGAGAGCGGCAGCACGAGACATCTGATCATCTTTGTCCAAGCCTTCCTTGGCTTGTATGTCATCCAACACTGACGCCGCATACCGCTGAACCATGACCTCTTCCAGAGGCAGAAGAGGTCGAATGGTGATCTGCATCCCGCCGATCTCAAAGGAGTGCTCATCGCGGCCCACCTTTGACAGTGGTGCAAGGGCTTGTTTGAGAGCATTTAGGTCCAACATGCAGTGAGTCCTCCATCACGGAAACTCTACCCCGTGACATCGGAATAGTACCCCACCACCGAAGCCAAGCCACGCTCATTGAAATTTCTGCAAAGGCCAGTTTCATCCGTTTACCGACCCACGGAAGAATGCTTATTATGGAGGTTGTCTGCCGAAAGGCCAGGTTGACACTGGCTTTTCATCGTGGTAAGATGTATTTGGAGGCGAGATGGCGATACATGCGGCAGACGCCGTACCAGCACAGGTATATCGCCCGACCCGCAACCAGTTTTTCGATAACGCTTACTACAAGCTCCACCGTTGGTCGGTGGAGACCTTGATTCGGCGTCTGGAGAAAAAAGGGCTTCGTGCGAATGGTCGGGAGAAGGGCTTGCTGGCTACTGCGATGAGACATCCAGATTGGCCCCTCTTTGTTTGGTACTTGAGAGGGACAACCCTATTCGGGGAGCGTTGGGAGATTAAGACTCCTATGCTCCTTCCACCTGACACGCGGCTACGCGCAGTGAAAACCAAGCCTAGATACCGTTAGAGCGCTCCATGCACAGCATCGTACTGTTCAGGAGAGAGTTTGCTCTTTGCTTGTTTCAAAAGCGGCTTGTAGATGTAGTGCATTCTGATTTGGATTAGCCCTTGGGGGGTGTGACCAACGATGTTCGAGATCGCTTCGATGTGGGCAAGGATCTTTTTGGCATTGCGGTCATCGAGCAAATCTGCAAGCACTTTCAGTGCTTCCGTATGATAGTTGCTGTCGGTCAACTCGCTGATCTGATCGACTGCAACGGCAACTTCATCATCATCCAATCGTCGAGCTTGTCGATTCAGGGAAGCCAAAAGGTTCCGTCGTTCGGGTGAACCTTTCGGCAATGAAGCCGCACGACGAATAGCGGTAGAACGGTCGGTTTTCATGGGTTCTCCTATACCGAGTCGGGAGCGATAGACTAACTATCGAAGCAAGCCCGTCAGAGGACGCATCCCACGTTCCCAGCCCTCTGCCAACAAGGATGCAGCCTTGGACATGGGCAACCGACGCGCCTCCCAACCACCACGAGCGTCAGGATCACGACGACGCACCCACACCGTCCCCTTGTGGTTCGACTTCGGGTTCTCGACCTTCTGGTAGGTGTACGTCGGCAGCTTACGCTCCGACGACGGAACCCGCCCACGTTCCCACCCGTCCGCAAGCAAACGCTCAACCTCTGACTCGGGAACCCGGCGAATCTCATTCCCGTCCGTGACCCAAGCCTGCTTGATTCGCACAAGATCATCACGGTGCGTGACCCCACGCTCCCAACCCTCTGCCAGTAAAGCATCCACGTCCTCTGACTTCACTCGTGTGTTCTCGCCTCCTCGGGTCAAGCACACCCGACCCATCTGCTGCCGTGAGATCAAGGCTCGGGTTTCAGGGCCGTGCTCTGTGGGCTGCTCGGCGGCCCGTCGCTTCGCAGACTCACTCATCTTGGCAATCGTCTCGGGGGTGTTCTTGCGGCCACGGTGAGCCGCAGCACGCTTCTCGATGGTCTCGGGAGACTGCTTCTTGCCTCGCTGGGCAGCGGCGATGTTCGCTCGCCTTTCGGGAGTCATCTCACCGACGAAGCCACCGTCGGCATGAGGCGAGAGGTTCACGCACCGTGGCTTTCCGTGGTGCTCGTCAAGCCACGCCTGCTCGGCTTCGGTGAGGTCGGCATTGGTAGGCACGGCCCCGACCCGGAAGACGCCGTACTTGTTGAACACCGCCTGCATGTGGGCGTTCTTGTGCTTGCCTCGCTTGAGGTCGCGCAAGTGAGTAACCCATCGGCGCTTGTAGCAGGTCGTCCGACCACCATAGTAGTGAGGCTCGTCCTCGTTGGAGAGCCAGATCAAATAAAGCCCACCGCCTTCCACGTCAGGAAAATCAGCAGGCTCTACCCCAATGGGATCAAGGGCTTCCTGTTCGATCTCGAACAGGTCGAACAGGTCAGGGGTATGGTCGTGTAACGTCATCGTTCAACTCTCTTTGAATGGTGATGTAGAGGGTCAGGGGAGTTGCCACTCCTCTGGCCCTCGCTTCTTGTGGGATCACGTTCCGCTGAACGTGTTTCCGTAGATGATTGACGAGGTTTCACCCCTAGCCGGAGAATTTCCACTCGAAATAAATTCGCCCATCTGGACTGAACTAAAATCATGAACGTCGGTGATGGTCACTGTGCCTGACTCCATGACCATCGCGCTGTCCTTGGCGTATGCCGTGGACCAATCGCCCCACCAACACCCTTCGTAGTAGGTGATCAGAATGTTGTGGCTTCCAGGGTCGCTACCGTTCCCAAGAGGACCGCCGCCACCGATGGCACCTTGATATTCCAGAGAACCGTAAGACCCAAAACCCGTGTTGGTGCCCGTGCCGTCACCTGAGAGTTCCCGGTCTGCGATGACACTGAATACGATTTGCTGCTCGATGTCGAACGGCCACCGATGATGACGCAACGACCGAACAGGGCCGCTGACGCCCGAAGCGTAGCCGGTGCTCTGCCAGAGGGTAGAGAGGTACAGCATGGTGCGCTCGATGGAAGCAGTCATCGGCTCGGTGTTGCTCGGTACGAGTTCCGCGATGATGTCACCGAAGCCGATGCCACGCACGTTTTCGATGGGGCGGGACTCGGATGGTCCGAAGTTGGAGAGAACGCCGATCTGAAGCAAGCCTTTTCCGCCGTAAGCCGGTGCGAGCACCCGAACTTTCTGAGTGACAACACTCCGAGTGTTAGGCGTGGTGCCAAACTTGTAAATCTGGCTGGTCCCTTGAAGGCCGTTTTCGGCTCCGGGGTTGTGGTCAGTGTTCGGCATGGGAAATCTCCGATGGTTACTTATGAGGTGCTATAGACGGGTTATTGATCCAGTCGGTTACGCCAACGAGAAGCCACCCGAAGAACGCACTCGGGCATGTCCCACTCATCGTCATCTGGCCCCTTTTCCCCCTTTTCCACGTCTACCATTTTTAGGAATTCCAGGGCTTTTTTGGGCTTGAACCAGACGCTACTTTCGACATCCCATCCGTAAAGGTCATCGACACCACCACGACCTAAATCGCTGTGGAGATGTACACCGTCATATTTCCGGGCCACCTTTCCCCAGTCCACAGGGTGCGATCCAAAAGTGAACCCAGTGTTGCTCTCCAAAGGGAACGCTCTCCAAAGATCATAATAATCAGGAGCGGAAACGATCTCGTAGATCCTGGCTCCTGGTCTGACCTTGAAGATCGCTGCTCTCTTCCCAATCCAGTGAGGCATTTCCCATCGACACCAATCTAACCAATCACTCGATTGTCCTTTTAGTGATGAGGTCCAAAAACCCGGAGGCTTTACTTGGGCCTTACCGGTCTGTGGTGTGGTGTTCTTTATTTTGGATTCGTCAAATTCATCATTGGGGCGGAGTAGGAATACCTGTAGGTCCATCATCTCTCCCAATCGGCCCATGAGGTCTTAGTCCCGCCGTTGTATGCAATGGCGTGCTTTTCCATGAGCAAAAGATCATTGAGGCAGGTGCCGTCATCCATCCAAACCTTCACGAGAAGCCGTCCATACTTGTCGGGTTTCTGGATCGATTGCACCGTCACCCCCTTGTCGAGAATGAGATCACGAACACGGTCACGAGCGGCATAGGCTGCCTCCTTCTCCCCGGCGACCTTTGTGCGGATCTCTGGTGTGTCAATCCCCGCCAACCGACACGACACCTTGCGTGTGATGCTCATGCCGAGGTCGAGGACAGCCGTGACGGTATCCCCGTCGTACACGCTGATGATTTGCGCTCGGTAAACGTATGCGCTCGGTTTCGTAATCATGCCTGGGTGAGCCTCCTCTCGATGGTGAGGATAGCCTCCCTACCGTGAAGGGGTGTCGTGTGTACACCGCTCGGGTAAGGTGCGTCATGCCTGACGACACACCTAAAGTCATTGACCTCGATAAGCACCGTATCAGACTGGCCCTTGAAGGTAAGCCAGGGGCACCAGACCTCGACGCTGACCCCATCGCTTATTTTGAGGTGGTGTGGGGTCAAGAGGTCTATGGGTGGAATGCCGTTTGTGTGGACATGGAAGAAATGCGTAAGGGTGTTCCTGTGGAAGACTTGACGCTCCGTGCTCCCGAATACAGCCATGAGATTGAGTTGATCATCAAGAACCTCCGAGCGTTGGCGAATGACATTTGCCGTCAACATCGACTCAACCATTTGATTGAGCCGCAAGAATGAGTGCTTGTCACTACAAGATCGTTTGGTCTACCGAGCACGCTTCCGGTGAGCTTCCGGGTATTTTCCTGTCCTTTAAGGCAGCCCTTGGAGCATCCCGTGACTGGTATGCTCATATGGTTTCCGTTGACGATAATCCCGAAGACGCCTCCCACGAGTATCAGTGGGAAGTCATTCGGGTTCACCCACCCATCCCCGAACGGGGATCCAAATAGGAGACATCACATGTCCATCGAAGCTCAAGTTGATCGAATCATCGCAGACCTAACCGCCGTCAAAGAGGACTCCGCCAAGTGTGACAAGGGACAAGCGGGTGCCCCTGGCACACGGGTCCGCAAGGCTGCTTCGCAGGCTGCCAAGGATCTCAAGACCTTGCGTGAAGCGGTGATCATTGCCCGCAACGGATGATCTCTATGGCGAAACGTAAGGAACGCCCCACCTTCAAGCGTGATGACCGTGTCCGCACGACAGTGAAGGTTCGTGATTGGATTACTTCCGATGATTCCCCCGACCGGATTGCGGAGCCGGGGGACACTGGTACGGTAGTTCATGTTTCCGAGGACTACGTTTCTGTCTGGTTCGACGGAGTTGACTCCATCTTCGTAACGGGAGTCAACTCCAAGAACTTGGAGAAGCTGTAACTGCTCTACCGCTTCTTTGATTTCACCACGGCCCTCGCCGCTTTTTTCGTGGTGTCCTGACGTGCCATTGCCTCGCCTTTCCGCATCTTGCGGAGCAACGCCTTGTTTTGGTTAGTCATCCGAGTGTTACCAAGCAGGGTGATGTCGCCTGTGTCCCGATCAATCCAACGGGAAGTCAGACCCAAAGCCCCCGGCTTGAGCATCTTGACTAGCTTCGGGTCCATGTGTTTGATGGCAATGTCCCAGACCATTGTGAGGCTGGTCCCTGCACTGATCATCAAAGGCTTACCGTCGTATAGGGTGCTTTGCCGCTCTGCGAACAAGAGGATGCCCGAACCCGTTCGGAGTTCCAGGTCGAAGTAGTGGACAGGCATAGGCACTTCGGGCCTGTCGAAATTGAGGACCAGGGGGAGACTCAACCGAAGATCCCCAGCCTTGGCCGCTTGGATACCTTTGATGTACCCCCAACCTTTGATGTACACATCCAGATCACGGGCTACGATGAGCCGGTCGAGGACTTCTTGTTCGTCCTCTGACATCGGAGTGTAGAGGCTGCCCTTGATTCCACCAAATGGGTTCTTTTCCATCATGTTCTCCATGAGTCTTCTACCTTACCCGGTGGAGACACATAGCAGGCTCGTGGCTTATCTCGCCGGATACCCGCATAGAAAGTCACCCTTGAACCGATGATCGGCACGAAAGGGACGGTCAGATCACTTCGATGCAAGAAGTAGACGGTATCTCCTGACTCAATGAAACCCCACCCTTTGTGAGTATCAAACGACTTGACTCGACCTGTGTGTTGTTGAGGTCGAACCAATCGTTGAACTGAGGCGGCTCGGGGAGACTTCTCTCCCCCTATCACCCGGTCGATTGATACCGGTTCCCCGCAGATTGGCAGAGGTTCCTCCGAAGACTCCCGGTGGAAGTCCTCAATTCGGAAAAACACCCGTAGTCCTTTGGCTACACAGAACCCATAGCCGTGTGAGACAGAGTACAAGTCGATCTCCATCTCATACATCGGATTATGTGGTCAGAGCCTCAAGGATTTGGGATTTGGTCCACCCACTCTGAACCTCAATGTCTGCTGCTTCCGCAGCAGCAACAAGTTCTGCTTTAGTGTTGTCCATCGACCATGCCGGTTCCGGTGCAACTGCAACAGGTTCCGGTTCCGGTTCCGGTTCCGGTGCAACTGCAACTGCAACAGGTTCCGGTGCCGGAGCAACAGGTTCCGGTGCCGGAGCAACTTCTGGGGCGGTTGCGGGTCCAGCCGATGGGGGGCGCGTGACACCAGATAGGCGGCGTAGACGGTTGAGGTCGATCATGAGAACTCCTTGTCAGGTCAAAGGTTTTGGTTTTTCGAGGTAGATGCCCGCTGTGACCTGCTTCCGTTGAATGTTGTCCGAAAGCGTAAGATCATCAAGTTCATTCAGGAAGTAGTTGGGGTACTTGGACATCAAGTTGTTGAGACGTTGCTGACTCACAGGGTCCATTGTGGGAAGCAACGCCAAAAATTGACGGCGAGCGTTGAGGTCGTTGTCCACTGCAAACAAGATGAACTCAGACTCTAATACAGAGGGGTAATCCGGGTCTTTTCTGATCACCTTCCGGCCATCAGAAAGCGTCTGTACGGTGCTTTCTGCCCCATACAAACCATTTTGGTTCCCGAATGTCCAGTACCCATATGGTAACGCTTCCGGCATACACGCTCCTGCTCACAGTGAGGGGATAGAGAAATTACCGAGGGAGCTTGATGTCGGGAAGTGGGGTGCTGGTACGCACCTCGTCTCTGAGACGCCTGGGACGATGGGGTGGGGTGTCTGTGTTGTCTTCAGGAAAGGTGTCCAATCGCTTCATGATCTCACGTTTCCGACGACCGAGATCAGAGATGTCGATTCCACGTTCTACCGCAAGCTCTCGGAGGCGAGTCAAAGAAGGAAGTCCCGCACCACCCGGTGCGGTTGTGTGTTTGATGGTCGCTTCCGTGATGTCGTACCCAATACGAAGCATGACCTCCCCCTCGGCGTTGACGATGATTTCAGCAACACCACGTCGGCGGTGCTCCCGCATCAAATCCTTGGCCGCTAACGCCACCAACCCGTTGCCTTTCAACGCAGCGTTCGCTTGCTGCATTGATTCTCGTGCAGACCGCACCAACTCTCCAACAGAGGTCACGCCCCCACCGGGTGACGGGACGGCTATCCTCATCACAGCTTCACTTAAAGTATCCGAGACCGGGATCTCTATCGGACTTTGCTTTCGCGTCATGCCTCTACTTTACCCGCGTGTAGTGAAAGTCGGAGGGTTGGGGGGGTAAAGTGAGGCACCCAATCGTGTAAAGAGAAACATCCGACGAGGTGGATATGAAACTTGCCTTTATTGATACTGAAACTACGGGCCTTGATCCAAAAACCAGCGTGATGCTGGAGTTCGCTGCCATTGTGGTGGAGAACGGGATCGAGGCCGTTCGGTACGAAACCAAGATTAAACCCACCACCGAGGAGTTGGCCTTAGCTCATCCGAAGGCACTGGAGGTCAACGGCTACACTGACGAGGCTTGGGTTGATGCTCCGACCATCGAAAAGGTTGCCCCATACATCGGCGCGGTGCTCGACGGGTGTGTTCTCGTAGGGCACAACGTCGCCTTCGATGAGACGATGCTGAAGGCGCATCTCAACGCTTACGGAATTGAGGAAGACATCCCGTACCACAAGATTGATACGATCACGCTCGCTTATGAACACCTGACCCCACTGGGTCTCAAGAGCGCCAGCCTCGACCGGGTTCGGGACTTCCTTGGGTGGTCGAAAGACGGGGCGCACACCGCCATGAAGGACGTGGAGGACGCCAAGAGGTTGTTCGACCTGCTCTGGCAGATGACCCCCGAGCAACAGACAGACTTGGCACGGCAGCTTGCCGAGTAGAGGCTACGAGAGGGCGGCGATCAGGTCCGCCTTCTTCATGGACGAGACGCCGCTGATTCCAGCGGCTTTTGCCATTTCTCGGAGTTCCTTCGCGGTCTTGGCTGCGAGGTCCACGGCTTCCTCGACGGCCTCGACCGTCTCCTCCACCTGTTCCTTCACCGCCTCGACAGTGGCCACGGTTTCCTTGACCTCGGCCACCACGTCCTCGACCGCTCCTTTCACGTCTTCTACGGCTTTGCGAACAGCTTTAGGCAAAGCCGGTTTCCGTGAAGGTCGGGTAGCTTTCTTGATATGCCACCACGGCGTTTTCTTGTTTGATGTGCCGCGCATGTTCACCTCGCCTTTAGCGGCCCGATAGAGAGGCTACCGGCTAATCCTCGTCATGCTCCTGCATCGCCTGGATCAGCAGACCACGGGCAACAGCGTTCATCGGGTCCGAGGCGTGACGGATCTCGCTGACCTCAACGGGGAACTTCTTGCGCTTCTTCTCGAAAACTTCCTCAAAGAAGGGCAGGAAGTTGCCCGCCATCGAGGTGCCTCCGCTGACTACGATGGGAATGGGGCGTGGGAGGGAGAAGCGATCCTTGATCTTGGCGAACTCGGCAGCGGTCTGGTCAATGCAGTATTCGATCAGGGCTTTGTAGTAGAGCGCCAACGCTTCCTGTTCACGCCCCTCTGGGTTGAGCAGGTCAACGCCCGTCTCCTTCATGGCACACATGCGGCTCTGGGTTGATCCTGTGGCCTTCGCGGCTCCTGCATCGATCCAATCACCACCACGGGCCACGGAGAAACACAACGCCTCAACGCCGCTCACAGCGAGCGCGAGGTTGCACATACCACTGCCGAAGCTGATCCCCAAGCCAGAGAAACCGTCACCGGCTGTCTCCGCGTAGATGATCGCCATCGCTTCGTTGCCTGCGTGGGCCGTGTAGCCGCACTCGGTCACGATCCGCTCAAACACGCCTTTGTGGTAAACGACATCGCGGTCGGCATCCACGGGCGAAGCGGGCACGGAGAAGTAGCAGGCTTCCCCCTCGGTTGCGGGATCACCGAGGACGTTCTTGATCATAACTCCGAGGATTTCCAAGGCATCCATCTCACCGGCAGAGATCAGACCTTGGGACAGCGGACGACGAGCCTCGCGACCGAAGACGTTGGCCATCTCCATCGCTGCGTCACCGACAACGATGATCCCATCCTCGCCTTGGTCCAGGTAGTTGACTCCAGAGAGCTTGAGCATCCTCTTGGCACTCTGATCGAGGTCGAGGAACGCATCCCGGACACGGCTTGTCTCCACCGACCCATCCTCTTGGCGACGTGCAGCGACGATATTCATCGTGCCGATGTCACAGCCGATTCCCAGAGGTGCAGATTTCTTGCTCATACGGTGCTCCTACTTCTTGCCCTTACTCTTACCCGTGCGAAGTGCCTTCAACGCACTTGCAGCGCCATCCAGATCCTCGCTCTTGGATGAGTCTGACTTGATGGTGAGGCTTTCAACGGTGTCTTTTACGATCCCCGTGGGGATGAACAAGGGTTCGTCCGGGCCAGTGGTGGGTTTTAGTGATGACGTGGCGGGGCCTGTGAAGGACACGGAGCCTAGAGCACGCGCTACAGCTTGCTCAATGCGTAGGTCGAGATCAGACGCAACGGCGGATGCAGCGGGGTTCTGTTGAATCGCATGGATTGCCGGGAGGAGTGCGGCAACAGCCATCTTGGCGGCGTCCTCCGCTGCCTTTTGTGCTGCCTTGTCTGCCATTGCCTGCGCTTCTTCGGGTGTCACTCCAGTTGAAACAGGCTTTGTAGCTACAACAGCGCCTTTCCCACTTGGACGTGAGCGAGCCACGAATGGCGGTAGGTGTCGTTTCGGTTGGGGTGGTTCTTTAGACACACGGCTCCTCGTTCCAGAAGATACCTGGATCTTCCCTAGTCGTATCAATACCCGGAGACAATCGGAGGCTTCCAGATCCGAACGCTTGATCCAAGAAGGTTCCTTTCGGACGGTGATCCCCAAATCGGCTACGAAAACAGGATCTTTGATGGCTTCCAACCGAAGTTCAGGGTTTGACTTCAAATCAACCGCCCTTGTTGGAGGGCTTGCTCAAGGATTTCTTGATGCAATTCATGGATGACTTTCTTACGTCCTTTTCGGATCCCACGCTCGATGAAGTTGTATTTGATGAACCCTGGATGAATCCATGCGTTAGCTGTTGTGAGTGGTGCCGTTCGGATAATGACCTGACCCGTGTGAGTGATAATCGGAACGTATTTGACCTTTGGTTGCACCAACCAAGTCATCGGAAACCCACCTGTCGGAACCTCGGGCCGGTCCCGAGAAAAATCATCAATGCCTCGTTGGCTTGGGGTTTTTGTATGAGCTTCCGAAGTTGGCCATGATGATGTGATCTCAATGGTGGACTTGCCGCTAATGCGCCAACGAAAAGAGTTGATGAACCGACGTGAATCAGGGAGTGGCACAGGATTACGATCCTTATATGCCGTGGGGTATGCTCCCCCACGCATCCCTCGTGATTTGGCGATGTCCTTTTTGATCTCGTCCTTCACTGCCTTGAGTATGATGGAGGCTGATCTCTTGAGCATCTCGGGGGTCATCGGAATGACGTTACCGCTGGGTTTCAGCAACGGCTTTCCATAGACTCCTTTCATTCGTGCTGATTTCTTACGCGCCACCGAACAACCTCCACGCAGCGAAGGCCAATGAGACCAACGAGGTCACAACGCTGAACAGAGCGAGGCGTTTGGATCTCTTGGCCGTCTCGTAGGCATCCCCGAGATTATCCCTCTTGGTCTTGTAGTCGAAGTGACCCATCGGGGTCACGTCAGGCAGCCGTTCAAAGAAGTCCCCGCACTCCCGCTGCTCGTACACGTCATCCTCTACGAGTCGGGTCTGATACCAGAGGCAGACCCCTGCGTACTTTCGTTCCCGGTGGTCATCGGGGTACTTCGACCACAGCCCACATCGTCCGCATCTCGCCATGACGGCCTCCTACAGGGAGATCGCCATAGGGAAAGTAGCGGGTAGAGGTCGCGATGCGCGATGCGTACTTGGCCGCAACGTACCGGGAAACCACACGGCTGGCTGATGCCATCTTCCGCAGGTCGATCAGGGGGCCGGTCGCTCTCGGGTACATCGAGCGCAGGCTTTTCCAGACCCGCTGTGCATCCGGTGATGTGTTGCCTCCCGAGCAAAGGTCCGGTCCTACAACGCCTTTCTCGGAGGCGATGTAGGAGAACAATGCCTTGTAGAGCAGTTTGCCGAAACCCTTGCCTCGGAGGCTTCGATCAAACCATTCGGCTCCACGAACCACCCAGACCGGAGGCTCCCCCATCTGACCCCACGCCTCTTTGCAGTCCGTGGGGGCATTATCCCACTCAAAGCTCTTGGGGTCTACCGTCGAGGCTCGGAAGTAGCCGACCAGCTTCATCCCGCGCTTCAACTCGATCTTGATGTTCCAATCTGAAGCCTCGACCTTGGCCTCCAAGCCTGTTTCGTCCTCGATCTCATCAATGATCTTACGGAACCCTCCAGCGGTCCTGCTCGCGGCCTTGGTGAGACCTTGATCTTGGAGGAAGGTGTAGACCCCCTTCAAGATGGTCTTCTTGTTCCGTGGAGTCAGGTACGGCTCGATGTCCGGCCACTTGGTGTCCTTCAGAGCCTCACGGAGCGCCGTGTTGAAGTCCATGCCGTAGCCCATCAAATCTCGGACGTGATCGCCGTCATCGAGGTGCGTCACCACGTCCCGCATCAGTGCTCTGACCTCTGCCGGATGGTTGTGGTGATGCTTCTTGAGGTCGTCCTTCGACCCAGACAGGTCACCCACGGACCCCTTGCCCGACCAGACATCTGCCGCGTGGGTCAACTCATGGGCGAGGAGTCGGTACAACTCCTTCTCGACAATCCGGCGAGGACGCATCTCAAACGTCCGGGGGTCGAGGTGCGGGTTCACGAACACCCGCATCACCGGACCCTCGGGACGGCGCTTGAGGAAGCCACCGTTGAGCAGTTCGTTGCTGAACGGGTCGCGGTTCCGACCGGGCGTGCCCGTCAACAGGATCTCGACCACCACCTCGTCACCCATGACATTGGTGAGGGGCAGGTACTCCTGTGCGGTCACCCGACCGGGCTTTGGCAGTCCGTACTGGTAGAGCCTCTGTGCCAGCTTCTTGGCGAGGGTCTTGATCTCGCGTGTGGGCAGTCGGATGGGTCGGGCAGCGGTCTTGGAGAGGGGTTCACCGCTACCCGCATGAAACGCTCTCACAGGCTTCACATCCTTGGGGTCGAACACGATATACTCATCTCCGTCCTCATGGAACCCTGCGTACCCCTGCTTCTTCGCCTCCTCCTGTGCTCGGAGGACAACCTCACCACGGCGAGGGTCGTACAACCCCGTGATCCCCATCTCCTCGGAGATCCGTCTCTTGGACTTCCACCAATCGCTCTCGGACATCATGCGACCGGACACCTTGACTTCGACCACAGCACCACCACGATTGAGTCCGGGGCGTTTGGGGTCAGGTCCGGCGTACCATCGGGCTTGCATCAAGTCAGAGGTGACAAACACACCCTTCGGGTCGAGCGTGTCATCCCCGTGTACGGCCCGTTGACGCTGGCCCACACTTCGGAGTGAGAACCCCTGCTGCATGATCTTGCGGGCAACCTCCTCCGAGGTGCCGTGGAAGTAGACGCCAGAAGCCACACGCGCAGCCGCGTACCGTAGAGCAACCGAGGGGGCAGAGGGGTTCGCCGTTCGGGGGGCTGAACCCCCACCGGGGTAGCGGATCATCGCCGTGGGGTCCATGTAACCGGGCCGCCGAACCCATCCATGACGCTTGTACCAACGGATGAGGTCAGACTCCTTCAGCCGATTGTCAATCGTGGTGAAGGGACGCGCCTCAAGCGTGATGGACACGCCGTTCTTGTCCGCCAGTTTCGTGATCTTCTTGATAACCGAACTCGCCAGACCCTTCCCCTGCTCGTCGGGAGACATGATGGAGTGGAATGAGATGTACCCATCGAAAGGCTTGAGTGTGGTCATAACATGTGGCGCATCCGGGTCATTGGGGCCATCAACCCAGACCCTCATGTTCTGCATGTACGGAGGATACGTCATGCTCTTGTAGTCGGACATGAAGGCTTGGAGCCTCCCCTTGTCCGATTGGCCAATAGGCTTGGTCATCGCCCCATCCTCTTGAGCACCCAGATCACACCGGGATGGATGCCCGAAGGCGTGATGTCATCGAGATCAAACAGACCCCAATCGGTGTGCTCCCAGTTGAGCCGGGGCGTGAACCGATCCAGAGAGTCCGGGTCCGTCTCCCACACGAAGGTCGTGAAGGTGAACCCGCTCGGCTTGCTGAACACATGCTTACCGCCCACCGAGCCGGACGGGATGCCGCCCATCTCCTCACGAGCTTCATCCAGCGCAGACTTCTTGGCGTCCTTCCGCTTCTGGGTGTTGTAGTCCACCGGGACGGCTCCACCAGGGATTCCCCACAAGCCGGGGTCTTGGACGTAGGACGACCGCTTGAGCAGGAGCACCCGGTCACCGTCCGTGACGAGCAGACCGGAGGCGGACGACCCCCAATCCTCTCCGACCATGCCCTCGTCTACGAAAGGGGCAGCGGTCTTGCGGGCCGACGCGAACCGGAGAGCAACACGGGGGGCGGAAGGACGGGTCATGGAATCAGCCCTCGTAGGTGTACGGGGTGACGGACTTGATCTTGATCTGCTTCGGGTCGAACACGATGAAGGAGTCACCTCCCCCCTCGTAGGTGTTCTTGTACTTCACCGACCCGAAGCCGTGCGCCTTGAGCCACGACAGGAAGCCCCGCCGCTGCTCCTCACTGCGGAGCAGGTCTTTGAGGTTGTCCCCTTGTGGGGTGAATACCCCCTCCTCCCGTTCTTCCCCGTCTTCATCTTGTCCATAGTAGTCGTTGAACTCCTCATCTGTGATGAACGGGAGTGGACCACCACCAGGACCCCCCTCAAAAATAGAACGGAGCAGGTCATGGATAGACCATGACCCCCTGCGGTTTTCGTCGAGGTCGAGCGGTTTACCTGTGTTGATGTCTAACTCATACAGGTAGACGGTATCACCCTTCTTGATGCGTCCTTTGCCTGCGAGGAGTCCCGAGGCGGTAAGTGCAGTATCCTTCGTCCCAAAGTGAAACCCAACATCCGCTAGGAAGCCGCCACCTAATGATTGTTGGGAAAATCGAGAAAACTCCACGGGCGATAGATGGTACAGGGTCTTACCTGCTCGCATGTACCGGGAAGCCACACGACGGGCTGATCGCTTCCAGTGGTTAGGGTCTTTGATGACACGCATGGGGCCTACCTCCACCCCATACCTTCCGATAGACGGATCACCGGAATGTAGGAGTGCCTTCGCCCACCCACCCACCGCTGGTGTTGTACGAGAACCATTCTACAGCTTCCTCATACTCGACCTCAAACCAATCCATGATTGCCTTGATGCACTTCTCAGTGTCGTACACCGCGACGTACACGCCACCTGTCCGTGGCCAATGATCATCGGGTTGATCCGTCACATCAATAAGCGCAAGATCATAAACTAGACGTGGCTCTAAAAGAAGCGCATCAGGATTGAGATCATTTAGTCGAGTGAGCACAGAATTCATGGGATCAATGTACCCACCGGAAACGCTACCGATAGCGGGGATGCTCGATGCGTTCTGCCTCCGTTGGGAGCGATGACGATGGAGGTTCGGGTAGGGGGTTCGCACACTTCGCCGCCCACTGACAAATCCAAAACGAGTTCGCCCTCTCCTATTTTCTCCGTAGTGCGAACCAGTTTGAACCTACCTCTTTCTCCGATCTCTACTCTCATGTTCCCGCCTTTTCGTATCGACACAGGTCGGCGTTGTAGACCATGACTGGAATGTTAGCCTTCACGGCCCGTTGAATGCAGTCGTTGGTCCCTCTCGATTCACCGAGGGGAAAGGCAAACACGACATCGGCACCGAGGTCCACCATCTCCTGATTGCGGATCGGACCCGCAGCGTTCCCGTGCTTCTGCCAGTTAGCGTCGTGAACCTCGACGTTAGCTTTCATGTGCCGTCCTAGCACGTCCACCATCCAATCCAACCCACCACTCCCACCATGCACGAAGGTGAGCGCAGAGGGCGTGTGGACGCGCTTGAGTAAGCGTTGCAAGAGTTCGACCACGGGTCGGTCGTCTTGCCATTTGCGGGAGCCGGTGACGAGCACTCTCATTCAACGCACATCAGACCGCTTGATCGAAGCCGTTGACGAGAAGCCTTCGGGGTAGCGTTTCTTCAGTTTCTCGATGTTCCATTCAGCCACTTCCTGCATCGACAGGCCGTACTCATCGCAAAGGCTGGCACAATACCAGAGCACGTCACCGATTTCTTTGGCGACGTGATCACGATCGAGCGGGTGATCGTGTCCGACAACCTTCTTGATATAGTCGGCAGTCTCCCCTGCCTCCCCTGCTAGACCGAGAGCGGTCACAGCCTGACTGAGCTTGGGATCAAGGTCAGTATTCTTGGTGCGTAGTGCGAGGTCTTGGTAAGCGTCAAAGTCCATGCGTGTCTCCTGTATAGGGATCTCCGTCTCCCGTACACGGAATGGAATACCGTGAGGCTACCGGGCAAGGGAGAGAAGATCGCCTGACTACCCTCTACCCGTGCCGGGGTCGTGTAGGGGGATCGACCAGTCGTGAATCTGGTTGCCCGCGTCTTCAAATCCTATCTGGAATAGGATCTCCGACAGGGGGTGGGCAATCACGTTGTGAAACGTCCATTGGAACCGCTCTGGGAGCCTCGCGAAAAACGGGTTGCCTATCATCGGTCTTCTCCTGGGATCATTTCGGACTTCACGAGGTGCGTGTCGCAGTAGCACTCACCCGTGCGAAACTCGGGTGCGTAGGGGTCACAGACCATCGCGCAGGTTTCTGTGCGGTTGGCCACGAAAGCCTGCACCAGACAGTACAGGGTGAATCCGGCGAGAAGGGTGTAGAGCACCGTCTTCTTCTCCTTCTCACTTATTCTCATTACCGTCCTCGGATATGCCCTTCCGGTAGGCATCATAGAACGCCTGGCCTTCCGGCCCGTGCGGGGTGGACTCGACCACTTGAGCGAGACGGGAAAGCCCTTTCGGGTTGAACACGCCGATCCCGATCGACTCCCAGACGCCCTTCGACAGATCGGGCGTATTGTCCCGTCCACAAGCGGGGCAGACGTGAGCCTTCTCGGCGTAGTGAACGACCAGACATCCCTCGATCCCGTCAGGGCACGGAGCGGTCTTGCTCTGGTATGGCTTACCGCATGTGCAGGTGATGTTCATTCCCCACCTCTCCCAGTTTCCCCGTTGTCTCCCCAAGGCATCTCGGAGTTTGTCAGCACCACGACTTCTTTCTTGGCGGTGATCTCACGGACGACCTTCATCTCACGACCCTCGACCATGTGGGAGTCCAGCGGAGTTATCTGCACCACGTCTCGCTTGGAGGGAAGCAACTCGGACAGAACGCCGACTTTGAACTTGGAGTCGCCAATCTCCTTGATCTGAGTCAAGGACTGACAGTGGTACAAGCCCGTGTAGGTCGCCCCACAGTGATCGCATACCTCCTCTTTTGGCTCCCGACGTGGGATGTTCAGCAGGCTCTTGTCAGTCATCACCCACCTCTTTCTGCTTTAGTGTCTTTCTGACCCACCAGTCGATGTCTGGGACCCCCAGGACCCAAGCGTACTTGTCCGAGTTTCGGATCAAGCCAGCGAGGGCCACCAAAGACTCACCTAGACTCCCCGCGTCCACGGTGACGAGAATCGCCACGCCCGGCTTGGTTGAGTAGGCCAAGTTGCTCCCGACGTTCACCTCCTTGACCTTAATGTTGAGTGGGTCTTCCACATCGAGCCTTACGAACAGGCTCATTTCAGTCGAGGGTGCCATCGCTCACCTCCACAGGTGTCGTCAGGTTGTCCTTGCGAGGGAACGTGCAGCCGCAGTTTCCACAGTCCACATGCTCCTCGTCGGGCAATGGCGTGCCCTTCATCTCGCAGAAGGGGCACAGCACCCAGCCCAGGTCGGGAACCTTGAACATACCCAGGCGGTCCTGCACGTTGTCACAGACACGCCCTTCACCCGTGTAGAGGGGGGCGGTCATCACATACTCGAAGATCCCATGCGGGTCGGTGGACTCCTCGCGTTTCCCGTTCCGCTCTGGCATCACCTGGAAAATCTCGATGACCCTATGTAGGTAGTTGGTGGGACAGGTGTGCTCGTTGTAGTGGTAACGATCGCCGTCCTCGAACCTGGCGTGGTCTGGCACATCTCCGTTCTTCGTGAATTGCATGCCGCGAACGGTCAAGTACACGTCACCAGCGTCAGGCTCCAGCTTGAGCAGCACGGCTGTCCGCAGGCACTTGTCTCCGGTGAGATCGACCTTGCACTCACCGTTGCCAGCCGTGCCTCGATGGCCTTCACCACACGCCTCGCAGTACCAAGTGCCCCACTGCCTTTCGGGGGTTTGGTCGATGAGGTGCTCAATCCAGAACACTCCCTTCTCGCAGCCCAGGCAGTTGAAGAACCTCTTTGCCTTGATCTCACTCATCACTCACCTCCCGCCCTTCGGCGCGTTGAATCAGCGCGAGCACCTTGTCTGCCCACTCACGATCTGAATCCTTCTCTGACTCGGAGAGCCTCACGTAAGGCGTCTTGATCTGCCGCTCCCAACAATGAAGCGCCTGAAGCCAGGGCGGAAATACTCCCCAACCCTCGCCAGCCTCAGCACGGGCAGCGGCAGCACGGTAGTCTTCGCCCATGGCGTCGTTGATGAGGGGCGCCAGCACATCCAAGAGGTATCGGGTCCAGTGTGCCCACTGCTCATGTTCGAGGGCTGCAATGCGCTCTCGCAGTTCTTCGTCAGTCATAACTTACCTCCTTTCGTCGGGGTCAATCACATGCAGGGCCAGGCCAATCATCGACGCCAGCATCACGGCGCAGAACTCCACCAGCGCCAGGCCCTCGATGGCCCAGGCGTTCTCGATGGCCCAGGCGGGGGCGAAGCAGCCGAAGCAGATCGTCAGGCCAAAGTACGTCACCCAGTATCCGAGCACGTTGGCGATGGTCACCAGGGGCAGCCCGATGAAGACTGCCCATGTCACGCGAATCATTAAGCCCGTCATGCTGCCACCGCCGCAGCGCCGACCACGGCGAGGAGCAGAGCCACGCCGCCTGCACCCAAGGCACCCACTAGCGCCACCAGCCACAGCATCAGCACGTTGGCCAGCCACACCTTCGCAGTCACCGCGAACACGTCCGCGAACGGCACCTGCACGCGGAC
>Ga0209362_1000415_pt1 | contig 38182 bp, 28 predicted proteins | sample SaaInlV_165m_DNA_FD_184680 | JGI IMG/M metagenome (GOLD analysis project Ga0209362, IMG submission 184680) | Marine microbial communities from expanding oxygen minimum zones in the Saanich Inlet - Saanich Inlet SI037_S3LV_110m_DNA (SPAdes)... | ecosystem: Environmental > Aquatic > Marine >... | reverse complement strand
TATCATGGCACCCCAGCATGCAAAAGCATTTCTAGGTGCACTAAATGATAATATTAAAAAATTTGAAGTCAAGCATGGTGAAATCAAAATGCCAAGCCGTGATGAGGGTTTTTCATCTTTTGGCGTAAAGCCACCCAAAGATGCTTTGCCAAATTAATCTATTTATTTTGTAAATCTCCTTCATACCAAACCCAGGTTTGGCCGCGCTTTAATTCTCTCATTTTTAAAATCACCCACAGAGTGAGAATCGACCATGCCATTCCGTAGCCAATAAATCCGCCAAGCAATACATCTGCCGGATAATGTACACCCACATATACCCGGGAAAATGCAATGATGACAGCCAAGGAGTATAAGGGTATTTTCATCTTATCATAGAAATAGGATAAAACAACAGCAATTGCAGATATGTTGGCAGCATGATTTGAAGGCATGCTCCATTTCCCCCCTTTTGCGACAAGCAGATTAATATATTCATAGATGTCATGAGATGGGCGAATTCTCCCAAAATAGGGTTTCAAAATAAAAGTTGAAAAAGAATCTGTGAACCCAACCACCACAATTAAGATTACGAATGCAATTTGTCCACGTCTCCCATTCATAATAGCCAAATAGAAAAACAAAATTATAATAATAAGGGTCCAGTTATTCTTATTCGTTATCAGGGGCATAATAGAATCAAACACGGGATTTGATAAGGTTTGATTGATTAAAAAAAATATCTTTAGATCTAGTGCTTTGAAAAGATGAAACATTGAATTATGTATTAATTAATGATTGAAAATTTAAAATTTGCTTGACGGAACTAAGGACACCACCTAATTTACATATCAGATTTAATAGCAGGATAATGTAAGAAAGGTCTGGCAGTTCCCCCGATTACCAGGGCTTGAGTTATCCTGCTCTTGTTTCATAAAAAAAGCCCTTCGTTTTCTGCGAAGGGCTTTTCCATATTAGAATTTTGTTTGGAGCCTCAAAAGAATCACACGTCCTAATGATGGTCCACCAACAATTTCAGTATGGTTGTGATTTAATACATTTGAAATGGTGAAATTTGCTTTCACATATTGATTGATATGATATCCAAAATGCAGATCAAAAATTGTATACGGCTTAATATCACCAAAATAAATTCCAGAAGACCATTTAAATCCATCCACGTAACGTGCATTCAGAGCTGCTGTAAATGGATACCGCCTCGGATTGAATTGTAATTTCATTCCAGCCTTATGTCGAGGCGCATTAACTGGGTCTTTAGCCTTGGTAATGGGGTTATAAAATTCCGTCATACCCAAATGAGAATATGTAAGATCTAGCGACATTTCAAGATTTATAATCGTTGTAAGGCTCGCATCCAGTCCCCACATATCCACCTCTCCATAATTAATATAACCAACTACTACAGGCGGCGTATGGCCGGGAATTGTATCCATGGCTGTTATCCCTTGGATATTACTTGACCAATGGTTAAACGCTTCATTATAATCATCTCGATCAATAATATTATCGTTTTCAAGGTCATTTATGGTATTCATAAGACTATCACCATCATAATCTGTTTCCAGGACTGATTTTTCGATGACGATAGGCGTGATAAAAGTGACTGGACTCACGAAACTACTGTAATGGCTTGTATAAAGGTCTAGAGTTCCAAACATTCGTTGATTTAGCCGGCCTTTATATCCTAATTCCCAGGATCTTACAGTCTCAGCTTGAATCTCTGGAAGGTCTGTCACATTTTGTCCAAAGAATCCTGGAATTTTTGGATCAGTTGATGGATAGAAAAAAATACTTTCACTGGTATCTACTGGTTCATATTTCCCTTCATAAGGTTTGTAGTAATATGGATTTCCAAGAGAATCTCGCGGGAAAACGTAACCACCATTCGCACCTCGGGCATATACCTTAAAAACAGATACACGTGTTACAAAAATATCAAGAAATAGGGCCTGATTGGATGGTGTATTGAATGCCGTAGCCCAAGTGAGACGGAAATTTTGATTTTGTTTTGGTCGATACACGATTCCAATCTTGGGTGAAAGCTGGACGCCTTCTTTTTGATCAAAATCAAATTTCCAATTGAAAGGACTGTAACCCATGCCAAAACCCTGATTATTGAATTCAATCATATTGGTAAGTCGGTCATGGATATCATACCGAGTAGCCTGGATAAATTCCCACTTTTTATTTAGTTTCCAATTAACCTGGTAATAAGCACCCAATTCATTTACAGTATAGCGATTGTCTTCTGAAGCTTCATCAATGCCTTCGTCAATATTTTCATCTATTTTTCCATCTTTATCATTATCCAACCCGTCAGCGTAAATTAAAAATCTTTGATTGCCCATCCATTGTACACCTGGTTCCACTACTTCACCTAATTCAAATTCGCCGCTGCCATCTGAATCAACATAATCTGGAATACCATTTCCGTTTAAGTCTTTGTAGTCATCACTGTCACCATCATTATCAAAGCCGTCAGCGATTGCACCTAAAACTGCATCATCATAAATAATTGACCCATCATTTGCCAGTCCAATCGAATCTTTTACCATTCCTGTATTTCTACCGTCATTAGTACTCCAGGAAGTATAACTTTCACCCGAGTCGTACCAAGTGTCATCGTTACCATCATCAAAAATATAAGGTGATCCTGCTTCACCATTCCCATTATTATCTCGATTATCTGTATAATTCTTATCGGATAGAATGGTGCCCCGTGTGTCCGGTAGAGTTAGAAAATAATCAACTCCCCAGACAAATCGTATATCACCATTTTTCCATTCATTAACCTGTTGGAGTTGGGCACTGAATTTTTTTGATCTATCATAGATTATACTACCTGTGGCCAGGTTTCTGGTTGGGTGGCTTGGGTTTCCGGAATAACTTGAATTTAAGTATGTTTGAAAAAAGAAATTCTTATAGCGCATTTTTGCTTGATAATATCGGTAGATCCAACCATCAGCTAAATACCGTGCAATGCCGGTGATGTTAATATTTCTTGCCCAGGCAAACCCGTGGGATAAACTCACAGTTAAATCAGAACTAGGTTCCCAATCCAGTCGAAGATCATAACGATAATTCCGAACTTTAAACTCCGGAAAATCTTCAATACCATCATCATTTGCATCTTTATACATATGGGGAAGTCCACCATAATCGACGGAAAAATCTTTTTCATCAAACTCATCTACCCCATTTTCACCGGGGCTGGGTTGGCCATTTCCATCTGTATCATTATTACTAAAAATATCCCAGATTGGTACACTAGCACCACCAATTATCTCAGTATTGCCGTTCAGGTTTTCAAACGTTTCTCCATCCCAGACACCATTCCCTTCCCCAAAATCCCCTGTGTTCGGCAAACCATCCAGACCAAAATCTAACAAGATCTTGGTACCAAAAATATCCACATACCCTTCTCTAACATCGGCATCGTACACTCCATTTCCATTTAAGTCTGTAAAGGGTTCAAAAGGTATATCATAGGCGTTCCCTAGTCCATCCTTATAGAGCCCCCAATCATTATCATCATCCATTCCATTTGAACCCCAATCATCATCATAAACACCATTTTTATTCGTATCAAAAACAATATTCCCTTCTGAATCATATTTATAGTCTCCAAATCCAAATTTGTGGGTTGAATCCAATACAGTCCAGACAGAATCAGGATTTGAAAAAACCGTGGGATAGGGAATACCTGTAATTGTATTTCCGAAACGATCTAACCACGAACTTCCTCGTTCATCAGATTCATCAATATGGCCGTCGCCATCATTGTCTACGCCATCGTACCATATTTCAGCCGCATCATCAACACTTAGATCAATCCCCTCATCTATATCGCCATCACCATCATTATCGATGCCATCTGCATACACAAACCCTATTTTTTCTTCTGTAATGAACCATAAAACTGTACCATTGTCCAGTGTGACTCTGTTGAATTCATCATCAGCTGCATCATTAACCATCTCCTGTGTAATTAAGGGAGATGCATCTTCACCGATTGATTCAATTTTATCTCCCCAATAATAACCAACCCATGACTCATTAGCTCCATCTACCTCTTTAATCATTCCAGTTGTAAATCGTTGATTTTCATTTTCTGCAAGAGATCCACCCCGATCCAGACGGTCATGTTTATACTTGGGGCGACCGATAAATAATGGGTCATGCCCTTCATATTCATCAGGGTTAAAATGGGTCCAATCTTGTCCGGCTAAGGCAACGCCGGAGACCTTAAAACCAAAATCTCCAAACTTATGTGCTGTTCTAAAAGTGAATTTTTTTAATAGATCCGTATCTGTCTGGCTTAGAAGCCCGCCCTGGATATTGATACTTGTCCCCGTGGTTCTAATAGGAGAAGATGTTACAATATTCAAAACACCGCTATGGGCATTGGGCCCATAAAGCGCCGAAGCGGGGCCCAGGACCACTTCAATCTGTTCAACATCTTCAAAGGAAACGGGAATAACATTATAGGCTGTGAGTCGCAGGGATGGGACATTTGCCATGCGACCATCTGTCAGTGTTAGAAGGCGGGAACTAAAAGATGAATTAAAACCGCGAGCCGTCATATTATAGCTATCAATACCTGATTGTGTAAAATCGATTCCCTTTGTACCTTTTAAGTAATCGCCGAGATTCGTATTACTTTCCCGACGAATCTGCGCTTTGGATATAACAGAAATTGCTGCTGGTGCATCCTCAACTCTTTCACGTCGTCTTGATGCTGTAACCACATACGTTTCCATCTGAATCGCTTCCGGTTCAAGTTCCAAATCTTGAGAGTAAGTTTTGTTTTCAATGACAGTTATATCTTTTTTCAGGACCTGATACCCGATATATGTAACCATGAGAGTATGCTCACCTGCCACCACTTGTGAGATTGTGTATCTTCCTTCCGTGTCTGTTGCTGCACCTTGGGATGACCCTTCCAAAACAACATTGGCGCCCATTAAAGGTGACCCATTTGTTGCATCAAGAACTCTACCAGTTATTTTTCCATCCTGAGCAAAAATAGTTGATACCACTAATAGTATAATTGTAGCTATTTTTTTCATTTTGATTGTTATATATAATAAACAGCCCCGTAAAAAACGGGGCTGTTTATTTTTAAGTATATGTGTGATTGATTTTACTTCAACAACAACATTTTTCCTTTTTGAATCCTATTATCGGAACGAACTTCATAAAAGTAAACTCCGCTGGGTACTTTATTTCCGTAACGGTCTGTACCAAACCAGGAAATATTATAGGTACCAGCATTGAGAATACCATTTTGAAGGACGATCATCTCTTGACCCAAAATGGAATAAATCGTAATAGTCACATCAGAAGACTTTTCTGTTGCGAATTTGATTTGTGTTGAAGGGTTAAATGGATTTGGATAGTTTCCATAGACTTCAAACTTCTGAGCCAAGGGTGCTTCTTCATCCACTTCTAATGCAGTATTTGCCCAGAAAGTTCTTACGCGTTGCGTTGTATTGTCTGGAATACAATTGTTATCTATTTCAAATATCAATCTACCTGTTCCATCTGTAGGATCATAATCCCAACCGGAATCATCTACGCCACAAGTATCATCACACGCTTGCCGAACACCAAGCAGTGACGCTGTTGGGCCCTTTTGAAAAATAGCGGCACAAGCAGCACCTCCAACAGGAAAGCAGGCATTGTACTCTGCAAACAAGGAACTTGAAACCTGTGTACCAATATAAGCTGATGTCGCTGCATCAACGTAAAGAATTGCAACGGAGTCTGCCGCAGCAGCCAGGGCACCTTCAAGTCCAATGACACCCATTTGAGCATTCATCACTGCAGGGAAGATTCCTGCTGCTTCCAGGAAATTGTAGGTAAAGAAATAACCTGTAGGCGCTAAGGGTTCATCTCCATTGAAAAGTGTATCGTCACTACCCATGGGGTCAAAAATGTAGCCCCAGTTTGCAGCTACTTGACCGGCACCAGTTGTATCTCCAGTCGCTGGATCAACTTCATAGCTATCCGGGTTAGTAGGATCAATGGGTTGGCCACTGCCACCTAGCATTGGTACAGATAAGTTATCTTCACCCGTCCAGCCTAATGATTCCCATAGGTCATTTTCATAGTAGTATAAGTAATCATCCATATTAGAAATAGTCACTGTATCAGCAGGTGCAACAGGAATACCGGTTACTCCATTGAGTTCACTAGCAGTTGAATCGACGCCAAGCCCACTAGCAGCGCCATCGTGTGCTTCCCAGTAGATTTCAAGGCCGGCTGGTGTTTGATGACTGTCATCTGTGTAATCAACTGTAACCATTCCCCAGTTTTCCATGTCTGTACCAACACCATAATCTACGCCGTATGTTCCACCAACAAGATCTGGAGCGCTAAATTGTGCAAAAACTTCGGATAAAGATATTCCCCAACCCCTAGAATGTGCATATGGATGGTTTGGGTCATCTACGTGATCATATCCAGGTGTGCCTATCCAAGTCCCAGCTTCTTCAACAGCAGGAAACGTGGCAAAAGTTGAACAATTTAGTGTTTCTGTTGTAGGATAAATACTGCCTTCATTAATTGTGAAAGTACCATCATCATTCAGGTTAACATTCATAACTACACCAAAACTATCCAGTAATGCTGGAGTAACGAGTGGAACTAAGGCGACTGCAATTGTATCACCGATGTCGTAGCTTTTTAAGGAATGAGTATAAGCAGGAGCAGCAGAACTAGGCCAGGAACCCGTAACATCGTAAACAGCAGTTGCATCTTCAGCGCTTGCAGAATCACGAACCACATAGGTGTATTCTACTATGACGGCTCCAAGTTGCCAGTTTCCTTCAATACTTTGGGAAAACAATAGTCCCGTAAAGAGTGTGAATGGAAGTAAAATTTTGAACATTTTCATCATTTTGCTTCTCCTTTTTTGTTTAGTTAGAGAGAATATTGTTCGATCAACTAAGTAGATCGTACCTAGGAAGATAAAACATCAGCCGGGAAGATTCAAAGACTTTTCGAAAACCAACTATTTGTCCTTTTTTCCTTTTTCATAACTTCGTTTAGCCCATAATAAAAACAGGGAATAGAGGAAGAGAATGCTCCCAAAAATGAATAAACCATTTAAAACTACCCATGTCCAAAAATTTGTCATCATAGTTGGTGGCTCTCCTATCTACCTTTTATATTCATCCCATAAATATACCTAATTATTTTAATTTATCTCTAATGGAAAATAAATGAAGATTGCTGTATTAGTTAAACAAGTCCCCGGATCTGAAACTGCTTTACCCATTTTAGGGAATCACAATTGGATCGATGAAGAGCAGGTGTCCTTCGTGATGAATCCACCTGACAACTTTGCAATTGAAGAAGCACTGTTAATTAAAGAGAGAACAGGTGATGGTGAAGTTGTGATTGTAAGTATGGGACCAGCCCGAGTTCAGAAAGTCATCCGGGAAGGATTAGCAAAGGGAGCGGATCGAGGCATCCATTTAGAAGAAGACGGACAAATTCAAACCGACCCACTTTCTATTGCAAAAAGTATTTCCTCGATACTAATGGATGAAAATTTTGATCTGGTTCTTTCGGGGCTCCAATCTGATGATACTGGCATGGGGCAGACAGGTGTTTTGATTGGTGAAATGTTAGGAATGTCCACGGGTACTTTGGCTATGGAAACAGATGTACAGGATAATGCAATCCGTGTGAAGCGGGAATTGGAATCAGGATGGTTTCAATGGGTAAAATTACCCTTACCAGCTTCCATCAGTATTCAATCCGGATTGAATACACCTCGCTATCCATCTTTAAGGGGCATCATGGGGGCGAAGAAAAAAGAGATTAAAGTTATTCCACCTACAGATCACCAAACTGATTCAATATTACAATCAATTGATAAAGTGTTTGTTTCCCAAACATCTAAACAGACTGAAATGATCGAAGGTAATGCTGATTTTGCTGTTACTCGGATTATTGAAATATTAAAATCAGAATTAAAGGTATTGTAGATTATGGATATATTAGTTGTATTAGAAGATAATCGCGGTTCTCTCCACCGCATGGGTAAGGAAGCTATTGCTGGTGCACAAAAAATGGGTGGCTCTATTTCTGCCTTAGCCATTGGAGTAAATGCAGATGCTATGGCTGGAGAATTATCAGATGTGGATATAACAGAAGTGATAACGATAAATCATGACTTTGTCTCATCCTATAACGCAGATGGATACTCAGATGTAGTAAGCCAAGTGATTAAATCTGAATCACCCAAAACTATTGTTGCTGGCCACTCTTACCAAACCCGGGATTTCATGCCTCGTGTCAGTGCTAAACTGGATATTCCCTTTATTCCAGATATTATTTCCATGGATGATGGGATTGTGAAACAAGTATTGAATGCAAAATTAAATGCCTTAGTAACAACCTCCGCAGATCAAGTGATCCTTAGTTTTCAGTCTGCAACTTTTAGCGAAGAAGCCATGGTCACAGGTTCTTGTTTGACCCGTTCTATTGAAGTAAATCTTGATTCATCTATCGTTCGAAGTGAAGCTGAAGAACCCTTCCAGGAAGATGCAGGCGACGTGGATTTGGAAAGTGCAGAACTTATTGTTTCCATCGGTCGAGGAATCGAAAAGGAAGAAAATATTCAGATAGCTTTTGACTTGGCAAAAGCACTTGGAGCGGAAGTATCTGCTAGTCGACCAGTGGTAGATTCCGGTTGGGTTGAACCATTTCGCCAGATTGGAAGTTCTGGACAAAATGTATCACCCAAACTCTATTTTTCATTGGGAATTTCTGGAGCAATCCAACATGTGGTAGGCATGAAAGGGTCGAAAAATATTATCGCTATTAATAAAGACCCGGATGCACCGATCTTTGAAATTGCAGATTATGCTGTTGTGGGTGATGTGTTGGAAATTGTCCCCAAGCTAATTGAAGCGCTTAATAACTAACTTTACAACTGATGTCACCAGCTCATTTCTCTATTATTGAGAAAGTAATTCTCTCCGGATTAACCCTGATAGCGCTTGGCTCATTTAGTTATGAGGTTTTAAGGCGGGTTTTCATTGTACAAAAAGGGTTGGATTCACTTCCTTTCGATCGCTTTGGTGAACGCTTATTTAGGGTCTTTCGGGAAGTCCTACTCCACGAAAAAGTGATCCGGGAGCGTCCTTTTCCCGGGTTAATGCATGCATTAGTATTTTGGGGATTTTTGGTATTTGGCCTGGTGACCATCGATCATTTTGCCATTGGATTTTATAAGCCATTCATGTCTGATTCAGTCCACCATGCTTATTCCAAAATTGTTATTCCATTTGCGGTTTTTGTTGTCTTTGGAATCCTGTCATTAGCATACCGGAGATTTATTAATCGTCCAAAAGCACTGGGGAAAATTTCACCGACCTCAGGATTAGTTGCAGTATTTATTGTGGTATTGATGGGAACTTATATTTATGGTGAAACCGGTCTTTCACCATTCGTATGGAAAATAAATTGGTGGATCCACAGTATTTTGATTCTGGCTTTTCTATTCTTAATCCCTCGCAGCAAACATCTTCATTTAGTATTGGCTCCATTTAATATTTTTTTCCGGTCATTTGACCAACCAGATCACACACCAGTTCATATTGATCTTGAAGGGGATGAGGATGAACTGGATGCCATGCTTAACGATTTGACGAAACTAACAAAAAACCAGGCATTGGATATTTTTTCTTGTGTGGAATGTGGCCGCTGTACGGATGTGTGTCCCGCAAATCGCGGTGGTGGAATTTTGGATCCCAAGTACCACTTTATCATGGATTTGCGGGATCCTTTGCTGGAAGGGAAAGATGTTGCTGTTTTGGACCAAATCAATGTGGAAGCCGGTTGGGAATGTACAACCTGTCAGGCTTGCACCGAGGTTTGTCCCGTGGGGAATCATGTGGAAAAATCAGATGAGATTCGCCGTTTGGAAGTCCTGGTGGAAGGGCGTGTGCCACAGGAATACCAGAAATTATTTACCAATCTACAGGAAACGGGAAATACGGAAGGCGCTTCTTCAAGTCCGTTTGCAGATTCATTTCCGGTTTTTACACCTGGTAAAGAATATGTCCTCTGGCTAGGGTGTTTTGCACGCCATGGGCTAGATCCCAATTTTAACAAATCAGTTGAAAACTTTACCAAGATCCTGGATGTGGCTGGGGTAACCTATGGCGTTTTGGCTGAGGAACAATGCTCCGGTGATCCTGCGAATCGACTGGGAGATAAATTGACCTATACCATGCTTCGTGAGCATAATATGGAGCAACTTTATGAGACAAAAAAAGTTGTAACGCTTTGCCCACATTGTGCTGTTAATCTTGGGAAGGAATATGGGAAATATGGTTCAATCAATTATACAGTTGAACACCATACACAGGTAATTGGTCGTTTGATAGATGAAGGGAAGATCAAAGTTCAAATGGGTGAAAGTGGAAAAGTAACATATCATGATCCTTGTAATCTATCCCGTATGTTGGATATAGTGGATGAGCCTCGAACTGCAATTCAGGCCGCCTCTTCAAATTTTCAGGAAATGGAAGAAAGCGGTAGAAATACGCTCTGCTGTGGAGCTGGTGGTGCCTTATGGTGGAAAAAAGAGACCCAAGGACGAACGCATTTAGTGCGGGCAGAGCAAGTGATTGAATCCGGGGCAGACACTGTAGTGACAGGCTGCAACTTTTGTTATGGAATGATGAAGCAGGGCCTTGGCCCCATGACGCCTGAAGGCAGGGCAGATGTGGTAGTAAAAGACGTTGCTGATATTGTTGCTGATAATTTAGTCTAGGGTTTTATGGGTAATTCATTTTATTACCCTTTTGAAAAAAACGGGTTCGACTATTCTCAAGAATCCATTGCATCTCTATCTGAATATGAAAAGTATAAATTCTCTTTTCACCCTGAACGACCGAAGTATCTTGATTATTTATCCAATTTATTGGGTATGCAGCTGGGCATAAAGAGCCAGTCCCGGTCCAGAAATATTTCCAGGATTAAACCCATGTGATTTTAGCCAAGCATCTGCTTCAGCTTCTTTTTGGGTATTAATTAGAAAAGTTACAAAATCACCTTTTTTTATTTTAAGATGGTCATCTACTGGAATCAAAGAGCCAAGTCGGCCAGATACTATTGGGAGAATAAGTCCCACCATGGATGCATCAGAAAGATCAAAATTGAGATTTTGGTCCATTTCATAAGAGGAATACTTTGTATGTCCTTTTCGTATCCAGTTAGACCATATTTCAATGTCCACGGGTCGACCAAACGGGATTCTTCCCCCAGTCTCTGCAATCATTTTAGATGTGATCCCTTTATCTTTTTGTTTAATGCCGGTTAAAACGATCATTTCTTTACCGAGATATTTTGCCCGTTGAGAGAAAATAAAATTCACTTCCTCATTTCCGCTTAAAGCAATAATCCCTTTGCGGATGTCCGGTTCTGCCCGTTGTAAAGTCCTTTCTCCAAGGGCATTCCCATAAAACACTTTAATCCCTTCATTTTCTGCCAATCGACAAGCGTTGGGATCTTCGTCAATACAGATCACTTCGTTCCCACCCTGCTTCAATAACCGTGCTAAAAGCCGTGCTACTTCGTGTGCTCCCAGAATAATCCAACCCGATTCACTTTTTCGTCTTAAGCCCAGTAGAGATGAAATCCATCCACCCGTGATACCAGCGGATAAAACGGTCATTGTGATTAGTAAAAATACCAAAGCTCGCAGTTGGGCGCCATCATACCCATGTTGATTCAATTCGAATGCGAATAAAGATGCCACTGCAGCCGCAACAATCCCTCGGGGTGCAATCCATGATAATAGTAATTTATGCCGTGTATCTAAGTCAGAATTGGCAGTGGCCACGAAAACGGATAGCGGCCGAATAACAAGCATCAAGAATAGGACAGTCAATATACCTTTCAATCCTAGTAATTGTATATCTGTGATTCGCACATCCGCTGCAAGTAGAATAAACAACATCCCAATCATGAGTACCGTTAGTTGCTCTTTGAATTCTAATAATTCTCTTTGAATGTATGTTTTTGAATTTCCGATAGTCATTCCGGCAATAGTTACTGCGGCGATGCCGCTCTCCGGACTTGCTGCATTGGCAAGTTGAAATAATGCGAAAACCCAACTCAAAATAAAAACATTTTCCAATCCATCCGGGATTAGTTTTCGTATTCGAAATAAAAGTGTTAATAAACCACCACCTGCTATTCCCATAATTGTACCAATGGTAAGTCGGGAAACAATATGAAAAATCCCTTTAATGAATGAAAGTCCGGAAGGGCTGATAGCAATCTCTAATGCAACTACAGCTACAATTGCGCCAATGGCATCCAACAAAATCCCTTCTGCTTCTAAGACTGTACTGACACCATGATGAAGCCGCACTCTTTTAAGCAACGGTGTAATAACAGTGGGCCCTGTTACAATAATTAAAGTTCCAAAGAGGATGGATGTACGAAAATCCCATCCCAGGATAAGAAGCGCAGCCAGTGTACCGCCAATGAGGGTAATAAGTGCACCAATCGTAATGAGCCCGCGGATAGCTAATTCTTCTCGTTTGATGCGGCTGATTCGAAGATTCATTCCACCTTCAAAGAGAATCACAGCCACAGCGAATCCCACAATGATTTGCAGGGCTGGTCCCAGGGAAGAAGGTTGAATCCAACTTAATCCATCGGGGCCAAAAATGACACCGGCAGCGAGTAGAACAACAATCCCAGGAAGATGGAATTTTCGGGCTATAACCTGGGACATCATTCCCAAAGCCATGGCTAAACCGATTGTTAATGCAGGGTTATCCATAAGTATTCAAGATGAAAAATTTACATAGGAAAATAAGATTTATTAAAGCTATCTAGAGCTAAATTTTATTTTTAAGGTTCTTATCCGATTAATAGCTGCTGCAATTTCATATTTACGAGGGCGTGAATAATTACCAGGATGCTTTTCTTTTTCATAAAAAGGGTCGAGAGAATCGAGACCATTATCATAAAAATAATCTTCCAAAGATTGAACTATTTCTTTTAGAGATTGAGAGTCTCTCATCATGAATTGTGAAGCCATATAAATAGCATGGCCAATGGCACGGGTTTGACTCATTTCCACCAGTTGATCTACAAATCGAAGATCGATGGCTTCAGTCCCATAAATAATTTTATCATTTCCTTGAATATCAATCTTTACTTTTTTACGACCTCGAGATGCATTGAAACATGAAGAAATTGGGATGCGTCCAGATATCTGTTCTATTGGTTTTGGAACTTCAACCTGTCTTTGGGTCGGGTAATCTTTTACAATTTTTTGAGTTTCATCATTCACATCATGTGCTACATAATCCTTCATCTTGATCACCGTATCCGCCACATCAAAATAATCACCGGATCCACCCATAACCAGAATAGTAGAAACACCTTGAATTTCATACAATTCCCGAATTCGATCGACAAAAGGTGTAATTGGCTCCTGATCTTTTTGAACTAGTTTCTGCATTCGAGCATCTCGAACCATAAAGTTTGTGGCTGATGTATCCTCATCCAATAGGAGAAGATCACAGCCAACTTCTATGGCTTCCATGATGTTGGCGGCTTGGCTTGTACTTCCACTTGCGTCATCGCTGCAAAATGAATCGGTTTTAATATCCTGCGGCAGGTTGGTAATGAAAGGGTCAATATTCACTTTCTCAATTCGGCGACCATCTTCAGCACGAATTTTAACTGCATTTGGATTCGTGATAACATATTCACGACCATCAGTGGGAATGTGGGGGTAAACACATCTCTCTAACGTTTTTAGTAAAGTTGATTTTCCATGATAGCCGCCACCTACAATCAGAGTGACTCCTTTGGGGAAACCCAAACCATGTATTACAGTTTCACCGTTAGGGAGTGGATTTATTAATTGAAAAGATGTTTCGAGAGATTTAGGTGATTGGAATTCCACTAAATTATTACCAGTCAATGGACGGTCGCTGATGCCTGAAGCCCTAGGCAAAATGGAACCATTGGCCACAAAGGCAGATAGGTTTGCGTGATCCAATTGTTTGCGAATGGATTCTTGGTTTTCCACACAATCAACGAAAAATTTACAGGCATTTTTATCCAGATATTTCCATTGGAGAGATTTCTCAACGATAATTGGAATCTCCTGACATAGTATTTCAATGGCTTCCTGTCCCAGGATAGTTCTCCCTCTGGCCGGGAGACCAATCTGTATTCGGGCTTCAACCCAATCTTTTGTAATAACAAAAGCAGTTCGTTCTAAAACTTCCTGCTTGCCCGCGTCAATAAAAATGAGTCCACTTTTACCAGTCCCTTTTTTAGGTGTCACTGTTTCTTTGATAGCATTGCGAACAGCACGAGCCACAAAATCTTCCAGCGCAATTTGTCGGATGGAGTTTGTCCATAATTCTTCTGGGATTTGCGAAATATCCTGTTGAACTCGAAGGCGAATTTTGGAGGGTTGGGCAAAAGGGTCACCCTGAACATGGTCTATCAATAATTCAAAATCAGAGAATTCGAATTGACCTTGTATCTGTTTATAGGCTTTGTAACCCCGGCCATCAAGGTGGCTAAGGGTTTTCCTTAACTGGTGTTCATCTAACATTAGGTTAGACAATAAGACAAAAAGTTTACTTTAGCAAAACCAATTTTTGAACCGATCGATTTTTTCCAGAGGTTAATTCCACAAAATAAATCCCGCTGGAATGATTTACAGCATTCCAAATTACCTCATGTTCACCGGCTTCAAAATCACCACGCACTAATGTTTCGACAAGCTTGCCGGATATATCATAAATACCTAGGGACGCAATGGTCATTGTACTTACAGCAAACTGAATCGTTGTGGTTGGATTGAATGGGTTGGGGTAGGGCGGATGAAGTGCGAATTCCAATGGGAGAATTTCATCATCATCATCAACTTTGACAGTTTCTAATCCATTCAAAATGTCAAACGAAAAACTGTCTATGGGTGTAGCATAATAGTCCGTCGGCGTTAAAACTGTAAACGTATCCAATATTACTTCCATAAATGACTGAGCATACCCGTAATAGTTTGTACTAATGGCAATATCATGCCCGACATCATTTGAATCTTCTATAGCATTTTCATAAATATTACATCGATTCGTAGATGAAAATGTAATATTGCCTTCACTATGAATACCACCCCCTTGAGATTCTGCTGTATTTTCCTTTATGGTGCACCCTGATAAGTTGAAAAAACTACCGGAAATTCCGCCGCCCCACATCCTACTATAATTGTTTTGAATCAGAACATTGGTCAATTCCACGTGAAAAGGAGATGAATCGTACATGGCTGCTCTTGCAGCAATCCCGCCGCCTACATGGGGACCAAAATTATCCATAATTTTCCCGTTAATGAATGTTGCATTGGGCGTGCCCTCGCAGGATATCCCGCCGCCTCGCTGAAAATTACCATAGCCGCTATTCCCGGAAATGGTAAAATTGGTAAAGGCAGGAGAGGAACGAAGAATCCAAACTCCGCCGCCATATTTACCTGCATAATTGTCCATGATTTCCACATTAGTGAAGACAGGATCAGAATCCACAATGGATACTCCGCCGCCTTTCCCTCGATAGTTGTTGCCTAGCCCGGGTTGTCGCCATCCTATTGCCATATTACCATGAATTTTTACATTTAAGACGATCATGTCTGAACTATCAAGCAATGCGATGCCACCACCATCACCATAAGCATAATTCTCTTTAATAGTACAATCAGTAAGCATCGGACTGGCGTTTACACAATAAACCCCGGCTCCAGGCTTTTCCGTAGCATTTTCTAAATCACTGACACCATTTTGAATTGTAAAACCAGTGATCAGTGTTGTTGAATCAATGTTGATATCTAAACTATCATAAATTGTGATGACCCTCGATGTTGAATCCCCATCTATAATGCATGTTTCTTCGCCGCTTCCAATCAATTGAATACCATTTGTTGCCGGCCATATGATATTCTCTAAATACATTCCATTCGAAACAGAAACTGTGTCACCTTCGCTGGCTGAATCCAACCCAACTTGAATTGAAGCAAATGGATTGTCTTCCGAACCATCCCCGATTGAATCTGATCCTGTTGCAGAAACAAACCATACCGGGCCTTCATAACCTGTCCCTTCTATGAGGGTTGGCCGGTAGGTTTCCAATGCCCATTCGATCCGATTCACCTGTCCATCAGTAAAATGGTCCAGGCAATCATCGTCCATGTAATCCATAAAGTTCCCAATATCATCATAGCTTCCACATGAGTAATTGCTTGAAGGACAGCCAAAGTTTGGCTCGTATTGATAGGGCGTATCATCTACTTCGTCACCGGGATTTGAACATCCATTTTCAAAAGTGTGATGTAGTCCAAAATAGTGACCCACTTCATGGACGCCCGTAATACCTTCGGAAAAAGTGCCACCGCTCCCGGGATAGGTATAATTAGAACAAAAGAGACCATGGCTAGAGTCATCTTCATCAAAGCTCCAGGGATAAACACCCAGTCCAGATGTGAGTGTTGCGCCGGTCCAGAAAAAATTAACCGATGTTGGAACATCAACAGTCATTGCTTGTGCCATGGCAAGGTATTGATCATCATTATCCCATTGTCCTGTTTCAAATTTGTGGCTATCTGTGGCATAGTACCACCCAGCGTTCACAGCACTGTCGATGCTTCCAACGGTAAAAGAATAACCAAATTCATTATAGTGTTCATTCAATACTTCGGTCTGTTCGTAGATAATCTCGTCAGAGACAAGCCCATCCATATAATCCCCTTCCGGTGCGGTGAAATCAAGAAATGTGTATGTGCCCCATTGGCCTTGACTAACAGATGCCAATACAGTCCCGCTACTGGTTGTAACTGTTGCGGACACTCCGCCATATCCAAAATCATCATATAGAAAAAGTGCGTAATTCCCTGGAGGCAAAACACCGCCTAAAGAATAAGAATGTCCTGGATAATCAAATCCAAATCCGGGATACATTAAAAATGTATTATTGTCATAATTCCATATGTCCCACATACAGTGATCACTGGGCACGTTATCCACGGTGACATTAATAAAAATGCTATCACCGGCAACATAGATTACATGGTAATTGATGGGAATATTTACATCTCTATCTGTACGTGAGTTTTCTGGGGCTAGGAATGTTTGTGGAGATTGTGTATTAATAGGAAATGATTCTGTCCCACAATCCGTTTTTTGAACAGGTGTATTAATTTTGGTAGAATAGGGTGACTTCTCTGTTGATGGTTTGTATCCAAAAGATGTGGATACCATGAGCAAAAAAAGCATACAACGATTTTTCATGATCCTGTTTCCTTTTAGTTTAAATTCAATTCTTTATTTCAGCAGAATCAATTTTTGTACACCCCTATTTTCTCCGGCCATTAATTCCACAAAATAAATCCCGCTGGAATGATTTACAGCATTCCAAATTACCTCATGTTCACCGGCTTCAAAATCACCACGCACTAATGTATCGACAAGCTTGCCGGATATATCATAAATACCTAGGGACGCAATGGTCATTGTACTTACAGCAAACTGAATCGTTGTGGTTGGATTAAATGGGTTGGGGTAGTTGGATAAAATTGAAAAAGACACCGGATTAGTATATTTTGCGATTCCCACATTGGCCGGGCAATAATTCCCGTCTGGTGCTAATTGTGGAAGCATATTCTCTGGGTTGGTTACCAAATTGAACATGAGCGTATCGGTGGATTCGAATAATTCCGGTGTACAAGGTTCCCATTCGTTTGCAATGCCGGCACATGTTTGTGCATCTGCAAGAATGCCCATATTTGTGACGATGCACCAATATAAATATTCCATAGCCATGCAGTCGTATTCGCAGGTCCAATCATCATAGTGATACCAGGCTTCATCTGGATAAGGATCTGGAATGTTGATGAATTGACCGCCTCGAGCCATATCCATGGCATCAGTCAGATCAGACGAGTTTGGCTCCAGAGCATAAAGGGAAGGATAGACTTCTACGTGACCGCAAGAATTGATGGTGTGTAACACTTCCTCTACCGTGGCGTCGTCTCCCCAATGTCCTGGTTGGCTTGGGTCAATTTCGTTTCTGAATAATACGGCTCCAAGGCATCCATCATCTTCAAGATTATCAAAGAAAGTATCGATCGAATTTCCATTTTCTGACTGAAAAACTGGCATAATCGTATTTAATTCTATAAGGGAAGCTTCAATGAGCGGATCGTCCACATTGCCGTCTTCGTCATTATCCAAAAGTTCTGCAGCAACGGCTGCCACGTGAAGTACCTTTTCATCAGAGATATTAGATTCGGCATAGATGTGAATAATGCCCAGCACATTTACATATTTTGAAAATATTGAAAAAGCAGGATGGTTGGGATTTGGATTGTCTTCTATTTCGAAACAAACTTCATTTTGAGAAAAAAGAATGATTGGGAATAGGATAAGAAATATAAAATGAGATTGTTTTTGCATTGGGTCAAATCCTTTAGGTTATTTTAAGAACAATAATTTTTGAACTAATCTCTTTTCTCCAATTCTTAGCTCTACAAAATATACACCACTGGATGAAGCAGTTAGATTCCATTGGATTTCGTGGTATCCTGATTCTATTCTTTCATTAATCACCGTTTTAACTACACTACCTGCTATATCATAAATATTAATTAATACAGGTTTTGTAGTATTCGAAGGAATATTAAAACGAAGCGTGGTGGATGGGTTGAATGGGTTGGGGTAGGGATGATAAAGTAAAAAATCTGTGGGCACATGAATCCGAATATCAATGCCAACAGATCCATCGCATTCACTCGTATCGTTGACCTCGCCTTCTGAAACAAAATATTGCCATCGTTCTCCAACATTTTTTGATGGGAACCACGATGATGAATCAATCAAACCATCATAACAATCAAAGGATCCAATTATCCAAGAATTCTGATCTCCAACCCAACCCAATGTATCTGGAAGTGTGTTCAATTGTATGGGCTGAAATACATCCACGGAATCTGGTAGTCGGAGGTTAGTTATTGTATTAAAAAAGGAATTCAGGAATGAATAGTCTGTGACTTGTGTATGTCCAGTGCCTTGTTCCATGGCCAATATCCATTTCGCGCCCAAAGGGCGATGTTCTAAAAAAATGCCAGTCAAATTTTCAATACGATAGGGTAGATCATTTTCCCCTATAAACATGAGCCCTGGGACTTCAATGGCATCGCCAGCATCTGTGGTATCATGATACCCGCCTTTTTGCGTGATAAAACCAACTACTCTTTCCGGAATCCATTTTGTGAAATGATACCCAAACTGCCCACCCCAAGAATAGCCGTTAACGAAAAATGGAATAAATTCCAATTCATCGTGGCGGAACAAAACAGCAAAAGAATCCATGGCAGCAATTACTGCATCACCAATACCAGTATTCATATGCATATTGAAAATATGGGCACCCATGAGTGCAAAATCCTGTTCGCTTACCAGTGCTTGGTAAGTTGAATCAGTTACAATATTTCGTGAGTCGCCATTATTAGGATGCATGAACCAATAAATACCTCGAAGCGTGTCCGTGGAATCATTAACCCACATCCGAAAATCCGCATAATTATAACTGGCAGTATCATTTTCAGGAATGGACACATCATAGATCTCTGCAGAAAGGGATGAAAGAAAAAGGAGAATGGGGGCAAAGAGTTTCACCCCGAAGTTTAGACAATTATTTCAGTCCCCTGCAAAAGTTGATGCGCGGGGTATAAAAAATATTTTAGATCAAATTAATTTAAGGAAATTAATTCTATGCCGGCTTCTTTTGCATGATTGATAATGCGGTCCTCTCTATAAAATTCATCATAATAGATTGTTTTGATTCCGGAATTGGCAATGAGTTTAAAGCAATTATAACAGGGGGAAGCTGTCACATAAATTTCACCATCTTTTATTCCCACGCCATTTTTTGCTGCCTGAACGATTGCATTCGCTTCTGCGTGTGTAGTGCGGACGCAATGGCCATCTACCATTTCATGTCCCGCTTCATCACAGTGAGGAAGGCCTTTTATACTGCCATTATATCCAGTGGATAAAATTGTTTTTTCTCGAACAATGACTGCTCCAACATGTTTTCGGTCACAGGTGGATCGTGTTGCCACTTCTGTAGCAATATTCATAAAATATTTTTCCCAACTTACACGATCATTCATGGTCAATTTTTCTCCAAAATATTAATTATCTTTTCGGTTAAATACTTTCACAGCATACCGTGGCTCACCATAATAGATTTTATCTGCAACTTGGGCAAGTTGAGCCGTAAGAATCAAATAAGCCCATGTTGGAACCATGACGCTGGCACATCCTTTTATAATGACTTTTTCATTTTGATATTGGTCAAAATCAAGATTATCTACCATTTGTCTAAATGACTTTTCGCGGATAATACCACCATCTAAAAAATCGTCTAACAAAATTGTTTTCATTCTTTCAGTCTGTCATACCGGGAATAGAGCCGGAATTTCTCATCTATTTTCGGAATGACAAAATGTGATCAAAAGTAGTTCTTTATTGTTTTCAATGATTCACAGAATTTATCCACATCTGACTCATCATTATAAATATAAAAACTCATTCTCGCCGTTGCAGTTTCCCCCAACGCTTTCAGTAAAGGCTGGGCGCAATGGTGCCCAACACGGATTGCAATATTATCTTCATTCAAGAATTGTGCCAGATCATGTGGATGAATTCCATCCATATTAAAACTGATCACACCACCCCGATCTTTCGCCGAACCATGAATCCTTAACCCATCGATTTGATTCAATTTCCCCAATGCATATTTAATGAGCATTTGTTCATGAGTAGCAATATTATTCATTCCTATATTCTGTAAATAATCAATAGCAGCGCCAAGGCCAACCGCTTGGGCAAAGTTCGGTGTGCCAGCTTCAAATTTATAAGGGATATCATTCCACGTGGATGATTCCATGGTAACGGTATTTATCATTTCTCCTCCGCCCATAAATGGATCCATTTCTTCCAGGTGTTCGGTTTTTCCCCAGAGAACACCAATGCCAGTTGGGCCTAGCATTTTATGTCCGGAGAAAGCATAGAAATCACAGCCAAGTTCATTCACATCCACTGGCAAATGGGAAGCACCTTGCGCTCCATCCACAATCATGATTGCACCAACTTGGTGTGCTTTTTCTGATAGTTTTTTAATAGGATTGATTGTTCCCAGAACATTAGACATATGTGTTAAGGATACAATTTTTGTATTTGATGTGAAATATTTTTCAGGATTTGAGATATCCAATTCACCCGTTTCTTTAATGGATAAATATTTTAATGTGGCACCGGTTCGTTGGGCAGTCATTTGCCAGGGAACAATATTGGAATGATGCTCCATTTCAGAGATCAGGATTTCATCACCTGGTTTTAAGGTATTCCCAATTGAGCGTGCCAATAAATTAATAGATTCGGTTGTGCCACTCGTAAAAACAATTTCTTTTTCTGAGTTGGCGCCGATGTATTTGGCTACCTTTTTCCTTGAATTTTCAAATCGTTCAGTTGCTTCACTCCCTAGAGAATAAAGCGCCCGGTGTACATTGGCATTGGCCTCACTATAAAGTGAATCAACCTCATCTAAAACAGATTGTGGCTTTTGTGTTGTGGCTGCATTATCCAAATAAATAAGGTCTGAACCAGAAAATATGGGAAAATCTTTTTTGATTTCGATGGGTAAGAAGGACACTAGAACATTCCCAATTCAAGTTGGGCTGCTTCACTCATCATATCTCGATTCCATTGTGGTTCCCAGACCAGTTCCACCAATACTTCTTCAACGCCCTCGACTGCTTGGACTTTTCGTTCCACTTCACCAGCGATCATAGGGCCCATTCCACAACCTGGAGCTGTTAGTGTCATTTTAATATTCACACTTTTCCCTTCATTCATATCAGAAATATCCAACCCATAGATGAGCCCAAGTTCAAAGATATTAATGGGTATTTCTGGATCGTAACATGTTTTTAGCTGATCCCAAATTTGTTGTTCAATATCTCCTTTGGGTTCTTCAGATTCAGAATTTTCTTCAATTTCAATTCCAAGAGCATCCGCATTAGCGGCAGAAATCTGAACCATATTTCCATTGATCAGAATTGTATAATTACCGCCCAATGCTTGGGTGATGCGAACAAGATTCCCAGCTAGCAATTTCACTTCATCACCGGATGGAACCATGTTTGCGTCTACATCTCGCAGGAGTCGGATGGCTTCGTTCGGTACTTGATTCATTTCACGATGCCCTGGATTTTTTCTACAGCATTGGAAAACCCATTGGTTCGTTGACTGGTTATAGCCCCATCCAATCCTACAGAATTCAAAATATCGGTACTGTTTACCGAAAGAATCTCATCAACGGGTTTACCATTGAATATTTTTTCTAATAATACGAGTAAACCTTTCACAATCATGGCATCAGATTCAGTCCGAAAAATAAAAGTTGAATTATTGCCGCGATCTCCCACAACCCAAGCTTGGGATGTGCAGCCATATATCTTGTTATGATCGGTTTTTTCAGAATCGGGCAATCCTTCAGATGCCTTTGCCATATCCATGAGTTGGATAAACTTGTCTTTTGGGTTATCAAAAATGGAAAAAAGGTCATTTAAATCCTGTAACGTTTCTTGGACGGTCATGCGGTTGTATTCTCCGCCAGCCAAGAGTCAAATCGATCTATGATAAAGTCCCGAGTACCATCATGTTTTACTAGATCTAATAATTCAGTAGCAAAGCCACGGACCAATAATGCTTTTGCGGACAATACATCCAATCCACGGGAACGGAGATAAAAAAGGGCATCTTTGTCCAAGGCGCCGGTTGAAGATCCGTGGGCACATTTTACATCATCCGCATAAATTTCCAATTGTGGATTTGAATTCATGAGGGCACTTTTGGATAAAAGTAAATTCTTGTTCGATTGGCTAGAATCGGTTTTTTGTGCATCTTTTCGGACAATAGTTCGTCCATTAAATACACCTGAAGAATTATCCTGAAGTACCGTTTTAAAATTTTGGGAACTGCTACAATGTGGCATTTGATGGTCAGTTATAACGTGGTTATCCAAGTGCTGAGAATCATTTGAAAGAGTCAATCCATTGATATCACTATTGGCGCCTTCACCTTTGAGTTCGTTATAAATATTAAGACGCCCGAGTTGGCCCCCATCCGCAAATTGGAAAAAAGTGTATCGGCTATTTGCATTTTGTTCTACTTGAATATTTACAATGTTTGCAGTTGTAACAGAATTGGATTGAATTCTTATATGATCTAATTGAGCATTTTGTTTTAAAGTGACAAAAGTTGAGCCATTTTGGAAAAAGGAATTTGAATCACCCCTATGATCCTCAATAAAAGTAGCAGAACTAGATTCACCAAGGTCAATATGAATTCGGGGTGTTACCATGAGACTCTCTGAACCGGAAGAAATAAAAAGCAACCGAATTGGTTTTTCAACAATAACATTTTGGTCAACAACAATGGACATGCCACTATCCATGAATGCCGTATTTAACAGGTCAAAAGGGGAGTGTTCAGGAGAGTTGAATTCCCAATTTGTTTTTTCTAAATAATCCAATCCCGTTAATAATTGTATACCAGATGGAATAGATGAAAGTGTTTCTATATAATGGCCATTGTAAATAACAATCGTTTCCACGTCATCAATCTGGTATTGGGAAATATCAACATCACCATTTGGCGCATCTTGTTTTTCAGAAATACGAAAGCTGCTATTAGATATGGATGATAAATTAGTAAAGCGCCAGTCTTCCAATTTTTTTGTGGGGAGACCAATTTCCAAAAATTTAGAAAAAGCTTTCTCTCTCAAGGGATGCACTTTATCCGAGAAATAATCACGGTTAATCATTTTATCAAATTCAATGTTAAAATCTGAAATATTCATGATTCCAGCCAGTTGTATCCTTTTTCTTCCAATTCCAATGCCAATTCTTTTCCACCGGATTTTACAATTTGTCCATCGATGAGAACATGAACAAAATCCGGTTCAATATATTTTAAAAGACGCTGGTAATGTGTGATAACGAGAAATGAGCGATCAGCATTTCTGTATCTGTTCACGCCATCAGCAACAATTTTGAGTGCATCAATATCCAATCCGGAATCCGTCTCATCCAAAATTGCAAGCGTGGGTTCTAATGTGAGCATTTGCAGGATCTCATTCCGTTTTTTTTCGCCTCCAGAGAAACCATCATTCACAGCTCGCTGAAGATATTTTGGATCCATACTCACTTCAATTAATTTTTCTTTGATGAGTTTCAAAAATCCGGCTGCATCCAATCCTTTTTTACCTGCGTGTTTCCGTTTAGCATTTAACGCTGCTTTCAAAAAGTAGGTATTATTTACACCGGGAATCACCACTGGATATTGGAATGACATAAAGATTCCGGCTAAAGAACGGGCTTCCGGAGACCAATCCAAGATAGAATCACCGGCAAAAAGAATATCGCCTTTTGAAACGGTGTAGTCTTCCCGGCCCGTGATCACATTTGCCAACGTACTTTTTCCGGAACCATTTCGCCCCATGATGGCATGCATCTCACCGGGCTTAATGGATAGGTTGAGACCTTTCAAGATTTCTTTGCCGTCAACACCGGCATGAAGATTTTTAATATCTAGCATATTTTGAAATAATGTAATTTTTTGGATTTATTGAGTGTTTAAATTATTTATTGTTAATGAAGTGGGATACCTTCAACGCATTAACACTTCTATTTTTAACCAATGCTCCCTTCTAGACTTACTTCCATCAATTTGGTTGCTTCAACCGCAAATTCCATGGGAAGTTCTTTAAAGACGTCCTTACAAAATCCATTTACAATCATGGATACCGCATCTTCGGAAGAAATTCCTCGTTGGTTACAGTAGAATAATTGGTCCTCACCGATGTTGGATGTTGTGGCTTCGTGCTCCATTTGTGCAGTAGGATTCCGTACATCAATATAAGGGAATGTGTGAGCGCCACATTTTTCGCCGATGAGAATAGAATCGCATTGAGAAAAATTGCGTGCATTTTCTGCACCTTTCATGATTTTTACTTCACCCCGATAAGTTTGTTGCCCTTGCCCAGCAGAGATACCTTTGGAAATGATTGTGCTTTTTGTGTTTTTCCCCAAGTGAATCATTTTGGTGCCCGTATCCGCTTGTTGGTGATTGTTGGTCACTGCCACGGAATAAAATTCACCTACCGAATTGTCACCTTTCAAAATACATGATGGATATTTCCATGTGACAGCTGATCCGGTTTCAACTTGTGTCCAGGAAATATGGGAATTCTCTTCAAGACAGATTCCACGTTTTGTGACGAAATTATAAATACCGCCAGCACCTGTTTCCGGGTGCCCGGGGTACCAATTTTGAACCGTTGAATATTTAATGGTCGCATCTTTGTGAGCAACCAATTCTACAACTGCCGCATGAAGTTGATTCTCATCTCGTTGTGGAGCAGTACAGCCTTCCAGATAACTGACATGACTTCCTTCCTCGGCAATAATCAAGGTACGCTCGAATTGCCCCGTATTCGCTTCATTGATCCGGAAATACGTTGAAAGCTCCATAGGACATTTAACCCCTTTGGGGATGTAAACAAATGATCCATCTGTAAAAACCGCTGAATTCAGCGCAGCATAATAATTATCTGTGTAGGGCACAACAGAGCCGAGATATTTTTTAATCAATTCTGGGTAATTCTTTACTGCTTCTGAAAAGCTCCCGAAAATGACACCGGCCTTTTTTAATTCTTCCTTAAAGGTTGTAGCAACGGATACACTATCAAAAACAGCATCCACAGCAACACCGGACAGCATTTTTTGTTCTTCTAAAGGAATCCCAAGTTTGGTATAAGTCGCAAGCAATTCAGGATCCACTTCATCCAAACTGGCCAGTTCTTTTTTCTTTGGTGCGGAAAAATAACTAATGGCTTGGTAATCAATCTCCGGATAAACCACTTTTGCCCATTTTGGTTCTTCCATTTTGAGCCAATGTCGATACGCCTTGAGTCGCCATTCCAACAGCCATTCCGGTTCTTCTTTTATAGCAGAAATGGTGCGGATCACATCATCATTAAGACCTGGTGGGAGTGTCTCGGATTCAATATCGGTGACGAAACCGTATGCGTAATCCTTTTTCAGGCTTTCGTCAATTACTTGTTGTTCGTTGCTCATAGTTTGTAAATATTTATAATGTAATTACACTATAACGATATTTCAATTTACGCGGAAAAGCTCGTTCCGCAACCGCAGGTTCGTTCTGCATTAGGATTCTTGATCTTGAATCCGCCATTTAATAGACCATCGGAATAATCTACTTCAATATCTTTCAAGTAAAGCCAACTTTTCAGATCACAAATAATAGTGAGCCCGTTGGATTCAAATTCTTTATCAAATTCTCTTTTCTCATTTTCAAAATCCATTTTGTAAGTCATTCCGGAACAACCGCCACCTTCTACAGACATACGTAAAAAATGATCTTCTTTTCCATCAGTTGCCATGACGCCCTTAAGACGTTTTACTGCACTTTTTGTTGCTGTGATGGTTGCATTTTGAAAAACTTGCTGTTGCTCTTCAATCGATTTTTCGTTTTGTGTTGTTGCACTCATTATTCCCACTCCGTTTCAATTTTAGGTTCATTTTTTGGCACTGGTGTCGGGTCAAATCCTAGTTTGCTCCGGGCTTCATCACTCATCATTTCTGGCTTCCATGGCGGATCAAACGTAACTGTCACATCCACATCATTGACCTCATCCATGGCCGATACTTTTTCTTTAATATCATTTGCCATATAGCTACCCATCCCACATCCCGGCGTTGTGAGTGACATAGTGATTTTTACATCCGTTTTATCATTTTTAGATGGTTCAATATCAATTGAATAAATAAGGCCAAGGCTCCAAAGATCCACTGGGATTTCTGGATCAAAACATAGTTTTAAAACATCAATTACTTTGCCTTTTAAATTCATCAGTATGTTATGTCTGCTAGTGTTAATTTATCAAATATGGTACGGATTGAATCATTAATTCGGTTGATTGGTGTGCGAATATTGCAAGCATTCAATTGATTGCAGCCCGAGTCAAAAGAACAATCCATAATACCCATTGGGCCTTCCAAAATTTCAAAAAATTTTGTCATGTTAATCTCATTGGGATCCGTTACCAACTTATAACCACCATATGGACCTTTAGTGGCCTCGATTAATTTTGCACGTGCCAATTGTTGTAGCGCTTTTGCCAGCAATTCTTGAGGTATCCCATATTGTGTGGAAATTTCTTTCACCGTGGCTAATTCACCATCTTTTATATTATTTAAATGCCTAAGGGCTATAAGGGCATATTCAGCTTTTCGAGTAATTTTTAACATAGCTTCAAATTTCAGTTTGAAAGTTACTTGAAATCGTATTTATTCATCAAGAACTATTTACGACTAAATTAGTCGGGTATATGTTATTTTATTGAAATAAAATTGGATTCTTTTTGGATTATTTGGCCAATAGTTTTTACGGTTGACCCAAAATTTTCGATAAAATTTTCTGCATCATTTTCTGAAAGAGAGACAAGTAATCCGCCAGATGTTTGTGCATCAGCAGCCAAGAGTTTATCTATCTCAGAAAGGGTAGAATCGAATTTCACAAAGTCTTTTACATAATCAAGATTCCGTACTGTTCCACCGGCCATAATGCCTGTTTCTGCCAGTTGCCGTACATTGGGCAAAAAGGCTAATTCCGAAAAATTAATTTTTGCAGACACGTCACTTCCTTGGCACATTTCTTTTAAATGCCCCAATAAACCAAAACCGGTTACATCCGTAACAGCATGAACATTCAAACCATCCAGTGCATCGGCAGCACCTTTATTCAATGTTGCCATGGATTCTACGGCTGCATTGATGCTTTCTTCATTTGCTACGCCTTTTTTTATGGCTGTGGCAATGATACCGGTCCCCAGTGGTTTGGTTAAAATCAGGATATCACCAACTTGAGCACCTGAATTTTTCCACATTATAGCTTCATCAACTTCCCCTGTTACAACCATGCCGTATTTTGGCTCTTTATCATCAACAGAATGCCCGCCGACTATTGGGACTCCTGCTTCAGCAGCTTTATCAGCGCCACCTTGAAGAATTTCAGTTAAGATCGATTTGGGTAAATCGTTGATCGGGAATCCAACAATATTCAGTGCGAAAAGAGGCTTTCCACCCATTGCATAAATATCGGAAAGTGCATTGGCTGCTGCGATTTGACCAAACTGGTAGGGGTCATCAACAATTGGCGTGAAAAAATCTACAGATTGAACGATGAACTTCCCATCATCTAGACGCACAACGGCAGCGTCGTCGGCACCCTCAAAGCCTACAACGACGGAATCATTGGTTTGCATTTTAAGATCACCCAGAACCTGGGCTAGGTCAGCCGGACCAATCTTGCATGCTCAGCCGGAGCCGTGGCTCAAGGTAGTGAGCCTTATTTTATCTCGATCTGTTTTCATAAAATTGGATTTTCAAAAAATATTATGTTTCATCTTTAGCAAGAGCAATTAAACCATCTTCTGGCGTAAATGTAAACTCCTGATTCTTGTCTGGGATTAACGAAATACCAAACATTTTGTCTTTCTCTTTTTGGCGGGGATGAAGTTGTGCTCCTAATATAACTTCTCCACGTAATTGGGCAGCATGGACACATTCCCCATAAGCGACAGTAATCGATTCTTTCCCATCAAATGGGAAATAGTAAGAAATAGGTTTGATGTAGAGTTCGCTCCCTTCCGCTTGGAAAAGATCATCATATACATCCAATGCCAATGGTTCTTCCGAAACCTGCGCCATTATTTGAGATACAAATTGGTTTGATACCATGAAATCTTCTACACCGCTGTTCAAGATGATATCAATATTTTCACTGTCCATTACTTCGGTAATGAGTTTTGGCCATTGGCTTTTACCGGAATTTCGCAGTATTTGGCGTATACGGATCAGCAAGGAGATTACAAAAGCATCCATTTCTTCAATGGTTGCACCACCAGGTGATAGAATCAGTAAACTGTCAAAACTTTGTGGATCAATTTCATTCAATTTATTTAGGTCATTGAAATCCATTTGATTAAGGGAAATATTCAGTTCAGGATAAATGCCTAATAAATTTTCTTTGAAAGATTCCATGTCTTCATTTATCTCGGGTACATAGGTACATAATTCTGATCCTGCAGGAAGATAACTGCATAATTTTTCCATGATGATATCAGTTTTAGGTGTCCAATTTAAAAGGGCTACCCGTTGATTACGCAGGCTCATGGTTGTTTGAGGGATCCCGGAAACCCGGGCATTGTAAACAGGCTCCTTGAAATAATAAATAGTTGAGTCATCCTCGGCGAAAACAATAAGTTCATCGTTATCAGAAACAGGTGTTTCCGGTGGTGGATTTAATATAATTTCACCATCTGCCTTATGGATTCCCATGGGCGTACTACTTTTGAATCGGTGTGTACTTTCACCAAAAGTGAGTGGGCCACCCCAGCCTTCATCCGGTTTATAAAAATAAAATTCATTTCCATCAAATCCCACCATATCGCTGTATACCACGGATAATCCATTCCGGCTCAACGCCAATTGGGCAATCATGCGGGATAAAACACTAACTTCGTTGAGTGCTTTAACGGTTCCATTGGAAATATTTTCTGCAAGATCTCGATCTCGATCTGAATGAATCTCACAAATAATGGGAGGATGTTCATCGCCATCACATACGGCGATAATGGACATGATGGATTTCAATACGAGAGCATCTGCTAACTTTCTTTCTTCTTTTGGTCTCCAACTAGCAGCACTGTTCATAATGATTATGGATTTAGCTTCTTCTGCCATGACATTTTTTAGGTTTTTGATGTTAGTGACGACCCCTGATCGTGTTATAACTCGGGTGGTTACAAAATCCGAAATATTATCTCGGATCATATTATCCATACTCTCTTTATCATCTTCTGCCAGAATCACAATGGCAGCATCCGGTTCAGATTCATTTGCTTCAATAAGTTCTCGAATGATTTCTATAATCCGATCACCAAATCCTAAGATAAGGGTATGGTCCTTTTCCAGGACGAGGCTTCTTCCACGCCGTAATTCAGCTAATTTGGCTTCAAATACAGTAGTGATAAATGCGACCATACTTGAAAAAAGGACCAATCCAACCATCACACCGATAATGGATGACATTTTTGCTGCCCAGTTGCTATCCCCATCCGTTTCAGCTGCGGATCCTTCCATGACAGCCACATAAACTCTCCAGGGAATTTCCATCCAACTACTAAGAGTTTCATCCGGAATCAGATAATTGGCGATGACTCGGAAGAGGACCATCACCATAAACCCAACCATGAAAAGAGCAAGCAGGGCAAGAAAAATGGATGAACTTCCCTTGGACATAAAATTATCAATGCGGTACCGGATCCGCATGCTAAATGGGTAATTAAATTTACTGCTCATAGGAAATGTTTGTATTTTATATTAGTTCGGGAGTGGAATCTTAAAAAATAAATTACCAAGATAGGGAATTAATTTCTTTCTACAATCTGAATCAACTTGTTAAGTTCCGATACAGATTTTTTGACGAAATATTGAAAACATTCAAATTCTTTTCACGCCCCAAAAAAATTGCTACCCTTCCACCGGAATTCTAACCCCTTCTACACATAAAAAATACCAATGGGAAAAACATTCAAAACAATTGATGAAGCCGTCATTCGGTTCGCTGGTGATTCCGGCGATGGGATGCAGTTAACGGGTGGCCGTTTCACAGAAACAACTGCCATTGTTGGGAATGATTTAAGTACCCTCCCTGATTTTCCCGCAGAGATTCGAGCACCCGCTGGATCTCTGGCTGGTGTGAGTGCTTTCCAAATCAAATTCTCTTCCAAGGATATTCATACACCGGGTGTTAACCCGGACGTGTTGGTTGCCATGAATCCTGCTGCCCTTAAAGTACATCAAAAAGAAATAATTCCCGGTGGAACCTTAATAATTAATACCGATGCATTTACCAAAAAGAATCTGAAATTTGCAGGTTACGAATCCAATCCCATTGAGGATGGATCTCTAGATGATTATTTCACCTTGATTCCTATCGAAATGAATAAAATGGTAACTGCAGCATGTGAAGGTTTGGATTTGTCGCCGAAATTGGTTGGCAGAACAAAAAATCTTTTCGCTTTGGGAATTCTTTTTTATATGTATGATCGCCCTTTGGATGCAACTGAAGCTTGGCTAAAGAAAAAATTTAAAGGAAAGGATGCCATTATTGAAGCCAATACCCGCGCCTTAAACGCCGGATATAATTATGGGGATACCACTGAATTATTCATGACGAGGTATAAGGTTGAAAAGGCAAGTCTCCCTTCAGGAACTTACCGGAATATGAATGGAAACCTGGCGGCATCACTGGGTCTGTTAGCCGCATCGGAAAGGTCAGGATTGAAATTGTTTTATGGTGGATATCCCATCACACCCGCCAGTGATATACTACATATGCTTGCTATCTGGAAACATTTTGGTGTTCAGACTTTTCAGGCAGAAGATGAAATTGCAGGAATCGCATCTGTTATTGGTGCTGCTTTCGCTGGAAAACTTGCAGTAACAGCGACTTCGGGTCCGGGAATTGCACTTAAGGGTGAATCGCTTGGTTTGGGTGTTATTACAGAATTACCTATGGTTGTTATTAATGTTCAGAGGGGCGGACCCAGCACAGGACTTCCCACTAAAACGGAACAGTCTGATTTAAATCAGGCACTGTATGGTAGGAATGGAGAGGCACCTATGCCAGTGATTGCTCCAGCAACTCCTGGAGATTGTTTCTATGCTGCTTATGAAGCATGTCGAATTGCTTTAAAATTTATGACGCCTGTCATGTTTCTTTCTGATGGATACTTGGCGAACGGTTCCGAACCCTGGAAAATTCCTAATGTAGATGATTTAGAAGACATTGATGTAAAATTTGCTCACGATAAGAATAGTGAAAATGATTTTCTTCCCTATCTTCGTGATGAAGATACACTCGCACGCCCATGGGCAATTCCGGGTACACCAGGGCTTGAGCATCGTTTAGGTGGAATTGAAAAAGCAGAAAATACGGGACACGTGTCCTACGATCCTGAAAACCATCACAGAATGGTTGAGTTAAGGCAGGAGAAAGTAAACCGGATCCAGCATGATATTCCACCCTTAGAAGTTTTTGGAGAAGATCATGGCGATATGCTTGTGTTGAGTTGGGGTGGTACCTATGGTGCCTGTCGATCAGCCGTAGAAACTCTGAATGAAGAGGGGAAAAAGGTCTCCCACGTTCATCTTCGTTGGATTAATCCATTGCCAAAAGACTTGGGCGAGATCATTATCGGATTTAAAAATGTTTTGGTTCCGGAAATCAATTTAGGACAACTTCTGCGGTTGATTCGTTCTGAGTACCTTGTAGATGCACAAGGGTTAAACCTTGTCCGTGGTCGTCCTATCGGCGCATCAACAATTGTAGAAACTGTTAAAAAAACAATAGGCTAAAGCTATGACTGATGTACAAGCACCTTTATTAACAAAGAAAGATTTTGAATCCGATCAAGCAGTACGCTGGTGTCCTGGGTGTGGTGATTATGCGATTTTAGCCCAAACTCAAAAAAACATGCCTACATTTGGCCGGAAACGGGAAGAGTTTGTTTTTGTATCCGGCATTGGGTGTTCCAGTCGTTTTCCTTATTATATGAATACTTATGGATTTCACTCCATTCACGGTCGTGCACCTGCAGTGGCGACGGGGGTGAAGATTGCCAATCCGGACCTGTCTGTTTGGGTTGTTACTGGAGATGGTGATGGGCTCTCTATTGGTGGAAATCATTTTATGCATGTACTGCGTCGGAATATGGATGTCAATATTTTAATGTTCAATAATCGGATCTATGGATTGACAAAAGGGCAATATTCACCAACATCTGAGCAGGGAAAAAAGACAAAAGCATCGCCCTATGGATCTATTGATTATCCACTGAATCCGCCATCACTGGCTTTGGGTGCACAAGCAACATTTGTGGCACGAACTATTGATCGCTGGCAAAAACACATGGCAGCAATGTTAGAACGATCCTATAATCATGACGGTGGTTCCTTTATTGAGATTTATCAGAATTGTAACATATTCAATGATGGTGCTTTTGAAGAATATACCGGTGCAGAAAAATTTAGTAATGTGATCGAATTAAAGCATGGTGAACCCATGGTTTTCGCACAAGGAACAAAAGGGATTAAATTGGATGGATTTAAACCCAAAGTTGTGGATATGGAGAAAAATAGTATTGATGATATTTTAATCCATAATGAAACGGATCTGGATCTGGCTCATATTATTGCCAACTGGACATCACACCCCACACTTCCTGAACCCATTGGTGTTATTTATTGTATAGACAAAACAACTTACAACCAGGATATTGTGAACCAGATTGAATCAGCCATTGAAGCCAAAGGGCCAGGCAATGTTCAGGATCTCCTGAATTCTGGTGATACATGGGTTGTAGACTGAAGTGAAAACACGTACAGAACGGGATAGTATCGGCCCGGTCGAAGTCCCTTCTGATCGATACTATGGTGCGCAGACTCAGCGATCTTTCGAAAATTTTAAGATCGGTGGAGAACGATTTCCACGAGAATTTATACGCGCTTATGGGATTTTAAAAAAAGCCGCAGCTTCTGTAAATAACGAATTCGGGATTCTGGAAGAATCCACAAAATCAGCCATACATAATGCAGTTGGTGAAGTCATTGAAGGGAAATTAGATGATCATTTTCCGCTGGTGGTCTGGCAGACAGGTTCCGGGACACAAACCAATATGAATTTCAATGAGGTGATTGCGAACCGGGCCATTGAAATGCTTGGTGGAGAATTAGGCAGTAAAGATCCCGTTCACCCTAATGACCATGTAAATATGAGTCAGTCCACCAACGATACATTCCCGACTGCTATTAATATTGCTGCTGTGGAGAGCATTCATCAGCAGTTAATCCCGGCGATGCAACAGTTACGTGATACATTGGATGAAAAAGCAAAGGCATTTTCGACTATTGTTAAACTAGGTCGTACCCATCTGCAAGATGCTACACCTTTGAGCCTTGGCCAGGAATTTTCCGGATATGTTTCTGCCTTGGATCATGGATTGAACCGTGTGGAAAAAGCATTGGACCATTGTTACGAATTGGCCATGGGCGGAACGGCTGTTGGTACGGGAATTAATTCTGTAGAAGGATTTGGTATAGCTGTGTCGAAAGAAATCGCTGAAATCACAGGACTACCATTTCGGACTGCTGAAAATAAATTTGAAGCATTAGGCGGGCAAGATTGTATTGTTGAATTATCAGGAGCATTGAAAGTGGTTGCTGTATCCTTGTTCAAAATAGCCAATGATATACGTTGGTTAGCAAGTGGCCCCAGGTCCGGGATCGGTGAAATTTCTATTCCAGCGAATGAACCCGGTTCATCCATCATGCCGGGTAAAGTAAATCCAACTCAATGTGAAGCGCTAACCATGCTGTGTACACAAGTAATAGGAAATGATACAACGATTACCCTTGCTGGCGCCTCCGGCAATTTTGAATTGAATGTGTATCGTCCGGTTATAGCATATAATATTTTACAATCTATTCGACTGTTGGCCGATGGCTGTAAATCTTTTTCAAAACATGCTGTTGCTGGTATCAAACCAAACCAGGAACGGATTGATCATAATCTTTATAATTCGCTCATGCTGGTTACAGCGCTCAATCCTCATATTGGATATGATAAAGCAGCGGAAGTTGCCAAGAAAGCATTCAAGGATAAATCAACACTCCGTGATGCCATTATGCAATTGGATTATATGTCTGGTGAAGATTTTGACCGTTTGGTGCAACCAGAACAAATGATCCATCCCCGGAAAAAAGACTGATCCGGCGGAATTATTCTCCCTTTATTCTGTTATTTATTAAATTCCTTATTCAGCCAAACAAGGGTAAAGTGTAAATTTCCTTATGGCTAACCCTTCCACAACTATTGATGTAAGCCGCATCATCAAACTCAGCATCGCTGTCATTCTTCTTGGAATGTTTACAGTTTTGGGTGTGGTACTTGGTCTGGCAAAAAATCTGCCTTCTATTGAACAGTTAGAGAATTATGATCCTGATCTTGTGACACGGATATATTCCGCTGATGGGAAGGTCCTGGAAGAATTGTTCGTCCAGAAGCGCGTTTTTATTGAGTTGGATAAGATTCCAACCCATATGCAAAATGCGGTTGTGGCCTCGGAGGATCGCCGGTTTTATGACCATTGGGGGTTATCGCTGCGAAGTGTGGCTCGTGCCGTTATGGTCAATACCTTATCCATGAGCTACCGTCAGGGATTTAGTACACTCACCCAACAATTGGCACGAAATCTATATAAATCGGTGGGATTCGAAGACAGTGTTGTCCGAAAGTTGAAAGAGGTGATTACGGCTGTCCAGATCGAAAGGACTTATACCAAAGATGAGATTCTTGAAATGTATCTTAATACCGTTCACTTTGGTCATGGGACCTATGGCGTTGAAGCAGCCACGAAACGATTTTTTGGAAAAGAATCAAAAGAACTATCTATTGATGAATCTGCACTCCTGGTGGGATTACTTCCTGCGCCAGCCAGTTATTCTCCTATCCATCATCCGGAACGTGCAATCCGTCGTCGAAATACTGTACTTCGTTTATTGCGGGATCAAGAATACATTCAAAAGAGCGAATTTGAAGAGTACCGAGCCATGACGCTAGAATCTGTTCGAGAACTACCTAGGAAAGGTAAGGCACCTTATTTTACTGAATATGTTCGACGTACTATGGAAAAAATAGATGAAATACTGGGTGTGAATATTTATCGTGATGGATTAAAAATTTATACCACCCTTGATTCTCGGCTTCAATCCATTGCGGAAGATGCGGTTATGCAAGCGGTACGGGATAATCAGACCAGGTTGAATCGCCGGTTATTCAAAGATCGTGAGGAATTTGAAAATCTTGCCTATTTAACCATTTATCCTGAAGACACGGTCAAAATGATGATGGCTGGTGAAGGGGAGTTATACAAAGACCTGCGGGATAAATTATTGGTGCAATGTTCCTTTGTCGCGCTGGATCCTTTGACCGGCGGTATCCTTGCCTTGGTAGGCGGACGCCCGGACTATCATGATCAGTACAACCGAGCTGTTCAAGCCAAACGGCAACCAGGTTCTGTTTTTAAACCATTTGTTTACACCACCGCCTTGGACAATGGCTATCCTGTAACCGAACAACTATTGAATCAACCAGTGGTATTAAATGTACAGAATGTAGATGGCTCATGGGTAAAGTGGAAACCCCAAAATTATGACGGAAGTACAGGCGGACTCACCACACTACGTGAAGGTTTACGAAAATCCATGAACCTGATTTCTGTCCGAATGGTTCAGCAGGATATTGCTCCTTCAGAGCAAGTTAAGCGAACAGCACAACGTATGGGAATCACAACGGATATCCGTGCAGTAGACGCCTTAGCATTAGGAACGTCTGAAGTTTATCCCTTAGAGATTGTTTCTGCTTATGCCGCATTTGCAAATCAGGGGGTGTATTCTAAACCTTTTCCCATCACCCGAGTCGAAGATCGCTACGGGAATGTGATTAAAGAATTTTATCCCGAGCGTAAAGAAGTATTGAGCGAAGAGACTACTTATTTAATGACGAGCTTGATGCAAACTGTGATGGATCGTGGCACCGGAGGAAGTGCACGATGGAAGTATAAATTTAATCGACCTGCTGCAGGAAAAACGGGAACAACCCAGGGTTGGAGTGATGCTTGGTTTGTTGGATTTACACCACAGATAGCTGCTGGTTGTTGGTTTGGTGTGGATGATTTTCGAGTACCTTTAGGCCCTGGCCAGGATGGATCTATAGCAGCACTCCCTGCATGGGCACGGTTTATGAAAGGTGCACATGACACATTGGATTTTCCTATCCAAAAATTTGAAAAACCTTCGGGTATTCACGATATAGAAATCTGTTCTGTTACAAAAAAAGCACCTGTGCCTGCGTGTCCTGTTGAAAAAGAAATATTCAAAGTTGGAACTGAACCCATCCAAAAGTGCAAGGTTCACCGAACACAATAATTTTTTTTACGGATTACTTTTTTCTCTATTTTTAATAAACGATAGAAGTGAAATTGGAGCTCTTTCCCGGACAGTATGGAGTATGAGATAAAGTGATACAATTAATACAACCGCATTAGGGGTCCACATTCCTATCCATGCTGGAACTTGGTTTCGGTCAGCCATTTCTTCGCCCCCGATCAATAAAATATAATAAAGCAGGAAAAACCCAAAACTTAGACTCGTACTTATTGCAAATCCTCCCCGTTTTGCCATAACGCCTAAAGGGGCACCTAATAAAACAAATAGGATGCAAGCAAAGGGAATGGAAAACTTTTTATGTATTTCTACTTGATATTTATTTCGACCTTTCTGGTAACTGGTGATAAGCTGGAGTTCATTTTTTACCTGGCGTTCAAGACTTCGGATTTGTCGTTCTTTTTTGCGTAATAGATTGCCGGATAAGGTTGTGTCTGCCTGGATATTTATTCTTGCAGAATCTAGAATTTGAGTCCCTTCTGAAATTGTTTCCGGATAAAGACTATCCCCTAGCGTGCGAAAGAATGCACCTGCCAGCCGTTTATTCACCACACCAATTCGGTGTTCATAATTCTCTACTTTATCAATGATCATGGGCACCGTCATTTCTCGATCAGTCCTATTTGATGAATCGCGCCGGTTGAGCAAAATATCATCTGCCGGTATAATGATTTTATGTGTCTCAAAAATGATCCGGCGGTAATTGGTAAAATCTTTACTTTCCAATTCATGGATCTCACCATCGTACAGCGTGAGTAAAAATGCATCTGCCAGAGTGGAAAGGGTTCCTGTTTTAGAGTGGATGCTTGTTTGGGCTTCCTGCTTTCCTTTGGAGAAAATTCGAACATCGGAAAATAATTCCCCATCTTTACCACCTACAATCATGCTGTAATCAGGAATATTATCAATAAA
>Ga0209362_1000401_pt1 | contig 38781 bp, 37 predicted proteins | sample SaaInlV_165m_DNA_FD_184680 | JGI IMG/M metagenome (GOLD analysis project Ga0209362, IMG submission 184680) | Marine microbial communities from expanding oxygen minimum zones in the Saanich Inlet - Saanich Inlet SI037_S3LV_110m_DNA (SPAdes)... | ecosystem: Environmental > Aquatic > Marine >... | reverse complement strand
TCTTCCACAACCATAACTGATCAATACGGCTTAGAAACTCAAAAGAGCCCCGAATCTAATTCAGAGGCAATTATTAACTCCATCTTGGGTCAAAAGGAGGAGTCCAATCTAGATGATGTCAGTTCTGCTATGGCGGCATTATCCTTTGGCAAAGACGGAGATGTTGGGGCTGAAGCGGTTCGTAACAATCCAGCCCCACATGCACAAACGGAACAATTCCGTGAAGTCTTCAAAACTTCAAATACAACCAAAGAAGGATTTGCCAGAATCAAAATAGAGAATATTCCATTGCCGGGCGAAAAGACTGCTCGAGAAACTCCTGATTTGCCATGGTTTGATCCCAAGCATGAATTTCAATCATCCGGAGTTGCTAATATCCCCTTGCCGGGTATTGTTGAAACAAAGCCCAAAGTTGAGGCTATTACAGAGGAAAATATTCCCGAGATGCCCAATTTAGATGACTTGTTTGCTGAGCAGTCGCAGGAAATCAAATCAGGCACTTCTCTACCGGACCTCCCAAATCTTGATGACTTGTTTTGAATATACTCAATAGTTCAATAGGGGTTGAACACTTGGCTCAAAACATGTGGACTGAGATGTTTGACCTTCATAGCCATTCCACCAACAGTGATGGACAGCACTCCGTTAGTGAAGTTGCTCAGATGATGTCAGATTCAAAAGTTCGTTATTGGTCTTTAACCGACCACGATACGATTTTGGGTTGGGAATCGGCCCGTCAAGCCGCGGATAATCAAGGTCTTGTTTTCATTCCTGGAGTGGAATTGACCTGTGCCCCGGGACTTCCTGCAAATGCAAAGGTGCTTGAACACCAAGGCCTTGAACGTGCATCGGATTCGTGGCACCTCTTGGCCTATTTTCCAAATATTGAATTTCAGAGTCAGCAACATAAGCAATTCAAGACATGGCTTGCCCCCCTTGGAGAAGGACGCATCCCTAGAATGAGAACTATGGTTGAGAAATTATCTGAACTAGGAATGCCAGTAGACCTAAATGCAGTTCTTGCTCGAGCAGGAGATTCTGTCGGCCGGCCACATTTGGCTGATGAAATGATGCAATTAGGTTATGTTGAAACACGTCATGAGGCATTTGAAAAGTGGATCGGAGATGGAAAACCAGCCCATATCACTCGACCTAAACCCAGTATTGTTGATGCATGCAAGGCAGTTCATGCAGCCGGTGGAATAACTTCTATTGCACACCCACTTTACTACTGTGTAGATTCAGAATCTTTGATTGCTTATTGCCTTGAATCCGGTGTCGATGCAATCGAATGCTTTCACCGAAGTCATAGCGATAAATACAGGTTTGAGTTGTGGTCTGCTGCTAGAGATGCGGGGCTTTCAGTTACTTGTGGTTCAGATTTCCACGGAAAAATGTACAATCAAACACCTGGTAGGATGGCAGTTCCTGCCGCAACGCTTCCAATACAGTTCAAGAATTAGCATTATCCTCTTTACGAGACAAAGCATCAAACAAGAGTGCTGCCTCGAACAATAGTATAACTGGCATTGCTACTAAGAAAAGAGAGAGAGGGTCTGGTGGAGAAAGAAATGCTCCCAATAAAAATGCACCAAACCAAATGTGTCTACGATACGAGCGAATAGTCGCTCTTCGAACAATCTCCATTCTCAAAACAAGTAAAGTGGCCAATGGAGCTTGAAATCCAATGGCTGACGCAATCGCCAAATTTGCAATGAATCCAGTATAACTAGAAAGCCTCCATTCAGTTGACAAACCTGCAGTTTGTGCATCTGTTGTCAAATATTCGAGAAGCATTGGTATGAGCCAATTCCAAGCATAATATATGCCACTACATGAGAGAAGTATTGCAAATATGGCAGTGATAATTACGGTTCGATTAGGACGAGGAGTTTGAACATTTAGTTCCGCAAGACGTTGCCTGAATGCTAAATTTTTGCTTGCGTGCCAACTTCCTTCTGATAAGAAGACGAAAACCATGCAGAGGAGGCCAATGTGTGCGGCCAGTCCAACTTGAAGTAAGATAAATTCGACTGGAGTGATGACAATGATTTCTACATTGTCAGGTAATCGTGTCGGGTCGATAAGCCATGCAATGAAGTTTTTTGTCAGTGGAAAGGTGACCATAAATCCGAGCGTAAAAACAACGGCCAACATCTTGACTCTTTTACGGAGATATGAGCGGAAGGAAGCGAGGATGACCCCACCAGGTGAATCAAGCAGTTCGTCAACTGCATTGACCAATCTATCAACTTCTGCCATTGATGGATGCACGAGGCTGACCCTCATAACACACACTCATGGAACATGTCATTCTTGTTCCCAAAGATGAGAAGGTGTAGAATCGAAGAACCTACGATTATATTTCTTCAAACGGCGAATACGATTGATAACAAAACCAGTCATCCAGAGAGATGCTAATGAAAGAAAAATCGCTTGCCCCATCATATCTTCATGGTAATCATTCAAAATCCGTACCTGAATTACATCTCCTGAAGTCGAATTACTTGGATTATGCATCATGATGTAGTGGTAGGACATCGATGAATCGATTGCTAATTGGAGAGTTGAACCTGATTCAACGATGTATGCATCGCCAAGCGAACGGGCGACACCCCAATCAATTGAACCATTTTCCATCGCGGTTGGGGCAAGGTCAACTATCATGACTACCACCTCCATTGTCAATGAATCATCGAGGTTTGTCACATTGGAGTTAACTTGTTCTCCGGGTCCCACCATTTGAATAATTTCTAAACGAGAATCATTCGGCCCCAGTTGAAAAGAGACGCGTTCATCAATTGTATCTGTTTGAACCTGAACGGCCATGAGTATTGCTGTCAGCATGAGTAAGGTTATTACCCCTTCAACAACCAAGTGCTGTCGTATTTTTTTGGAAGTAAATCCTTTGAAAAAACTCCCATGGTCATTTCGTAATCGAGGTTGGAGATGATGAATAAATAGGGCACCAAAACCACCGATAAGCAGACCTAATGGAATATCGATAAACCAATGTATTCCTAGATATAAGATGGTAAACATGAACAGAATTGTATTGATGAGGACGAACATATGGTATCGATAGTGGCGCCATTCTTTGAGAGTACCACCCTTTTCTTTAACATGTAAATAATTCAAGAGAAGAATACCAAAAGGTATCGCAATGTGAAGTGAAGGAACGGCATTATCCAGTGGATCATGAGTTGCATAAAACACACTATACAAGCCATCATGGTAAAGAAGAGATTCCATCCCCGGAATCCATGATGAAGTGACCTCTACATTGAAGAACAAATAATATGGAACTGCAAGGGCGTAAATTAACAAATAATTCAATGTGACTTTATCGGTCATGTCTCGGTCACCGGTATAGGCGAAATAGACAGTAGTCACATAAATCAAAAATAGGTAAATGAAGAGATAATGAAAGTTTAGAAATGATGTGAGTATGTCATTGAGAAAGAAATTCTGGACATGCAAAGTAAAATCGCCTTCGAAAGAATATATCATTTCAGTCCAATGACCAGTTTTGAGTTTAATGGGTTCATTGATGGCATCAGTGATACTTTTCCATTTGATAATCACGAGGTAGCCCATCACATGCAGGAAATATCGCTGTTCATTAATCACCTGCAACCATTTATTGAATGGAGTACGGGCATTCACATCTTGGATAGTAAAAAGCCAGCAAATTATCGGCGTGAGGAATATAATGAGTCCCATCATTATTACCTGATAGGAGTCCATAATTGTGGGGCAAAGATAGTTCATATAAGGAGGTATGATTCTAAAGCAACAGGAAGTCCATTTCTTTCATACTCAGCCAATACGCATGACAGTCCTTAGAAGGGAGTTCTGTATAGGGTTCATTGGTGACACATATGTGGCAACAGGCGCCGGAGAATACTCTCGAAAGCTTGCGGCATGCAATCCAACAGAATGACGGTGTTGAATTTGATGTACGTCTCACTCAGGATGGAGAAATAATTCTTCACCATGATACTAAATTATCTGTTCCAAAACAGAAAAGGCCACACTCTTATGCATGGACTGAAAACCATACTCTTGATGAATTAACATCGCTGGGTTTTGTTTCACTTCGCTCAATATTTGAGGACCAACAAATCATGACCGAGTGGAGAGAAAAAGGGAAAATGGCCTGTATTGAATTCAAACGCCCGCATCCTCGCGCATTGTATGGCGGTGGCATATTCGGAAAAAAACAGCACATTTCTCATGTGGCCACAATGATGGAAAAAGCCGAAAATCTTCTCAAGGAATTTGAAATCCCTTCTAATAATACTGTGTATTATGCCTTTCATAGGGGGATGAAATCCTCTATTAAATTAGCAGGGATAAAGCGTCCTTGGGCCGAATTGACACCTTATGTTCCACCATTTGGAACACATTACACCAAAAGAATGCGTGGTGGAATCCAATTTTTGACGACCTCTATTGCCCGACTAATTGGCACCCATCGTCAGTCAGGTGCTTCTATGTCACCGTGTGCAGTGGAATATTTCATCCCTCCAAAAAACATCATTCCTATCGGTTTCACAGGAGGATTACATGGTTCCAAAGCTACACGCTTTCGCAAACATCAACGAGGTTTTCCAATTTATGTGTGGCCAACTGCTTTGAAAATAGAGCATGATGTACTGTCTGCAGGACTTACTGGGCTAACCGATTGTTCTGACCCAAGCATCACTTGGCTTCCTTCAGGACATGCACGTTGGACACTGCCGGCTACGCGACCATTAGATGCAAATCAGCAACTCTCATTGGAACGCGCAACTCAAGAAAATCACAAAGAGGTTCTGCGTGAACTTCAGACAGAAACAATGCCATGGTCTGAATGCGATGCGCAACGACGAGGTGAACTGGTCGATATGTGGCGCAAGAAATGGCTGTGGGATGAATCAACTTCAGCGATTCTTGAACGTTCCCAAGAAGCATCGCCTCCTTGGGAATCAATACGCCTCATCGGCCACCGTGGTTCTGGCAAAACCTCACGGCCAGTACTCAAGTGATTTCACTCAATATGGCGCAATGTTTGGGCTTCAGCAATATATTTTGGACGGTAAATCGGAATTCCCTTTCCATCACGGAATACAGTACGCTCATCGACAATTTGAGCACCAATTCCAGCAACTCGTGCCCATCCGAAGAATGTAGTATAATATGTCGGGTCAGTAAGTCCTGCGTGGTGGAGTAAAGCACCACTGGAAATGTCCACATTGGCATTAGGATTACTGATTTTTGGATTCTCAGCGAGAACTCGAGGTGCAACTTCACGAAGAGTAGTAATTATCTTGAAATTTTCATCATCGGGGCAGAGTTTTGAACCCAAGTCGAATTGAACAGTAGCGCGTGGGTCTTCGGAACGAAGAACTGCATGGCCAAACCCAAATATCGGGCGGTTAGCTGCCAATTCTGCTCGAACAAAAGCCTCGACTTCAACAGGGTCACTAGTTCCAACTTTCAGAACAAATTCCAAGCAGGATTGATTTGCTCGACCATGCAATGGTCCTGATAATGCATTCATTGCCCCGGCCATAGCCGAATAAACAGTTGCCTTGCTCGATGCAATTGCCTTGCCCGCAAAGGTCGACAGGTTTCCGCCTCCGTGGTCCATGTGGAGCACAAGATAAGTTGAGATGATTTGCCTCATTATTGCATTGTCAGAATCGTGTAAATCGAGTGTGTTAACAAAACGGTCGACCATTGAAAGAGTTGGGTCATCAGCTGGAATGTTTTGTTCTCGGCCATCTCTGATTCTGAAAATAAGCCCCATTAATCGCGGCATACGGGCAATAAGGTTGAGTGCATCCTCCATCCAATCATTGGTCGTGTCAATCATTCCGAGTGTATGAATGCCAACACTCAACCAGTCCATTGGGTGGCCAAATTTTGGTAGAGTTTTGAGTACTGATTCCACATCTCCCGGGAGGGCAGCACGTGCTGCAAGGTCTTGACGTATGGCTGCAGATTGTTCAGCATTCGGCAATTCCTTGTTAAACAATAGATACACAATATCTTCTGGTTCAAATTTAGCCAATTCAGCAATTGGATATCCACAGTAATGAACGCCTTCAGAAGGTGTGACGAAAGAAGTGCGACATGTACCGACGGGAACACCACGAAGTCCGGTATTAAGATGCTTCTCTGTTATTTCCAAAAGCACCTCATTATTAGTCATTGAATCCCCCTCGATACCCCCCACATGCCCCTTTCGTATAAAGTCGGCTCCTCTATATACAATCTTTGAGCATCGTAAGTAAAGGAACTTTGAGTATTTTCAACATCTATCTTTTGTTCCAAGGCGGCCAAGAACGGAACCCTTTGGTCGACTCTCGGTCAGCAAAAACATGGATTCTAATCGTTTCACCTTCGATGATAATAGCATCATCTGCTGTAAGTCCGGGGCATTCATCTTTTACCTTATTCCAGGCTCGTTCAGTTGCCAAATTTTCACCCCACCATGGGAATGCAGCACACTGTTGAGGACGCGATGAATAGATCATACATTGTTTGTTATCGTCCAAATAAATGCAAACATCGTCTACAGGCCGACTTTTCAGTATGTATCTTCCATCGAGGGTTTGACGGCAATCACGTTCTAGCCATTCAGCGACATCCAAGCCATTTTCGGAGGAGATTCGTTCAGCATCGGTAACAGAGAGATAGACAATTCCACCCGGCTCATCACAACATTTGCCACAATTCGCTTGACAGGAAAAGCCAACGCCTTTCATCCACCAAGGTGCTCTCATTCTTCTTCACCTAGAACGGGTGAATTGACTGCTTTGATTCGACCAAGCCGAATTGTTCGACCCACCGATTCTCCTTCAAGTAAATCCAGCATGTCTACTTTTTGTGCATCAATATTCCATTCGCCTTCAGGTTCATGGCTTTCCAAAGTTTTCTCGCGAGATTTGCCTTTTCGTCGGGCAACTCTTCGCCGCGGTTTCTTTTGAATTGTATCCTCCTCCATCTGTGGCCAAGGTTCACGTTCGGGGTCAAATTCAGTGAGATTTTCTTCTAATGCTCTTAATTCATCCGCAATCGAAATTAATTCGTCCATTGATGCATCAGGCGTCCGTTCATGAAGATTCATCAATGTGTGTTCGATGTTTGCAAGTTGCAATGAACTTTGACGTAAATCATGTTCAAAAGCATTGATTTGAGTATCAAACGCCTCATCTAAATCGGTAAGAATGTCGGCAGCGCGGCCATAATCTTGCTCTTCAATATGGCCTTTACGGGTGATGAGGTGTTCATCGCGTTCATGGAGTGCTAAGACTGACGGTGCAGCAGGAGCAGTGTCTTCCAGTGCAATTTTGAGGTGAGCAGCATGTCTTTCATCTGCATTCTGGGTCATTGCAGCAATATCGAGTTCGGGGGGCTGATACGCGTCACCTCCAATTTCTGGAAGTTCTGAATATAGGTCGATTCCTCCATGTACGCTGTCACTGTAAACGGTATCGACAGCGTTAGAAATCAGCCGAGTAGCGATATCTTCAACATTTTCTCGTTCAATTGGCACAACGATATCGTCTTCGACAAGGTTTGAGAGAAGTGTAGTCACATCATCTCCATCAAGAACTTCACGTCCTGATTGAAGAGCAAGAGCAACCAAGTCGAAGTTGGCTTTTGTTGCACGCCAACCGACAGAGTCCTGCAATACAATGCTTGCAAGTTGTCCATCATCTAGCAATAATCCCTTTTTCTGAGCCAAATTTCGTGCGTACAACACCATACTGGCGGGTTTTGGAATGCCAAGATGTACAGAAGCCGCATGCCTAGTTAATTCCCATAATCGGGATGTTGGCCAAGTCTGTGGTTCCGAATGTGAAGAAAGAATTACATGAACTCCCATATTGAGTGCATAATCAACCATGGTGCCAATTTCATGAGCCAAATTGGCATTGTCAGCATATTCGTGAACATCATCTAGAGCAAGCATTCTTGCATTTGCCAGTGAATCTTGCCAGCCTTCGGGAAGGTGTTCCAATCCCGAAAAATCAGCAGCGGAGAGGAGATGAACGTTTCCTTCTTGACGTCGAAGAACAGCTTGAGCAGTGGCATGTAATAGATGTGAACATCCCGTTTCTGATGCACCAATAAAGAGCATTGGATTTAACGGGCCACCAGGCGTGTCTACAATTGCTTCAGCAGCTTGAGTGGCTCTAATATTGCCTTCAGTGGTGAACCATTGCTTGAAACTCATTCGAGTCTCTGGACGTAAACGCTGAGGCCAATTTCCCTCGATTGGAATGATGACATCATGGTGAAAAGGAGAGTTTGATTCAACAGGGGCAAATTCTGGTGCTAAGGACGGAACAGTTCTCCCACGATGTTCATCGAGAATACTTTCCCACACAGGTCGTCCATCATCCTCCATCCCAAAGTAACCGTCTTCAACTTCTTCATCGCCCTGCCGCTCTATTTGTTCAAACGTACGTTGCCGTAGTGAGCGAATTCTACGTGCCGCGATATCTGCGAGAGAATCCCCGTTCGAGGTGAGTTGAATCGTTGGTCTGCGTTGTTTGCTTTCCTTACCTAATACATTGTCTGCAACTAAATCAAATGTTGGACGTTCGACAACCCTGGTTCTTTGCAGTAATGTGCCTTGCCGGCTATCCCTGGCATCGTTCTTTCCGAGCAGCCGGTTCATTTTTGATTTCGGTTGCTCGGATTCTGTTTTTGGAGACGATGAAATCCTATTTATTCCAGAATCCGATACATTGAGTCGCTGCTTCGCAAGTTCTAGTGCAAGAGCTAATTTTTCTCGACGAACACTCATTTCTTCGTACCCTCCGCTTCCTTTCTCAATCGTTCACGGTCTTCAATCTCCCATATGCTGAGTTTTGATTCAATGGTCGATTCGGACTGTTGACGTGAAGCCGACTCGCGTATGACATCCTTTGATGGCGTTGAACTTGACGCACCGGGACGGGCCATTAGAGGTGTGAGTATTGTCTGGGTATTGACGGGTTGTCGGCCCTTCACTGATTCAAGAGAACGATTAGGGAGGGGTGTTTCAGGGAGATTCAATTCTTGGCGATTGATGTGTTGGCGAGTTGCATCATTGAGTGAGGAGTCACTTTTTGCTGTTGCTCTAACACGCATATTTTCAACAGCCCTCTCTTGGCGATTTGCATACGCTTCAAGTGATTTGGAAAAGCCACTTCGCCGACTTGAATATTCACTTTCAATACCCTTCAACTCTTTTGCCTCAATGGCCTGCACAACTGCCGCCTGTATTCCCTGTTGATTACGGGGTTTGGTTCGATGAGTGGGGGTTTTTCGGCGACGTCGGATACGCTGTGCAGTTCGTGGTGCAATTATTTTTTCAACGTCCTTGGCGATTTGTACAACGGGGATTTCGATAGGTTCGGCCTTCTGCTTTGCTTCTGTTTGAATAATGTCCTGTTCCTTTTCATCTATCGAATCAGCACCTTGTTGAGGAGCAGGTATCTCGTTTTGATGAGTTTGTTCTCCCTCTAGAGGGCCTGAAACGGCAATCGATATTTCTTGTTCCGACTGTATGACCTCTTGAGGGTCAATTGCTGCGGGTTGAGACCATTCACGTATCACATTATCAAGCGATTCTGTTGCAGCCAAAATATCTTCAGAATCTGGAGTTTCAAGGCCACCTTCCATCGTTCCGAATACCGTACTTTGTGGAGAAAGATCACCTGGATTCGAGTCGGAAATTGCTAATTGTAATTGTTGTTCAATCCATTTCGTCTCTTCTTCACTTGGAGGCGCACATAGCGGGTGGTCGAGTATGAGGTCAGGTTCAAGATTCCAATGTTCCAATACCGATGATTCAAGGTCAGTCATGTAACGTGACAAATGTTGGCGCGTCGTTAGAGGGAACGCATTAAAATCTCCAGTTGCCAAGAACACATGGTCCTCAAGACGCACTCCATCAACAATATCTCTAAGGAAATTAACGACGAGGTCATCCCCATGGAGGCTGGCAAGATATTCTACACCTTCGAGAACCACTACGGCCCGGAGATTTTCCCAAAGAAATGCATCTATTTTGCGACGAATGTTTTCTAATGCGGGCTCAGTAGAGCGGACGTCGCCGTTTTGAGATAACCACGAACTCGATGCAATTGGGATGTTATGTTCTACATTGAGTGCCTCAATATCGTGCCGTGCAAGTACGAACAAGGGGCGGCCATGAACGGCTAAGTGGCCAGCAAGATCGAATAGGGGTGCAGGGTCATTGGAGTCGAAAAAATATGCATCACCGGGGCGCAACATTTTTTCTATTCCTTCAAATCGCTGAAGTAGTGCTTTACTTCGCTGGCGAATCACCTCTGGAGCTTCAACTACAACTTCCAGTTCAGGTAAGCGTTCTTGACGTCGCCAAGAACTTGTTCGCAATTTCGATTTAGACCACCATTGATGCCCGTTATCGTTTTGCTCAGATTGGTCATCGATTTGGAAATGCGCTTCTTGGTGAAGACTGAGTAATTGATTCAAATCAGGAATTGGCAATTCATGAATGGCGAGCAAAGCATCAAGAAGTGCAGCATCGCTTTCAATGTCCAGTAAGGCCTCAAGTGACATTGCAATTGCATCTGCTTCATGCAAAGCAAACATCGGTTTACCTTCTAGAAATGCTATGTGGCCAATGCGGGGCATTTGCTCTTTTGGGCGCCGCTCGATTCGGATATATCCAGTGGTCCCTAAACGGGCTATATCCGTTGACAATATTTGCAAAGATTCGGGTCCGCCACGGCGAACTTCTGTAACATCTCCCTGCGGTAGTTCAACCATATTTCCCCACCCCTACGGGGTGATGCTCACTTGGCACTTCTTGAAAGGTGCGGCTCGAATGAACACAGAATGGGTCTTTTCTTTCATCAGTTTGGTGAGCCGACTTAATTTCTCTTTTATGTTCTGACAAATCACCGTGAAGTTGAAAGACGGCAAGGTGATGGTTGAATATGGGCGAGACGCGAGGCGAATTGTCTGTTGAAATGCGACGCTTCAATTCCTTGGATATCGCACGACCATTCGTGTACCGATTTCTTGGTATTCTTTTCATCTATTTGGTTCTCTTTGCTGGTCTACTGTCGTTTCTCTCTGAGAGTATGGGCTTCTCTCAAAGTAACATCTCTTTGGGTAGTAGTCTCCTCGCCGCTATTGGACTCGTATTCATTGGTTCAATTGGCGCTTACTTCATCTATCTGAAGTCTCCAATGCTCCAAGTACCTTTGGCCGTTAATATGAATCATCCATTTATGGACGACCTTGGTCTTGGTGCGGCGGTTGTAATGGTAAAGTTTTCAGATGGAACATGGGGTGATGTGGGTGAAGGAAGAGTTCGATTAACCGTAGATGAATTGGTAGGAGGCTCTATTCTAATTCGTGACGACGACACCTATGCGCCCATCGGGCATTTCAGTTCATTACCCGAAACACATCCAGTACTGAAACGCTATGTCATGCTCATAAATCAGGCCATTGCACTGCGCGATGCAGTAAATGGTACCGAAGATTCAATCGAGTCTGCCCGTGAACGAGAGCAGCAAGATTCAGGACTTCTTGAACGTTCATGGCTTGAGGAACAGGATTCAATCGAAATTGAGCCTGAAGGGTTGATTAGTAAATTTCGCAGAGAATAACTAATGTTTCTTTGTAAATTGAGCCTTTACATTGAAAGCCTAAACCTCTACCGCAGAACGTGGAATCCACTAGTAGATGGCAAGGTCACCTTGATGGTCTCGGTTCAAAAGAACGGGAAACGCTCTTAGGTACATCTCTTTCTCGACGCTTCACCACATTACCACTTTGGCTTTCGCATCCATCAAATATTTCAGCATTTTACGGCCTTTTGGTTTCACTCGCTTTGCTTCTGCCTTACCGATTTGGCAATGAATCTAGCAGTTGGTTCACCAATTGGGTGTTCCATTCTGCCCTCATCATAGCCGCTTGCCTTCTTCTAGGTATGCTTTCTTTAATCATCGTTAGTATCTCAAAGCGTTTCCCTGTAACGCCGCCTCGTTCAATTCTCTATCCAATGCCATTTGTTGGATTTGGTTTGTTAACGATTTCTCAAACAGGAATATTGACACTTCCAGCGGGATTAATTTGGCTCTTACTCTTACTTCCCGGCCCGATGTATGTCCATCTTTCGTGGGCTCCACGTTGGCGCTTACTCTGCCAACTCGAAGATGGAATCAATCCTTTTGAAGCAATGGATATGAGTTTTGTAGAGGACTCCAATGGCGCGGAAGAAATCGCTGATGGTGACGAAGAGTTGCTGTCTGTTGTCAATGCACTTGAAGATGAATGAGTTCAGATCAAGTCCAATGTCGGGCCTACCTTCTCAAACAGGCGAAGAACTTCATCCAAATCTTCTCGACTCAGTCCTGCTGACATTTGTGTTCGAATTCTGGCTTTGTCACGGGCAACCATTGGGAATACAATTGCTCCTGCCATGACACCTTCTTTTCCGAGCGCTTTTGTCATCTCTTTGGCAACACTTGATTCGCCACACATCACTGGAATAATGGGTGTGACTGAATCGCCTGTGTCAAATCCAAGAGATTGTAATTCTTTCCGGAAGTAATCGGTATTTTCCCAAAGTCGAGCATGATGTTGAGGTTCATCCATCAACACTTCAATCGCCGCCTTTTGAGCTGCTGCAACACCCGGCGGCTGAGAGCCTGATAGAAGCCATGAGCGAGAATGATTCAATGCATGGGTACGAGTCATCTCAGTTCCAGCAAGAATACCACCTTGAACCCCAAGTGCTTTGGAAAACGAACCCGTTTCAAAATCGACTTTACCTTGGAGATTGAAATGGGCAACAATGCCGGCACCTTTCTCTCCGAGTACCCCTTCTCCATGACAATCGTCAACATAGACCATTGCCCCATATTCTTCGGCCAACTTGGTCACTTCGTCCAATGGAGCGATGTCACCATCCATAGAAAATACGCCGTCGGTAATGATGAGTTTTCTTTCGGCGCTATCGTGTGCCTGAAGGACAGCTTCTAACTCACCCATGTCATTGTGAGCATAAACGCCCCGGCTTGCCTTGGTCAAACGAACACCATCAATGATGGAGCCGTGATTGAGAGAATCGCTGATAATTACATCTTGAGGCCCGGTTACCAAGGTCGGAATAAGCCCGACATTGACGGTATATCCAGCCGAATAAATTAGAGATGCCTCTACGCCTTTGAATTCAGCAACCTTTTCTTCGGCTTCCAAATGAATATCCATAGTACCTGCAATAGCACGAACACTTCCACTCCCAGCACCATATTTATTGGTAGCATCAAGCATGGCTTGCTTGACTTTTGGATGGGTAGTGAGGTTAAGGTAGTTGTTTGCTGAAAGCATAATGGTAGGTTTTCCGTCCATGCGACATCGGGGTTGATTCGGGCTTTCGAGTGTCGGTGGCTCCCAGAGAAGAGATTTTTCTGAAAGTTCATCAAATCGAGTTTTCATCCACGTCATGTCACCAGGCATATGCGCTCCCTAGCAGAACCCATTGGTTCACCGTTCAAGTTCTTTCGGGCTATGAGTGATGAAATCATATGAGCACAACCATGCACTCAAAAAGGGGGTGGTATTGGGCGTGTCATGCGTCTGACTGGAACTGTAAGTAGCGGACTTGGTCGTGCGCATATCTTCATGGCACAGTCGCATTATCAAGAACAATTCAAGCATATGCTTGGAGGTACTGCTTGGCCTGGGACACTGAACCTTACCATTCAAGGTCAGGATTTGGTGAAATATATTGCCCTGCGTAAAAAATCCGGTATTGACACTTTAGATGCTTCTGACAAAGATCGTTCTGCCGCAGCACAACTAGATGTATCAATGTATGAGGCTCATCGTATTCGTGGTTTTTTGCGTGATGGTGTTTCTTTCGGTGGTGCTACTGCCTTTCCTGCAATTTTAGAATCCGGAGATATGACTGTTGAATGCGCTATTTTGATACCCGACCTTACCCGCCATACGGATGTTGTCGAAGTTATTGCTTGCGCATTTTTACGTGAAAAACTGTCACTCGAAGACGATTACGTCATTCAGATTCTTGTCAAATGATTATGATGTCGAATGCTTGACAATGGGCAATTCCCCAATGTCTGCCCATTCTTGGTATAGGAGATTTTTAAGCTCGTGCCGGGCCCCTTCCCTCCACCTTTTTCTCATCGTTCGCTCGACTGTAGGCCCTAAAGGGGGTGCTGTAAGAGGAGTTATTTCTTGCTTTGAAACGGGTAGTTGCATCTCATCCCAATCAACACCCCAGAGAATAAGCCAGTCGGGCGGGGCTACGCCAAAATCGGCTTCAATATCTGGATTTTCAATTGCATCAAGCACATCTCTTGGCTCTAAATCTCCAATGCACATTCGATGCAAGGCCATAGCGGTACGTCGAACTTGGTTCCAGAGAAAAGCCTCACCTATGATTTCAAATCCAATAGTTCGTCCATCTACAACCCAAGGTGTACAAGATAGAATTGTTCGCATTGGATTCTTCCCTTCTTCAAGGCGAGCAAAATTTGTAGCATTATATGTGCCTTCAAACATTTTGAGCCAATCCGTAAATTGGTTTCCTGGATACTTCCAAAATTCAATCCCTTCAAGCCGATAACGATAGACACGAAAATTAGCCAAGCGCGGATTCCATTGTTCATCTACTTCACGCACATCAAGAAATGCAATATCTTTCGGTAAACGGTCATCCAATGCCCGAATCATTTTACGAGGTGTTAAAGCATTCCACAATTCCCTATCAATTCGGACAACGCCTCCATTTAGACGCACATGAACCCCAGCATCGGTTCTACTGGAAAGTACCAAATTGTGCTCAGTATTTGAAGAATCCAACCACTTTAGGCTTTTGAACACACGAATCAATTCGCCCTGAACTGTTTTGACATCGGGTTGAATTTGACTACCATGATATTGATCACCGAGATAGCCTATGCGAAAGGCGAGACGAACGCTCTGGTTCGCCATTCATTCACCTCAATCTTCACGCATGAGCATTTCAGCAGCGTCTTTCGGTGAGTATCCCAATCCACCAACGGACCAAATGAGTGCTTGCTTTAACCATGGTTGAACCATTGGATTTTGCTTGCTTGGGTCCATGACTTCAATTGCATCGACAATGTTTCGACTTGCTGTAAACAATATTTCATCGACAGGAATGTCTTCGAGTTCTAGACGTCGTGCATAGCGCTGAAATTCCTTTACCGCGACAGGAATACGGCGACATTCAAGTGCAAAGGTTGCGAAATCACCGATGTATTCCATATTCTCTTCATCCAATTGCATAGCTTTTTTGTAAGCCATCATGATTTTTCCGCCAGGAATGACATCATCTTGTGCTTCCGCATTTTTCATATTTGCAAATTCGGCATACATGTGATGGACTTCTGCATTGGTTTTGTGATTCCCCATCATTCCATCGAGTTCTTCAATTGCGCCATCAAGGTCGCCGCTGCGTAACTTTTCAATTGGTCCTTGGAGTATTTTGTCATCGCTCATAGTATCGCCTCTTTCTCTACGCGGTTGTATTCAGTTTTTGAAATACTCGTTGGTGCAGTTAGGAATCAATTTTCATCATTTGATGCAACGATGGTGTCTTTCAAGTCTTTAAGGAGGTTTGATTGACTGTGTTCCTTATGCTTTTCATTGAGAAGCGCCTTTGCACTTTCCCAATTACGAATATTATACATGCAGTGCTTTGGGTCTGCACGAACGGTTCGGATTGTTCTTTGGTAGGTGAGTAACCCAACAACTGAGCGAAGAATTCCCTTGCCGGCTTTTGCAGTGGTTGAATCGCCTGCTTTTTCAGTAGTTCCTGGAATGGCGCCTGCAATGCCAGGACCGGTGTTTTCTTCGACAATTCCAACACCTGAATCAGTGAGAATTGTTACGGTTGCAAATCCAAGTATAGTGCCAACAGGTGAGCGCTCGACCATGACTTCGGAAATACGGTCGAAAAGAATTCGACGGTGCGAACGCGAAAGCAAGAAACTGTGTTCAAAAATAACTGCATCTGTCGTCACGGCATAATGGAAACTTCGCTGGTAATAAAAGGTCAAAGCCATGTAGATGCTCACAAAGCCCACTCCAAATATCAGATAATTGTAATTATCAATCGGAATGAAATCTCCAACAGGTTCATCCATCCAAAGGTCAGTTACCCAATACAGGATGTCGTCCAATTGGATGATAAGTGGGGTCAGTGTAATGATGAGAAGTCCAATTGTCACCCAACGTCCGGATGTCGAGACGTTAACCAAACGATTCATCCAAGTAATAAACAACATTACGAAGACAAAGCCAAATGGCCACTTTTCTCCACCAGTGATGTCGATAACCGCCAATGCAATCTTGATAAAACCACTTGAATCTTCTGAAGAGAGTGAATTTGCATTATCAAAGATAAAGTGAATTGCAAGAACTAATAATCCGAGAAGATACATGCCCAAAAAGGCAAAGCCGCTAGGCCTTTTGGTGAGTAGCACCTCTTCACCACTGATTAAACGGAATGTCTTTGCCAAGCGAGCATTGTCGGCATCTTTCTTCGCTTCATCAGTTGTTTGAACATCATTAGTTGGTTCGTTGTCGGCATCGGATTCTTCGCTCACTGCTATCTCTCCTCGCTATCGTCTAGCACTCCACGCACATAATACCTTGCACTATACACCATCTGATTGATGAATTTAAAAAACTGTTACTGGGCGCCGTTAATGCAATAATCCCCATGAATGTTCAGCATTTCCTCTCGCCCACTCATAATCCGATTCGTTGCGTATTCCGAATTCATCTTGAATTCTAAGATATTCCATTCGAAGTGGATATTCATTGTAAGTGAGATGAGATTTGAGCCCACCTCTTGTCGGCTGGTCAAAAGTCCAATGAGCTCGTTCAATGGCTTGAACACGCAACTCAATGGTGGTGCGCCCATTCCACATTTTAACTTCAAAGACGGGCAAAGGTGCTCCAGGAGAGTTGCCGTGCTCCCCTTCAGTTATTGACGAACTCAATTTTTGAACGAGAACTTTCGAAAAACGTTCGGTTCGGTTGTTGACAGGGTCATGAAATAAACCGCCCTGTGAAAGGGCCAAATGTCCAGCATCACGCCGTTTCCATGGGCGGTTATCCCTTGCGGTGACTGTAAATGAAACATGAGGCAAAAACCAATCGATGTATGAACCATCATTGAGATGGAGCATACCCCAATACCATGGTACAGAAGGGGCTTGGACACAGACCTTCTGAAAATAAGCAGTCCCCTTTACTTCTTCATTATCCAATTTTCCATTTACGCGTGTTCCGTGTAGGCGGAGGATGTCGTAACCCATGTTTGCAGCGTAAGTGGCACTTGCCTGACGCGCAGTTGACATTGCCGAATTCCAAGGTGTTAGATTTAGGTCAAAAATTTTGGGGACTTTCGGATGTGTAGCTTCTTCATCGGTGGATAATCGTATCCAAAACGAACTCAGGTCACTCTTTAGACCCATAGAAAGGTCTTCATCCAAAAGTGGTACAACTGCTCCTCCTCCTTTCCCCGTTTGGGTATTATTTCCTGGCCAATTTGGATGAGTATCCGGCATTGAAATAATCCGACATATTTGCTGAATGACTGGCTCATGCATCTGTTTTCCATCGAACCACCATGCGCATACCATCCCATCTAACGCCATGCCCTTTCCATCATCAATGCCCGGCCTTCCTGCTGGCATCCAAGGCACCCCATTTACTTCGACTAAATCATTGTCTTTTGTCGACCAGAGAACCATCAATTGTCGGCCACTAGGTCGGCCATCTGGGTCATCAAGCATGACCAGCCACCACCACCAATCCCAAGTGAGATGATGAAGTGGAGTGCGATCTTGTAATGACCAAAGTTTGGAAAGGTCACCAGAAAAACTGGTCATATCTTGCATTACTGAATCTCCTTACCCTTGAATAATGCTCCACCGATGAACCAAAGAATCGCTGCTTGGAAAAGTAATACTAATGTTGCAACAATCGTTGCTGAGAAAGCTGAAAGCCCCATGCCGGGCTTGGAGGAGAAGAAATCCAGAGGCGCAGCACCGTCGAGTGATTTGAAAACCCCTCCTTCGCCACCACCCCACCAGCCCATGACAATGAATAAGTCGAGGTTTGGCCAAACCATCATCGCTGCGGCGTCGACAATCATCAAGGCCCAACCCACGACAGAGAACCTCAGAATGGTTGCGTCGGGGACTCCCATTGAGAGCAGAGCCATACCCAATTCCCATGCTGCAAATGGGATTGCGAGGATGATTCCATATTTCCAAAATACTCCAAGTGCATTGAACAACATTCCATAAACTAGAGTTGCCATCATTGTTGCAAAAATAATTGCCAACCAAACACCTAAATCTGCAAATCTAAAAAAGGATTCACTCGGACCAACAAATCCTGAAATCAGCGCACCAAGAATGCCAAGGGCAATCACATATGGCCACACGATTCCCAAATAACCCAATGTTCGATAGAGAAATACTTCAGAACGAGCAATAGGTTTGGCAAGCATATAATGCATAGTTCCCGAAGTCATTTCATCACGAATTAGCCCTGTAGCCATGAATAAAGGCAAAAAAATTCCAAGTAACAGAACAAAGCCCAATTTGCCGATAGAGAGAACAAATGCCAAGTGTATTGCTTCACGCGAATAAGCATCTTCATCCGGGTCTTCATCTACACCAAAATCTGCGTCGATTTCAGAATAAATCTGACCATCTGAAGTTCGGTAGAATTCGACAACAATGTCGCAAGGTACGCCATTGTCATTTGTGTCTTTTTGCGAAGCGGTTTTGTCTGAATTCAAACAATCGCCATCATCATCATAGCCTGCCGTTTGTTTACCAAGTTTCGAAGTGATATCCCAATCAAAACCATCTTCGTTGATATACATTGAAACGGGGTCTGGCTCTACAGGTGGGTCGAATAATCCCGGGTGAGATTCACTATCCCATGGGTCGGTTCCCAAACGTATTTCCTGACCGCTAGGATACCCATCGTTATCATAATCCAGTGAATCGCCATCGTTATCGTATGAGTCAAATTCCGAACTCATCACATCAATATAGATTAAGAAAATGAGGGCAAGTGCAGTAAAGCCAACACCGAGAACCACCCAGGTTGAAGTTCGAGTACGATACTGTCGGAGAGTGAACTCAACAATTGCCGACGCTTTGCGGTCAAAGGCGCGATATATGGTATCGGGTTTTGTTGCCATCATGCACCACCTCCGGATGTGAGGTAGCCCAATATTGATGCCAAATCGTCATCGGGATTGTCAATTGAAGTAATTTTGTGGTCATTTTCGACGATTATACGTGGAAGTTGCGAGTGTATTGCGCCAAGGTTGTGCGTTTGGATTGAGAGGTTTTTCCCATCGGGGAAAGAAATTCCGAAGACCTCATCAATATCAATAACATTTTTCGCAAGCGCTTTCGGATTCTCAGCTTGAATTGAAATTCGGTGTGGGATTTGGTCAAGTCGTTCTCGAATGGCATGCAGGTTTCCTAAAGCGAGCAATCGTCCTTGGTGCAATATCACGATTTGCTCAGTAATGCGCTCAATTTCTTGCAAAATATGGCTGCTGACAAGTACGGTTCTCCCCATGCGCCCTAGTTCTCGTATCACATTCATTATGGTGGTTCGAGCAAGAGGGTCACATCCTTGGAGCGGTTCATCAAGAATTATCAATTCAGGATCATTGACCAATGCATGAGCAATTTTTGCTCGTTGTCGCATTCCTTTGGAATATTGTCCCATTTTTTTGTGTGCTACATCAGTGAGTCCAACAAAATTCAAGACACGGTCCGCTTCAATTTTGGCTTCATCACGAGTCAAACCATTGAGCCGAGCAAATGTGGAAACAAATCCATGCCCGGTCATCCAATCATACAACTTTTCATGCTCTGGAACGAAGCCCACCCGAGCATATGGAGCAGTATTTTTCCAAGGGTTGGTACCAAAAAGTTTGACACTACCTTGACTAACTTTGAGTTTCCCCATCAAGATATTGAACAAGGTTGACTTTCCTGCTCCATTCATACCGAGTACACCAGTGACGCCGCCATTGAGTGCCAAAGTAATATTTGATAATGCGAAAATCCGCCCATAACTTTTGGATACATTTTCCAAAAGAATTGCTGGAGCGGATACTTCGGGCGCCCATTCTTTTGTTTGCGCCTTTCCCTGTTGGTCAAAGTCGGGAATCATTCTCGTGTCACCTCCATGGATGAAACACGTGTACTCAACACATACAACGCTAAGCCATTCATGGCTGCCAGAGAGGCCAATGACCATGTCCAAGAGTATTGGTCATAGGTTGGTTGAGTCCCAATAATCGCTTGTCCGACATGCGCTAAACAATCATATGGCGAGATGAGATAGAGAATCTCTCGGTCAAAGAGATTTGAGACGATAAATGCCAATACCTTCGTACCAAGTATAATCGCAAGTAAGGCAATACCTGGGAAAAATTTCCCCTTGGATACACTTGACAAGGCGAGTCCAATACTTGTGTAGGTGAAAATCAACAATATCGCACTGAATACAGTAGCAAGGAACATTGGGAATGTGTCAATAATCCACGCCCAACCGCGACCCATCGTTAAAATTTCAGCAAAATAGTAGAGTGCCAAAGTGACCAAAATGAGCAATCCTTGAATCATCGCAACAGAGGTGAATTTCATCGCCACATAATCGAACCGAGTTATTGGCCGAGAGAAATATAGTGCCGAGGTCCCATGTTGGCGGTCTTCGGAAATGACTCCACCCACCAACAAGGCCGCAACCACAGGATAATACAGCATGTTTCGAGGAAAGAATCCAAGTACATGCCCATAGAGATTATCTCGACTTACGCCCCAGACGGAGTGAAGTCCAGAATCGCCTATCACCCCAGAAACCAAAGTCATGCCTACATCGGACATGGATGCGATAAATACGACTAACAAATACAACCGAATTGCTACACCCCAAGGCCGATGGCCTTTTTTGAACACTCCGAGCAAGTGATGGCGTAAAATCGCCCAATTTCTCATCCACCGAGGATTGAGTTCTCCGTTCCAAGTTTTGTATTGTTGCTTGAATATCTGACCATCTGTTTTTGGTGTTGTAGGTGTTGAAACTGAGAGGTCTTCATCACCCTCAGTTGAACCCCAAGCCGCTTCTAATCTGCCTTTACCTGTGACGGGTGCTTCGGCGGCATATTCAACCGATTGAGTGGCAACGGGCTCGGTTATAGGTTGATTTTCTTCAGAGGGATTCATGCTGAACCACCACCCATGTGTTCCGGTGCGTCTACCTTGCGAGCCTGAACTGGTGATGCCAGTAAATCTTCACTCGATTTGACATCATATCCCAAGTTTTCCATAATTGAAAGGAATAAATCCTCTAAGGACGCCTCGTACTCATGCATGCGACGAATTTGAGCACCGACATCAGCGGCGCACCTCATGATAATCGAAGTAGTATCTTCTTGCTCATGTAGTATCCTCATGACCCTTCCTTCTCGTCGGACACCCAAACCTTGTGCAATCATCGCTTCTTCTAGGCGCGATGCACCACCCCACACATGAATCTCAATTTCGCGGTCAAAGGCCTTGAGGTCTTCAATACGCCCCTGAGCTGCCAGTTTGCCCTTGTGAAGAAGTATGAAATTATCACAAACACGTTCGACATCATCCATCAAATGTGAGGCCATAAGCACAGAGCGGTTTCCAGTCAATACTGTGTTAGTTAGGGTCTCGATCATGTAGTTACGCGCAGTGATATCAAGGCCATTTGAAGGCTCATCAGCGATGATTAATTCTGGGTCGTGAATAAGGGCACAAGCGAGTTTTGTTGCTTGTTTCATACCAGTTGAGTAACTTCCAATAGTACGATATCGTTGTTCTCCCAAACCAACATACTGCAAAGCTTCGTGTGCACGAGAGAGAGCAATTGTGGGGTTCATGCCGAGCAATTCTCCAGAGTAACGAACTTGATGAATCGCTTCCATATCAGGGTTTAAGGAATCATATTCAGGCATGTAACCAATACGTGAACGAATCTGGTCCCCTTGGGTTCGAATATCAAGACCGAGAACAGTACCCTCGCCTTCAGTGGTTTGAATCAATCCAAGAATTGTTTTCAAAAATGTAGACTTTCCTGCTCCGTTTGGTCCAAGTAAGCCGGTAGCGCCATGAGGGACCGATAGATTGAGTTTATTCAAAGCAACATGGGGACCATAAGACTTGGTCAAATTTGTGGTTTTGATGATGAAGTCGTCTTTCACCATACTCCCCCTAGTTTTGAGAGATTCGAGGCGCTCTTTGAAGTATACCACGGATTATTTTAACTCAATCTGGCAATTATTCTATTCCGCCACGAGTTTTTACAGCCACTCCTTTTCGGAAATATTGCATGTCAGAACTTGTACATTGGGATAATCCATGGCCGATGAGTTCGCCTTTTCTATTGACTAACAGGCAGGTTTTCCCCGGTGAAATCCACGAATCGCAACCAAGAATGAATCCATGAAACACATTGCGGCCTTGCCGGACAAAAGGTTCGGCATCATCGTTGATGACTACCCAAGCTGGACCCTGTGAAACAGAACTTTGTTTCTCATTTCCTTCAAACCCGAGTGGTAGAGAATTCGTTCGTAGTGCATGAATCTCTAGAGCGCCACCATTTGTAATGGATAATCCGCCGTCGGTCAATCTAGGGCTAACAATATGGGTGCCATTCGAGAGCAGTGCATTCTTAACTCGTCCCAAGCGGTTTACCACGAAGGTTGAATCTTTCAACATAGTATTAACGACCTCTCGTTTCAAATTGAGCAAGAGCACCATTTTGTCGGCAACATGCCTTCTCTGTAGGCGGAGTTTTGCTTCATCACGTTGTTCTTTATCCAATGATTGAAGGCGGACATCGGAATCTGATACACTGTCAAGAACACCGGCTTCAAATAGGGCATCAAGGGCACGGGATTGGATTCCATCACCAAGCAAATCCACAAGAATTACGCGTCTCTCACCCATGCCGTAATGTTTGAGCTCTTCTCGAACCTTTAGGGGGTTTGGACGCCGGCGCCAAAGCCATTGAGGTCCATCGATATGTGTGAATGGATTGAGGTCTTCCAATGAGTAAGGGAGTAGTCCAATTGGGGTTTGAATCATGACTTCCAAACCCGGGCAATGATGTTCTAGTCGAGCCATTAAGTCACTCAATCGTTCTCGCCAAGGGCCTGATGTACCATAAGCAATAAGGACCTCCTCACGACCTTTTCCATCTCGATTTTGTGGCCTCCAATGTTGCTTCAAAGCAAGTTGCGCTGCATGGATATGTGGACGTGAAATGGTATCTTCACCACCCCAAGGCTCTCCGCCTTTGCGAGGGGATTCTTGGGAATTAACAATCCAATCCCAAGCATTTTCCCATTTCCCTGGATTTGCCTCCCTGTCTTTGGCAGCATCTCTATCGTCAAGGACTAATTCCTCTAATAATTGTAAATCGAGTTTCTTGTTATGGGGGCTTGTAGAAAGCCACAAAAAAGCTTCTCTGAGTGCGGGATGTTGGTGACTTCGACGTTCAGCCAATCGCCAAAGAGTGCCATCGCGGATAGCTTGTTTACATCGATCAAGTTCCGCTAAAGTCACCTCGAGATTATATCGAGCCAAAAGAGCAATTCTGTCATCTTTTTCCATTTCTCGGACTTCGACTGGTGTAAGGTGAGCGACACAAGGCATGCGTTCAGGCCATTCAACCAAAGTCGCAATTTTTTGAGTCCCCCAAGGTGTCAATAAACGCCCATCACGAGCAAAAAGTGCGTAAGCCGCTGAATCGAACAAATCAGCTCCCAAAGCAATAGACATCGGGAATAACATTGGATGGCCACAGCCGAACATGTGGACTGGGCGATTTGGAGGTAGATGAGGGATAGATGCCAACATTATTTTTGCATAATCCTTGTAGAGGTGACGTTCCATGACAGGGACAATGCCGCCAATTGGATGGATGGCGAAATCAAATTCTCCCATGCCTTGAGCAGATTGAGTGCGAAGATGTTTGAACAATCCACCTTGAATTGGTCCATTGAGCATTGTTGTTCCTGCGGCAACGACACTTGCTGGTGCGCGTTCAATTGTTTCTTGAACACATTTAGCAACTTGTTCTTCAGTCATATCCGGGCGGGAAAATACATCGAGCATTGTTGCAATATCGACACCAATACTACGCTGAAACTCAACAATTTCTTCGACACCAACTTCAACATCGCCGTAAACATAGGCTTGAAATGTCCCCGAATCAGTCATGATGACACCTGGATAATCCAAGAGTTTGTGGACTCCGTCAGAGGTTGCAACATTTTTGAGACCTTCATGCTTCCAAATGATGTATGAATTTGTTATCAATGCACCAATTCCATACCGGTCCCACATTTCACGTGGTTCAATTGTTCTAATGTTTGGATTGATAACTGGTAATAGGGCAGGAGTTTCAAGAATACCATGTTCTGTATGCAAACGTCCTAATCGCCCTCTCCCATCTCGAATTGTAATTTCAAACAATCCTATGTCGACTTCACGACAAGGTACGGGGTCATCTCGACGGCCATCAGTCCATGCTCCCATACCCCACACCCCTTCCTTCGCGTCTTTCAACCCATCCATTCAAGAGTGAGAAATAATTCAAACAAACTCAACGGCACCATGAGCCAAAATGAATTCTCTACCCAACTCATCAAATGTGTCGAGTAAGGCAGAAGAAAATCGGACACGACATATTTCTTTATCCGTTTCTAAATCTGTTTTTACCCCTTCAAGTGTTCCAGGTGCAGCACCACATGAAAGGCATGCGCCAGTCAAATCCAAAACAAGGTCGAGTTGCGCAGACCCCCCTCCCCCCCAATCAAGTTCAGAAACTGCAATGCCTCCACCATGTCCATCAAGAGCTGCTCGGACATCACCCAATCGAGAGAGTAAAGCAGGAACAAAATCTCCTGTTCCAATAAACGGGAGCAATGATGATGTGCGAAGACGTTCTTCTTCCACAGGGTCGGTCATTTCCTCAATCCGACTGCTGGCTTCAGCAGAAATTGAAGCCCGTGCTTCCGCCGCATATTTTGCCACAAGGTCATCGTCGGTCATACCATGTCCTCATCATACTTATTCTTCAATTCTGTTATGACTTGGTATCCTCGCTATCACCTCTCTTTACCGCGATTACACCACTTCATAAAGGAGTCCCGCGAGGGGCAATTAGGTGAGGGCTATGGCGGAGGAGATCTTGAGAATTGAAAACCTCCATGTTAGCGTTGAAGGGACAGCCATTCTCAAAGGTGTAAATCTCATCATTCACCGCGGCGAGATTCATGCAATAATGGGGCGTAATGGGGCAGGAAAGTCCACTTTGGCAAACGTAGTCATGGGCCATCCGGCATATGTGATAACAGAAGGCAGAATTTTTTATCAAGGCCAACCTTTGGAAAATCTTGCAGTGTTTGAGCGTGCTCGAGCGGGAATGTTCCTTTCTTTCCAATACCCAGCTGCGATTCCTGGCGTTCAGGTTGGAACCTTTCTCAAGAAATCAGTGGCATCAGTTCGGGATGAGCCACCAAAGGGTCGCGAATTTCGGAAGGAATTGACCGCCGCTATGGAGCAACTAGCCATGGACAAAAGTTTCCTTTCTCGCTATGTCAATGATGGTTTTAGTGGTGGGGAAAAGAAGCGACTTGAGATTTTGCAAATGCTTTTGTTACAACCAAATCTCGCTTTGCTAGATGAAACTGATTCAGGCCTAGATATTGATGCATTGCGGATAGTTGCTAAGGGTATCAACGAAGTGGCAGTTGACTCTGCTTGCCTTATTATCACTCATTACCAGAGATTATTAGATTTAGTAAAGCCACACTTTGTTCACGCAATGATGGATGGCGTTATTGTTCAAACAGGTGGACCAGAACTTGCACTTGAACTAGAAGATAGAGGATATGATTGGCTTGATATGGCTGTTTGAGGTGTTGAAATGACTGATGACGCTCAAGAACTCATTGGCGATTACCGCTATGGTTTTCATGACCCTGAAAATTCAACGATTCGTTTTGATAAGGGTCTTTCTGAGCAGGTCGTAAGGGACATCTCTGAACTAAAAAATGAGCCAAAATGGATGACTGATATCCGAGTAAAAGCCTACCGCCATTTTGTAGAGCGCGTGATGCCGGAGTGGGGCAATTGTTCACTACTCAACATGATTGATTTTGAAAATGTGACCTACTTCTTGCGGTCCTCCGACAAAACAGAAAAGTCTTGGGACGATGTCCCAGATGACATCAAGAATACGTTTAATCGACTTGGAATTCCAGAGGCTGAACAAAAGTGGCTTGGAGGCGTTACTGCACAATATGAATCTGAAGCGGTCTACCACTCCATCCGTGAAGATTTGGAGGAACAAGGAGTCATATTCCTCGACATGGATTCTGGTCTCAAGCAATATCCTGATATTATCAAGAAGTATTTTGGAACGGTTGTTCCTCACAGCGATAATAAATTCTCAGCCCTCAATACTGCTGTTTGGTCAGGTGGTTCTTTCCTTTACATTCCAAAAGGAGTTAGTGTTGAGATGCCGGTTCAAGCGTACTTTCGAATAAATGCGAAGAATATGGGGCAATTTGAGCGAACGCTCATCATTGCTGATGAAGGAAGCACTGTTCACTATGTAGAGGGCTGTACTGCCCCGAATTATTCAACCGATTCATTGCATTCCGCAGTCGTTGAACTCATAGCGATGGAAGGTGCCAAAATCCGCTACTCTACCGTTCAAAACTGGTCGAGTAATGTATACAACCTTGTGACCAAGCGGGCTATTGCACACAAAAATGCAACGATTGAATGGGTCGATGGAAACATAGGGTCGAAATTGACCATGAAGTATCCATCAGTTCTTCTCAAAGGAGAAGGTGCCCATGCAGAAGTAATCTCCGTCGCTTATGCAGGAAATGGACAACATCAAGATACCGGTGCAAAAGTGCACCACCTCGCATCTAACACAACCTCGAATATACTTTCCAAATCAATTTCAAAGAACGGTGGTCGTTCCTCGTACCGCGGATTATTACAAGTCACTCCCAAATCGACCGGTTGTCGCTCAAAGGTGGTTTGTGACGCTCTAATCTTAGATGAGCACTCACGTTCAGACACCTATCCTACAATGGAAATAGGAAATTCCACCTCCGATTTGGAACACGAAGCGAGTGTTTCTAAGGTTTCAAGTGACCAACTATTCTATCTCATGAGCCGTGGATTTACAGAAGATGAGGCGATGGGCTTGATTGTCAATGGATTCTTTGAACCATTCACAAGAGAACTGCCTATGGAATACGCAGTTGAATTGAACAAATTAATCGAATTGGAAATGGAGGGTTCCATTGGATGAATTATCAGCAGATGGCAATCCCCCCTCGTTCAGAACATTTGTGGCGCTATACCCCTTGGCCTCGAATCCATCCTAGTTCAATAGATGAAGTCCCGATTGCTGCTGATGTGATTTTTTCACTTGAGGGGCGAGAATCCTTTGAAACTATTCCTCAAGCCGCAGATAACTTCGATGACATTGCTCGGTCCTTTTTGCATGCAACTGGGAGTTCATGCCATCGCATGGTAATCTCTGAACAATCAGACCCTATTCACATCAATGCCCGTGCATCTGGACACATTGCTGTGGGGCATTTAGAACTTGAAGTCAAAGATTCAGCCGTGGTATTCATTCATATTTCGGGTGAACCTGAATGGGTTGGACTTCATATCACGGGAAAAATTCATCCAAATGCTCACCTATCTTTTGGATTTATCAATGAACTCGATTCGAATAGCAAATTTCTTCGATGTGAAGATTGGACTGTAGAGCGAGATGCTGAACTTGAACATGCTACTCTATCAGTCGGAGGTTTTCGATGTAAATCAGATATGCGAACTACCTTGAATGGAACTGGTGCATCGATTCGCCAATCAATTACGGTCAATGCCATTGGCGCTCGACATGATGATGAACACGTGGAGATTCAACATCTCCACGGCCATACATATTCAAATTTGGTAATGAATTCAGCATGTGGCGGTAGTAGCCATTTTATTGGCACCGGACTTCTTACAATCACAGAAGGTGCTGATAAATCCGATGCATCGCAAGTGTTTCGCAATCTTCTTCTTTCAGAAAAAGCAAGGGCAGAGGCGATTCCAGAACTGGAAGTTCTTGCAGATGATGTTTCTGCAGCTCATGGTGCAGCAAGTGCTCCTATCGACCGTAACCAAATGCATTATCTAATGTCTAGAGGCTTGAATCCTCAAGAAGCGCAATCCATGATTGTCCATGGTTTCCTTCTTAATGCATTTTCAAATCTTACCAATAAATGCCTCATAGAAGAAATGCGAACACGACTGACAGTTCACCTTGAATGTGAATTGAGAAGGTGATCTTATGGCTATCCGAGATGATTTTCCAATTCTTAAGCGCGAGGTCAATGGATTTCCATTGATTTACCTTGACAATGCAGCAACAACTCAGAAACCACAAATTGTTTTGGATGCGATGAATGAATACTATACCTCTTCAAACGCAAATGTCCACCGCGCAGTACATACACTTGCAGGAGAAGCAACCGAGGGATATGAAACATGCCGCCAGCAATTGAAAAATTGGTTCAACGCCGAAAGAGTAGTTATGACCAGCGGTACCACTGAAGCCATTAATTTGGTAGCCCACTCGTGGGGGCGAGCAAATCTTTCCGCAGGAGATGTCATTGTCCTGACTGAAATGGAACATCATTCCGATATTGTCCCTTGGCAAATGCTTGCTGAAGAGCGAAAAATCGAGTTAAGATATATCCCTGTACTTGAAGATTTTACCCTTGACATGGACATATATGCTGCATCATTGGAAGGTGCCAAACTTGTGTGCGTAGTCCATACGTCCAATGTATTAGGCGTTCGAAATCCATTGGAAGATATAATTCAAATGGCCCATGCCAACGACACATTGGTTTTGGTGGATGCCGCTCAAGGAGTCCCACATGAACGCATTGATTTCCAAGAATGTGGTGCAGATTTTATGGCATTCTCTGCTCACAAAATGTGTGGCCCCACTGGAATCGGTGCGCTTCTAATCGATTCTGAGGTTTTTGAAACAATGCAACCCTTCATGGGTGGAGGTGATATGATTGAAACGGTTACTGTCGATGGTTCAACCTATCAAACTGATGAACACAAATTCGAAGCAGGCACTCCAAGAATCGCTGAGGCCGTAGGCTGGTCTGCAGCACTCGATTGGATGTCAAAACTCGACTTGAAGAAGGAGCACCAACGTTTGATCAAGATTGCTCGTTGGGTGGCTGAACAATTACGCACAATGGGTATGTCAGTTTATGGGCGACATGAGGAATTAGACAGTGCAGTTGTCTCCTTTCTCCACCCGACAATTCACAGCGAGGATTTAGCACACTTGTTTGATTCACGAGGTTTTGCAGTTCGCACAGGCCACCATTGCGCTCAACCTTTGCTAAACCGGCTAGGAATAGCAAGTACAGTTAGGGCCTCATTTTATCTGTATAATACGATTGAAGAGGCTCAACTCTTTATCGAGCAATTGAAAGAAATAACGGAGAGGTTCGGATGACTTACCCCAAAGACTTAGCCGAATTAATCGAAGAGTTTCAGGAAGTCGACGATAAAATGGAGCGCCTTGAAATGGTGTTTGACATGGCAGACGAAGTAGTCCCTTATCCCCCTGAACAATGGAATAATGACTCAAAAGTACAAGGTTGTCAATCTGAAGCGCATGTGCATGTCGAAATAGATGATGGCAAGGTACTCCTATTTTCTGGAGCAGATGCGAAACTAGTACAGGGTTTAATGGGTATTCTCACAATTGCTATCAACGGTAGTGCTCCAGCTCAAGCCTTGCTTCTATCCGCAGATTTTGCTGAAGAAATGGGTATTCTAAATTCACTTTCACCAAGTCGTTCCAATGGCTTCCGAAACATGTTCGACAAAGTGATGAAAGAGATTCGAGAATTTGTGTAAGGTGATTGTATGGTTGAAAAGCAAGATGTGATGAATCAATTAGATGGAGTAGAAGACCCTGAATTGGAACTCTCGATTGTAGAATTGGGTCTAGTTTATGATGTTCGTTTTGAGAAGAAGGATGAAATCATACATGCTGAAATTGATTTGACACTCACCTCTCCAGGTTGCCCTGCCGCACCTGAAATAATGGCCGCAGCACATCGGGCTGCATTGCTAACTGAAGGGCTTGAAAGTGTCCATATTAATCTGGTTTGGACTCCACGTTGGGACCCCAAAATACATGCAACCGAAGATGCGAGAATGGATATGGGGATTTGGGATTAATCAACGTCGAACGACGATGGTTAACAAGTCGCCATCTTTGAGTAGATGGTCTAATCCAACCCGTTGCCAATCAAATTTAGCACTCGGTCCTTTGACGCGAGCATAGCGGAATTTGCGGACAAAGTCTCTGTGCAATTTATTGCAGATGTGTTTAACAGTTGAGTCATCTTTGACAATGAGTGGCTCCACAAGGTCGGCCTCTTGACCTTGAGGTTTGAGAAAGACCCTCATGAATCCAAGGTTATCGTAGATGAAATCTTTCAATTCATCTAATCCAATGTCTTTGAAAGCAGAAATTCGCATAACCGGCCAATTTTGTGGAAGGGATTTGCGCGAACGAACCAAATCCTCTTCGGTAGCAATATCGATTTTATTGATAGCAATGACTGCTTTTTCATAGATTCGATTTTCGGCCAAACAATCGACAATCTGTTCAGCAGTAGTATCATTCCTAAGTGTTACAATGGCCGAAGTATAGCCGAAGGAGCGAATTATTTCACTCATCTCCTCATTCGAGAGATGCGTCTGTTCAACAGTTGTACGAACATCGATTCCACCGCGCTCAGTTCGTTTAATGAACACGGGAGGTTTTGTTTCATTGAGTCGAAGGCCGGCATTATGCAATTCGCGATGGAGGACATTGAAGTGGGCATCTTGGAATGGGTCGACAATATAGAGGACCATATCTGCACTACGAATGACGTTGAGAATTTCCCGGCCTCGTCCCTTTCCTTCAGCGGCTCCCTTGATAAGACCAGGTAAATCCAAAATCTGAATTTTAGCCCCGCGATGTTCCATTACACCGGGGATACATGTTAGGGTGGTAAAGGCATAACCAGCAACCTCAGAGTGTGCATCAGTTACTTTTGAAATTAATGTTGATTTTCCTACGGAGGGGAATCCAACCAATGCTACTGTTGCATCACCCGACTTTTTGACTTCAAACCCTTTTCCGCCACCACTGGCTTTGGAATGAGCATGAGCCTTTTCTTCCTTGATTTTCAACTGTGCTATTTTGGCTTTAAGCTTTCCAATATGGGCATTAGTAGCTTTGTTTTTTTGAGTCTTGTCAATCTCGGCACGGATCAATTCGATCTGCTCCTTAATAGTCGCCATAACGAAGCCTCATGTGCCTCGGGTCAACCGGTCTTCTTGAATACTCTTCTCTTGAATCAGTTGATAGACAGTTTTCAAATCTTCATTTTATAGCCGATGACATCAAACCACTCGGCCTATTGGATTCGGGTATGGGCATCGAAATGGTTCTGTTGCTTGTTGATGAACCGTGTCTGAAAATGCTTCTCAATCAATCTTGGGACGAGCTTTATGCGGGAATGGAAAAAGCAACATTCCGTGACCTTCGACCTTCATACGATCAACGATTGAAGCGGGCATACGATATCGACAGTGAGTCTGAAATTCTCGATTGGATGGATTCCATTGAGCATACCCACACTGGAAACGTCATGGAAATTCTACGTTTGCTACCTGATGGGGCACAAGGTCTTCTCCATCTCATGGAATGGTCAAGCCCAGGGGCTTGGGAAGTTTGGGAAGGCCGAGCATTTCTCTATCTTGACGTTGCCTTGAAGAGAACAATTGCAGACAGTACTGACTTGTATGCTGAATCTACATGGGAAGAACTCATCCAGTGTCTTAATGGTCTGCCAGAAGAAGAATTCGCCGAATCAGTTTGCATGGACTGGATGGAACGGCGGAAACAACTTGGTGAAACCCTTGATGAAAACGAGGACCCAAAAATAGTTCCGACTTTTGAGGCGCATGACCGAGCAACACGTGCATTGGTTTACACAATCACCCTATGCCAATCAGACCCACATCTTGTTGGAATTTTGGGAAGAGAGCACTTGAAGCCTGAACAGTGGGGTCATGGCATCTGGAATCTTCGTCAATACCTTCTGGATTAAACGAGGGGTTCAAAGACCACTTCCGTAACGGCTAACATGATGAGTGACGAAGTACCTTCGGAAGAACCTGAAGAAAACCTCACTGAAATGGATGACTCCATCCCAATTGTCGAAGATGGAATGGATACCATTGACTTGGCTGATTCGATAGAAATCGAAGAGCAAGACCCATTGGAAGAGGCGCTTGCTCGTGCTGAAAAAGCAGAGAAAGAAATCGCCTACAAAGATGCTGAAATTCAAAATGTTCGAAAACGCTTGATGTCTGAAAAAGCCGACCTCATACAATACAGTGGAATGGGCCTTGCTCGGCGGATGCTTACTGTTCTTGGAGATGTTGACCGTGCATTAGGAAATCTTGACCAAGATGATTCATCCGCAGTTGCCCAAGGCCTACGCCTCTTGCGAAACAAGATGTGGCACGAACTTTCAGCAGATGGCGTTACTGCAATTGAAGCAAAAAATCAGCCTTTTGACCCGGCAAAAATGGAAGCGATAACTACCATTCCCGCCTCAGAAGCATTCCCAGCAGGAAGTGTTGTTGATGTTCTTGAATCCGGATATATGTACAAGCAACGTATTCTTTTGGCAGCACGTGTTGTTGTAGCATCAGATGAATGAACCAAAGTTTCATGTGTGGGACAGTTATCATCATCACATGGTCAAAAAATTCGCAGGTAAAGCCGCAGGTGCTGCAGGTGACGCTGCTAAGAAAGCCGCAAAGTCGGCTGCAGGTTCTGCAAAACGTCAAGTTGTTGATGAATTAACAAAGCCGGTAAAGGAGGCTGCTAAGGAGAAACTCTCTGGTGTTGCGAGCGGTATCAAAGCCAAAGCCGAAGAAAAAATGCAAGCGATGGCAAAGGAGCAAATGAAGAAAGAAGTGAAAAAGAAATTCTTCAAAAAGTAATCATCCCGCATGAACTCCAGTTTCAAAAGTTGAAAGCCGAAACAAAGCATCATTGTCTATTAGCCATTCAATGACTGGTTTAGGTATACTTGTTTTGAGCACTTCACGCACAGCCTCATCATCGTACACTGTAGAGAGCATTTTTGCTGTTTGTCGTACCCGCCATCCTTCAAACAATTCACGATTTTTCATTTGAGGTTCAAGTACCTCAAACCCAGCATTTCGATACAACTGTGCAGTCGGCTCATCGGTAGTGACAAGAACACCTTCTCCATGGAAACTTTTGGCATGTGCAACCCAATTTGGAGGGTCATTGATATCTTCAATGGCGACGATTTCTACGATGATGTCAGATTGTTGTGCCCATGCGAGAATCATAGCCTCACGTTCTTCAGCAGTCCAAGGATTATTTGGTTCCCAGCCGGCCTGCTTTGAACCAATAGCAATTATCAGTTGGTCACCTTCCCCAATATTGCTGAATGCAGATTGTACCAAATATTGATGTCCCATGTGAAAGGGTTGAAAACGCCCTAGCACGATGTATCTAGTCATAGCAATGCCTCAGGCGAAATAAGATTCAATATCGATATCCGGGAGGTTCATGTCAAATGAATTGAAGCAATCAATCATACGCTTGCATCCCTCAACCATTTCACTCACTGGTGTTTCCCCCATTGAACCGACACGAAACATTTTGCCCTTGAGATGGTCTTGTGCACCAATAACTTGGGTGTTGTAATCTTCCTTTAAACGAGTTCTCCAAGAATCGTCAATACCTTCGGGGTATAGTATTGCAGTGACTGTATTACTTCGTTGCTCTGAATCGGCAAGCAATTCAAAGCCGAGATCCAAAAAGAGATTTCGGACGCCATTTGCCATCTTCTCACAACGTTCCCAACGGCCAGTATTTGATTCATCCTTTAGAACTTCAAGCGCTGCTCCCCATCCCATGGCCAAATTGATGGCAGGTGTCCAAGGAGTTTGGTCATCGCCTCCTTTTTTGAGAGCAGCAACTAGGTCCAAGTAATAATTCGGATTCGAGTCCTCCTGCTCACGAATTGCATGAACGCGTTCAATAAAATTCGAATTTATCGCAATAGCTCCAATACCTGATGGCCCCGCTGTACATTTTTGGGCACCTATGACAACAGCCTCAGCATTCCACTCGGTAGGGTGGACAGGCATTCCTCCAACAGATGTAATTCCATCAAGGATAAATGAAGTGTTGTGTCGCACACACATTTCTGCAATCGCAGCAGCGTCTTGAGTAATACCAGTACTTGTTTCATTGTGACAGATAAGGAGAGATTCATAGCATCCTCGCTCAAGTTGTTGCTCAAGTTCATACAAGTCAAAGGCACGCCCCCACTCATATTTGAGGTGTTTAACATTGCAGAACCGTTGACAAATTTCTGCAACTCTTTCACCAAATTTGCCATTGGTTGGAACAAGTACGAGGTCATTAGAGCGGAATCGATTTGCGATAACCATCTCCATGGCAGCAGTGCCACTTCCGGACACAACGATGACCTTGTAATCATCATCTCCAGACCAAGATTGAACGCCACGAACAGGCTCTGATGGAGCCAAATTGAAGGCATTGCGCAAACCAGAATTGAGATGTGCCATGACATCACGATATTCGCTACCACGCGCAGTCATCACAGGAGTTCCGAGTGCATCGAGGCAAGGTTGCCCCATTCGAACAGGGCCGGGGACGAGGAAACAGTCTTGACTGAGGTCCATTGGTTGTGGCAATACATGGAGGTTCTTCAATTCCATGGAGGAAATACCTCGTTCATGTTTGTTCCAAATGGCTTTGACATCGAACTCTTAGGGAAGCGCTTCTACCCTTAGCCATGGTGCGTGTTGGACTAGCAATGCTTCAAGGTGCTCGCCATGAGCATGCTGAAGCGTTGCGTGCTGCTTCACAACAACTTGAAATCGATATCGAAATTGTTGAATTGCGCAGTGGTTTAGAGGTTGATGAATCACTTGACTGCCTCATTCTTCCAGGCGGTGAATCAACGGCAATGCGAAAAGCCAGTCAAAGCGAATCACTCTTGAGTGCGCTCTTTTCTTGGATGGAACAACATCCACAACGCCCCGTACTTGGAACCTGTGCAGGGGCAATTCTTCTGGCAAATCCTGGAGAGGGCCAAGCATCCTTTCTCCGTGCTCAAATCTCTAGAAATGCTTGGGGCCGACAACGTGACTCATTTGAAGCAGAATTGGACATCTCACTTGAAATCCCTTCAGGAGAACTGGTTCCCCTTGAGACTGCCAAGCGTGATCAGTTCAATCATCAGCCACTACCCGTTGGAACACACACAGTCTCGAGAAACATGGCAAAATTCCACGGCGTCTTCATTCGTGCTCCACGATTTGACCAATCAAATATAGAGTGTGAACCCGTTGCTTCCTTTGGGGATGAAGTCGTTGGTGTTCTTGATGGGCAACGTTTAGCACTCACTTTTCATCCAGAACTTACAGGTGATTATCGCTTTCATCGCTGGCTGCTTGACAAGGCCCATTCCGTACAATGAGGGCCATTGTTAAGCGAGAAGTTGAAACCCCAAAGGTCACAGGAGTGTTTGAGTTCAATGTCTGTGTCTTTGCCAATGGCGACCGAAATTCTTCCTGCTGAGGAGGGCGAGGCTGAAGGATGTGTTCAATGCCAACATGGAAGTAAACTTGTGCTATTTGTCACAGGAAAATGTCACTGGGGTTGTGATTATTGCCCTCTTTCTGATAATCGTCGAGAATCTCCAGATATGTTTGCAAATGAACGTCGATGTTCTTCTTGGGATGATGTCATCGAAGAGGGACGTGCTATGCGTGCTACAGGTACTGGAATTACTGGCGGTGACCCGATGCTGGATATGGAGAAATCCTTAGAGGCAGTTAAGCAACTTAAAGCGGCATTTGGTAAGGAGCATCACATTCATCTCTACACTTCAATTCCTTTCCAAGTTGGTCGAGCAGCAGATTTTGGTGCAGCAGGATTGGATGAAATTAGATTTCATCTACTTGATGGCACACTTGAGAAATACCTTCCTGTGATTCAGGCCTGTACCGATGCCGGCATCCATGTGGGAATTGAATTGCCTTGTGAGCCGGATAAAGAGCAACAATTGTTTGCCCTACTGGAATCTTTACATGAATCTCCTGTTAAATTCTTGAATCTCAATGAATTGGAAATAACTGTTGGAAATCAAGAAAATATGGATGTGAGAGGTTTCAATCTAAGTGGGGGAATTACCGCAGCAGCAGAGGGTTCTGCAGAATTAGCCCTACGGCTAAAAAAGGCAGCCAAAGATATGAATTTCCACCTCAAATTCTGTTCAGCACGATTCAAGGATGCCGGACAATTACGTGCTCGATTTAGGAGAAGGGGACAAGCCAATTTACGCCCATATGAAGTGCTCAGTGACGATGACACGATTCTGTTTGGTTCGATCCCTACATCACTTGAGGACGCACCTGATGATGTTGCTGAATTATTAGCGGAATTAGGTGTTGCTGAGGGCTGGATAAGATACAATGCCGTACACCAACGCATCGAATTACCACTTTCCTTGGCGGAAGAATTAGCGGAGGTCGTCAATGTACCAGTTCATCTAATCGAAGTACATCCTACGCATGACCGGCTTGAAGTCGGCATGATTCACCTCAACGCTCATCGTTAATTTCAATCCAACGGGGAGTCTTATATTGGCGAGGCTTCACGACGGTTTACCTTAGGGCTCGTGGTCTAGGGGTTATGATGTCGCCTTCACATGGCGAAGATCGAGAGTTCGATTCTCTCCGAGCCCACCACTTTGTCCTAGTTCTTTCACTGACCACGATTTTCGAATCTTGTCCATGTCACCCATTATGTTCAAGTGATGTATAGGATTGGTAAGGGTATGGGACTCCTTCAACAAGCGGATTTTGGCGTGTTTAAACAGGCTGAAACTTGGAAGGCGTTTGGAATTGCTGCACTGATGTTTGTAACCATTTCATTTGCAGCACTATCTATGTTTGATAGTATGGATGATATTTTTGCATCAGATGGAGAACCTGCACCAATTCCAAACATCATTTTCGAATCACTAAACCGTAGCGAAATCGAGCAGCCATTGGCTAATTCAACAGGCTGGATATCCCTTGACGACCATCGTGGTGACATTATTATTCTCGATTTAATGGCTCATGATTGCAGTAATTGCCATGCGGTCCAGGAGCACATTGAGGACAATATGCAGAGTTGGCATGATATGGCAAATGCGTCGAATAAAACCCTCACGATTATTGCTTATGGTGCTTGGTATGGAGAAGATATTCCTTACCTCAATCAATCTTCTGGTTCCTACCATGTACCGCATTATGCCACTGGAATTGGTTCCACTTCTGCCGCCATCCTTGAAGATGGTTCAACTACCGACCCCGTTCGCTTGTTTACAACAGGGGGCACTGGACAAATCCCAGTCGTTCTAATCATTGATGAAGAAGGCTACATCATCGAGAAACAATCAACTGGCACCCCGACAGACGGTTGGGCAGAATTTGATGGTAAAATGAGTGATATCTTATCTGCAAACACCTCTGATAAAACCGCTTCGGAATTGATGTCCTATCGCCTTGCTTGGGAGGAACCCAGCACATCCTTCACGGCGGTATTTATTTTGGGGATGATACTTTCAATTTTGGTTTACTTCTCACCATGTGCTTTCCCAGTACTCCCAGGTTTTATTTCGTATTACCTTTCACTTGGTGCACGTGAAGATGAACTTATCGAGGAAGGAAAATTGAAATCTAAAATGCCCAATTCTCTAGTCATTGGTTTACTCTCTGGCCTTGGAATGTGGACATTCTTTGCAATCATCGGAATCGTTTCGTTCTTGATGGGTGAAGCATTCATTAAACTCGGAATCGTTCACTACATCGCTATTTTCATTGCTTTATTATTGGTTATTTTAGGTACTATGATGCTTATTGGCATCACCTCCCATATTATGGGATTTGTTGATAAATTTGTTCGCAAATACAGTACAACGGAAGCCGATGAGACATTTACTCCACGGCGAAATATGTACCTTTACGGCATAGGATATGCGGCTGCATCCATCGATTGTACTGCTGCAGCCGTTTTGCCCTTTGTTATATTCTTGAGCAGCGAAGGGGCAACAGCTACAGCAGTTGGAATTAGTGGTCTAATGATTGGATTACTTATTCTGATGATTTTTGTCACCGTAACCGTTGGACTTGGTCGCCAGGTTATGATCAATTTCCTCAAACGAGCCACTGGAATGATTAAACTGGTCGGTTCATGGATGATGATTATGGCTGGAATCAGCCTAACGATTTACCTTACTCGGCCGGACCTAGTTGGGCAAATCTTTGGTTAATCGACTGCCATTCGAGCATCAAAATCATCTTGGAACTCTTGCGTCTTTAGCCTTTCAAGGCAGGGTTTCATCCAGTACATCCATCCAAGTCCAGTCAGCAATAATGCTGTTGCTACATCCCAAAT
>Ga0209362_1000399_pt1 | contig 38826 bp, 31 predicted proteins | sample SaaInlV_165m_DNA_FD_184680 | JGI IMG/M metagenome (GOLD analysis project Ga0209362, IMG submission 184680) | Marine microbial communities from expanding oxygen minimum zones in the Saanich Inlet - Saanich Inlet SI037_S3LV_110m_DNA (SPAdes)... | ecosystem: Environmental > Aquatic > Marine >... | reverse complement strand
GACGGCATCGATGATCTGGTGCAGGGGTGTCACGGCATCAATCGGATCTGGCTCGGCGATGGCGCCGGCTCACTGCTGGCTTCTCCACAACTGTTCCCCTCCGATGTGACCCATTCGCTGCTGCTCGATGATTTCGATCGAGATGGAGATCTCGACCTGGTCAGCGGCAACTCCACCGGGCGACACAATCGAATCTGGATCAATGACGGTTCCGGTTTGTTCAGCGACTCGGGACAGGTGCTGGGAGTGATGGAAGCGCGAGCTCTCGCTTCGGGGGACATCGATGGAGACGGCGATGCAGACCTCCTGATCGGCATGACCGGCTCCGGTCCCAGTGGCTTCGCCGATGCCCTGTGGATCAATGATGGCTCGGGTTATTTCACCGCAGTTGCCTCCCCCGACAGCGAATCCACCGCAACCCTGGCGGTCGCCCTCGGCGACCTCGACCTCGATGGCGACCTCGACCTGGCCACCGCTTCCGTCACGGGACTGCGAGTGCAGTGGAATGTCGACGGAGTCTTCTCCGCCCCCCTCATACTCGGCGACACCTTCCACGATAGCGTGGTACTGCTCGATGTGGACGGAGATGGCGACCTCGATCTGCTCAGCGCCAGCAGTGAACTGAACCTGGAAACGTGGCTGGCTCGCTGAGATCGGTCAAACCATCCCCAGAATTGCAGAGACTTGAATCGCAGGAGATGACCTCGCCCGCCGATAGCGCCTCTCCGCTGCAAACCTTACGATCCGCATCCGAGCGGATCGGGATCCGCTGGAAGGAGTCTCGATGATCGAATTACTGTTCACCATCATCCTCTCGACCGGTTTCGCCACCAGTTTCGAGGGCCCCACCGGCCCGCTGGCGGTCGATTCTGCCGTCGCCGCCCCCCCCGCCGCGGCATCGGCACAGCAAAGTTCGAGCGATGAGGCCAACAGCGACACCCGTCTCCAGTCGATCCTCGTCTTCAGCCGCACCGCAGGTTTTCGCCACGGCAGCATCAAACCGGGGCAAAAAGCGCTCGGAGTCCTCGGCCAGAAGTTTGGTTTTCACGTCGAGGTGACGGAAGATCCGGCACGGTTCACTGCAACGGAACTGCAGAAGCATCAGGTGGTGGTGTTTCTCAACACCACCCAGGACGTGCTCGCCGCGCCGCAGGAGCAACTGTTCGAGCAATGGATCCGCAGCGGCGGTGGCTATGTCGGCATCCATGCCGCGGCCGATACCGAATATCAGTGGTCCTTCTACGGCCAGCTGGTCGGGGCTTACTTCTCCGGCCACCCGCGCGTCCAGCCGGCGCTGATCGAGGTCAAGAACCAGCAGCATCCGGCCACCGCACACCTGCCAAAGAAGTGGACCCGCACCGACGAGTGGTACAACTTCAAGGAGTTTCCCGAGCATGTCGAGGTGCTCGCCTACCTCGATACCGACAGTTACCAGGGCTCCACCATGAAGGGCAAGCACCCGGCGATCTGGTGTCACGAAATCGATCAGGGGCGCGCCCTCTACACCGTCGGTGGCCACACCGATCAGTCCTTCTCGGAGCCGCTGTTCCTCCGGCATCTTCACGGAGCCATCTGGTGGGCCGCCGGTCACGACACTACTCCTCCAGCCAACTCTGCTGCTCCAGCCAACTCCAAGCCAAAGCCAAAGCCACAGAAGAAAATCGATGATCAGACCACTGAACATTCGACCCAGTACACAAGCCCGCCGCCCAAGGCGAAGATTCAACGATCCCCCCCAGCCGTAGGAGCGACCCGATGAACCGCATCGAGAACGACACCCTCATCTCACTCAATCCAGCCACCGGTGAGGAAGTGGGTCGACTCCCCATCACTGCACCTGAGAAGATCCCCGCGGTGGTCGCGACCGCTCGGTCGGCACAACCGGGCTGGGCGCAACTGTCGCTGGAGCAACGCGCCGATCAGCTGCGCCCCTTCGGCAAGGCACTGGTACAAGCCGCAGACGAGCTGGGAACCTTGCTCACCCGCGAGATGGGAAAACCGCTGGCCGAGGGGATCGGCGAGGCGAAGCATTGTGGATCCTCGCTCGACAAGACCCTCGATGAAATGATCGAAGCGCTGACTCCGGAACCGATCGACGATGAAAATGTCTGCTCGACGCTGGTCTTCGATCCGCTGGGTGTCTGTGCCGGAATCACGCCGTGGAACTTTCCCCTGTCGATGCCGCACTGGACCGTCATCCCGGCACTGATGGCGGGCAACTCGGTGATCTTGAAACCATCGGAGAAGACGCCACTGGTCGCCCAGGCCTACGCCGACCTGCTGATGAAACATCTTCCCGAAGGGGTGCTGCAGGTGATTCACGGCGATGGCACCCAGGGTCAGGCGCTGGTCGCTGCCGATGTCGATCTGATCGCCTTCACCGGCTCGCGCGCCACCGGAGCTCACATCCTGGAACGGGCCGGCGGCGGTCTCAAGAGAGTGATCCTCGAACTGGGCGGCAAGGATCCGCTAATCGTGCTCGACGATGCCGATCTCGCTGCCGCGGTGAAATTCGCCGCCGCCAACTCCTTCCGCAATGCCGGACAGGTCTGTGTCAGCACCGAACGCATCTACGTGCAGGAACCGGTACTCGATCAGTTCCAGAAGATGCTGTGCGAGGCCGCGAGCCAGATGCAAGTCGGCGATGGCTGTGATGACGGCACCGAGGTCGGTCCGATGATCGACGGTGGCCAGAAAGCCCACGTCGAGAAACAGCTGGCCGCTGCGGTCACGGACGGTGCCCAGATCACCTATCAGAGCGATGACCTCGGCGGCAACTTCCATCCACTGACGGTGCTCGATGGCTGTCAGGAACAGATGGAAATCATCCGCGAGGAGACCTTTGGACCGATCGCCTGCCTGATGCAGGTGGCCGATGACGCCGAGGCGGTGACCCGCGCCAACAACACCCCCTACGGACTGGGCGCGTCGATCTTCGGCAGTTCCGAGCGCGCGCACGACATCGCCCGACAGTTGACCGCCGGCATGGTCGGCATCAACAAGGGCTGCGGCGGTGCCTCGGGAACACCCTGGGTCGGCGCCAAGCAATCGGGCTACGGCTATCACTCCGGCCGCGACGGCCACCGCCAGTTCGCTCAGTTGCGCGTGATCAGCGAGATGCGTGGGTAGTGCGGCCCTCGCCGTGCGGGTTGGACCTGTTTGTTGAATGATCTCTCGACGAACAGGCGAGGTAGCTCCACCGCTCGCACTCCACTACCCGCACTCCCCGCACTCCCCGCACTCCCCTGCTCCGCTGCATGGGGTGTGCTCGCCTTTGCTCAGAGCGGTACTGGAACAGCGGTAGTGGAACGGCGGTAGTGGAACGGCGGTAGTGGAACGGCAAAGCTGTCCCATGCAGGCGGATGCGGAATCAATTGCCTCTGCTGCAGGGCCATTTCTCCACGGCACCACGACAATAGCCCCAGTCCTGATCTTCACCGGTTCCACCCGGAATCCCATCCTTGCCCAACGTGTACAGGCTGAACTCGGCCAGGACGCCTTTCTTTTGCGGTGGAGCATAATGAAACCTTCGCCCCCACGGATCGACAAGTTGCTCTTCTTTCAAATTTTTCAGTTCACTGAGATGCAGAGGATATGCATTATTTTTGAACCTGTGATCCATCAATTCGATGCCGATGATACGAATGTTGTTCGACATCTGCATTATCTGTACTTTCTGCTGAACACGCGAAACCTCGGGTGCGGAGATATAGTACCCCATCAGCAACGATCGAATCTTATTGTCGTTGCTACTCCTTGCCAGGAAGTCGATGTAATACCATTTTCGATCTTGTACTTCCCGCACCTCTTCGAGGAGGATCTTGGCGCTCCCCTTCTTTTTCGCTCGAACTGCCGATTTCACTTTCCCTAATACCCGTTTGCAGATTCTTGCCAGCTGCTTTTCATCCGGTGGCTCTGGACCTGACTTCCCCATATTCAGTTGCACCGATTCGAAGATCATTTTACGGACAGGCAGCCATCTGGAGATCTGCTTTTCCGTCATTTCAAATCTGACGGTCAGCCCCATCGCATCCCCCTGGGACATCTTCACCGTTTCGACTCCAACGGCGAGTAACGGGTAGTTTTCTCCGGGTATTGAATAGACCGCTTTCACTCCCGTTTCAGGAGGGAATATTTTTTCGAGTTGTTCAGCACCCATTGCCACAAACGATTCAGGGATCCACAGTTCCATCGAAGTGACATCGAGTGAAGTTCTTTTCAGCACCACGTCTCCCACGGTGATCTCATCATCACCGCCATCTGTTGCAGATTCCTTCTCCGAATTTGCTGAACTTCCATCTTGGGAAACTGCCAGGCAAGCCTGAAGTTGGGAGTTCCCCGCATCAGGACTCGATAGCATGAACAGCACGATCCACGGAATGATCTTGCCCATCTGATCTCCCTTCACTTCTCACACACTTTACACGTATCCCAGATCGGGGACCTGAATTGATGCCACTACTGCTGGCTCACGCCGATCGCCTCGACAAATTTGGAGCATGGTGATTGTGACTGGAGAATAGGAATAGGTAAAGATATTTACTCATCGACGATGCGTTCTCAGTTCATCGATCAAATCAACCTTGATTATATTCCACCAATAAGAGCAAGAGTAACAAGAGAGCAAACATCACAACAAAGACGATTCTCGTCAATCTGCATGTGTTACAGAAAGACATTGTGATCTTTCCGTAGGGAGGCAGAAACTTTTCGACGCTCTTCTTGAGGTGGATTTCGCAATATACCTTCTCGCAACTTTGACAGGCCAGATCCCCGATCTCTGAACATTCGTGGTGGTTGCAGGTTTGCAGGGCCATGATGGACCAGCCTCTCTATTTGGGGTAGGGATCGGAAGATCTGGATCCGTTTGGTAACTGAGCTGAACCGGGATCGAATAACCAAGGGATCAAAGGAATTGCGACCTAGTGAAATGTCCTAGTAGTTTTGAAAACAAAAGTGGGATATCAATTACTCATCATCTCTCAATGACTCATCACCGCTCTCCGGATTGCTGATCTCGATCAGGGAGTGAATCTCTTCTGGGGTCAGGATGTTCTTTTCGAGCAATTTTCCCAGCAGCAATGTCACCACCAAATCTAGCTGCTTCACCTCCAGTTCGAGGAAGGAGATGAGTTCTTCTTGACTCTTCGTGGAGTCCTCTGAAGTGAGCAGCAGTTTTTTGATCCTTTGTACTTCCTCTTCAACTTTAATGACATCGCCCTTAAAAGCCGGAGAGCTATTTTCCCAGTATCTAAAGATACTGTCGATACCAAAATCTCTTCGTTTTCGACGATACTTCATCGTGACTCCATATAGTTCTTCGTGGTGCAGACTTCATTCATCATCAGTTCCGCTTCCGATAACTCGGTTTCGATTTGATATTTGCAGCAGCTTTCTTCATTGACTGGATCCTTCTCTTCAACAACCGTCGTAGCTGTAGCAGCCGAGGGTGTCGTAGGTCGGGTCGTGGCCGCAGTTGGGGAAGGGTGGTGCCGGTGGCGGTTCTACTGCTTCGGTTTCTATTGGTTCATCCGCAACTTTCATAACTCTCGCAATCGAGGGCGTCGTCAGTTGGATCGACACCGCAGTTGCCGAGACCGGGTGCGGGCGGAGCCTCGCCGCCGGAGAATTGGTAATGGAGCAGATAGTAGGCGTCGCCGATGTCAATCTGGCCATCGTCGTTGGAATCCAGCGCATCGATGCAGGTGTGCTCGCTGCTACTGAAGAGGTAGTTGAGGAGAGCCATAGCATCCGCAATACCCTCGAATTCCCCGCTGTCGTTTGCATCGCCGCGGCGGAAAGTGGAAAGCGAGATCTCGAGGGTTCCGGTTCCACCGGGACCCTGCGAGCGGCCGAGTTGCACCATGTAGGTGGTACCGGCGGTCACTGCAAAGGAGACCTCGGACATGAGGCCAGAGGCTCCACAGCCATCGTCAGCAATGGTGAGTTTGGTGGCGAATTGGCTGCTCCAGCGGCGCAGAAAAGCCGTAAACTGGTTCCAATGCCACATATGTAACCTATCTTCTCGAGTTCGACTCGCTCATATATCTTCGAGTCTCGATAGATTCAAAAGTTTACAATAGATAAAAGAGGGTGGTCGCGATCGCTTCTGGTTTGGCGACCAGCAATCGGGTGGGTGGCAAACCCCCTGGGTCGGCGCCAAGCAATCGGGCTACGGCTACCACTCCGGCCGCGACGGCCACCGCCAGTTTGCCCAGCTGCGGGTGATCAGTGAGATGCGAGGGTCGTGAAGAATGTGCGTGGCGCTGAAAAAGGAAGGAGGTGTGCACACCGGCTGGATGCCATGGTATGCACACCATTGATGATCTCCGGGGGGTCACGGGCTGAGTGCCACCCCGGGCTTGGGTCAAAATGTAGTTCCGGATCGTCGATCTGGTTCCGGGCTCACCCTCTCACTGGAGAGGAAGAAAAGAAACGGTGCGCATGCAAGGGCCGTTGCTTCGCATACGCACCGGATTCCAGATCTCCAGATTGTCCTGTTCAGATTCGATTCCTGGCTCCGATGGCAATGCCACTGGAGGCTGAGCCACTGGACCCTGCTTGCCGGTCACCTCCACGGGTCGGCAGATCGTAGCGGGTACCCAGAAGAAATCCTCGGGTAGGGCTACTGAAAATGTCATCGGAACACCTCCCGAGACCGGATTCATACAGAATCTCATCGAAAATAAACGCTAAAATAACATCGATATCAGCACTTCCGCATGAAGCGCAACGCTCACTAGACAACACAAATTTCAAACAACTACGAACTTGAATTCTAAGACTAGTTATCTACATACTTCATGGCTAATACTAGTTTCACTTGTAGTACTTCAGAACGATATGAATGGATTGACCAGAATGTCACGTTAGGCGCTTCAGTAAGGCCTAATTCCCCTTCAATCTCCGATGAACGACAAAATCCAGCGCGTAACTAATATGTCCCATGTACCCGATATGTGACAAACATCCCACCATCTGCAGGCCTTTACTTATGTCCATTTCTGCCCAATAGGATGTAGTCGATGAAATCGCACTGGCCGCTTCACGTCCATCTTGCTCATCTAGAAGATGACAAGTATTCTTGGTTGAGCAACTACTCATGCGTCCATTCTCGACACGATATGAAACTGCAAGAGTACATTATGATCATGGATGATCCGGGACGCTGGGCTGGAGTCACCGCAGCTAGTTGAGATCCATCGAAAGGCTGGTCCAGCATGACCCAACAAACCTGCAACCACCACGAATGTTCAGAGATCGGGAATCTGGCTTGTCAAAGTTGCGAGAAGGTATATTGCGAAATCCACCTCAAGAAGAGAGACGAAATGGCTTCCAGTCACAATGGACGGATCTCAGTATCTATCTGTGACACATGCACAACGACGAGCATCGTCATGGGTGTTTTTATTGCTCTCTTGGTACTCTTGCTCTTATTGGTGAACTATAACCAAGGTTGATTTGATCGATGAACTGAGAACGCATCGTCGATGAGTAAATATCTTCACCTATTCTCCATCCACAATCACTACGCTCCAAATTTGTCGAGGCGATCGGCGTGAGCCAGCAAGAGTGGCATCAATTCAGGTCCCCGAATGGTGCCGATGTCTCCGTGCAGGCAGGCGCGCTCGCCGAAGGTTGATTCCAGGTTGGGTAGAGCACGCTTCGAATGCACCAGTAGCGGCACCGGATGCCACGAGTGCTCCTTCATGACCGCCGGCGTCGAGTGGTCGCCGGTGATGGCGATGACATCGAGCCCGCTTTCGAGGAAGCCGGGGAGAGCCCGGTCGAAGGCTTCGATGGCCACGACCTTGGCGGCGAAATCCCCGGAATGACCGGCGGTATCGGGATCCTTGTGGTGAACGAAGATGAAGTCGTAGTCTTCGGCGATGGCAGACTTGACGGCAGCGACTTGATCTTCGAGGCCGGCTCCCGCATCCCGGGGCTGCATACCGACGAGTCGCGCCACGCCCCGGTACATCGGATACACCGCCAGGGCCGCAGCGTGGAGATGGAAACGCTCGGCAAACCCGGGCACGTGTGGCTTCGTCGAAAACCCGCGCAACAGTGCACTGTTGGCAACCTCTTCTTCACCGAGACACTGCTTGGCTTTTTCGAGCCACTCGGTGGCGATGGCGGCGGTGGTTTCTGAAACCGGATCCTGACCCCGAAAGGGCAGCGCGCCCTTGCCAGAGACCTGTGGATCATTGTCGTTGACCTTTGCACCCAGATCCTGCGCCGTGATGATCCAGGTAAAGCGATGCTGTTTGCCGGGGATCAACTCGATGGTGACGCCATCGACGGAAACCTCTTCCATCACACGAGCACAAAGACGTCGGCACTCGGCGTCGGAAGGTCGACCCGCACGGCGATCCTGGACGAGACCATTTCCATCGACGGTGCAGAAATTACCACGGGCGGCAATCTGCCCCGGCTCGAGGGCATAATCACTACCAAGAGCTTCCAGCAATCCACGGCCAAACTCGAGTTGGAGGGGATCTATGCCGAAGAGGGACAGGTGTCCCGGCCCCGATCCAGGGGTCAGTCCTGGAGGCAACAGTTGCACCCTCCCCAGGGAGGAACGTCCGGCTAGCTCATCGAGATTCGGAGTCGTCGCCGCCTCCAGTTCGGTCTTGCCGTGGTCCGGATGCGGAAGGCCGCCGAGCCCATCGAGAACGAACAGGCCGATGCGATCTCCTCCTGTGCGAATCAGATGTGCAGGACAGGTCATCAGTTCCCCCTTCCTCAGCCATTGTCCAAGCCATCGGCTCCATCGGCAAGGGAAGTGGTACCCTTCCTCGAATCTCGCTTCTCGGTTACCCTGATCTGCGCAGCGAGGGGGCTGCATGGAGGGTCACGGGCACAGATGGAACCGATTCGCTCCCTCCACCTCAATACCGCACGCAGTTGGCGTGGAGGTGAACGTCAGACGCTACTGCTGGTCGAAGGTCTACGCCGAATCGGTCACGATGCAGCGATCGTCTGTCCACCAGAGAGCCCACTGGCCCGGCGCGCTCTCGAGGCCTCGATCCCTGTGCACCAGATCCCTCTCCGTGGTGAACTGGATCTCTCCTCAGCGATCCAACTGCGTCAATTGATCCAGCGATTCCACCCACAGATCCTCCAGCTCCACACCGCCCACTCTCACACCATCGGGTTACTGGCGAGGCTGGGACTCGGTCTTCATCCAGGTGTCATCGTCCAGCGACGCGTCGATTTTTCCATCCATCGCAGTGGGACTCCGGTACTGACCGATCTCAAGTATCAGCATGGCGTCCAGCGCTACGTCGCCATCTCGCGCAAGATCGCAGCGGTACTGGAGCAAGATGGCATCAAACAAGATCTCATCCGCGTGGTGCACTCGGGGGTCTCGCCTCTTGCGGATCCACTCCGGTCGGCCGCTCAGGTGAGAGATCAATTACAACTCGATGCTTCGACCCCGCTGCTGGGTTCAGTGGGTGCCCTGCAGGAACACAAGGGACATGTCCATCTGGTGCAGGCGATGGCTCAACTTCGGGATCGCCAGCCTCGAGCCCATCTGGTACTGATCGGTGACGGAAAACTGGACGAGTCTCTGCGGGACAGTGCGCAAAAGCTGGGCATCGAGGAGCGGGTGCACCGGGTCGGTTTCCAGGAAGATGTCGCATCTTGGCTGTCCGCGCTCGATCTCTACATTCATCCCAGTCTCGAGGAAGGACTCGGCACCAGCATTCTCGATGCTCTGGGCGCCGGCCGCACCGTCATCGCTAGCGATGTGGGTGGCATCCCGGAAGTGATCGAAGATGGAGTCACCGGCCGATTGGTTGCGGCGGCGAATCCAGCACTCCTCGCCGAGGCGATCGATCAGATGCTGGATGATCCCACCACCGCAGCGCGCCTCGCCGAAGCGGGCAAGCAACGAGCCACCAGTCAATTCAGTGCCGAAGCGATGGTCGAGGGTAACATCAGAGTCCATCGGGAACTGCTCGAAGAACTGCAATCCGGAGAATCGATCGATGAGGATGTCACCCGATGATTCCAATTCGTGACAGCGAACCCAGTGGCATCACCCCCTACGTGACGATCGCGCTGATGGTGCTGAACATCCTCTGCTTCCTGATTCAACTGGCCAGCGAAGATGCTCTCGTCGATGGATTCGGCCTTCGTCCCGCCATCCTCGCCGGTTGGATCGAAGGGGAGGAAACGGTGACCGATCCGGTGGGTGCCTACGATCAGTTCGGATACGAGCAACGCACCCGCCGCGAGTACGACATCTCCTTCTCCATTGCGCTGCTTCCTCTGTTCACGTCGATGTTTCTCCATGGCGGGATTCTTCACCTCTTCGGCAACATGTTGTTCCTGTGGATCTTTGGCGACAATGTCGAGGGGCGGCTGGGGCACCTGCGTTATCTGCTCTTCTACATCATCTGTGGAGTCGCCGCCTCGGCGTTTCATGCCCTGATGAATCCTGAATCGCTGATCCCGACCATCGGTGCCAGTGGAGCGATATACGGAGTACTGGGTGCCTACTGGCTCTGTTTTCCCCACTCGTTGGTGACGATCTTCTACTGGTTCTACATCCTGTTCGGCACCTTTCAGATGCGAGCCAGCTGGGTGCTGGGCATCTATGTCGGTCTCGATCTCTTCAAGGGGCTCAACGATACCGGTGGCAACGTGGCGGTGTGGGCTCATATTGGCGGCTTCTTCGCCGGCCTCGGCCTGGTGATCCTGATGACTCCCAAATCTGCCCGAGGAAAACGCCCTACTCGCTGGTCCGTCATTCGATAGGAGAACTCTGTTGCAGCCATGGCTCCCCTGGATCGTCTTCCCGCTGGTCGGTGCTCTGATCGGCTGGGCCACCAACTGGCTGGCAGTCAAGATGCTGTTTCGCCCCCACCAGCCGATCGGAATCGGCCCCTTGAGATTCCAGGGGGTGGTACCCCGTCGCCATCAAGCACTCGCAGAGAGCATCGCCGAAACCGTGCAAGAAGAACTGATCTCCGCCGAAGACATCGCCCAGTTGGTCCAGAAGCTCGCCACCAGTGATCAGATTCGGGATCGACTCAAGGGACGTATCGATGTGCTGATCGAGGAACAACTGCAAAGTTTCGGGCCGATGGTCGCAGCGTTCTTACCCAACGATCTGGTCGATAAGATCCGCAGCCGCGTCGAGCAGGAGGTGTTCTCCTTTGTCGAGGAACTGGGAACCGATCTGCACGGCACCCTCGGTCAACAGCTCGATCTGAAGCAGAAGGTGCGCGATCGCATCCTCGCCTTCGAGTTGGATCAGATGGAACGATTGGTACTGCGCGTGGCGAAAAAGGAACTGCGTCATATCGAACTGCTCGGCGGGGTGCTCGGTTTCATCGTCGGTCTGGTCGAGGCGGGATTGCTTTCATTGTGGAGTGGATGATCAGAAACTCTTGAACACCTTGGCGATGCCGGGGCCCTCGACGTGCATCTTGAACTGGTTGAAGTGGCCCCACGGTGTGTGATGAACCTGGAAGCCGACCGACACCAGTCGCTCCCCCACCTCCTCGATGATGCTGCGCGACGCTTCCGGCTCTGCGGTCTGCTCTGCCAGATGGGCAAAGGAGTGCAACACCACCTGCTCGACCTCGACCTTGCGCGCGTGCCACTTGAGATTCTTGATGGTCTTTCTCACCGCCGTGACTCGATCGTCGAGGTCGTGCGGTTCGACATGAATCCACGCCAGCACCGCACCATCGGCAACGGTCGCCTCCTCCTGCCGCTCCTCTTCCGTCTCGAGGTTACGACAGTGGGTCTGGTACCAGAAATCTCGCACGTGGAGCATCAGCATCTTCATGCCCTGATCTTGCCTGGAGAGGCGCTGGCCGTCTATATCTGACTATTTCCTGACCGGATAGAGTTTGACCATCTCTGGCCATCGGCACCGCGGAACGGTACCATGTGGATAGATCCTGGCCACTTTGTCTCCCGGAAAGAGGATATGTGCCTGGAGCCGCACCCCAACAGCTGCTCAATCACCGATACCGCCTCGATGTCCGGATTGGACGTGGTGGCATGGGAGATGTATGGCGTGCCCACGATGAGGCGCGAGACGGCGCCCTGGTGGCGATCAAGCTGATGCCTGAGGGCCTCGATGAAGTCGATCGGCGCCGCTTCGAACGAGAAGTTCGGGTGCTGCAGGGAATCTCTCATCCCTCGGTAGTGCCGCTGCTCGACATCGGTTGGGAAGGGGGCAGCCTCTTCTACGTGATGGAATATGTCGGGCCCATCTCGCTCGAGGATGTCTTTCTCGCACATCCAGAAGGCCTACCCAGAACACGATGGCACTGGCTGATCGACCGAGCGGCAGAGGTCCTCGATGCGTTGTCGCACCTCCACCAGCAACGCCTGGTGCATCGCGATGTCAAGCCGAGCAACATCTTGTTGCGACCAGGAAGCGCTGGAATTACCACGGGCAGTGACTGGGATCCACTCGACGCTTCCCGGGCGCTGCTGGCGGACCTGGGTCTGGTCGCCCGCACCGATGCCGATTCTGCCCTGACCCAGAGTGCGCTGGGAACCCCGCAATACATGGCGCCGGAACAGATCGAGAGTCCATCCGCCGTCGACGAACGAAGCGATCTGTGGTCGGTGGGCATCCTCCTCTATCGAGGAATCGCCGGCCGTCTCCCCTACCATCGCCTCAGCGATGCCCTCTCTCGTAGAACTGCAGAGCCGCTGCAACAGATACCCGCAGCCATCGGGATGGCGATCGCTTCCCTGATGGAATTCGAACCGCATCAACGCCCACCCGATGCCTCTCACGCCGCAGCGATGCTGCGAAATTGCGTCGCCGATACTCCCGGGGAAACACCAATAATCGAGATCTCCCGCCGCTCCATCCCTTCCTTTACTGGTCGTCTGGAAGCACGCCGACAGATGATGGAGGCGGCTGACAAGGTCGGACGAGGTCAAGGTCGGTGGATTCACATCGAGGGAGAACGTGGACATGGCAAGACCTGGCTCGTCAGTCGTAGCGATTTCCGATCTCGTGCACTGGTCGAGCACCAGTTGCAGCACTACAGCGGAACCTTCGACGGTCGCGAACCCCATGGAGGATTTCGCTGGCTACTCGAACAGGTGCTCGGGCACATCGAGCGAAAGGGCGGGACAGAACGGGCGGTCGATGCACTGGGGCGCTGGGGAAGACACCTCGCTGGTGCCTTCCCGAGACTTTCAGGGCATGGCTGGATCGAAGGATGTCCACCGCTGGAGGAATCACCTCCTCCTGAAATCATCCAGGAGCGAGTGCTCGAGTCGGTGGTGAGGGTACTCACCACCGATGCAGAGGTGGAACCAAGAACTCTGGTGCTGGAAGACCTCCATTACTGCGACGATTTTGACATCGAATTGCTGCGTCGATTGACCCTGGCATCACTGGATCTACCGTTACTGGTCATCACCACTGCACGCCCAATCGCCACGCGGAATATAAAGTCACTGGAGCGTCTTCGCTCCGAGATCGAACTGGAGGATCGGTTCCAGCGGATCGATGCACTTCCCTTCGATGTGACGGATAGTTCCGACCTGTTGCGATCGATGTTGAACCCCAATTTCCCCCTGTCGAAGAATCTCGCCGATGCTCTGCAAACCCACAGCGATGGAGTTCCGCTGATCCTGGTCCAGTTGCTCGGCTCGCTATGGAGCCGCAATGCACTGGTCATCGAAGACGGCGAATGGACATCCCGGGAAGACGTACTCGAAGACTTGCCGATTCCCGATGCCGCGCGAAGCCACTTTCTTCAACTTCTCGATGAATTGTCCGGACCGCAGCGCAGGGTGCTGGATGTGGCCTCAGTGATCACCGGGCCCATCGATTTTGACTTGCTGGTGGATGCCTGCGGAATCGATGAGTTCGATCTCGATGGCCACGCCAGGGTGCTGGTCAGAAGTGGAGTCCTGCAGGAAGATCCTGGCGGATTCCGCTGGGGACATGGCTGGGAACAGGAGATCGTTCGAGCCGAACTGACCCAACCGATGCTGCGTCGCCTGAACCTTCGTATCGGCAACTTGTTGGAGCAACGATTCACCGAGGAGGATGCTCCGGTGCAGGCGATCGCCGAGCACTTCTCCCTCGGAGGGGACGAGAAAAAAGCGCGTGACTGGCTGCTCAGAGCGGCAGATCGTGCCGAAACCGCATGGGCTCATGACCGCGCCCTCGAACTGTGCGAACGAGCTCTCCACCTGTCGCTCGAATCTTCGGTGCAGCGTGTCCTGCTCAATCGTATCGGCGAGTTGCGCTTGCAAACCGGAGATCCTGAAGGGGGACGCGCCGCTTTCACCCAGGCGATGGGACTGTGGACAGCGATCGAGGGACGCTTGCTCGCCGAATCGGAGGATGTGGTTGCAGAGGAACTGCAACCGTACATCCAGTTGATTCACCGTATTGGTGAAGCGCAGATGCACGCCGGGGAATACGAACCCGCCCTCGCCAATTTTCGCAAGGCGCAATCACTCGCAGAGACTGCAGGCCTACCGGATCGCATTGCCCTCGCTCTCTGCCGTCAAGGTGCGGTGCACGCCTTTGAGGACGATCTAGTCGCCGCCCGGTCATCCTACGAAGCGGCCAGCGCACTCTGCCAGAAGAAGCCAGAGCTGGATCATCCCCACACCGTTGCTCTGATCGGCCTCTCCTCCATCGCTCGTAGACAAGGGCAACTCGAACAGGCTTTAAAACTTTGCCAAGATGCTCTTCCGCTGGCCCAACGGATCTCCAATCCATTGCAACTGGCGGGGATCTACGGACAGCGTGGCACCCTGCTTCAAAACCTTGGTCGTATTGAGCAAGCCATCGCAGCATATGAGAAATCTCGGTCCCTGCGCGAAGAGTGTGGTGATCGACGGGGACTTGCCATCACCTTGATGAATCTGGGACGAATCCTGGTCAGTAGCGGTTCCGGCGACCGTGGTGAGGAACAGTTGCAGAGGGCACTGGAGTTGTTCCGAGAAACGGGCGATCTACAGGGCAGGGTGCTGACTCTTGGCAACCTCGGGAGTCTGCGCTATCAACGCGGAGATCACATCTCGGCTCGAAGACTGTTGGATCAGTACCTCGATCTGGCAACTCATCATGGGCTCAAACGACCGGAGGCGGATGCCCGGGTCAGCCTCGCCATGCTGGAACTGGAACGGCACCGCCCCGAGCAGGCGATTCAATACCTGGAACTGGGAGCGGCGGGTTTTCTCGCCGCAGGCGATCGACAGGGCCACCTCAATGCGCAGGTCCAACAGGCACGAGCAGCCGGAAGAATCGGAGATCCAACTGCCGCCCTGGAACTGGCTCGATCCACTGAGCAAGCCGCGCGAACTTCCAAGGGAGTGCCACTGTTGATCGAGTCACTGCGGATACAAGCGGAAGCCCACAGAGCACTGCATCAACTCGATGAGGCGCTCGAGCGGATCGAGCAATCCCTCGAAGCTTGCAGCAACCAGAGACTCCCCTACGCCGAAGCAAGTTGCTGGAGAACCCTTGGAAAGGTTCAACGAGATCGTGGCTTCGAGTGGGCCGACCGTGCCGGAATCGCCTTCGAGAAAGCACTCGAATTATTCGAGGAACTGGGAGCCCGGCATGCATTGGCAGTGACTCGGCGAGAATTCGCTACCTTTTTGCTAGAGGTCGAAGAATCTCAACTGGCTACCGATCAACTAAAAATTGCGCTGACCACGTTTACCGAATTGAAATGCCCCGAAGAGAAACAGATGACCGAGACGATTCTCGACGGCATCGTTTGATAGAAGGAAACGAAGATGGAAAAACTCGATTACCGGGTACGAGCAGTTCTGGCACGAGTCCGCAGCACTCTCGACCGATTCAGTCTCCGCCTCGAGGTGGATTGGAATTATGATGTGCGAAAGGTGCTGGAAGAGATCCTTGCACTGGCGGTCGGCGAACTGGAGTTCGGGGACGGGGCCCCGGTCGACCGCGCCCTGCTGATCACCCAGGATCTCCGCGGTGACCGCCTCGAAGCGGGTGCCGGATGGAGTGCACAGGAGGAGGACCTCACCTTCAGCCGGACCATCGTCGATCAAACGATGCAGGGCGAAACCTCGATACTGTGCGAAGACGCGCTCGACGATCCACGATTTCGATCGTCCGATAGCCTACGTGGTCTTCAGGTTCTGACTCTTCTCTCGGTACCACTACGCGCCGGAGATGAGGTGATCGGAGCGCTCTACATCGAGAGAAGAGACGCAAGGCATCTCTTCAACGAAAAGGATCAATCATTCGTCGAGGCTCTCGCTGAAACGATTGCTCCTTCGGTGCGTACTGCTCTGATCCATCAGAACCATGTCCGCGAATTGCGTAACCTTCGTTCGAAAAACGAATCGACCTCAAGGATGGGTCGCATCATCGGACAATCCACTGCCATCACCCGTACACTGGACCTTGCTCGTACCGCAGCAAAACTCGATCGAACAGTATTGATCACCGGTGAATCAGGAGTGGGAAAGGAACTGCTGGCCCGAGCGATTCACGATCAATCGAAACGGTCGGAGAAGCCATTTTCAGTGGTCGATTGCTCCGGCCTTTCAGAGACCTTGCTGGAAAGTGAATTGTTTGGACACGTGAAGGGTTCCTTCACCGGTGCCAACGAAGACAAGATCGGCGCCTTCGAGGCCGCCGAGGGTGGCACTGTCTTTCTCGACGAGATCAGTGATGCCACCGGGCCGATGCAGCAACTGCTACGCAGGGTGCTACAAGAAGGTGAGATTCGCCGCGTCGGAGACCGACAGTGGCGAAAAGTCGATGTCCGGGTACTGTGTGCGACCAATCGAGATCTCGCAGCAGAAGTGGAGAAGGGCAACTTCTTGCTCGATCTGTTCCACCGCATGCACGAGTTTCCATTGCGGCTCCCTCCGCTACGAGAGCGTAAGGAAGATATCCCACTGCTGACGCAGTACTTCGTATCACTCTTTGGAGAAAACAAGAATCCGCCGATCAGTGAGGTCACTCCGGAGGCTCTAGCGATCCTCACCCGACGAGATTGGACGGGGAACAACATCCGTGAGCTTCGCAACGTGATCCGCCTCTGTGTCGACCTGGCCCCGGGACCTGTGATCGACGCTGCCGTCCTCGGGAGGGTGTTCGAGGTTCGCGGTGACCCTTCCTCCGAAACTCCGTTTCTCCCGGAACTTCAAGTGGCCCCCGGCTCACTGCTGCAGATCGACCAGGCGGTACTCTCCCAGCTGATCGAATCGACTCCAGAAGATGCCCCCAAGGAGAAACGACCCTGGGCACTACTGCAGAGAGAGTTTGGCGGAACCCTGATCACCGAAACCCTACGGCAAACTCGTTGGAAATTACGGCCAGCGGCGAGGATCCTCGGCATCTCACCGGTCAAATTGCGCCAGGACTTCCGCCTGTGGATTGAACATTTACTCGAAGACAGCCAGCAAGATCATCAGAAAGTGGCGACCAGGCTCGGCATGCCCATCGAACTACTGATCAGAAAACTGGGAGATCTAGGCATCGGGGCTGCTCCTTCAGGGGACCAGGATCCGTCATGAAAATAGGAATCATCCGTGTCGACATTCAGGTTCCCGGATCCCGGTCACTGAAGGAGAAACGCCATGTTCTGCGTAGCCTGAAGGATCGATTACGATCTCGATTCGACGTTTCAGTTGCTGAGGTGGATCACCAGGACAAGCTCCAGAGAACCATGATCGGGGTCTCTTTTGTTGCATCTGACGGAAAGAATGCGGAATCTCGAATGGAGCAAGTGGTCCAGTTCATCGAGGGGTTTACCGGCGCGATGGTGATTTCACTCGACAAGGAGATCCTGCACGAGAATCACTAGAACCCTCGCACCCAGCGGTGCGTTCGCTATGCTGGATTCAGGAGGCCAATTGAAGATCGAAGCACTGGGACACTCTGCATTCATCGCCACCATCTCACGTCAGGACGGTTCCCCTTTCCGGTTACTGGCAGATCCCTGGCTCGATGATCATGTCATCGGAGATGTCGGGGGGCGATTCCCGAGGATCCGTACCGACTGGAGTCAACAGGAGCCGATCGACGCCATCTGGCTCTCGCACTCGCACACCGATCACCTGTGCCCCTACTCACTGGTCAAGTTGCATGGTGAGCTGAAGTGTTCACCTCGCTTGTTCATCCCCATCAGTCTTGCTTACCTGGTGGAGACCCTCCACGAGTTCCTGCCGAAGTGGCCCGTCACGATCATCGAGCAGGAGACTCCCGTCGATGCTGGTGGAATTCGTCTCCGGGCCTTCTTCAATGTTCGCGAGACTGCCACCAACGAGGACGACTGCATGATCCTGCTGATCGACAACGGTCGCGAGGCGATCCTGTCCGAGGCCGATGCCGTCTTACCGATGGAAGATCCTTCGGTCAGAGAAATGGTCGGGGAGATCCTTCTCGACGCCGGACCCGAGCAGCGAATCTTCCTCACCACCCGCAACGAACTGGAAGCGACGATGGCGAGCGTCGATGCTCCCGATCGAGAGGCCAGAAAGCAGGCGATCGCCCAACAAATCGAAGAGACAACTCTCCTCGCCGAAGCGGAAATCTCACCGAACGATGCAGAGGTTTGCCCGTGGCAGATGGAATCGACGGTGCGAATCATCATCGGCCAGGGGATCTCCTTACCCCACGAGGTGGTGGGAAATTGGAATCATTCTCTGTTTCCGATTCGACTCGAAGACCGGGTCCGGATCGAGAAGGAAGCGGCTCTGCGCGAACAACTCCCGGTTCACATCCTGTCGTTGCAGGCAGGAGAAGTTGTCTCGGTAGAGGGAGGATCGCCCCAGCCGATCACCACCATCGCAGGAATCGAGATTCTCGATGGTAAAGAGGAGCGTCGTTACCAGGAGGATGCGGAGAACTTCGCAGAGTTCCCGGTAGCCCCGCTTCGGGAGGAACTCCGCGACCCACAGAGTCAGCATCCTGTGATTCTCCGTTACTTGCAGGATCGTTATCTTCCCTACCTCATCGGGCAGCGATTCCCAGCTGTCGAACACCGCATCTCCGCTGCCGAAGGGCAGTACCGGGTGAGGGTTCGGTACGGGAACTCTGAGGAGTGGATTGCAAGAGATTACATGATCCACTTCGAATCGCTCCGCTTCGAGGAGCAGCCAGTGGCAGGTGATGCTCAGGAAGAGTACTGGGCCAACGATCTCGACGACTACTTCCAGGGCCATGCCGATGATTTCTCGACCTTTTGCCGGACCTTTCCCGGTGGTTCAAACCATCAGTATTGGGATTGCCTGGGGATGCCATTCTTGAACAATGACCTGGTGCAGCGAAAGATCCGTCACCACTTTGAACAGGCGAAAGCGGGAAAGTCCGCTGCCGATCATGTCCTGCCCCTGTGGAGTTTCATGCTGTAGAAGGCACCTGCGCCACAGCACCACCTTCTGAGTAGATCTTGTACTTGAACGGTCGAACGAGCATACAGAAAGAGCAACGACCGTTCAGGCCTATTGACTTCTGCTACTGGCTACCGATCTTCAAGCCTCGAGAAGATGCCTGGCGATGATCAACCTCTGGATCTGGTTGGTGCCCTCGTAGATCTGCATCACCTTGGCGTCTCGCATCAATTTCTCGACCGGGTATTCCTTCGAGTAGCCGTAGCCGCCGAAGACCTGCACCGCATCGGTGGCGGCCTTCATCGCGATATCACCGGCGAAGCACTTCGCCATCGAGCACTGCTTGGTGTTTCGCTGGCCCTGGTCGATCATCCATGCCGATTGCCAGGTGAGTAGCCGGGCCGCCTCGGTATCCTTGGCCATATCCGCCAGGATGAACTGGATCGCTTGCTGTTTGGCAATCGGACGGCCAAACGCCTGCCTCTCGAGGGAATATCGAGTGGCCTCCTCGAGCGATCTGCGAGCGACTCCCACCGCTGCTGCGGCCACTCCCGGGCGGGTCCGGTCGAAAGTCTTCATGGCGATGTGAAAACCCTTGCCCTCGGCCCCGATCCGGTTGGCCACCGGAATCTCTACATCCTGAAAACTGATGAAGACGGTATTCGAGGCCCTCTGCCCCATCATGTTTTCCTTCTTACCGATCTCGATCCCATCCGCATCGGCGGGAATGACGAAACAGGTGATTCCCTCATGTCCGCTATCCGGATCGGTGGTGGCAAACAAGGTGAAGAATCCTGCGTGAGCCCCACCAGAAACCCAGGCCTTGCTACCGTTGATGAGGTAATGATCTCCCTTGCGCACTGCAGAGGTGCGTAATGAAGCGGCATCGCTTCCTGCATCCGGTTCCGATAGGCAGTAGGAAGCAGTGCAATGCTCTGAAGTCAGGCGGCCGAGCCATTTTTTCTTCTGCTCCTCGTCGCCTCCGATCAGGATCGGAACCGAGGCGAGATTGTTGACGGTCATGCTGATGGCCATCCCGGAGCAGCCGAATGCAAACTCCTCTGTCACCAGTGCCTCTTCGAAATGCCCCAGATCTCCGCCGCCGTATTGATCGGGAATCGTGATGTTCATCAGACCCAGTTCAAATGCCTGTGCGGCTACTGCCGTGGGATAATCACCGGTATGGTCATGGTGTCCGGCGACCGGAATCACCTCGTTTGCGACAAAGTCGCGGGTCATGTCGACCAGCATCCGCTGTTCTTCGGAGAGGGCAAAGGATACCATCGGGGACCTTTCCTGGAGGTTGACCTCGATCGAGTTCTCCGCCTGGAAGATTCCCGGCGGTTCTTCGGGTACTTTGTCCGCTGGTTGGTTCGGACGCAAGCGATGGCACAAGTCGCGAAGAGTCCGCGCTCGAAAGGAGCCAGAGATGGCACGGGTACTCGTGGCAATGAGCGGTGGAGTGGACTCCAGCGTCGCTGCCCACCTACTGCAAAAGCAAGGTCATGAGGTGATCGGTGCCTTCCTGAGACTGGGAGATGGTGGTCAGGCGGCAGAGAAGAGCCGCGCCTGTTGCACCGTCGAGGATGCCATCGATGCCCGTCGAGTAGCGGATCTGCTGGAGATCCCCTTCTACTCCTTCAATTACGCCGATCAGTTCCGAAAAGTCATCGACTACTTCGTCGACGAGTACCGCGATGGTCGTACGCCGAACCCCTGTGCTCGCTGTAATCAGTGGATCAAGTTCGATGTGTTCCATGATCTGGCGCGAGACCTGGAAGCGGATTTTGTCGCCACCGGTCACTACACCAGGGTTCTGCAAGCCGACGATGGCCCACGACTCGCCCGTGGTGTGGATACCGATAAGGACCAGTCTTATTTCCTCGCTACGGTGCCCTACTCGGTGCTGAAGGAATGTATCTTTCCGGTCGGCAATCTGAGCAAGACAGAGGTTCGAAACCTGGCAGGAGAAGCCAACTTACCCGTCGTGCAAAAAGCCGAGAGCCAGGAGATCTGTTTCGTTCCCGCCAATGATTACCGCCGTGTCATCCGCAAGGAAGCACCCGAGAGTCTCCAACAGGGTGACATCATCGATGAGGAAGGTGACAAGATTGGTACCCATGAAGGATATGCCGCCTACACCGTAGGACAGCGGCGCGGTCTTGGTATCGCCGCAGGAGAACCTCGATATGTCGTGAAAACTGACCGCAAGACCAATCAGGTGGTCCTGGGTCCACGTGATTCACTACTGGAAGAGCAGTTTCAGATCTCGGAGATCAACTGGCTGCGCCCGACCGTACCCAGTTTCCCACTGCACTGTACCGTACAGATTCGACATGGTGGTACCCCGCAACCATGCACAGTGACCATGAACAATGGGAAAGGGTCTGACCAGGTCGAAGTTCGGTTGGATTCGCCGATCTTCGCCATCGCTGCGGGACAGGTGGCGGCACTCTACCAGGAAGATGTTGTGATTGGCGGAGGCTGGATCGAAAAGGACTGAACCTGAGTTCAGTTCAGGGTCCTGAAGAAAAGAGTGTCGGGGCCCCGAAGGGCCCCGCCGCTCTTTATTTTTCTCTAATTTGAATTCTGAATTTCCACTGTAGCGGCCGAGCAGTCTGGAATCAGTGTCTGACCGTCCACCACCACGACCGTCGTAATATTCGGGATGCCAAGGTTATCGCAGAAGTCTATCAAAGTGGTCCCCACTACATCACCCTGGTAATTTGCGACATTGATCTCGTAGTTGAATCCAGGAAGCAACGAGAAGGAGGAAGTAAAGCTGACCACGACTCCGGCCGTGAAACCACCCGAGTGAATCTGAACGATCGAGAAATCAGGTGGAGTACCGTTATTGATGGTTGCCAGACTGGATCCATCGACAACTTCCAGGCAGGTCAGCATTCCCTTGTCATGACAAACTCCGTAGCTCCATGCCTGAATGTCTCCTCCATTATTATCCAGCATGAAGGTGAACGACTCGGACAATCCTTGCGGCATGAATCCGTCATCCACCTTGAACAGGTAATCCGGCGGAATCGCCACCTGAACGCAAGGCTGACAACTCATCGAGCCGCTACCTCCAGGTCCGGAGACGATCAAGTTGACGGTGTACGAACCTTCCTGGGTGTAAAGGTGGGTTGGACTTTGACTCGCAGAAGTCGTTCCATCGCCGAAGTCCCACATCCAATCGGTGATGAGTCCGGTCGACGTATCGACAAAATCGACGGTCAAGGGATATGTACCACTGACATTGGTCGCAATGAAATCTGCGATGGGAGCCATCGCATTCACCACAACACTGAAGAAATCATTCGACTCGTTTCCGGCACTATCGATGGCGGTGAAGATGACCTCTGTCGTTCCGATCTGAAAAATATCCCCAGAGAGGAAATTGCTGGCCAGCGTTGTGGATCCACAATTGTCATCGACCAGAGGATCGACCCAGGTCACCACTGCACTGGTCTGTCCAAGTTCGGCAGTGATCGTGATGTTTGCCGGGATACCGGAGATCTGTGGGGCTTCAGCATCGGAAACCGTGACCGAGAATGTACTGGTCGTCATGTTTCCAAAATTATCGGTGGCTGTGTAGGTCACCGTAGAAGTCCCCGATTGGAATTGGCTGCCCGAAGGGACATCGCTGGTCAGCGAAGCCAGTCCACAGTTGTCGGTGGCCATCGGCTCGTTCCAGAGAGCGATGCCGCTGCAAACTCCAGGTTCAGTCGTGATGTTGATCGAGATGGGAGTCCCCAGGATGATCGGATTTTCTTCATCCGTCACGGTGATTCTGAATGACGAATTACTGCTATTGCCACTCTCGTCAATCGCAGTGTAGGACACCACCGTCTCTCCCTGTGGGAAAGTTGATCCACTGATGTGAGTGCCACTGAAGTAGAACAACTCGCAATTGTCGATCGCTGTGGGCAAGGACCAGTTCACCACGGCTCCGCAATCATCTGCGTCTGTGCTGACGAATAGATCCGAGGAAACTCCGGAGATTATTGGCTCCTCAACATCCTGCACCGTGACCGTGAAGGAACTCGACGATGAGTTCCCATTCTCATCCAGTGCGGTGTAGGTCACCACTGTGGATCCAACCGCGAATTCACTGCCCAGTAAGTGGTCAGAGCTCAAGGTTACTGAGGCGCAGTTATCACTGGCGATGGGTTCTATCCAGGACGCTGGGGCACTACAGGTTCCACTGCTGTTCTCCAGAGTCAGGTCCCCAGGCATTCCGTCAATGATCGGGTCTTCATCATCGATCACGGTGATGGCGAAGGACACCGACGTACTGTTGGAACTGTCGTCAGAAGCCACATAAGTCACCGTAGTGAGGCCGAGTGCGAAACTATCGCCAGAGGCATGATCACTGACCCACCCCTGGATCCCGCAATTGTCCATGGCAACGGGCTCAATCCAGCTGGCATTGGCACTACAACTTCCTGGAGAAGTGGAAATCTGCATGTCCGCAGGAACGCCAGAGACGGTGGGCTCTTCTACATCACTCACCGTGATGCTGAAGGATACGCTGGTCGTGTTCCCGCTCTCATCGGTGGCGAGGTAACTCACGACTGTATCTCCCATGGCAAACGTTGACCCGCTGAGGTGGTCACCTGCGAGACTTTGTACCGAACAGTTGTCGCTGGCAACGGGCTCCGCCCAGGTCGCCATTGCGCCACAAGTTCCAGGATCGTTGTCGATGATCAGATCCCCGGAAAGCCCAGTGATGGTCGGGCTCTCGCTGTCGAGAACGGTAATCGTGAAGGAACTACTCGTGGTGTTCCCGCTCTCATCAGTGGCGAGGTAACTGACGACTGTATCTCCCATGGCAAACGTTGACCCGCTGAGGTGGTCACCTGCGAGACTTTGTACCGAACAGTTGTCGCTGGCAACGGGCTCCGCCCAGGTCGCCATTGCGCCACAAGTTCCAGGATCGTTGTCGATGATCAGATCCCCGGAAAGCCCAGTGATGGTCGGGCTCTCGCTGTCGAGAACGGTAATCGTGAAGGAACTACTCGTGGTGTTTCCGCTCTCATCGGTGGCGAGGTAACTGACGACTGTATCCCCCTCTGGAAATACGGAGCCGCTGGCATGGTCACTCGTCATACTCAGTACAGAACAATTGTCGCTGGCTGTCGGCTCGGCCCATGTCGCCACTGCATCACAAGATCCCGGAGAATTTTCAAGAACCAGGTCAGCGGACAGTCCAGAAATCATCGGGCTCTCGGTATCGAGAACCGTCACTGTGAAGAAACTGGTCGACGAATTCCCGGAACTATCAGTGGCCGTATAGTTCACATTTGTCGATCCAATCGGGAAACGAGACCCGGGGCGTTGATCGGCTTCCAGTGTGGCAGAACCACAGTTTTCAGAGATCAGGGGGGCGACCCAACTGACCATTGCACTACAGGTTCCTTTAGAATTCTCAACCGTCATATCCGTCGGCATTCCCGAGATGATCGGTGCCTCATCATCGGTCACTCTGATCGTGAATGAGACGATCGTCGTGTTCCCATTGTCATCGATGACGGTGTATGTAACGGATGTCATTCCCCGGGGAAAACTCTCTCCCGACGAATGGTCCCCAACCAGACTCGCAATACCACAGTTGTCGACAGCGATGGGTTCACTCCAGGTGGCGATTCCACTGCAAAGACCAGGATCGGTGGAGATCTCGATGGCCGTTGGGATGGCGATCACCGTCGGGTTCTCGGTATCCATTACAGTGATCGTGAAGGAAGCAGAGCTAGTATTTCCGCTGTCATCCGTGGCGAGATAGCTCACCACCGTGTCACCATTGGGGAACGACATTCCACTAGTGAAGTCGCTCGTGAGGCCCGGTACTCCGCAGTTATCACTGGCAGACGGTTCCGTCCAGTTCACCACAGCACCGCAAGATCCGGGATCATTATCCACATCCATATCGGTGGGCATTCCCGAGACCATCGGACTCTCGCTATCAAGCACAGACACAGTGAATGAACTGGTCGAGGTATTTCCAGCCTGATCGATGGCGGTATAGGTCACGGTGTTGGCGCCCTGAGCAAAGATCGACCCAGACATCTGATCACTACTGATCTCAGAACCAGGGCAATTGTCCGCCACCAGTGGCTCACTCCAGGTCACCATCGCTCCGCACGATCCGGGGTCGTTCTCGACGGTCAAATCGACCGGCATTCCAGAAATCGTCGGATCTTCTACATCCTCGACCGTGATCATGATTGCAGAGGTGCTGCTGTTTCCGCTGTTGTCGGTCGCCGTGTACGTAACGGTTGTAGTACCGATTGGAAAGGTATCCCCGGATGAATAATCAGATCCGCTGCTGGCTACTCCACAATTGTCGGAGATCAGGGGCGAGGCCCAACTGGCCATCGCGCTACAGGATCCGGGTTCATTCTGAAGGGACAACTCTGCCGGCAATCCACTGATCGATGGGGATTCAAGATCATTGACCGACACAGTGAAGGAACTGGAGATCGTATTACCGTGAATATCGGTGGTGCTGTAACTCACCGTGGTAGCACCCAGTGCAAAGGCATCCCCAGATTGGTGATCCGAGGTCAATGTCGCCACTCCACAGTTATCGATGGCCGTCGGGGCGTCCCAAACATGAACTGCAGAACAAAGGCCAGGACTACTGCCCAGGTCAATGTCGGACGGCATGCCGATCAGTTGGGGAGATTCTTGGTCCTCCACAGTTACCGAAAAGGAACTGGAAGTTTCATTTCCAGCCAGGTCCGTCGCAATGTAGGTCACGATGGTCTCTCCCACGGGGAATGAATCTCCAGAAAGATGATCACTCACCAGAGTCGAGAGGCCAAAGTTGTCGGTGGCTGTCGGCTCGATCCAACTGGCAGCCGCCTGGCATTCTCCTGGATCTGTACCGAGGAGCATGTCCAGTGGCATGTCAAGAATCTCCGGAGCTCCCTCATCCGTCACGACGACACAGGAACTACAAATTGAAGTGTCTTCTCCCCCTGGCCCAGTGACGACCAAAGTGACCTGATAAGTTCCGGGTTGCTGATAATTGTGAACGGGACTGAGCAGATCGGAACTGTTCTCGGATCCACTCCCTGCGTCTCCAAAGTCCCATTGCCTGGAACTGATCACGCCGGTCGACTGATCGGTGAAAGCCACTTCCAGGGGTCCGGCTCCGCTGGTCGGCGTGACCAGGAAACTGGCCACCGGGGGAGGATCCAGCACGGTGATGCAAGAATCGCACACCATCGTGTCTCCGCCTCCGGGTCCCGTGACCGTCAAGGAGACACTGTAGATTCCGGCCTCGCTGTAGAGATGGCTCGGATTTTCTTCTTCGGAAGTGGTTCCGTCTCCAAAGTCCCATAATTTCGAGGTGATGACTCCGGTGGAGGCATCCGTGAAAGAGACCAGGAGATCGTAAGTTCCACTGGTTGGAGTGACATCGAAGCCCGCGGTCGGCGGCAACTCTTGCACCTCGATACAGGAATCACAGGTGAACGTATCGGTTCCTCCCGGCCCTGTCACGGTCAAGGAGACCGAGAAGGTACCCGGAGAAGTGTATGTATGAGTGGGATCCGGTTCGGTCGATGTGCTTCCGTCACCGAAGTCCCATAGCCTGCTTTCGATCTCTCCGATGTTATTCTCGGAAAAGGTCACCACCAGGTCATAGACTCCACTGGTAGGAGTGGCGATGAATGCAGCCTCAGGAGCAATGACGGCGCTAGATGATCCGCCTCCACCACACCCAGATGCCAGCACCGAAAGGATGCAGATCAGAATCAAGATCGTGTTGGATCGAAAATTCGTGAACGCTGAAAATGTAAACCACATAATGTTGCTCCATCGAAAATTATTGGGCCAAATGGCCGCCCACTCCTCAGTCAATAACGATTAACACAATCCCTACCCGGAATAGAAACTCCATCCCGAGTATCTAGAAAGATATCGCCTGACTACACTTCCTCGAACTTGTGACCGATAGAACTCAGCCACTACTCGCTATCCATCAATAAGTAGGCTAAGCCCCTATTCTGTCAATATTTATTCCAAGTTGTGTGAACAGTTGGACGACATTGGATATATATCTCTCATGACATGATTGGTCCGTTTTAAACTGGAACGACCCACAGGATGGTGGAGCAGAGCACACGACAGGGTCAGATCTTCATGGTTGCTGCTTTTCGTCCAGATAACCACACAGGCACGGAATCGACTGCTATTAGCTATTATGTGGAGGACCACTTGTCGAGACGGACCTCGTCAGCCTACAACTTCCGTGGTGAGGGTCATCGAAAGACAGCCGCCTTGGCACCTCAATTCGTGACGGGACCAATATCATCCGTCGAGGCTGACTGACCTGCCAAAGTAATACCCCAGGCGAAGACCCTGATGCTGGGACTGCAGTCTAGACCAGTGGATACAAGAAGAGATGGCTTACGCGGATGCCAAAGCAATTCGGTAATCGAGTGCATGACCCGACCCACTCCTCTGCAGCAGGTCGGGACGAGCGAATACTCACTAATGAAGGACTACAGGGCCGTCGGAAATCGAGTTCCCATGGTTCGATTCAACGCTTCCTGCTGGCTGCGATCTTGTCCGCGAATAATTGCAATTGTGCTGTGATGATTGCCATCTGGGATTCGTCCAGCAGATTCCTTGTCTTCTGAAGCATCTCGATGAAATGCGCTCTTTCACCTGTGGAGACGGGACACCCTATATTTCCTTCGGGACCATCTCCGGTGATCAGTTTCTTTCCCTTGCCGTCAAGGATCACCATCCAGGGAATGCCACCTTGTTGCTCTCCGCGAATTCTGGCGGCTACTTCTTTTCCGTGGGTCATCCGGTCGGTGTCAATTTTGAGGTCGATGTAATCAATTTTCAGCGTGCTGGCCACTATCGGGGTGTCGAGGAACTCCTCGAGCTTGCCGCACCAACCTCACCAGGGAGCACCCAGATGAAGAAGAACTTTGCGACCATCCTTACTCGCCTGCTTCAGAGCTTTCGCCAGTGCCTTCTCCGCATCGACGGGGGGTAATTTCTGGGCCTTCAGGAAAGCTTCTATCTTTGCCCGATCGTGATGATCCCCTTCTTCGAGATCACCAGTGTTCTGGTTGGTGATCGCCTTGCCCTTATCGTCGAGGACGGTCAGATAAGGAACACCATCCTTTTTCAACTGAGCACCATACTTCTCGACCAGTTCCATGTTCTTGTCGAACTTTCCGATGTCGACCTTTACGACCTCGTACTCGTAATAAAGTGTTTTGGCCACCGCTCGATCCTTCTTGAAGAACTCATCGAGTTTCACGCACCAGCCACACCAGTTTCCGCCGTAGACCACCAGCACTCTCTTGTGATTCTTCGCTGCTCGAGCCACTGCAGCGGCAATATCGTCCGTGGCATTGGCTTTCTCATCGTATACATCTGCAGCTTTGGCCTCTGGTCCCGGCGAGTCCGCTTCCTGTGCGCCCAGTAGTGGGAACTGAGATGAACACAGAGAAGAGCCGCAGATTGGAATCCACAAGGCTACGAAGAGGACCAACAATTGGATTCGAATATCCATCCTTATCTCCCTTTCACGGGTTCAGATCGATTGCAAGGTCTGGTGGAAGGCCACCGTTCTCCTGCACCGTTACTCGAACTTTCTCGACCCAGGGCAATATACTGGAAGGTAGATCTACCAGATAGAGGGAGCCCACTCCCGATGGAGACTGGCATACGCTGGTCACCTGGTGGATGCTGAGCGGCGGAAGGAACCAACCGGATGAGTGATCATTGGATCAGCGAACAGATCGAGAACTGGGCTTCTGATTTCCTCATCGATGATGCTGGAGATCGGGTCAATAAAGTTGTGGCTCCCTTTGCCATGCAGATCTTGACCACATTTTTAACCCATGCCTGCTCGATTCGACAGGTCGCCCCGCAAGATCTCGAGGAGGAGGACATCCGACAGGGATTCCTCGGCGGTCTGAAATCTCTGGCGCTCCCAGAAGATGGTCAACCGATGATCCCCCAATTGATCGGGGATTTCCTGGCAGACTTGCAGCGTAGAGGAAGATTGGCCGGGGGAGAAGTTCATGGTGCGATGGTGATCGCCATGAAGGATGGTTTTCTGCGAGATCTCCGGGATACAGTCGCCCCCATCGAAAGGGTGGCCTCGAAAATCGGCCGCAATGACCCTTGCCCTTGCGGTAGCGGCAGGAAGTACAAGAAGTGTTGTCTCCATCTGCTCGATCCGGACTCGCCGGAATGATCGGATGACTGAAGGAGGAGCGATCGTGGAAAAGGTACTCGGCATCGGTGGTGTTTTCGTTCGCTCGAAGGACCGCAAGGCTCTTGCCCACTGGTATCAACTTCATCTAGGGCTTGCCATCGAGGATGCGTGGTTCGGAGCCATCCTTCCAGGAGGAGATGAAGGTCACCCCGGTGTCAAAGGAGGCCTGTGGAGTGCCTTCGATCAGCAAACCGATTACTTCGGTGCCCGCGAGAATCAATTCATGGTGAACTTCAGGATCGCCAATAGAGATGCGATGTTGCAACAACTCCGGAGTGCAGGATGTGATGTGGACGACAAGGTCGAAGATAGCGAGTACGGCCATTTTTGCTGGGTCACGGATCCAGAGGGAAATCGAATTGAACTGTGGCAACCCCCCGAAACTCGGGGCCAGTCTTGAAGTTAATTCTGCTCACCTTCATCTTGCTGGTGAGTTCATTTATCAGTTTTCTCGAAGCGCAACTCCCCTCCGAAAAACCGCCACCCAACATTCTTTTCGCCATCGCCGATGACTGGGGTTGGCCTCATGCCGGTGCCTATGTCGATCCAGTGGTAAAAACGCCAACCTTTGATCGCCTCGCCAGAGAAGGAGCGCTCTTTCATCACGCCTATGTATCTTCGCCCTCCTGCACACCGTCGAGGGGCGCCATCTTGACTGGTCAGTGGCACTGGAGGCTCGAGGGTGCGGCCAACTTGTGGAGTGTTCTGCCCGATAAGTTCAGGACTTATCCAGAGATTCTCGAGGATTCAGGATACGTGACCGGTTCAAAGAGCAAGGGCTGGGGTCCCGGGAAAACCGAGACCGCTGGCCGCCACCCTGCAGGCACTCCCATCGCATCTCCCGACTCCCAGGCTCTGGCAGATTTCATCGAAACGGTCCCGGATGGGAAATCCTGGTGTTTCTGGCTCGGGAGCCACGATCCACACCGAGGCTTCATCAAAGGTTCCGGCGAGCGCAGCGGAATGGATCTGTCGAAGATCGAGTTGTTCAGCCACTTTCCAGACAGTGCAGAGGTGCGCGGCGATGTTGCGGACTATTACCTGGAGGTGCAGCGCTTCGATCGAGTGGTCGCAGCGGCAATCGCCACTCTTGAGGCCAATGGTCAGCTCGACAATACCATCATCGTGATGACCGGGGATCACGGCATGCCCTTTCCTCGCTGCAAGAGCAACAACTACGACAGCGGAGCTCGAGTGCCGCTGGCGATTCGCTGGCCAGAGAGGATCGAGGCTGGAACGGTGGTGAACGATTTCGTCAGTTTGATCGATCTGGCTCCCACATATTTCGAAGCCGCTGGTGTTGCGATCCCGAACGAGGTTTCCGGTCGTAGCTTGCTCGCGCTGCTCGGGGGCGAGGAGCACGGTGATCGAGGGTTCGTTCTGCACGGCAAGGAGAGACATGTTCCTGGCCAGGAAGCCCCCGATCTAGGAGGCTATCCAACCCGAGCACTGCGTACTCATCGGTATCTATACCTGCACAACTTCCTGCCGGATCGTTGGCCCGCCGGCACTCCTCGCCATCAGAAATCGTCGATTCCAGGCGCCTGGCTCGCCGACTGTGATAACGGCCCGACCAAGAGTTACATCGTCGAGCACCAGGATCGAGATGAAGAACACCGCCGCTACTATCAGCTCAGTTTTGGCAAGCGCCCCGCCGAGGAGTTGTACGACCTCTCCATCGACCCACACCAACTGGTCAATGTCGCAGCGGACCCCGAATACTCCGACCCTCTACGACGCTTGAAGGAAAAGTTGTTTGCCGAATTGAAGAGAACTGCTGATCCGCGAGTGACGGGAACGGGACCCGACTTTGATCGGTTCCCCTACCTCGGTGGTGCTCCCCGGTATCCAAAGAAGGCCGAGTAGAATCGTGCCTTCGCAGCAAGGTCCGCCGCACTGGTCCGCTGTATTGGTGCTCGATCAAGTTTCCAGCTGGTAGAGCAGTGGTAGTTCCAGGGTCGAGGGGACTGGAACACCGTCTCTGGTCGCCGGGACGAAGCGTAACCTCTCGACACTCTTGACCGCTGCACGATCGAGCAGACGATGGCCGCTGCTTTGCTGGACCTCGACCGACAACACAACTCCATCGGCAGACACCTGCACCGACAGTATCACTTCTCCCTGCTGTCCTTTTCGGATGCACTCGCGCGGATAGATCGGTTGCCACTCCATCTCCACCGTGGCGGGTTGGAACAACTCGATCCGAACCTGCGGAGAGATCTCCACCAACGGTTTCACCGACTCTGGAGCTTCCACCTCGTCGATATCCTGAGGAACTGTCGCAACGGCAACCAGCACCGGGGATGGCGCCACGATGTCATCGGCATCATCCAGATCATCGGAATCATCGGAATCATCGGAATCATCGAGGTGAGGATCGGGCAGAAGATCGGCGATCGGTTCCAGCGCCACAGGCTCCGCTGCTGCTTCTCTCACGGTTTCGGTGATCTCATCGAGAAGTGGATCCGCCATCGGCGGCGGAGTCGGGTTAGGAGGGCGCGGCTCCCAGCGAATGATGGGAATCGGGGCTGCCTTCCTTGGCAGGGGTTGCTGCTGTGGAATCGAGATCATCACCCCCGACAACAGCGTCGCCATCACACCATGCAGGGCGATCGAAGTGAGTAGTGGCCAGCTTCGGGAGAGGGTACTGGACATCAGAATCGAATCTCCATCCCGGTCTCCATGCTCACTCCTGCCTCATTACTTCCAGATCCGTGCAGTCGATAATCGACATCCGCTAGATTGGTCAGCCCCAGATACAGACGAGTACTGGAAGTGACTTGCCACCGCCCCTGCAGGGCGACCACCGCATACCCTGGAGTCCCTCCATGGGGAATCCTCTGGATATCAGCCAGATCTCTGCTCGACAGGCGAGTCTGCTTGCTGGCCGCCGTGATGGCGGCCTCCAGCGTGACATCATCGGACGGAAGGTAACTCAGTGCAATCCTCGCCATCGCAGGAGCCAGTCGCGACAACGGCTGAACCTGCTCGACACCGGGGGCCACCGGCGTCTCCACTTCCCCGGTGATCCAGGAACAAGAAAATTGGCCGCGCCAGTGACTGGAAAAAATACTCTTCATCCTCAGATCAAATCCACTGGCTCTGCCGGCACCGGCATTTTCCTTGGTCACGATCTCATTTCCTTCGGGATCGAGATCACCGGTGGGATAGCGGACCACCAGAGAATCGAGCCAACTGTGCCACAACACTCCCTCGATTCCCCACTCCTCCTGCGAGTAATCGAAGCCGAACTCTGCCGTGAGAAAATGTTCCGGTTCGAGTCCTGGCGTCGGGATCTCTGTTTCACCACCGGCTGCGATGTCGAACCGAGTCAAGTCGGAGAGATTGGGCGCCCGAAACGCCTGGGACAGCCCACCGTGCAGTTGCATCTCATCCGAGTACTGATGGACAGCGTGAGCCGTTCCCACGACAGCGGACCAGCGATCCTCGATCGGACCGATCACCTCTGAATCGGACAGGTCGGGATCGACCACAGTTGCATCCACTTCGGCACTGGCCCATCTTCCTCCGATGACCAGGCTCGTCACAGGATCGAGGGCAATGGTGTCCTGCAGGTAGATTCCAAAGCGATCGTATCGAGAATCATCCGCCACCGCTCCTCGCGGCGCCACCGTTAACAGCGATCCATCGAGTGCGTATTCGCTGCGATATGAATCGACTCGATCGCGATAAATTTCCAATCCACTGCTGATCTCTCCCCAGGGAGATTCACCAGTCCATCGGTAGGTGATCCCCAGGGTCTCGTCGGAGAGCCCCTGAACCTTGCGCAATCCGCTGGCTCGGATTCGATCCTCCTGCTCCGAGATCCGCTGGCTGGAGAGGGTCCACTGCGACTGAGCTCCGTCATCGTGACGCCAGATGAAGCGGCTGTAGATCAGTTCTCGTTCCCCATCGATGTCACGCTTCAGGTCACTGCCATGAACCAGGCCATTCCACTGACTACCGTAGATGGTCGAGTGTGTACGAGGAACATCGAGTTGCCGATGGGACTGGATCCCGATCACCAGGTCGAGGTCATCATGGATCTCATGGGTGAGTGAGAGATCCCCACTCCACTCCCTGTATCCGCTGCCTGACTGAAGACCTTCCCCTCGCCCCGCAACATAATCACCGTGATCCTTGTAACTGGCTCCGAATCGAATCGCAGTCTTTTCTCTGATCATGATCTGATCGACCCTGCTGATCGATGAGTCCTCAGCACTGGCAAATCTATGGGTCACGATGCTCTGATCTTGCTCGTGGGAGGAGGGCTCGACGCTGTGTCCCTCGAGCAAGACGGTCCCCCCGGCGGCATCGCTTCCGTGCAGCACTGAACCGGGGCCAAAGACCACCTCGGTGCTGGTCAGGGCCAGTGGATCGACCAGGCCCAGGTATTGATTCGGCCCCGATCGATAGATGGCATTATTGAGACGAATCCCGTCGACCAGAACCAGCGTACGAAATCCGGTCATCCCCCGGAGGTAAGGAGAAAACTGACCGCGGGCTGTTTTCTGCAGATGAATACCGGGCACCTGATCGAGCAGATCTCCGAGGGTTCCAGGCGCCACGGTCGATCGGTCGTGCCGATCGAACAGTCGAAGGCGATCTCGGGATTCCTGGCGGGCATCTGCCTGACGGGCGCGGATGACGATCGGCTCGAGGCGTAGATTCTGCGGATCATCCGATGAAATCGAATCTTGCCCGGCTCCCAGTAATGGCAGGAGTAGCAAGAACTCAAGCACGGACAGATCCTACCGTGGAAAACAGTACATGACTCGTGACCGGTAAACGCATCATGGTGAACTCTCCCCTGATCACTCGAGAATTCTCTTCACGATGGCCACATGATGACGACTGTGCACCAGGGCAAATCGTAACCACTGCCTGGCCCCCATCTCGCCCACTGCGAAGTGAGTGAGTACCTGGCCACGATCGTCGAGCCGTGAAGCATCCCCGACCAGATCACCACACATCTGCAAGACCTTGAGCCGTAACGATTCCAGTTCAGCGACCCCACGCCCAGCGGTCGGCTGTACGTATACTGGAGCCACAGCCGATCCCAGCGGAATCATCCCGACATCGAGACATGCCTTGCCGCCCACGGTGAGTCCCTCGGAGGGCGTCTGACCCCGTCCCAGAACGAGTATCCGGATCGCCTTCAGGTTCAACAGCGCTGCCGTCAACAGGTGATCGAGTTGCTCCCCCACCGACCAGTGCGAAAGCTGGATTTTGCGGGTGGTGACGATCTTCTCATCGGTGGTCCAGATCGCCATCTCCTGCAACTCTTCGATCAGATGATCGAGGTCCGCGGTGTCGGTGCCGAACTGAAGATCCATCGCCGATTCATTTCAATAGAACGGGAGCCGACAGAATCACTTCCGTCGGCTCCCTCGATTCGAGTTCATTGGCCGCTAGAAGCCTGACAAGATCGTATCGTCACCGGTCACACCAGGGGATCCTGGCATCTGGGCAACTCCAGTGGTGGTGACAGCGCTGCCAATGCCCTCGGAGCCCGCAGTCACCTGCTGAGCAAAGGTAAATCCGTTGAGCAATCTCACCTGATCACCATTTTCATCGACCAGCACCAGCCAGGTACGAATCTGGAAACGATCACCGATGGTCGACACGCTGCCAATCCACGGTCCGACATTGTAGGCGAGGGAGGACTGCACCGCTGGATCTCCGACGCAGGGATCGATTCCGGCGGGGGTGGCAGCTCCTGGGTTGTTGGTGAACTCCCGGACACAGTAATAATCGGCCGCTGACTCGTTTTGATCCGCGGCAAAGTCGCCCGGGGGTACCTGTACTTCGTTCCACAACCACGGCTTGTCATCGGCGTAGGTTCCATTGTTGGCGAAATTCGCCGACTGACCGGTTCCGCCACTGGGTGGATCGATTCTCGGCACCGTCAGCAAGGCTCCGGTGGCTGCGAGATCGCCGCTGACCGCCCTCGCCGGATCATCGTCGATGGTGATCTGCTGGTACCAATTGAAGTGATGGCCACCGAGGGCTGCAGCCGCTGCCCCGAGGGTTCCGGCATCTCCGACCGTCTCGAAGGACGCTTCGAGGGGATTATCGGGATCACCGGTCTCGATCAGGGTGATCCTTCCGAGCCTGGTTTCACCCTGCATCACCGGGATCTCCAGATCGATCTCATCGATGAGGAGGTCGGTCAGATTGTAGGGAGATACTGCGTGGACAGTCCTATTCTTGCCTGAGGAAGCGGCCCAGTTCATCGCAGTGAACTGCATCGCTCCACCCACTCCAGAGAGCGGATCTGCAAAGGAGCCATGATCTCCGGTGATGTAATTGGTGGCTCCGCCGCCGTGCAGGTCGGGGGGAAATTCCTTCACTCCCGCTGTGTTGTGAAGTGTCAGCGAACCGATGCGCTGCATCGGAAATGAGCCGCCGAGGTAACTCGGCTCGAGGACTCCCGTGTAGATGCCACTGTCTCCATTGGGAAGCAGAGAGATATCCACGCCGACCATGGCACCGTAGAGACCGTTGCCCAGGCTGTTGGTCGAGACCACGGTATCGGGATATTCGAAGCCGAACAGCGCTCGAGAAGGCGTCCTACCGCCCTTGATCACCGCCATGTGCACCGGCACCTTGCTCGCTGCACGGCGGATATGCACCACAGGGTCGATGCCGTCGGCGACCGCCGAGATCACATTGAGAGCCTGTTCGGCGCGGGTCGTGCCCTGCACCAGCCCCTCTCCGGCGAAGAAAGCCATCAGTCGCGGATTGTAGACCGGAGAGTTCTCCAGCATCTTTGCGACGCCACCACCCGTCACGCACAGCTCAGCAGAGGAGATCTTGCCAGCCGGCATGGCGCTGAGGAATGTGGTGCCGATCAAGCCGCCGAGCGACATCCCGATATAGTGAATCTCGTCGGTGAACTCCGCTCCAGTGACAGTACCCGTCGCTGGGTCACCATCGAAATCCCAGGTCGGCAGGGTCTCGGTCAGCATCGCCAGGTCACAGACCGCCTGCATCCAGACTGATCGAGAACTGATGAGACTGGGAAAGTTGAGGAAGTACTCGCCGCTTGCCTCTGGAATTCCATCGCCGATGGGAATTCCGTTTCCATCGAAACCTGTGGGGAGACCGGTGTCATTATCCAGCAGATCGATACCGAGTGTTCTTTCTTCTCCGATTTGCTCGCCAGCGATGGGACCGTGGCCCGCCCAGTATGGATTCCCCTCGGTGGTGCCATGCAGTGGTGCGTCCATCGAGACCACGGCAAATCCTTGACCGCAGAGAAAGCTGGTGAAGGCAGTGGCATCGAAGCGACTACGAGTGATGCCGTGCTGGAAGATCACCACTGGCCATGGGTCGTTGATTCCATCCAAGTTTACATCGATAAAGTGGCTCGGAGTCATCACCAGCACCGGGACTTCATGAGAACCCAGGGAGACCGCATTCGGTGAATAGCGCGTCGGAAAGGCCGGGTTGGCTGCTGGTGGAGTTGCGGACTGGTAAACCTGGTTCCCATCCGTCCAGTAGCCGGTCACGGCATCTTCCCAGCCGGCTGGGCCCGAAGAGTCTCCCGGATAGAAGGTCGGTAAGGTGATGGTGCCCTGGGCAAGATTTGCATTGTAGGGCAAATCAGCAGGGCTGTTAATGGCACCCACCGCGGTGAGGAAATCTCCTACCGTATCGACAGTCGGTATCGCTACGCCAGGCGTCGTCGCTGCCGGGGCCTGCGCCAGCGTGGCGGCCACTCCCGCATCCAGTACATCGGTGACACTCTGGCAGGTGAAATAATTGGTCACCACCACGCTATCGGGATTCACTCCCGCCTGAGCGGCGAGCAGGCCGAGGCTACTCTGAACCGCAGCTCCGATCGCATTGGCAAAACCATCGGTCGCGGGGTTCCCGGTGTTGTCAGGAATTCCTGCCGCCATCCGCGCATACTGATCCGATCGAATCACCGCATTGCCGCGAAAATCTCTGACGCCGTTGGTCACCATCACGAGGATTCCCCGCGAAAGCCCGCCGAGAGTGACATTGTCTGAAGCGGGCCACGGCACCTTTGGTTTGACCATGATCTGGTACTGGACGCTCCTGGTCAGCGTTGCTGAGTAATCTACATCCGCCTGTAACTCCCGGATGATTCCTGGAGCCCCGGAGGTGGGACCGACCGGAAGCGAAATCGGCAGACCGATGGCAGCCACTGCGCCGGTCGGCGGCAAGATCGAGATCTCGAACACCCGCACCGTCTCCCCTGCCACAACACTGGTGGGATCGATGTTGTGAGTGAAATCGACCTGCATCGGCATCGTGTTGGAGAATCCATCGAGGAATCCCTGAGCCACCAGTACATCTCCGGTATCGGCGGGATCGGTGGCGCTGGGAATGATGGGTGTATTGGTGATCATGGCACCCGGAGCTCCACCGGCCATCAATGCGCCCTCGTTGAGCCCTGCATAGGTGATGAACAGGTCAGAGGGAAACGGTACCGAGAAGGCACCGGTCGAGAACTCCGCCTCGGTCGGGGGCGGCGTGAATTGGCTGTTATTACAACCTGCAGCACTGACGACCAGCATCAGAGCAAAGGTAACCATCGCAATACGGCTCATGAAGATCCTCCTGATTTGATTAGCATTCTTTCGGATGATTCGAATCGGCCCAGATCTGCAACCGGATGGAACTTCCAAAGGACGGCCCGGGTGGCCGGTGGATTCCCCGAACTGTTGCTCCTGCGGTTGCGGATCCGCTGTCGAATCGTCGTATCTCCTCTGGTCATCGGCTTACAGATCATTTGCAGCCGGAAACTCTCTTCATGGTCTACGAGACCCCCGGCAAGATGTCAATCGTGGAACCCCTGATTGGCTCGATTCCAGCGCTCCAGAAGGTCCTCCTGGAGCCTTCCCATCGCCTCCGCTTGTGCTGGTTGCAGATCGTCATGCCCCAGCAGGTGAAGCAATCCGTGGATAACGTAGAGGTGGGTCTCCTCCAGAGGGCCGAGATGATGCTCTGGGGCCTGACGGACGGCAGTTTCGGTCGAAATCACGATCTCCCCATCGAGTTGGCCCGAATGGCGCTCTTCGAGAGGAAAAGTGATGACATCGGTGACGCTGGGATCGTTCATGAACTGCTGATGAAGGCTGGCGATCTGTTCATCTTCAACGAAGCAGAGTCCCACTCGTCCCCGATGATTCTGGTCCTCGAGAACAAAATGAACCAGTTCGATGATCCGATCATGATTCAGGTCGACCGATCGCTGGAGATCTTCGATC
>Ga0209362_1000397_pt1 | contig 38879 bp, 36 predicted proteins | sample SaaInlV_165m_DNA_FD_184680 | JGI IMG/M metagenome (GOLD analysis project Ga0209362, IMG submission 184680) | Marine microbial communities from expanding oxygen minimum zones in the Saanich Inlet - Saanich Inlet SI037_S3LV_110m_DNA (SPAdes)... | ecosystem: Environmental > Aquatic > Marine >... | reverse complement strand
CAGATGGGAAGGTCAATCTCTGATTAGATTTTAATGTCGGGCAGGGTGATCTTTGTCTATTAGATGATTCGCCATGTTTAATAGATGTTTAATAGATGTTTAATAGATGTTTAATAGATGTTTAATAGATGTTTAATGCGTGTTTCCTGGGTTCAAAAATAGTACCTGATACTTGTAAAAAGTGTGTCAGGGTTAGGCCCGTATTCTGATTGGAAATCCGGTAGACCGGTTTCCGTAAAAGAGAAGTCGTCGCCAGAGAAGTGGTAATAGCCGAAGTCCATGTAGAAATTCTCGGCGATGTTGTACTCCGCAGAAAGAGATAAAAATGCAGAATTATCGTCAAGATTATAGATGGCCTGTGTTGCAACAAACCAGAGTGATGAAAGCTGGATGGTGAAACTTGGCATAATATAGTTCTCACCTAGCAAAAATACGCCGCCGCGTTGATACGGTGTAGAGCTGAGGTTAGAAAAATAATCGTTATGATCGTCACTGCCGGCGCCGTTGTAGTGATACTCAATCTGCGCGAAAGTGTTTTCACTGAACGAGTAGTCCACGCCTGTAGACAGCCTGAGGTAGTTCTCGTCGCCGCTGACGTAGGCCGCTTCCAGCCAGAATCCTAGATCCCATATCGCTGTCTGTAACCCGAGGCCAGTGAGTTGTTGTTCCGCGAATTCTATTATCGCAAGGTGATAGTCTGCGCCCTTATGATTGGTGCGAAGCTGCAGGAAAGCTGCCGAGTTCTCGCTTTTTGCGTCTTTGCCCAGAACGATCCCGATATCAATTTCCCCAAGATCACCCCAGGGGCGCTGAAAGCGCAAAGCATCCACGCCGTTGCGATATTCTGTGTTGAAGGTGCGGACATCAAATGGCAGGAAAATGTCGGTTGGGTTAATAATCCTCGCCGAGCCAAACGAGATCGCCTGCCTGCCGATGGTAAGGTCACCCGCATCCATCTGAATCTGGAAATTGAGACGGTCCAGATTCTGGTATAGCTGGGTTTTATTGTCATCATCAAGGAGGTTGGTCTTTGGGTCGGTAAGGCGGTAGCTGTCACCGACCACATTAAAAGTGGGTAGCTCGGTAGCCAGCGATTTCGAAACAAACACGGGGCTTAGCTCATAATGCAACTGCCAGGTTATACGGCCAGAAAAGCCATCCAGCATGATGCGCGCACTGCTCTGAGACTGGTAAAGCTTGTCGAATTGGAATACTGGGTTGTCGAGTTCGTCCTGAGCGACCACAAATGACTTTAGGTATCCAGAAATGTTGATCTCAGCCAAAGCTGCGGTAGAGACTGCTAGCAGAAATACTGCTGCACCGATTCGCAACATGTTACTTGCGCTCGTCTCGTTCAACCTTGCCGTCACGCAAATAAATAAGCCGGGTAGCGCGGTCCATAATCTTCTCGTCGTGGGTGGAGAACACAAAGGTCATGTTTCGCTGCTGGTTCAGATCACGCATGACTTCCAATAAGCTTATACCCGTTTTGGAATCGAGGTTTGCTGTAGGTTCGTCAGCAAGAATGATGTCCGGGTTAGAGGCCATTGCCCTCGCTACTGCGACGCGTTGTTGCTGCCCGCCCGAAAGATGTGAGGGCCTTCTGTCACCCAGGCCCTCCAGTTCGACCATCGCCAGCATTTCTTTCACGCGTTTCTTCCTTTCTGCAGCGCTTATGCCCTGCAGTAACATGATGTACTCGATATTCTCTTCAGCTGATAGGACGGGTATCAGGTTGTAAGCCTGAAAGATGAAACCAATGTGATCGCGACGAAAATCAGAAAGCTGGTTGCCGCTCATGTCTGCGATATTGCTGCCGGACAACGTAACTGACCCACTGTTTGGTTCGTCCAGGCCACCAATCAGATGCAGTAGTGTCGTCTTCCCCGAGCCAGATGGGCCAATGATGGCCGTGAACTCACCTTGCTCAATATTAATAGACACATGATCAAGTGCGGTCACCTTCGTTTCTTCGCTGCCAAACGTGCGACACAGGTCTCTGGTTTCAATTAGATTAGTCATGAATAGATCCTAAAGTGCTCTTTGGAGTGCCTCAGTAGGCACGATTCGGGACGCGAAGGTCGCGGGGTAAATAGCGGCGACAAGTGTTAATAAAGTCACGTAAGCCGGAAAGTTGACGAACTGATATAACGCCAGCTCGGTATACAGGTTGCCGTCCAAGAGGACGCCGGACACCTCCATTTTTCCCATGGGGATGCCGTTGGTCGAAAAATAATCGCCAAGCAAATACCCGATGGTCAGACCAGCAGCGCAACTGATGAGAGCCAGCAGTAGTGCTTCAAATAGTACCAGCTGAATAATCTGCCAGGGCGTGGTGCCAATGGCTTTTGCAACGCCGAATTCATAGATCCGTTCATAAATCGACATAAACATTGAGTTGATGACCCCAAGTGATGTCAGTAGAAAGAGGATGGTACCGATTATCGCCGTGGAGTAGCTGGACATCTCTATCATTGCCCCGATCGAGGGTTGCAGGTCCAGCCACCCAAGGGCCTCGTTTTCTTCATTGGTGAGTTGTTTGAATAGCGGCAATTCAGCGTTTTTTGCGTCTTCGGGGTCTATAAAGCGCACGGCAATCTGGTGCAGGTTCCCCTTCATGCCAAGAACGCTTTGGGCTTTATCCAGATTGATGAACACGAGGTTTTTGTCCATTTCCTCGGGGCCGAATTCGAAAATGCCACTCAGGCGAAATAGCTCCTGGGTAATCTCGTTAGTATCCACAGTGGCGGCGGTGATGATCAAGCGGTCGCCAAGTTCAACCTCGAGCAAGTCAGCGGCAGGTTTACCGATAAGGATTTCCCTGGGTTTTCCGGACAGGTATTCGCCTTCAATAATGGCCTCTGAAATTCGACTAACCTTGAGTTCCTTTGTGGCATCCACCCCATAGACCAGTGCTCCGGATGTGTTGTAGCTAGAAGCGATCATGCCACCAATAATGACTCTGGGGCCGAAGCCCTCTACGACATCGCTTTCTTTGATCTGGCTGATGACGTTTGTCGGATTTTCGATGGTGTATTCCACCTCAAAGTTATTTCGAAAACCCTTTCGCACGACCTGTGCTTCACCTTCCAGTGTTTGGGTGATTCCGCCAACCATGACCTTGGTCATTCCAAGCATAAGGCCATCCACGAGAATCAGCACAACCAGCGACGAGCTGATGAGCAGCGCAGTGAGCAAGGTTCTCCGTGTGTTTCGAAAGAGGTTCCGAAAAGCCAGTCTAAGCGTGAGCATCAATGACTCCCCATCGCTTCTTTGGGCAGTATCCTGGCTGCTCGCAAGCCAGGAGGGATGCTGATGAGTACTGCAGTGGCAAGGATAAAGGCCATGGGTATCCAGAATACACGAGCTGACATTTCACCCTTCAAATGCTGGAATTTTATACCGCCCATGTCGATAGGCTCCGGTAGCAGAAAGCCCACTTCTGCCGACCAGTAAATGATGGGTAGTATCAGCAGAAAGCCCACCAGGACACTGATGAAAGCCATGACAAATGTTTCAAGTGAAATCATTCGAACCAGTTGCATGGGCCGACTGCCGATGGCTCTCAAGACACCGAACTCTCTTGTTCTTTCAAGTACGGACATCAGGACCGTATTAAGCACGCCAATAAAAACGATAAATATAATCAGGCCCATCGTAAAATAGTTGCCCTGCCTGTCGGCTTGCATAGTGCGATAAAAAGTAGCCTCGACTTTTTGCCACGGTGAAACGGTCAGCTCCGGTAGCTGTGCGGACAGCTCATTGGCAATTTTTTCATTATCATCTTTGTTGTTCACCAGTAGCACATATTCGTGCACATCATTGCCGAGCGACAGGAACTCCTGTGCGGCAGCTAGTGGAAGGTAAACCGCCATGCGATCGAACGAGGTTTTGTTGCCGATGATGGCAGAGACCACAAAGATGTCGTTTGCGATTGATCCGTCGCCACCTGAAGAGATCAGTACGATTTCGTCACCTACCTCAAGCTTCAATGTGATATGAAGGCCTCGGCCGATCATTGCTTCATAGTATCCATCAGTGTTGGGTAAGCTTGAAAAATAGGTCCCTTTGGAGACTTTCTGAAGCAGGCGAGAGACCGTAGGCTCGAGATCAGGGTCGACCCCTATTAGTCGGGAAGGTGCCGTTCTGTCCCCGGCATAGGCAAGGGCCGGAGAAAAAACTCTAGGTGTAAAACTTTTGACATCGGAATCGTCTGTTAACGCGACCTCTACCTGGTCTCGGTTCTGGATTGTCTTGTAAATTTTTGGGCGGTCCAGGTAGTCGTCTTGATGAATCTGGATGTGTCCGGAGTTATCCAGAGTAAATATGTCGATGGCGTTGCCGTAACTGCCCTCAAGTATTGAATAGCCTAAAACAAAGAGCATGTAGCCGCCCGTCATGCTCAGGCCGGTCAGTAGCGAACGCCGTTTCTGACGCAGGATGTTCCGAAATGCAATTTGGAAAGTCAGCATGACTAGAACCGCGACTTTAGGTTTCGGAGTGAAAAGGTGTCCTTGGTGATTTCGGGTACATTGAACTTAATGTCGTCGTACTTAATGCGAGTCAGATGACCCTCTTTGTTGAGTGGCCTCATTTCCAAAATAGAGGGCATCAATTTGCCGTAGTATTCTTTGGGTTCATGGAAGGTCAGTTCGCGGATTTTTTTGCCATCGTCATCGAAGAACGCTTGCGACAGTGGCAGCAATGGATCTTTTGAGATGGTGTATTCGATTCTGTCCCAAACGGTGACAGTTTGCTCCTTTGGCGTGAGCGTGACCTTATACTGGTCCACTGTTTCGATCAGGGCGAGAGAGTAGGCGTCGATGAGCTGCGTCTCTTTCACAAGGTCGTCATTGGTGAAGTCGCTGCCCATCCAGGATCCCATCATCATGGACGGCGGAACCTTGATGACCTTGTTGATTTTCGGGAAGTAGTTCCACATCTCTTCGTTGCGTTTTAGGGTGGCAATACCTCGATCCTTTTTTGGGGCCTGGATGCGGAAGAATCCGTAATCCTTGCCGAAGGACTGGGCCGCCAATGTTAATGTCCGGTTGTAGTTTGGCGTTTGCACCTGCATCGTCATGGTGGCATCGCTGGAGCCCCCGCGGTACAGCTGCTCCATTTTATCAATGATTTCACGAGCCCGTTCTTCTGAGGCAAGTGCTGGCAGTGAAAGGCAAAGCAGTAGCAGAATTCGAAACATATCAGAGTTCCTTTTTTAACGCGTCTAGGACGGGCTGTCTTTAAGTGCTTTGGCCAGCAAGGCAAGTTGACCCGCTTGATTTCACTAACCGTTGTATTGTGATTCATCTGGACCCAGATAAAAAGAAATATTGGGGTATAGGCGATATTCGCAGAATCAGTAATACAGTGCTGACGAAGAAGGCGATTAGGTTCATTTTGTAGGAAAAAAATTTCTTCACCGCTATGCAGCCATTATACTCGGAGCTGATTCTACGGTAGGAAAGATTTGATGAGCGAGAAGTATATGCCGGTGCTGGTAGGTGTTGGCCAGGTGACGGAACGTGAGTTTGATGTTGATAGTTCTTCAGTGCTGGACCTGATAGAACAGGCGGCCTACAAGGCGGTGGAGGATGCCGGTATTTCAAAGGCTAGCCTTGCGGACCTTGATTCGCTGGTTATGGTAAAAAGTTTCCGGGAATCTACCCGCAATTCTCCAGAGGCGCTAGCGAATAGAATCGGCGCAACCCGCGCAACCCAATGGCTGATGCCCAATGGCGGCAATGGACCGCAATACCTGGTGAACCGCTTCAGTGAGGCGATTGCCAATGGCGAATCCCGGTTTGTGCTGTTCGCGGGGGCAGAGGCCATGGCAACCGCGCGTAAGATTGTTAAGACGACCGGTGAACAACCACCCTGGCAGGAGGCAGCGTCCGGTGACCCAAGCTTTCTGGTGGAAGATGTAGAGCTTAGTACGCCCCATGAGCAACAGCATGGCCTCTGGCTTGCACCGGGTTTCTATGCGATGAGTGAAAATGCGCGGCGACATCAATTGGGGCATTCCATTGAGGAACACCAGTTGGGGCTGGGTGATCTGTTTGCCCGGTTTACCGAGGTCGCAGCGAAGAGTCCACATGCCTGGTACCCGGTCCAGCGTAGCAGTGATGAGATTGCCACGGCAACAGACAGTAACCGTTACGTGGCCTGGCCATATACCAAGTATATGAATGCCATGAACCAGATTAACCAGTCTGCCGCGCTGCTTCTCACCTCGGTCGACCAGGCGAGGAAACTCGGTATCACGGAAGACAAGTTCATCTATCTGCACGGTTGTTCTGATACCAAAGAGAAAAGTATTCTTGGCAGGCAGAATTATTACTCGAGCGAAGCCATGCGGGTGATGGCAGAGCAGGTATTTGAAAATACCGGTGCGAATGGGAACCTTGGCATTGATAATATAGAACACATCGATTTCTATTCCTGCTTCCCCAGTGCGGTGGCGATGGCGAGAGATACGTTTGGTCTGTCTGTTGATGATCCACGGCCACTGACAATCACTGGTGGGCTACCTTTCCATGGTGGCGCCGGCAATAACTATGTGATGAACTCTATTGCCGCAATGGTAGAAAAGGTTCGAGCGGACAAGGGCAGCTATGGACTTGTGACGGCTAACGGTGGTTACTTTAGCAAGCATGCTGCCGGCATTTACTCAACGAACCCTGTTGAAGGCGATTGGGGCCGCACCAATCCTGCTTCCTATCAGAAGGTTCTGGACGATGCAGCCGACACGCCTTTTACCGAATCACCAAACGGAGAAGCGACGATCGAGACCTATACGGTGCTCTATGGCCGTGATAACCAGCCCCAGCAAGGGGTAGTCATTGGCAGGCTGGGTGAGTTGGGTGACCCGAAGGCTGAGAGGTTCGTTGCTATGGTCGACGATGACAGCGATGTACTCGAAGGTATGACCCAGCAAGACATGATCGGGTCGAAAGGTATCGCCAGCAGTGGCGATGAGCTCAACAAATTCAGTCTGAAATAGAATGGGCACTTCCCTATGGACGTTTTTTGATGAACAAGTATTGAAGGATGAATTATGAAAGCTTGGCGGATCAATGAGTTGGGCGACCCATGGACGCACCTTTCCATTGGGGAAGTTACTTTGCCTACCGCGCCGAAAGGTGTCTGCAGAATTGAAGTCGAAGCCGTTGACCTTAACTTTGCCGACATCCTGCAGTGCCAGGGCAGTTATCAGGTAAAACTGGATGCCCCATTTACGCCGGGAATGAATGCCGTCGGCAGGGTGATAGAAGTGGGTGAGAATTCCGGCCATGCGGTAGGGGATCGAATTATCGGGCCTGCCTATAAAGGTTTTGGAGGCTATGCAGAGGAATGCTTTATTGCAGGTAGGCAAGCGACAGGGCTGGATGACGAGGTAGATCCCGTAAAAGCAGCCGCTCTACATGTGACTTACGGGACGGCCTGGTTTGGGTTGCACCTTCGGGGAAACCTTAAGCCGGGCGAGACGGTGCTGGTGCTTGCGGCGGCTGGTGGGGTGGGAGCGGCTGCCGTTGAGCTCGCAAAGGTTCATGGTTGCTGGGTTGTTGCAGCTGCGGGAGGCGCTGAGAAAACAAATGCTTGTCTGCAGATGGGTGCAGACGAAGTTGTGGACTACAACAGTGAGGATCTCTACGAAAAAGTTATGTCATTGACCGATGGTCGCGGTGTGGATGTTGTCTACGATCCGGTCGGTGCTCATTATTTTGATATGGCCAGAAGGCTGGTCGCGTGGGAGGGAAGGTACCTGATCATTGGTTTTGCGGCAGGGACCATTCCAAGTGCACCTATGAATCACGCGTTGGTAAAAAACTACTCACTCGTTGGGGTTCATATGGGTGGTTATCGGGGAAGGGACGAGAAACCATTTGACGATTGCTATCGCGAACTTTATGCCATGTTGATGGAAGGAAAGATTAGTCCGCTGGTTGATGCGGTCGTCGGGTTTGATCAATTACCCGAGATGCTGCAGCGATTGGCTAACAGAAAGTCAAAGGGGCGGATTGTGTTTGATCCAGGGTGTTGATGAACCTGGTTGTGACATTGTCGTTATTGTTGCAAGGCCAGGCCTGTTCTAAATGCGTAATGCTCCCTTGGGTTAGTTGCCAGCGCGGTGTGTTTTCTATCATGCGAATGAACTCGCTCCCCTGTGCAGGCCGGTGCCTAAAAGATGAATCTTGAACCGTCTTGACGTTGCCCGGTAGCGTTGTGTTTTCCATGGGTAGGTTGTACTGGCTGCAATCAGGGAATACACCGGGGGAAACGTTAGAATCACTCGATAATTAAAAATGGGTACAGCGATGGTAATTACAGGTGAGTGTTTTTGTGGCGAAGTGACCTTTGAGGTTTCCGGCGATGTGTTTGATGGCAGGTCTTGCCACTGTTCCAGGTGCCGGAAAGCATTTAGCGGCGCTGGGTCAGCCTATGCGCTGGTGCACCCGGGTACATTTAAGTGGACCCAAGGTGAAGCACTGTTAACGTCATATGTGAACCAGGAAACAGCGGGCCTGCAGTTCTGTAAAGTCTGTGGTTCTACCTTGTGCGGGGTCTTTAATGGTGAGGTCCATGGGGTTTCGCTTGGTTGCCTGAATGATGACCCGGAAGTTACTCTCGCTCGTCATATCTTTGTTGGCTCCAAGGCAAGCTGGGATATGATTGGTGGTGATACACCGCAATTTGAAGAATATCCGACCCCTGACGAATTTGAGGACGAATAATGACTGGCCTATCAGCAGAGTTATCACCAGAGCTATCACCACGAATATGGAATGCCTTGCTGGCGCTCGACACACCAACTGTCTGCAACGCGCTTGAAGTTGTGAACCCAGGTCGGCGTGCAAGGGGGTTCAACATTCGCCCGTTTGTCTGTGTCAGACCTTCGCTTCCACCGATTCTGGGGTTCGCCCGCACCGTCCGGATCAGGGCCGCCCACAAGCCGGCGAAAAGGATGGATGCTGATGGATACTATAGTTACATTGCTGAAGGTGGGCCTACGCCAAGTATTGCGATTATCCAGGATGTCGATGACACGCCCGGGTATGGCGCTCACTGGGGTGAGGTGAACACAAATATTCATTTCGGGCTGGGTTGTCTTGGTGTTGTCACGAATGGCAGCGTACGGGATATTCCTGATAGTCAGGAGAAGTTCCAAATGCTCGCAGGGATGATCAATCCATCACATGCCTTTGTGAACGTTGTTGATTGGGGGGGCGACGTTAATGTCCATGGAATGGAGGTCAGTGATGCAAACCTGGTTCATGCTGATATGCATGGTGCGGTTGTTGTTCCTGCCGGAGATGCGGAGGCCATCGTTGAAGAGGCAGCAAAGATCATGGCCCGCGAGCGCATCGTCATTGAAGCCTCGCAAAAGCCGGGCTTCAATATGGGGAAATTACGGGAAGCCTGGAAAGGACAGACTGAAATCCACTAGCGGTGAAAGCTCAGGGGGACTACTTAAAGTCTGCCAGTGCGTCGTCCAGAACAGAAAGGCCGCAAAGGGTGTGCAATACACCCACTTTGTCTGTCAGGTTAAAGATAGCCTCGTAGCCATCTGAATTGCAGCGGTTCTCGTGAAAGTCGACTGTCACTGCAGGTTCAAGAACAGCAGCCAGCTCTGAAGTGTTGGCAAACGGTACCAGTCGGTCGAATTGCGAATGATAGAGGTGAACCAGCGCGTTTGAGCTGGAAAAGTTATCTCCTGCCGACACTATCTGCGCAAAGCTACTCAGTTGTAACATTGCCTTAAAGTTATCCAGCTCAGGGTCGTTAGCCAGGAAAGCGGTGACAAACTCTGGATTAATTTCTTCACCGGTCACCACGTCTTCAAGTAACAGACCGGTATTTGTGTAGCTCAGGAAGCCTGGAAAAATTCTATCGGTTGCAAACGGCACAGTGGTATCTTCATCGACGTATCGACAATAGGCGCCGTCGTCGCAGCTTCCATCCAGATGCTGCATTACCCCCCGGACAGTCTGGTAGAGGTTATGGGGAGCGCCTCCGGCATAGGTTTCCCGTATCGACAGGTTCTCTGGCCCCTGGGTTTCAAGTAGCAGATGGAGCCCAACCGCGCTATGCCCGCCCTGGGAATAGCCGATGATGGCGAGGTCAGATCCGTTATAGACGTCATCATAGGCAGTATCTTCCAGCACCTGGTTCACCAGGTCGAGGGTGTTTAGCGCGGTTCTGTTTGCCATCAGGTAGGTTTCCGGCGAACTCCCAGTGCCACCTCGACCGTAGTTGTCAGGTGCGATAACAAGGTATCCACGAGACGCGAACAAGTTTGCCAGAATGTACCAGGCATCAGTATTATCCAGGTCTCCGGGAGTGCTTCCGGTAGCGTGCGTCAGAATGATTGCGCGATCCCTGGTTACAAAATCGCTGGCTGATGCAATGACAGGAAAGGTTATCGCGGCGGTTAGTTCCGCGGAAGGTGATCCATCCGGGTGTCGTGAAAGATAGCTGACCTGCTGTGAGGTGACATCATAAAGAGAATCAGGGTCCACCAGATTGCCCCAGTTTGCTTCAGCGATTTCAAGGACAAGGCCACGGACCAGAGATTCGATTCCGGACGGCAGGTCAAGGTCTTCAAAGAAAGCGCCATCAATATAGCCAATGAACATATCGTTGACGGTGTCTCTTGGCTGGTTGAATTCGTTGATCACAGTGAGACCTGAAGGGTTGGTCACGCCGGTAGAAATAAACAGCTCCGAGGTGAACTCCGCATCATTGCTGCGCGTGCCGTTTGCGGTGATGGTATAGGACGTATTTTCTTCAAGACTACACTTGATCTTGTGATCCAATAGCTGATCGAAATCGGCGACAGAAAGGTCGAACAGGTCGCGGCGTATAGTGGTGCCTGCAAAATCGCTGCAATCACTGCTGAGTTCAAGGCTAAGGTCTGAATGACCGAGATGGGCGAAGCTTGACGTTAGTTGCTCGGGTTCCACATTGGTGACACCGGGACCGGGAACCGAATCCAGTAGTACCACGGTAGTTGGTTCCGAATCAGGGTCGGTAATTGGTGGTTCGGGTGCGGGCGTTGAGCCGCCGCCACCACCGCCCCCGCAGGCCGTCAGGTAGGAGGTCAGGATCAATGCAGCGACAGTTCGGCTCATGTGAAAGTTGCGTAACGTTTAGTACGTCAAGCTTAAGCGACTAGTGTGCATTTACAAGGGTCAGTTCTTGAACCTCATCCACGAAAGTAAGCGTAGCTTTCCCTGATGCTCGACTAACTAAACTCCGAGGCGAAAATTTCCTCATTGAAGCCTACCAGGTAAGTATTTCCTACCTTGATGGTTGGCGCGCGCATATTGCCTGTTGGGCCGAGCATTGACTCGACAGCATCGCTTCCCACTTTAGATGAAACATTGAACTCCTGTACTTTCTTACCTTTCATGGCTATCAGCCTGGATGCGTCTTTTAGCAGTGCTTTAGCGTCAGACGCCTGCAGTTTCTTGCTGGCCATGACGGTGTCAAGGATCTCGATTTTGCTGGCTTCCAAGAACTTGGATGCTCTGGTGCAGGTAGTTCATCCCTTTCGGAAGTAGTACCAGGCTGCTTTCTTTGCCATTTTTGTTTTTCCATGATCAATTGTCCAGCAAGGTTAGAGCGCAAAGCCGGTTTGTTCAACCGCCAGGTTGAACATTTGCTGTGGTTAAGTAGATATTTTCAAACTGGTTGGGCAAGTTCCAGGTTTAGTATCCCGAATGCATGAGGTGCTTTATGATGTGCGCTTTGTGTTCAGGATCTACCCTATGAAGTTTCAGGTTTCCCGGTTTTTTTGGGCTCCGATCGCCCTTTTCCTTGTTTCATGCGAATCCACTCAGGTTGTGGAAGATAGCCCGAGCAAGCCTTCAATCACATCGGTTCTGCAACTTGAAAAGAGCCCCAATGACACCCGCGATTACCGTTACCTGGAACTCGTGAACGGTCTTAAGGTCGTCCTGATATCGGACCAGAAAGCGAATAAAGCGGCGGCTTCATTGACCGCTTTTCGTGGCAGCTTTCATGATCCATCAGAACGATTGGGTCTGGCACATTTCCTGGAGCACATGCTGTTTATTGGAACGGAAAAGTACCCGGAAGCTGATGGATACTTTAGTTTTGTGCAGGCACATGGGGGCAGTTCGAACGCCTATACCACGTCTGACCACACCAACTACTTTTTTGATATCCAGCCGGAAGCATTTCGTGAAGGGCTGGACCGGTTCGCCCAGTTCTTTATCTCGCCGCTGTTACAGAAGGAATACGTAGATCGTGAAAAGAATGCAGTGAACTCTGAGTACCAGTTGCAGATGAAGGATGATGGCTGGCGATCATCTGTTGTCCAGAAAGTGGCATGGAACCCGGACCACCCGGTTTCCAAATTCAGCATCGGTAGTCTGGAAACGTTAAAGGGTGACGTGCACGCCTCCCTGCTGGCCTTTTTCAAGGAGAACTATTCTGCTAACCAGATGGCGCTGGTTGTGCTGAGCAATGAGACCCTGGATGAGATGCAACCATGGGTCACTGAAACATTCCTGCCCATCAAGAATAGGCGCCTTGAAGTATCAAAGATCAACAAGCCCATTTTTACGGCAGGGCAGTTGCCGGCGAAACTCGTGTTCGACAATATAAAAGATGAGCACCGGGTTGGTTACGCCTTCCCGATGCCTTCGATCCAGACGTATTATCGGAAAAAGCCGGTTCAGTACATCTCAAATCTGCTTGGCCATGAAGGTGATGGAAGTCTGCATGCACTACTTAATGAAAAGGGCTGGATAAAAGGATTGTCGGCTGGCGAGTCGGAGATGGATGAGGGCAATAGCGTCATGTCGGTCAATATCAGCCTGACCGAAGCTGGGTCAGCCCATGTGGATGAAATCAGTGCATACCTGTTTGCCTATCTGGATCTGCTGAAAGACGGACCGATTGAAGAGTGGATCTACCAAGAGCAGGCAACAGTTGCGCAGCTCGCTTTTCGTTTCAGTGAGAAATCGAGCGCCATGAACGCTGTCAGATCCATCGCGCCGGCATTGCAGCACTACCCGGCGGAAGATCTTCTGGTAGCACCCTACCTGATGGAGGAATTTGACGCTTCGCTGATCAGGTCCTTCCTGACCCTGCTAACGAGGGACAACGTTTTGATGACGCTGTCATCTCCCGGTTACAAAGGCCAATCCACGGAGGAGTGGTTTGGTGTGTCATACGACCTTGAGCTCGGTGAGATCTCAGTGGCGACGGTTGATTCTGGTTCCTTGGAATTGCCTGACGCTAACCCGTTCCTGCCAGAATTGCTCGACCTGACACAAGGGGACTCACTCGGCCCGATGCCAGTGATAGTGGACAAAGGGCTTGAGCTCTATATGGACACGGATCTGGAGTTCAATGTGCCCCGGGCAGTCATTCACGTCAGTCTTCGTAACGATGGCGGATTCATTGCCCTTGCTGACGCGGCGCAGTCCCAGTTGTATAGCATGCTTGTTCAGGATGATCTGAATGCACTTGCATATCCCGCACTGCTGGCGGGCGTCAGTTATCAGATCGCTGCTCCGCCGAGGGGCTTTAGAGTCTCGGTCGGCGGCTATAATGACAAACAACTTGTGCTGCTTGAAGAAGTGTTAACCCGCTTGATGAATTTGGAGATCAAGGAAGATCGTTTTGATGTCGTGAAAGGTGAGTTAATCAAGGATCTCGCAAACTCCCTGAAGAACAAGCCGTTCCTTCAAAGCTACCAGCGATCGAAGGATGAGCTCCTTGACTCAAGTTGGACCGCAGAGCAGGTCATTGGCGCCGTAGAAGGTGTTACGCCGGAAAGTCTTGCTGCCTGGAGGGATAGTGCCCTTCAGGAGGTGTCCATTCAGGGCCTGGTCCATGGGAACGTGACGAAAGCTCGAGTTGATGAGCTGGCAGGTTTGTTAAAGCAACATGTCCGGATAAGTGATGTCGCCCCGGTTTCGACCATGGTGATTGAGCTGGAGGGAGCGAGTTCGATGCTGCTGGGGATAGACCACAATGACGCCTCAATGGTGCTCTACGTTCAGGATGAGCGGTCGAGTTTTGAGAATAGGGCCAGAAGTACACTACTGACTCACCTGGTCTCGCCTGGTTTCTTCTCATCACTTCGGACAGAGCAGCAACTTGGCTACGTTGTTTCCGCGGTTAATACGCAGCTCAGGGATCGTGGTGGAATAAGTTTTGTTATCCAGTCTCCGGTCGCTGGCCCCGACATACTCAGGGACAGGACTCTGGCATTCATGACCTTACAGGAGCGGGTGCTTTCTGAAATGTCGGATGAAGAGTTTGGCGCGAACAAAGGTGGTTTAATCGCGAAGTTAACCCAGAGAGACAAAAACCTTTCGCAAAGGTCAAAGCGGTATTGGGCAGACCTGGACCGGGGCGTGACGACATTCGATTCCAACATGCAGTTGGCAAAAGCCGTTTCCGATCTAGGTAAAGATGATATGCAGGCTTTTCTGAAGGAAGTGAACGGTAAGCTCGGTAACCAATATTTGATGGTCTACAGTGAGGGTAAGTTCGCCTCACCATAATGCTTACCAGTCAGGTAACCGTACAATCAGACTCTGGCTCGCGGTGGCCAGTAGGATACCTGACTCGCTCCACATGTTGACCCGGCCGTAGCCGAAGCCATCACCGACATGTTCGATCTGGTTTTCGCAGAGTATCCATTCACTTGGAGCGTGATTCGCGATCCTGATGGTGTTATCGAGGCTGGTGCAACTCATGATCTTGCCAAGGGCATTGCCGAGTGCTGAGGGCATATAGTCAGCGACAATCGCCAGTGCACCCGAGTCATGTTCGACCTCGGGCATACGAGCCCAGAGCAGGGACTGGTTGTCGCCACTTGGCTCACCGGCACCAGAGAACCCGAACATACCCCGTGCAATTCGAATATCCACGTGTTCATGAATGGTGTCACCATCATCATGGCGTTCAAGCTTATCGCAGTTCTCAGGTTTTGGTGCGCTGGGCATTTTGTACCAATTGCCCTCTGCAATATTAGGTCGTTGGCCGCAGGCCCCAAGTACAGTGATGACTTCCTGCTCGCCCAGGTGACCAACCGCCCGGCCCTGTGTGACGTTCCGCCCCTTTGCCGGTAGTAAAACCTCAATGTCGAGAGTAACAGGCTGCTGGGTGATCGACAGATACTGTCCGGTCGCCCAGACGATAGGTTTTCCTGTAGCCTGCTCCAGGGCGACGATGCCTGCAGCGAGGCCTGCGCCACCAAACAGTGAGCCGCGCCCACCGGTGGTTTTCGGTACAACGGGAAGTTGCCATTTCATCGTCGCAACAGGGTGGCTCATTTCAAGAAAATCAGCGCTGGAAAGTTTTAACACGTATCTGGTCTCACTCGGGAACGGAAGGAGCGGATTCTAGGTCGATGACCGACCTAGACTCAAGGGTTTGACGGAGTTTTTGGTGCCGCGTAGGCTGGAGGTTAAAGGAGAAGCGATGAACTTCAACTATTCAGCAGCACCATACCGGATTCGAGATGATATTCCAGAAGCGCACCGGCTCATCTGGAAGATGATTGCAAAACCTGGTAATTGGTGGAAAGGGGCAGATCGGGTGGCGATTTTGTCCGAAACTCGCCATGCCGTTCATTGTGAGCTGTGTAAGGAAAGACAGGCTGCGCTTTCACCAAACAGTATTAAGGGCGAGCATGCTTTGGTCACCAATTTGCCGTCCCCGGCGGTCGACGCGATCCACCGAATCGTGACCGATGCTTCCCGCCTTACAGAAGCCTGGCTGAATGACTTATATACAAAGGGCATGACCGACGGGAAGTACATTGAGCTGTTGGGAATCGTGGTTGCGGTCATCAGCATTGATGGTTTCCATCGTGCGATGGGAATGCCGCCTGAGCCATTACCTGAGCCGGAAGCAGGCGAAACAAGCGGGCTTCGCCCTGAAGGACTGGCTGACCTGGGCGCCTGGATTGAAATGATTTCTCCGCTGAAGGTCGCTGAACGTGAATCTGACCTCTATGGTGGGAATAAACAGGCGGGTAACGTGATAGCAGCGATGAGCCTGGTGCCGGACAGCGTTCGCATGCTGAAGATACTCAGTGGTGTTCACTACCTGGACATACCGGACGTGGCTAATCCTGGTGCTAATGGCGGTCGATCTATAACAAGGCCGCAGATTGAACTGATTGCCGGTCGTGTCTCTTCCCTGAGCGATTGCTTCTACTGAACTTCTTCTCATTCATTGATGCTCCGTGCGAGCACGCAGGTTTCAGGAGAAGCAGTTAATTTAAACGGTATTGTCGAAGGAAATGAAGTCCAGACCGGGTTACGCGGTGGGGAGGCGTTGATCCGATTTGCGGAAGCCTCGCTCGGCGACAGTTTTGATGACAAGGCAGATGACACCAGGGTCGCGCGAGAGGCGGTGAAAGATGAGCTTGGGGAAAATGCCATGGTGGATGCTGCGGGTGTCATTGCCAACTTTCAGCGAATGGTTCGTATCGCCGATGGCACCGGTATTCCATTGGATACACCGGTCGCCATGATGACCAGTAGTATTAGAGAAGATCTTGGTATTAATGAATATGCCTCAGCCAGCAATACGCCTGCGCTTTCACTGCCGCAGCGTTTGCTGGGAAGGCTACTGCAGCCTGCATTGCCATTGGTGGTAAAACTCTTGACCCGAAATATGTCGAAGCCGAATTAAACAAGTTCTTTGGAGTAGTTAGTATGCGGATGGTTCCACTTAGTCGAATAGTCAGTTACTGGTCTGAGATACAGGGAGATCGTGTAGCGATTTACCATGGAGGTGAAACCATTACCTGGAGTCAGCTGGACAGGGAAACCAACAGACTGGCCAGGGCCTATGAATCCCTTGGCGTGGGTCAGGATGATTTTGTGACGATTGCGTTGCCCAATGGTATCGAGTTTTTTAAGTCGACGATCGCAACATGGAAGGCGGGTGCGACGCCGCAACCCGTTTCAGCCAGGCTGCCTAAATTCGAACGTGACCAGATTGTAGCCGTCGGTGAGCCCAGGCTGATCACTGGTGTTGCAGATGGGTCCCACGAGGGATATCGGACGTTGCCCGCTGGATATGAGCCGGATCCAGCCATCTCCGACGAGCCTTTGCCCGAAAAAATTGCGACTTCCTTTAAGGCAATGACCTCTGGTGGAAGTACAGGCAGGCCGAAACTAATCGTTACCACCAGCCCTGCGGTCTGGGATATAGATTCGGATCGATTGCACACCCAGTTGCGGGGATCGATGCTGATACCGGGTCCGCTTTATCATAATGGCCCTTTTGTCTGGGCGATGAGTGCGTTCTTTCGCGGCAACCAGATTACTGTGACTACAAGATTTGATGCGGAAGAGACCCTCGGCCTGATACAGGACCAGCAGATAGATATTGTCTATATGGTGCCTACGATGATGCAGCGGATCTGGAATCTGCCGGAAGAAGTCAGGACCAGCTATGACCTGTCCAGCCTGAAAGTTCTATGGCACCTGGCAGCGCCATGTCCGGCCTGGTTGAAAGAAGCATTTATTGAATGGCTGGGTCCAGAAGTTATCTGGGAGCTCTATGGCGGCACTGAAGCCCAGGGTGGGACAGTCATTAGTGGCATCGAGTGGATGTCGCATCGAGGATCTGTTGGTAAGCCAAACGCGACTTGTGAAATTATAGTTGTAGGAGATGAGGGTCAGCGCCTGCCCCCCAATGAAGTTGGTGAAGTTTTTCTGCGACCACTAACGGGACAGGGCTCCACGTACCGTTACATTGGGGCAGAAGCAAAAGCTATTGCCGGAGGTTTTGAAAGTATTGGCGATATGGGTTACTTCGATGAAGACGGCTACCTGTATTTGGCAGACAGACAGACAGATATGATTCTGTCTGGTGGCGCGAACATATATCCGGCTGAGGTCGAGGCCGCTATCGACAGTTGTGCAGGCGTTCGCTCGTCAGCCGTCATAGGGTTGCCTCATGAAGACCTGGGTAATTTTGTGCATGCCATTGTTGATGCGCCCGGGGGTTTAGAGGAAGCAGCATTATTGAGCCACCTGTCGGAAAGGCTTGTCCGCTATAAAATCCCTAGAACCATTGAGTTTTCTGATGAGCCCTTGCGAGATGATGCGGGCAAGCTGAGGAGAAAAGCCCTCCGCGAGGAGAGGCTGGACAAGTCATAAACGACAGCATGCGAGTGAGACGTTATGAGTGAACAAAAAAATACCAGTAATGATCCGCCGCCCAGGTGGGTGCTAAAACTTTTCACCAAAGTGAACGTGATCGTCTACAAATTGACCGGCGGGCGCGTGATGGGCAAGCTGTCCGGGATGCCGATTCTGCTGGTTGAGATGAAGGGCGCCAGATCCGGAAAGAAGCGGACCATTCCATTGATGTGCGTGCCTCATGGTGATGGCTTCCTGCTGGTCGCATCGCAGGGTGGCGCTCCGAAACATCCTGTGTGGTATCACAACCTGGTTGCTTATCCGGATGTTCGTATTACCTTCGGCGGGCAAACCAGGCCAATGAATTCACGACGAGTGCTGGATGAAGAAAAGGCGCAGCTCTGGCCCGTTTGCTGTGAATATTATCCGCCATACCAGGACTATCAGGCTCGGACAGATCGAAATATCCCTGTCTTTCTATGTGAATAGAATCCGGATTAAATACGCTAAATTAATAACCAGGTGAAAATTAATGACAGAAATTATTCTTCAACCAACAGGTGACCAGGTTCGTGCATTTCGTGACAGGGCCACTGGTGAACCCATTTCCATGTTGAATCTGCTTAGGTTCAGGAAGAAAGCTGTGTACGAAGACGGTCGTGAATCAGAACTGAGCGGTGAAGAGGCTTATCACCTCTACGGCAAGGCTTTTAAGGAAATTATGGAGCCTAAAGGCGCGCGCATTGTGTATTCGGGAGAGGTTCGAGGGTTTCTGATTGGCGAAGGGGAAGGCGCCTGGGATGCTGTCGCAGTTATTGAATACCCGTCAACTCAGGTGATGCTCGACATGTTCAGGAACGAGGAATACCAAAAGGCCCAGCAGCACCGTGCTGCCGGTCTTGTCGGACAGATGCTGGTTGAATGTGGGCCGGGATTTAATTTTGGTTAGCTCATGAAAACACACGAATGTTGAGTTCGGCACCTTCATGTCGTTTGGAGTGGGATGTTAGTGCGGCGCGGCTGCGCCATTCACATCCAGCTTCGCTGCATTTGTTACTGGGAAAGTAGCTTTAATGCGTCGAGTTCAACCAGGGAGCGAAGCGAGTTTCCCAGTAATGTTTCTGCCAGTTTTCTGCCACGTTCATTTGCCTGGTCGAGTGTCCCGGCGATGATCACGGCATAACAGACGAGATAAAGCGCGCAATAGCGATATCTTTCCCGTGAAGTGTCTAGCGGGTAGTCAAGACCTTCGCTGGTGAGATACTTGTGATAGACCGCAACCCAGTCTTCCGCGCACCGTACGTCATCGGAAAGGCTCTGGGTGATAAAATAAGCGAGGTCGTGTTCTGGCGCGGCCTTGGAAACTGCCTGGTAATCCACCAGTGCATTACCGTCTTTTGCAAAAAAGATGTTGTCTAGGCGGAGGTCGCCATGGCCGATCACTAGTGGGCCATCATGAATAATATCAAGTAAATGGTTGACCTGATCAGGCATGGTGTCGAGTAGTGCTATCTGCTGCGGGGTGATTGCAGCTTCCAGGACGGCTGTAAAATCTGTTTTTACGACTGGCCAGCCGACCAGGAAACCACCAACCATGCCTTCACGCTGGTAGGGCATGTCATGTGGTTTAATGTCCGTGATGTGTTCTGGTTGCCAGGTATTCCTGTGCAGTGACGCGATGCTTTGAATGACTTGGTGTGCTTGGCCCACACTACAACCTTTGACCTGGTCGCCAAGCTCAAACCCCTGCAGGTCTTCAAGCAGAAGAACGAAATCGCTGTTTTGTTCATTGAGCTCGGCGTGGTAACACGCGGGTGAACGCATGGGTACGTTGGGCGCTACCTGGGTGTAAAAGCGATATTCCCGTGCGTACATGTCATAGGTAGTTGCAACAGCCCTGTTTGCCTCCGTTTTGGTTGGGAACTTTGCAATGAGAGTCGGCGGGCCTTCGCTGGCTTTCAGGTGCAACCGCGTAACCAGTCCCAATAGTCCACCACCTTCCCCAAGTGCTTCGATGTTAAATGATTCAATCTCGTACCCGAGTTTGTCGGTGAGCCATTTGGCGCTAATTTCTTCTGGGCTTGTAGGGAAGCTGGACAATTTAGCTGATCTCCTTGGGAAAGAGTAATTTACGGATATGCAGGATACCAGCCGAATTTGTAAATCACCAAGTCAAGCCGAGCATAGCGCCATTAGTCGCCGGTATTCCTGACTTTGCGTAATAACAGGGCTATACGTGGCTACCTTTGTAAGGGCTTCCCTGGCGATTTTCGGTTCACTGAACCGATCCAATGCCAGGGTTGCCAGCTGAAGCATCGCGGCAGGTAGGCTTGGGTGATTGGGAAACGTTTGGTCGAATCGTTGCAGGTATTTGAAGAGTCTTTCCTGGCTGGCGCGGTCTTTTGCGACGTTACAGAAAAGCAATGAAGATGTTCCAGAAGAAAATGCGAATTTTATTGGGTCCATGTCGTAGCTGTCGCGAAAGATTTTAAGCGCCCGTTCGGCTTCACCATCGCGCAGAAGTCGTTCAGCCCGGTTGGCGCCGAGCATGGCTGCTAATCGTTTGTCATCCCATTCACATAGCCTGGCATACAAGGGTTCATCGAGGTTGTTATGGTTCTCTTTTTGGAATACCTGGATTAAATCGAAAGCTTTTCGGTATTCATGGACGCGAGTGAGTCGATGCAACTGAATGACGAATTGGCTCAGCCTTATTTCGGCTGCTCTCTCTAGTGAAGCGATATGGGTGTCTTCGTTTTGCAGCACAGGTATTCCAAGTTTTGGGCCCTTTGCGTTGATTAGCACGCCTAGTGCCCGAAAAGTTAAAAAGAGCAGGGTTAGCGTGACAGGTATCTGCCAGGTCACGTGCCAGGTGCTGATCTCGCCAAAGGTTTGGATATCGAAATACAAAAGCGCACCCGTCACGAGTTGAAGAAGATAGAAAACGGGTGAATGACGCGATGCCGTGAAAACGATAATCGATTTGAGTAACCTGACAGGGTTAAGCAATTCTGTGAAGTGACGATGCACCGACCCTAATGAAAACAGCAGCGGATAGGTAAAGAAAGTGATGATCAGCCGGAGGGGGCGTGAAGGTTCGTCCCACCCTGGCGAATTAAATGCGCAGTAACAGAGGGTTAGTCCCGTAATGGTGAACAATCTGGAATCATGGGTTGGAAAGACCAACTCGCCGGATAGTTTGGGTACACGCTGGAATCCCCGGGACGTGTGATCAACGATCACGAAACCATAATTAAAGAACAGCGTAATACAAATCAGCCAGAAGGAAACACTGCCAATACCCATGAGGTTTGGCAATGATGACCACAAACAGGCCATGAAGAACATGAATGAATACAGGCAAAGCACCATGAGGTTTTCAAGAAAGAAAGGAAAGCGAAAAATAGTAAGCGCCTGAAAGTCAGAAGCCGGGCGAGGGTGACGCCAATCAACCAACGGACCGCTCCCTGATTTCATGCAAGGTTTTTGCATGCGATTCACGGTTGATCCGGTAGAAACTGATGCAGATAATCGCAAGCGTCGTCATCACGAGGACCGCCGGGCCAAGTGCCCAACCGAATCTCAGAACGGATTCGCTCGTTACAGTAGCGGGGTCTGCGCCCTGGGGAATGCCTGCGAAATCTATGATCAGGCCGGCGAAAATCGCGCCGGAGCCGCCGATAGCCTTGCCTGCAAATGATGCCGCCGCATAGTAGATGCCTTCCTGGCGTCTTTTATATCGGCGTTCATGTTCATCGGTCACGTCAGCGATCATGCTGGATGTGAGTGGTATAGCTGCACCCAGACCGATCCCTGAAATGGTCCCGCTGATGATGTAGAGAGGGGCAATGATCGGGTCGCTATTCGGCGGTAACAAGTCCAGCAACCGAAGAATGATGACGTAGGAGGTGAAGATCGCATACCAGCAGTGGCCTGCGATATAGAGGTGTTTCTTTTCTTTGAAAATAGTCGACAGAGGCCTTGTCAGCAGCGTCCCGGTGACGACACCAACGACACCGCCGGTAAAAAGGAAAGTCATTTGATTGGGTGACAGTTCAAAAAAATAGGTGCCGGTATAGATGATGAGTGCCTGGACCATCCCCTGGCTCATACCGGCTATGATCGAAGCGGTAACGACAGCCGTAAACGAGGGAATACTAAATGCCTTAAAGATGTCACCGAGCATTGATCTGGGTGAAAAGCGATCTTCCGGGCCCGGTTGCGGCAGGTTTTTTATCTCGCTGTGGGTTCCAAGGGCAGAGATCCAGACACCGATGACCATGATAAAAAATCCAGCCATAGCGAATGGTGGGTAGGCATCTGGGTCGAGTTGGCCATTGTCATAGTTTGCGGTAGCGCCAAAAAATATGATCGGACCGCCAATCAGGACTGCAAACATGCCGAGCAACTGTAATACCATCCGGACAGAGGACAGTAGGGTTCGTTCGTCATAGTCGCTGGTTAACTCAGCCCCCAGGGACATATGGGGTACTGAGTAAAAAGTCATAAAGGTTCTGGTAGCAATAGAGAAAATGGTCAGCCACCAGAAAAGCCCCATTTCGGTCAGGCCGGCGGGGGGTGCAAACAGGAAATAAAAGGATGCAGCAAAAGGAATCGCTGCTGCATACATGTAAGGGTGTCGTCTTCCCCAGCGCGATCTTGTTGAATCAGACAGGGCCCCTACCATCGGGTCGCTGATTGCATCCACGATAAGTGCAAGGAAAATCGCTATTCCAGACAGGGTCCCTGAAAGTCCCAGGACCTGGTTGTAGTAGAAGAGAAGAAAAAATCCAAAGGCGGCGGATTTAATACCTTCCGGAAGCTGGCCAATGCCAAAGGCTATTCTTACTCGCCAGGGTACGGGGGTGTAATCAGGCTTCATTCAATCACTTAATCGCACTGGCAGAGAGCCAGAGAATCGATAGATTTGACCTCACGACCCAGCTTGGTAAGTAAACGCGAACTTTTTGGTGCCAGCGGAAGTCAGGAATATTCAACTCTAGGGTCATTGGGGTAGATCCACTCTTCTCCCATGACCTGCTCAACTCGCAGTTCCGGTGGAATATTTTCGGCGCCAATGACACGATCTGTCTGCTGATTCCAGTGATAGATCCTGGCTTCCTGGTAAGACAGTGGTACACCTTTGAAGCCATAGGACTCCATGGATTTCTGAATCGCCTCGCCGAACTCGGTGTCTTCCAGCAACACATCATTCAGCCGCTCACCGTCATTCACTGTCCAGTAATCCGGGCGCTCGCCATCGCCCCAGTCAGGCACCATTGTCCAGGTTTCAAACAGCGTCTGGTTGATGCTGATAGGCCAGAATAGCAGCGGTGGTATAGCCCGATGGCTAAGTGGCGATACCCAATTCGGGAAAATGCCATAGGACTGGGTGCAGGTGCGTCCGATTTCGCCCACGGTTTCGATTTCAGGCAAATCCGGCAATTCGATGGAGCTATTCTGATTCCCGCCTTTGGGTCTCGGTGCAACCATTCGACCATGCCCATTTGGGTAGAAGGAGTTTACATTGCGCCGGTCATCCAGCGCCGGTGCCACTGTGCTGGGGTGGATGCTTTTTACGTGATAGACCTCGGTGTTGGACTCCATTGCAATCTTCCAATTACAGTTGAGTACAAACGTGTGTCTTGCCGCCAGTCGAACCTTATCAAACTGGAATTCTGCCCATTCATCGGCTATCGGACCCAGATATTCGAGCAGGCTGACACAGTTTTCGTCGAAGTTCACAAAGATGAAATTACCGAAACGTTCACAGCGAACAGGGATCAGGCTGCGGCAGGAAAAATCCAGGTCGGTGAAGTCTTCCGGGTCCCGAACAGATATCAGCTCACCTTGGTGGGTATAGGTCCAGCCATGATACTTGCAGCTAAGTCTCGCCTTACGGCCTGACTTTTCAGTCACTACAGGTGCGCCCCTATGTCTGCAGGTATTGTAGTGGGCGTAAATTTTGCCATCATCTCCGTGAACAATGATGACCGGTTGGCCAGCGTTCTCCCATAGCATGTAGCACCCAGGATCAGGGATCTCGTCTATGTGGGCAGCAAATAGCCAGGATTTGCGCCACAGGTGTTCTTTCTCCAGTTCGTAAAAGCGCTGGTCTGTATATCGACCTGCAGGGAGGTCCGGTAAATGGGGGAAACCAACAGGGGGTTCTGTCCTTGCAGCTTCGTACTCCATCAACCGCTTTAGGGTGGTAATTTGTTGTTCATTCATACCCATGATCAATGCTCCTATTGGCCTGCAATCCCGTTAGACTATCGGCTGGATTTAGAAATTGCAACGTGTTACAAAACTGCCCCGGATTTCTGTCCGAGGGCCGGAATGGCGCGTGTTTTAAGAGCCCTTATTGAGATATAGTCTCATACCGGGCTGACAGATGACAAAGACAAATTAAAGGAGAAGTTCCTTGGCACAAGCAAAGAAGAAAACCGCTGCAAAAAAAGCCGTAGCGAAAAAAACAGCGACTAAATCGACCAAGAAGAGTGTCGTCAAGAAACCTGCTGCTAAAAAAGTAGCAGCGAAATCGAACAAGAAGAGTGCCGTCAAGAAACCTGCTGCTAAGAAAGCAACAGCGAAAGTCAGAAAGGCCCCTCGAACCGTCGCAAAAAAAGGTGCTGTCAACAGAGGTCCCTCAAATGCGACGCTCAAGGCGATGCATCTGAAGATGCTTCGTATTCGGCGATTCGAAGAAAGCGCAGGTAAGTTAATGGAGGATGGCAAGATTCCCGGCGCGTTGCACCTTTATGTGGGGCAGGAAGCTGTAGCATCGGGTGTCATGCAGCACCTATCTAACGAGGACTGGATTACGTCTACTCACCGGGGCCATGGTCACCTGGTCGCGAAGGGTGGTGAATTTAAGCCCATGTTTGCTGAACTGTTCGGGCGATCAACCGGCTACTGCAATGGTAAAGGTGGCAGTATGCATATCTCGAATATGGATCTCGGCATGCTGGGTGCTAACGGAATCGTTGGTGGCGGCCCACCCATTGCAATGGGCGCAGCATTTTCGAATCAGTTTAAGGGGAACAAAAACGTTTCGATCGCCTTCTTCGGTGACGGAGCGTCTAACGAAGGCAGTGTGCATGAGGCAGCCAACATGGCTGCGCTTTATAAATTGCCGTGTGTCTTTGTTTGCGAAAATAATGGCTACGGCGAGTACACGCCCCAGTCAGGCCATCAGGCGATCGTTGATGTTGCCGACCGTGCATCAGGATATGGCATGCCCGGTGTGATTTGTGATGGTATGGACGTTATGGCTGTTTATGAAGCCGCAGGTGAGGCCATTGAACGGGCCCGCAGCGGGGGCGGTCCAACTCTACTGGAATGTAAAACATATCGCTATTACGACCATGTAGGTGTTAGGGGCATGGGGCTTAATTATCGCACCGATGAAGAAGTCGAAGCCTGGAAGAAAAAAGATGCGATTAACGCTTTTGAGAAACGTCTGATCCAATTGGGTGTGATGAGCAAAAAACAGATTGATGTTGTTCATGCGGCAGTAGATAAAGATATCGAAGAAGCGGTTAAATATGCGAACGATTCTCCCTATCCAACAGAGGATCAGTTACTTGAAAATGTCTATTACGTGAAAGGAGCTTAAGTTATGTCAGAAGCTAAAAAATCGGAACCCAGAGTTCTGCCTTATGTCCTGGCAATTAACGAAGGTATTCGCGCAGTGCTTCAGGAGCAGGAAGAAGCCTTTATCGCAGGTGAAGACGTTGCGGGAGCAGGAAGTGTTTATGGTTACTGCGGCGGCCTGCTCGATGATTTTGGTTCCAGGCGGGTCATCGATACGCCCATTTCTGAAAAAGGCATTATGGGCCTCGGAGTAGGGGCATCGGCAACCGGTTGTCGCCCGATCATTGACTTGATGTTTATGGACTTCCTTGGCGAGTGCATGGATGAAGTCGCTAACCAGATGGCCAAGATGCGGTTTATGTTTGGTGGTAAGGCAACATTGCCTGTCACAGTGCTCACCATGGGCGGCGCTGGAGGCAGTCTGGCGGCGCAGCACTCGCAAAGCCTTGAAGCCTGGCTTGCTCATTTACCTGGGATGAAAGTGGTCATGCCCTCGGATGCGTATGATGCCAAAGGAATGATTATTGCGGCCTGTAGAGATGATAACCCTGTCTTTGTGGTGCTAAACAAAGCATCACTAGCGATGTCAATGGAAGTGCCCGAGGAGGTCTACGAAGTGCCTATCGGCGAAGCACTGGTACGAAAGCAGGGAAGTGATCTCTCAATCGTCGCTTTCGGGCGAATGGTGCACGAGGCCATGGATGCAGCGGAACAGTTAAAAGATAGTGGTTTGAATGTCGAGGTTATCGACGCTCGAAGCGTTCAACCTTTTGATACCGCAACCGTGGTTGCGTCTATCAAGAAAACTCACCGTGCTCTGGTCGTTCATGAAGCGGTCAAGTTTGGAGGTATCGGTGGTGAGATTAGCGCACAGATTCAGGAAGAGGCTTTCGATTATTTAGATGCGCCGATCATGCGCGTTGGTGCGCCATTTTCGCCAGTCCCTTTTAGCCCGGCGCTTGAGAAGCTTTATATTCCGAATGCTGCCGGTATTGTCGCAAAAGTCAAAGAGACGCTTGAGCTGTAAAAGGGTTGTTCGATGACGGTTCAAACAATAGGCATCGTTGCCAACCCGGCTTCAGGGAAAGATGTTCGTCGTTTAGTTGCAAGAGCCTCTGTTTTTGACAACAGAGAAAAGTGCGCAATTATCAGGCGGGCCCTGTCCGGAGCGATCAATGCAGGTGGTTATAAGTTTGCTTTTCTTGATGATTCCCACAACATAGCGGGCGGTGCTCTGCTGGAATTGGGTGAAGATTGTGAAGCCGACAGAGTGCCCTCGTTAGGTACCTCATCGGTCCTCGATACGATTCAGGGGGCACGCAACCTAAAAGAGATCAAGCCGATCGCCACATTGATACTCGGTGGTGATGGCACCAGTCGAGCATTTGTGAAGGGCTGGCGAGATTCTCTACTGCTGCCTTTATCTACTGGCACCAACAATGTCTTCCCAAGAATGTCAGAGGCAACCGTTGCCGGTGCTGCCTTAGGCGTGCTGGCCGCCGGCGGTGTTTCTATTGAAGAGGTGGCGGTGCCGGTGAAAATTATCGATGTGGAGATAGAAGGTGAGAGTCCTGATCTTGCGTTGATTGATGCCGTAGTGACTCGCGACAAGTTTATCGGATCTCGTGCGCTTCTTGATGGTGACATGATCAATAGGATTCTACTGACCCGAGCGGAACCAACGGCGGTGGGTATGACGGCTGTAGGCGGACTTATCCGCCCGACACCCGAAGACGAAGATGCAGGCTTGCATCTGACACTTGGGCGAACTGGCAAGCACCAGGTTCATGCGCCAATAGCGCCTGGCCTTTTTGAAACGCTGAACGTCAAGAAAGTCGAAGTAACACCCTTTGGTAAAGTGATTGAATTCAAAGGGCCCTGTGTCCTGGCGTTCGACGGTGAAAGAGAACGTGAAATCCAGACGGGTCAAACCGTTCGAATGCGAGTCAGTCGAGCCGGACCCAGCGTACTGGATATTGACAAAACAATGCAGCTTGCGGCTAGCCGCAGGGTGTTTAATTAAGAACTAAATTTCGGATAGCGATTTATTATTCGATTAATAGGAGCAACTGATGCCTAGAGAGATTTACCTAGTCAAAGTCGGCATGTCCATGACTGAAGGAATGGTATCCGAATGGTTTGTTGAGGATGGTGGCCAGGTCAAGAAAGGCGATCTGGTCTACGCGCTGGAAACGGAGAAAGTAAACCTGGATGTAGATGCTGATTACAGCGGAACGGTTAAACACCTTGTGGAGGTTGGCGTTACGCTGGAACCCGGTGATCTGGTGGGTTACATCTTTGAGTCTGGGGAAGACATCCCGGACACGCTTGCGGGCGCGCCAGCCTCGGCACCTACCGAGACGAAGCCCGAACCCGAACCTACCGCGCCGGAACCGGTCAGTGCGCCGGTAGCTGCGTCTGCTCCAATCGTTTCAGGTGACGGGCATATCAAATCTTCACCCGCGGCAAGACGGCTGGCAAGAGAGCTTGGTGTTGATTACACCCGAGTAGCAGGGTCGGGACCGGGTGGGCGAATAGTCGAGGCAGATGTTCAGGCGGCCAGTCAGAGTGACGCAGCAGTTCCCGCGGCATCGGCAGAGATAGCCACTGGTCCCGAACCAAAAGCCTCCCCTCTTGCCAAACGATTGGCGTCAGAACGCGGCATTGATATTCGGAGCGTAAAAGGAACAGGTCCCGGTGGGCGTATTGTTCAGTCAGATATTGAAAATGCTGCCGTCGCTGGTGTCAGTGCGGGCGCTGCGGTTGTGTCAGGTCCAAGGGCCGGCGAAAGAGTGCCAGTCAAAGGAATGAGAAAAACCATCGCATCTCGGATGCATCAAAGTTTGCAGGAAAGCGCACAGCTGACGATGGATATGGAAGTCAACATGGATGACGCCGTGAAGATGCGAAATTCACTTGTTGAAGAATGGGCTAACGAAGGTATCAAGCCGACGTATACGGATATCGTGATTAAGGCCGTAGGGAAAGCACTGCTGGCTCATCCAATGATGAACAGCCAGTTTTTAGGTGCTGAAATAGCCCTCATGACAGAGGTTAACGTGGGTATGGCGGTCGCGCTGCCGGAAGGACTGGTTGTTCCGGTGGTACGCAATGTTGATCAGTTATCTATCAAGGAATTGGCGCAAGAAACCTCACGTCTGGCGATTGCAGCAAGGGAAGGTGCTTTGGGGTTAGATGACTACGCCGGTGGCACTTTTACGGTGACAGCCCTTGGTATGTATGGCGTCGACTCGTTCACACCGATCATCAATCAGCCGCAGACCGGCATTATGGGTGTTAACCGAATATTCGACGGCGTTGAATGGGACGGTGACAAACCCGTAAAGACCAAGAAGATGAATCTTTCCCTGACCTGGGACCATCGAGCGGTTGACGGGGCTCCTGCGGCGGAATATCTGGTAGAAGTGCGCAACCTGCTTCAATCGCCGTATCGACTGCTGGTCTAGGAGGCTCCATGTCAGAACATAATGTTGACGTCCTGGTCATTGGCGGTGGTCCTGGAGGGTATACCGCTGCGATTCGGGCGTCTCAATTGGGTCTTAGTGTGGGCCTGGCTGAACGCGCGGAACTCGGCGGTGTTTGCCTGAACTGGGGTTGCATCCCGACCAAATCACTGTTGCACACCGCGGATGTCATGCGTGAAGCGATGGCTGCCAGTGAGTTGGGGCTTGAAATCAGTAAGCCCAGATTCAACCTGAAAAAAGTCGTCAAACGATCGCGCGATGTGGCAGCTCAACTGAGTGGCGGCGTCTCACACCTGATGCGCAAGAACAAGATTACGGTTTTCGCTGGTAATGCGATGTTCCAGGACAAGAACACTGTGGTTGTTGGGGATGACACGATCCTTGCTGACAATATCATCGTTGCGACGGGTGCCCGAGCGAGAAACCTGCCGCATATACAGGCGGACGGGGATCGAGTCTGGGATGCGAGGAGCGCGATGACGCCAACTTTCATGCCGAAAAAACTGCTGATTATTGGCGCCGGTGCTATCGGTGTAGAGTTTGCGAGTTTTTACAACACGCTTGGGGCAAAGGTGACTCTTGTCGAAGTTATGGACCAGATTCTTCCCGCCGAAGACTCAGAGATCGCTGACCTTGCGAAGCAGTCGTTTATCAAACAGGGAATGGAAGTATTGACCGGCACTGGCGTTGACGAGGTCAAGGTCGCAGGTAAAAGCTTGACTGCTCTGATCGGCGGTAAGAACCGAAAATTTGATGCAGCCATCCTGTCGGTTGGTGTATCCGGCAACATTGAAGATCTGGGGCTTGAAGCCATTGGCGTTGAGGTAGATCGAGGCTTTATCAGCGTTGATGAATACCAGCAAACCAGTGTCGATGGCGTATATGCCATTGGTGACGTGGCCGGTGTTCCATGTCTTGCACACAAGGCCAGTCATGAAGGCATCATTGCCGTTGAAGGTATCGTCGGTGAAATGCCGCATCCGCTGAACAAGGAACGAATACCCGGTTGTACTTATAGCCATCCACAGATCGCGAGCATCGGCCTGTCAGAAGTTCAGGCGGGTGAAAGAGGAGAGATAAAAGTTGGTCGCTTCCCGCTGCTTGCCAATGGCAAAGCGGTTGCGGTGAATGATACTGAAGGCCTGGTTAAAACCATTTTTGATGCTTCTACCGGCGCGCTACTGGGTGCTCATATGATTGGTCCGGGCGTGACAGAAATGATCCAGGGTTTTGCGGTAGCGATTGGCCTGGAGACGACAGAGGCGGAGTTAATGGACACCATCTTCCCGCATCCTACCTTGTCTGAAGCCATGCATGAATCGGTACTGTCGGCTTTCGGGCGGACTATTAATTTCTAGCGTAAAAATCTAACCTAAACGATAAAGAGAACCCAATAAAACTAGCGGATAAGAACAATGACTTTTGCCAAGCCATATTCAGTTGAACGCCCGGAAGAGATTGCCATTTGTGATCCAGAGAAGGAGCTCAAGTGGGTGGAAGTAGATGACGTATTGAATCGCTGTGCCAACGGTTTGCAATCGTTAGACCTTGGACCTGATGTGCGAATTGCGGTATTTGCTGAAAATGCTGTTGAGACTGCCATGGCGAACCTGGGCGGTTTAGTCGCGGGTGCGTCTGTCGTCCCTATAAACTTTCACCTGACGGCCGAAGAAGTGAATTATATTCTTGGCGATTCCGGCACGCGTGTTTTGTTTGTCGGGCCAGAGACGTGGGAGCGGGGCGTCGAGGCTGCACAAGGAACCCAGGTTCATACCGTTGTCGCGTGGGGAGCCCCAGAAGGTTCCGCAGTAACGCCCTGGTCGGATTGGCTTGCGGGGAATGAAGCCGGTGAGCCGGACCAGTCTGTCCCACCACTGCCTAACCTACTTTACACTTCGGGAACGACAGGGCGGCCAAAAGGAACAGACCTGCCTCCAACGATGTTTGCCGGAGGTGCGACGGTTGACGAACACCTGGCCAACTTCAAGGCTGGTGTGCTGGAGCGATCAGGCGGGGTGATTGGTCCTCAATTGGTGGTTGGTCCCATGTATCACACGGGACCGCTTTCTGGAACGCGTCAGCTCATTGCCGGGGTTTCTTCTGTCATCATGGCCAGGTTCAATGCAGAGAAGACGCTTGAAGCCATCCAAGAGCACGGCATCTTTTCCTCAATCATGGTGCCTACACACTTTGTGCGCCTGCTGGCGTTGCCGGATGACGTAAGAGCGAAATATGACATTTCATCCATCCGTTCAATCAGCCATACGGGTGCTAAATGCCCGGTTGATGTTAAGCGTGAAATGATCGAGTGGTTTGGTCCTGTGTTTCTGGATGCCTATGGTGCCAGCGAAGTTGGTACCACCTGCATGATTACTTCTGAAGATTGGCTTAGGAATCCGGGTTCTGTCGGTAAGGCAGTACCGCCATTTACCGCAAGAATTTTGGACGATGATAATAATGACTTGCCCGCCAACACTGAGGGTAAGCTCTATTTTGAGGATGCAACCGGCAGGGGCGTGATTTATCACAATGACCCGGAGAAATCCGCGGCAGCGCATATTGCGCCGGGGGTCTTTACCCTGGGTGAAATCGCCTATATGAATGAAGAGGGTTTTGTCTTCATCACAGACCGATTCAGTGACATGGTGGTTTCAGGAGGCGTAAACCTCTATCCGGCGGAACCAGAGCAGGTGCTGATTCATCATCCTGCGGTGCTCGATGTCGCCTGTATTGGTGTGCCGCATAAGGAAATGGGCGAAGAACTCAAAGCCCTGGTGATTCCAAAGGAAGACATGGACTTACCTTCACCTGAGGTAATGATCGCCTGGTGTCGGGAGCGCCTATCGCACTATAAGTGTCCCAGAACACTGGACTTTGTGGATGACCTTGGACGCAACACGATGGGTAAAATTAACAAGCGAAAGCTTCGAGCTCCTTATTGGGAAGATGTTTCTTAGCGGGACTCGCTGAATTAGCGTGGCAAGATCCTCGACCTCTGGCCTGCCTAAGTAATCAGGTGGTTATGTTTGATGCCCGGGGATCGAGCCTTCTTGCGCCAAGCATCAATAGAAACAAGGCCCCATAACACACGCTGCCAAACAGGAGTATCGTTCTGGTGTTGGTCCATTCCACAATCTGGCTGGTGACGTAAGGGCTGACCGCGGTGCCTACTGTTGCGCCCAACAATAAGAGTGATACCAGCCGAGCGCTCGGCACTTCGATCATTTCGGTCGCGAATGACAATATTGCTTTTAGCAAGGCGAGGTTAGCGAACCCCCATACCAGCGCCAGGACAATTAGCCATTCAATATTGCTGACGTTCCATAATGGCAATGAACCACAGAAGGTTGTGGCTGAGGCAATCAGTACCAGGCGTCTCACGCCTACCTTAAGTACCCACCAGGCTACAAAAACCTGTGCCAAAAACATGCCTAGCCAAAACTGCCCGACCAGGCTCCCTGCCTGGCTGGGTTGGGCGACCAGAACAGTGGCGGCATAGTTTGGCAGCCAGAACAGCATTGAATACTGGCCGAGCGTATACAGGAACAAAGATATTACGCATAACCAAACGGACAGTGGCCACGGGGAAGGCTTCGCTGCGCGTTCTTCAGGCAAGGTATTTGGAAACCTGCTGATGACGGCAAGAATAGCCACCGTGGCGGCAATGAAACCAATCAACTGGTAGGTTGCACTCCAGCTAAATTCTTGGCTTACAAGGTAGGTTGCAGTCCAGCCGATAGCGAATCCAGCGACGCTGAAGGAACCATCGGTGATGACAAGCATAGAGGCCCGTCGATCTTCACTGTATGAATGCGAAATGGTAATCGCGGCACCCGCCAGTCCGATGCCGCTGCCTACTCCAACGAATGCCAATATATATCGGGCCGATTCAAGTGAATCGACTGTAATGAATGAAAGCAGTACCAGCGCAACCAACCCGTAGATCGCGATGAACAGTTTTCTTAGGCTAATCCAGTCGAAGATAAAAAGCGCAATGACGGCACCGACCAGTATGCCGCCGGTTAACCAGCTGAACTGTTTGGTTACGTCTGTGATGGATTGGCCGAAGTGTTCTGCCATGGGGCCCGACAGTATTCCTATCGGTGCAAGCATGGAGGAAAGGACGAAGTACGTAAGGAAAGATACCAGGGTAATGACAACCTGGTTGGATTTGGGTGACATAGCGACTCGAATATGGCGTCAGTAGGTAGTTTGGCGTATCGATGCTGCAGCGATAAGCCCGGTGCTTCCCTGTTGGTTCGGATATCTTAACTCGTTCTGTTTGTTACAACATTACTTCAGGATAGAAATGGGCTAGAGTGATTTAGCTAGTCAATTCTAATGGATCACTTCGATACTTACAGTTTCAGGGAAGCAGAATGAAGAATATTGGCAATATCACTTTAGCGGCGTGGGTCGTCACATTTCTTTTAGGTTATTTTGGGCTTGGCGCATGGCTGTATGAGGTCATGGAAGGCATGGACAGATCTATGGTGCCTTTGGCGCGCTCCATCGCTTTTGCGATTGGTGTGGTCACCAGTATTGTCCTGACGGTGATGTGGGCGCGAAACCTGGGCAGCGATGCACCGGTAGAAGATAAGCCAAGTGGGCGAAGAAAGTTTCTGTTGGGCGGAGCCGCTGTTACCGGGGGGGTTCTTGGTGGGACGGCGGCAGTAGTTGCAAAGCTCTCTCCCTGGTTACAGTCCACAGTACCAATGATGAATGAAGTCGGCCAGCAAGTGTTGACCGCAGAGACAGCGCATGAGAGCTGGAAAGGGTCACGAATCGTCAGTAAGAGGCCGCTGGGTTCTACAGGATTCATGGTGTCAGACATTTCGCTTGGTAGCGGCCGGATCATGCGTCACACCCATCCGGAAGACCTGTTTCGCGAAGCGCTTGACCGGGGTATTAACTATATAGATACGTCACCAGATTATGCCGGTGCCATGTCCGAAACCACGATTGGTAATGTCCTGAAGGACAGAAAGCGCGAAGAACTGTTTGTGGTCACCAAGTGGTGTACCTCAGAGGGACACGTTCGGCAGGGATCGACTCCCCAAGACTATATTGCTGCACTTGATGATAGCTTGAGCAGGTTGCAGACAGATTATGTCGACCTTGTTCATGTCCACGCCTGCGATACAGTGGAGCGACTGCTGGACCCGAATATGCTCGAAGCCTTCGAGATAGCGAAAGAGCAGGGCAAAGTGCGTTTTCTTGGTGTATCGACACATACACCAAACCTGGAAGAAGTGGCTAACGCCGCGATCGACAGTGGCAAGATTGATGTGATGATGCTGGCCTACCATCATGGCGCCTGGCCCAAGCAGCAGGAAATTATTAAAAGAGCTGCAGAGAAAGGTATTGGCATCGTCGCAATGAAAACCCTGAAGGGCGCCAAACACCGGGGTATGGTTGAGTTCCGGGATGACGCTACGTCTTATACTCAGGCAGCGTTCAAGTGGGTCAACTCAGATCCCAATGTGTCCTGTCTGGTGGTTTCGTTCTTTGAAAATGAGCACCTGGATGAATACCTGCATGCCTCTGGTCAGTCATTGACGGAAGCAGATGTTGCTGTGCTGGATAAATACGACGACCTGATCGCGGGCACCCATTGTTTCTCCTCCTGCGGCGACTGCCTGAATAGCTGCCCGGAGTCTTTGCCGATCAATGATGTGCTGCGTCATCGTATGTATTTCGAAGATTATGGCGACGAGAAAGAAGCGATGTTGCTTTACGCAGCCCTGGATAAACAGGCAGATAAATGTGTCACCTGTTCCGCACCATGTACCGGTGCGTGTCCGGAAGACATCGATATCAAATTCCGTATGGTAGGCGCGCACGAACGCCTGACCATGATCGCCTGAAGGTAAACGACTAATGTCAGAAGAATTGCTGATTCATCCTGATCCGCTTAGGGACTTCCGCATGGAGTCGCTGACTTTCCTTGGCAGAACTAAAGACGTTTATGTGTTGGGTGAAGGCCCTGCTGTTATTGTGATGTCGGAGATTCCTGGTATCTATCAGCTGGTAGCTGATTTTGCTCGTCGACTCTGTGCCGAGGGCTTTACGGTCTGGATGCCGCATATGTTTGGTGAGGCTGGCAGGGTTCCCACCACAGGATATGCATTAGCCTCCATGGCGAAAGCCTGCATTTCCAAAGAGTTCTACGCGTTCTCAGCTAACCAGTCGAGTCCAATTGTAGACTGGCTGCGTTCGCTTGCCAGGCATGCTCATGAGCAATCCGGTGGTAAGGGCGTTGGCGCAATTGGGATGTGCTTTACGGGTAACTTTGCGTTCAATCTGATGCTTGAGCCATCAGTGCTTGCCCCTGTGTTGTCCCAACCATCTTTGCCGCTTGGCAAAAAGGGTGGCATGCACATTGCGCCCGATGAGCTTCGGTGTATCAAGGCTCGGCTTGAAGATGAGGATCTCACCGTACTTGGCTACTGTTTTGAAGGAGATAGCTTCTGCAAGAAAGAGCGGTTTGATGACTACCAGGCGGCACTGGGTGATCGATTCAAAGGCACAATACTGGCTGCGAAATCAGCGAGGCCGGGAACTGGCCAGCCTCCGCATAGCGTTGTCACCCGTCACCTGATCGACGAAGACGGTGAGCCCACCCGAGCCGCCGTCGATGAAATTATTGCCTTCTATAACCTTCGTTTGAAGTAGATCGCGAGCATGAGATCTCTCCATTCCAGCGCTGCGCGCCTCCAGTCGAGAGGACGGGTTAGGACGAAGGAGACGTCCTGCAAAGGCACGATAAGCGTCAGAGCGAGGCGCCTTCGGCGCGGGCATAACACTAAGTGAACCAGACATTTGAGCTACGGTTCGTGATAACTTTCAAGAAACAAAGGATATAAACAAACAACATGATAGTAGGAATACACCATGTCGCTCTGGGCGTCAGCGATTTTGAAAAAGCACTCAAGTTCTACACAGAAGGGCTGGGCTTTGAAGTTGTCCAGGAGAGCGAGTTCGATAGTTCGCCAGAAGTCGATCGTGCAGTTGGACTGCAAAACGCGAAGGCTCGTATGGCGATGTTAAAAGGGCCCAATGCTTTTCTTGAACTCTGGCAGTACACAAATCCTGAGCCAAAGGACCTGAGGTCCAGGCCCTGTGATTATGGCTATCCACATTTTGCCCTGCAGGTTGATGACATTCAGGTGGAGTACGATCGACTAAAAACACACGGGATGGAGTTTGTGGGTGAGGTAGTACATTTTGGAGATACGTCGTCGGCTATTTATGGTCGTGACCCCTGTGGCAATGTCATTGAACTCTATGAAATCAAGATACCGGATATTGCACAACTGGAACGTTAGGAAACGATTATGGCAGTAACATTCAACGATAAAGTTGTCCTGGTGACGGGTGGAAGTCGAGGGCTGGGCAATGCGTTTTCAAGATGCCTTGCGCAGGCAGGAGCAACCGTCGCGATCAATAGCTCGACGGAAGATGACAGAGGGACGACTCAGGCGATCAATGATGCTGGTGGTCGAGCGATTCACTTCCCGGGCCGTGTTGAAGACAGTGCAGAGCTGGTAGAAAAGGTGGTGGCTGAATGCGGACGCGTTGATGCGATTATCCACAATGCCGGCTTTATCCAGGACAAGACACTGCGGAAAATGCCTGAAGCGCAATGGGACGCAGTGATGGATGTTCACCTGAAGACATCCTTTAAACTCGTCCAGGCCGGATGGCCGCATTTCGAGGAGCAGGGCGGTGGCAGAATTGTGTTGATGTCCTCTTCCGCAGGGCTGTATGGAAATTTTGGCCAGGCGAATTACGCGTCTGCAAAAATGGGGATGTATGGCCTGGCGCAGTCAATTGCACACGAAGGCGCGAAAACCAACATTACCTGTAATTGTGTTTCACCATTCGGGGCCACAGAGATGAACAGTGCCAACTTCCCTGAAGCACTGAAGACCGCGATCAAGACAGATTATGTTGCACCGCTTGTCGCTTATCTGGCGCATGAGGACTGCAAAGAGTCTGGCAGTATGTTTGAGGCGTCGGCCGGGTCCTTCAAAAAAGTTCGCTGGGAACGGGCGGTGGGATTGAACCTTGATCCAAGAACGGAAGATGTGAGCATTGATGCGGTCGCTGAAAACTGGGACCAGGTTGTCGATTTCAGCGAAACGGAACATCCTTCCGGTATGGGCGAAGCGTTGCAGTTGATGTACGCCCGGACGATGACTACACAATAGCCTTTAGTTCGTTACTCGGGGATAGTGAAATCTGGATTTCGTAGCCGTTAGTCAGGCTTAGGCCTTCCGGGAATGTTGGTAAAGGTTGATGGGTGCGGATAGGTTCCGCAATCTGCTTAGCGAGAATGCTCATGCGACAATCTGTTCAGCGATAGTCGTGCGGTGAAGCAGGCGATCGTAACCATCGTACCCACCATTGGCTTTGTGGAGCACAGAGCGGTTATCCCACATCACCAACATGTTTTCCTGCCACTGATGTCTGTAAACAAACTCGTCGCGAGTTTGCCAGTTGTAAACCTCCATCAGCAGGTCGCGGGATTCATTATCGCTCATGCCCTCAATGCCAATGATATAGCCGAAACAGCCAAACAGCCCTTCAACACCAGTTTCCGGATGACGACGAATAATTGGATGCCTCCGGGTATCATTTGCTTCTTCTGAGACAATAATGCGCATGCTTCGGTCTGCTTCCTGTTCTTCGTTTCCGAAGTAACCGTCCGGTGAGTAACCGGCTCGGGCAGAGTGGATGGCTGTTTTGCCTTCGATTTTCCGCCGAAGCTCTGCGGGCATTTCCGCCAGGGCCTTGTGCTGGTTTATATATTCTGTGTCTCCGCCTAATGGGGGGATTTTAATACTGTAGAGGCATGTGCCTGCGGGAGGCACTTCCTGGAAGCTCCAGTCGCTGTGCCAGACCTCTGCGAAGACGGGAGCCTGTTCTTCAGCCTTGCGTTCAACTGCTATCACATGATCCCTGCCGTCTACTGGCGCAATAAAAGGGTCGTACCCGAAGTGCCCGAAATATAATGAGTATCTTTCGAGATCATCATCGGAAAGCGCCTGGTCTGGAAAGATCAGAACATGACTGCGCAACCATTCCTGCCTGAGGGCCGCCACCTGTGAATTATTGAGTTGTTTTGCGAGGTCGAGTCCTTCGATAATTGCACCGCAGGGTGCGCTGCTTTGAGTCACGCTAAAGGTCATCGAAGATCCTCCTGATTGTTAGTTACACTATTGTCATTTGTTTTCAGCGGCAACAAAAACGCCCTCATATAGAGGGCGTTTTATAGTGGCTTGCGAATTAATCTCAGATACTTCTAGGTGCTCAGGATCGTGACACCGGAGATACCCGGCGCGCCATACACATGCGTGTAGGCAACTTTAGGATCGTTTGGAACCTGCCGTTTACCCGCGTCGCCACGAAGCTGAAGCACATTTTCGTAGACCTGGCGTAAACCGGATGCGCCTACTGGTTCGCCGTTTGCGAGACAGCCACCGTCGGTGTTGACCGGTAGGCGACCTGTAATTTCAGTATCACCGTTCGCCAGCATGGCTTCCTGTTCGCCATGCTCACAGAAGCCGTTTTCGGCCATGTGCATGATTTCTGCACCTGACTCGGTATCCTGCAACTGTGCAACATCGATGTCCTTGGGACCAAC
>Ga0209362_1000388_pt1 | contig 39395 bp, 34 predicted proteins | sample SaaInlV_165m_DNA_FD_184680 | JGI IMG/M metagenome (GOLD analysis project Ga0209362, IMG submission 184680) | Marine microbial communities from expanding oxygen minimum zones in the Saanich Inlet - Saanich Inlet SI037_S3LV_110m_DNA (SPAdes)... | ecosystem: Environmental > Aquatic > Marine >... | reverse complement strand
CCATACTTCGTTGATCTCGGACAGATTCATCTCGAAGGAGACGCGCAGCACTCGCTTACCGGCATATTCTTCTTCGAGCGAAGTGCCGCGGGTCAACCCGACCAATACCGCCACAGCAGCGAGCAACAAGGCCACTGCGATCAAAGGTCCATTTAAGGAAATACTGCGCTTATCCAACAATATTCAACTTTCTCATCGGCAAAATCAGCCAATCGTGTAATTGCGCCTCTTTTTTTTCTGTACAATATAGGGCAAACTATGACGTAGGCTAATAGCCGACAGTAACTCGCCGCACGGCTTAGGCAAAAGAAACGACAGGGCTCTATCGACTACAACCCAGCCAATAAAGAAGCCTGGGAGGAAGCCTTCGCCAAGGTCGCCCTGGTGCTCAAAGACGGCGGCGCCCTGGTGCTCAAAGACGGCGGCGCCCTATACCAATATGCTGGCCATGCCCAGCGACGCAGGGTATTTTGGGGGGGGCGTGGCAGGGCAAAGGGCCGAACAAAAAAAGCCGCCTGATCCCAAAAGACCAGGCGGCTTATCCGTCCTAACAACTTGAATCACAATCTAATTCAGGCCACTTCGAAAATCGCCTCGACCTCAACAGCCACACCCGTCGGCAACTGCGCGAAACCCACCGCGCTGCGCGCATGAAAACCGTCGCCGTCCTTGCCGAAAATCTCGTGATACAGATCCGAAATTCCGTTGATCACCAGATGCTGCTCGGTAAAGTCTAAGGACGAATTGACCATGCCGAGCAGCTTGACGACCCGCAAACCGTCGAGGCTGCCGACCTCCTGGTGCACGGACTGCAGAATATCAATACCGCACTCCTTCGCCGCCGCATAGCCCTCTTCAACGCTGAGACCAGCGCCGAGCTTGCCCTTGATATCCGATACATGCCCCGAGGTATAAAGCGTCTTGCCGATGCGGGCGACCATATTCAGGTAGGCCTTCTCCGCGTTGTCGGGAAATTCAATACCCAATTCTTTTGCTTTTGCTTCTGCGCCCATTGCTGGTATCTCCTGTTAGGTATAGGTGTGGTCAAGTGGAATGTTTATGCTTGCGTGATTGCCTTCACTCGGTCAAAAAACGCTTTTTTGTGCGGAGTGTTAATACCCCAATGAACCGGCACGGTCTGCTAACCGCTCAAATACTCGTAGTTTGCCTCCCGGCTCTGGGCCGGCGAGTCAAAATATCCATGTTTCCAGCCTTCGCAACCATAGCCCTGTGAATAATAGCCCCAAGACGCGTATTCTTCAAATGCCACGTCGAGGCTTTCGAGATAGACCGAATCCTCATTCATCAACAGAGGTGTAGGGTTGGCGGCAAATGCCGCGTAGGCTCTCACCCGCTGCAACCACCGCCCGTTATCGGTGGCCTGTTGCGCGATCTCGATCAGCTGGTGATTTCCGTCACCATGTTCTGCCGTCCTTCTCCAGTTTAGGGTTAGGCATTGTCGGAATCGACTCTTATTGCCTTCAGATACAAAAGTGAATGAGCCATTGATGTTTTTTTACCCTTTGCGCGCGGCAACACAAGCGGCAAATATCTCACGAGAAAGCTTTGTGCGAATTATTCGGACGCTCAGAAAATTGATTTTGCGTCCCGCCTGTAGGTCCGCTATTTTAAAACCCCTGTACGTTGTAAGACGCGATTTACTACATCCAGGAGCCGGACAATGACCACATCGCCACAACCCGAAGCCACCGACCAGGACGGACTCGCCGACGGTGACGTGCTGACCGAGGGACCACAATACAACGAGCCACCCAAGAAAACGCGCGTAAAGTGGTATCGCCCCCGCATCGCGCGCGAGGACTTGGCCGATCTCAATAAACGCAGCGATTTCCTCGGCTTCGTGCAGACGCTCGGTTATCTGGGCATACTGGCCGCCGCCTCGGGCGCCGCCATTTATTCATCGCTGCACTGGCCTTGGTATGTCACCGCACTATTGATCTTCATCAATGGCCATTTCTGGCATTTCCTGATCAATGGCTTCCACGAACTGATCCACGATTCGGTGTTCAAGACTCGTTGGCTCAACCGTGCCTTCCTGCGAGTATTCTCCTTCTTGGGGTGGTATAACCACCACCACTTCTGGGCCAGTCACACCGAACACCACAAATACACGCTGCATCCGCCCGACGATCTCGAAGTCATCCTGCCGGCTACAATCGACTTCAAGGCGATCCGCAAGATCGCCCTAGTCAACCATCGCTATCCCTACGACCTGCTACAGAGCAAATTCAAAGCGTTCCGTGGCCATATGCCCGAGGATACGTGGAGTAAAATGCTCTTTCCCGAAAGCGACCCCGGGCGCCGCCGCGCCTACACCAACTGGGAGCGCATCATGTTGCTCGGACACCTGGCGATCGCCGCGACCGCTTTAGCCTTCGGCTATTGGGCCGTACTATTCGTCATCACCTTCCCCAAAGCTTTCGGCATCTGGCTGCAATTCTACTGCAACTCCGCTCAACATGTCGGTTTGCAGGACGAGGTGCCCGACTTCCGCCTCTGTTGCCGGACGATCTATCTCAACCCTGTAGTGCAGTTCCTCTATTGGCATATGAATTACCACACCGAGCACCATATGTTCGCCGCCGTGCCGTGTTACCGGCTCGGTCGCCTGCACCGAATGATAAAACACGAGATGCCCTATTGCCCTAATGGCTTACGCGAGACATGGAAACATATCGGCGAAATTCTGCAAAAGCAGCAAGAAGACCCGAGCTATGTCTACAAAGCCGAAGTGCCCAAGGAGTATCCGGCGCCCGCTTAAATCCGCTCCGCAAGCCGTAAACCCAATACTTCACCCGTCCCTTCAGAAATAGAGCTATACCCTTGCCAAAACTATTAAGCGAACAAAGTATAATCGTCGCCCTCGTCCTCACCATTATCTTTGTAGCACATCCCGCCCAAGCGCTCACCGGCGACCTAGACTGCAACGGTAAAGTAGACTTCTCCGACTTCTTCCTTTTCTCCGACAACTTCAACTCTTCGAGCGAAACGACGCCATTAGTCGGTGATTTCGATGCCAATGGCAGCGTCGATTTCTCTGACTTCTTCGTCTTTTCCGACAACTTCGGTAAAGAAGAGGCCGTAGGACCGGAGTGCGGACAAACCGACAGCACACCAACCGCAACTGAACAGGCGGCCACCACCGACTTCTACGCACCGCAAGTATTCGCCAACATCCTCGCCGCGACAAGAACAATCGCTTGGACGCCTCTTACCGGCTCGCTGAGTGACCGCGCGCGCCTGTCCTTGGGCGTCGAAGGCACACAAGACCTGTTAGTGATCGACGACAGCGAGAGTACCTACGCCGCCACACTCACGATCGACCCCGGCATGACCGCCGCCACTACGCACAGCAACGACGCGCTGCTCAAGGCGATGTTCAAGTTGATCGAGGTCGGCATCGACACCTATATGATGGTCTCCAGCAAACACGCTAACTACGCCGTCGACTTGGCGACCATCAATGGCATACAGACCCTGGTCATGCGCGACTATCGCAGTTTCTACCTCGACACCGCCACCGCCGGTTTCCTTACCTTCAGCTTTACCACCTCGGGCTCGACGACGACGATCGCGGCCAGCGGTCGCCATGCTTACGACGCGTCGGTAGGCGGCTTCGTCGTCGATGCCTCGTGGACCACCCTGAACGTGGCCATCGATGGTTCTTCGGCGATACTAACTACCGAAGTCGGCACCGCTTTCTCCGTCTTCTCGCTCTACCTACCTACCTTGGACCAGGAGATCCCCTCCGATTTCAATCCAACGCAAGTCGCTCGGGTCAGCAACGCCGAATTGCAAGCGACTGCGGACGGCACGGACCGATTGTCGGTTGAGATCAAAAACGTGCTGCCCGCCTACAAGGAACAGGTAGCGACTGTAGGCCCTGACGCCGCAACCGCAATAGCCGCCAATGCAATACTAACCACCATAGACTCGACCCTAGCCGCCGAAGGCAGCGCCTTGCGCTATCCGGTCGCCTTCTACACCACAGTGCGCGACAATATGCTAACGAGAAAGGTACTGGTCTCCGACAACTACGATACCGTATTGGACCAGCGCTCGATCCCCTATGTCTATTTCACCAACGAGACGGGCACCGACGGCTTACATCACCCCTTTATGGTGATCGCCAGCTATAACGTGACCGAAGGCATGACGCACTTGTGGGATGTGCCACGCCCACCCGGTGACGGCACGCAGGGCACCAGCTATCCCGAACAGAACGTGACCCGCAATGCCGGTAGCCAAGGGTATTTCGCTAAAATTCCCATGAAAGACTACGGCGAAGTCGCGGTGCTGACCGAAAATACCATGGTCAACGACCTCGCCTCCGACGCCCCCGGCGCCCCCGATTTTTCCCATCTCAACTATGCCAGTACCTCGGCCACCGGCATCGCCATCGACGGCGTCCTCGTCTACCCGACTCTCAACAACACACTCGAGTTCGCCACAGCCGGCGGCGAGCTTTCCAGCGTAGGCATCCACTCCGGACGCGGTATGGGTGTGCATTACCACGCCGACTCCCACAGCGCGACAGCCAGCGGCTTGAACCTCTATAACGCCGCAGACTACATTGCTCAAAACCACCCACCAATCATCACCTTTGGTTTCGACGGCGTCGCCGGCTACGGAAAATACATCGACACGGAAAGCGCAGGTGCAACCCAGGCCCTCGACGAATGGGGCGGTCACGAACACGGCGTCTACGCCTACCACTATCATGCCGAAAACATCGCGGCCACCGCTGTGACTCAGGGACCCGACGGCAGCAGTTTCTCCTATACCGCACACCTCTTACCGCCCAAGGGCGCGTGGCGCGGGCGCATCAACGACATCCCCAGTTTTTGGGCCGGCACAGTGCCGGCCTATGGCGGCAGGCCTGGTGTGTATCAGGGAATTGGAGAGCGATAAAAGGCGGGAATTCATCTCAACGGCGGCAGGCACTTCTGTATTCTTCGTCGTCAGGAAACGATATAGCCTTCGGCCAGTTCCCTAAACAACGCGACCTGATCAACAACCCACGACGCATCCTGTCGCAACTCGATCGCCATCAACGCACCAACCGTCCCAGCGGCCTCCGAGGCTGCGCGCGCGTCAAAGAGCAACGAGCGCGACCGTCGGGCCAGCACATCGTCGATCGTGCGCGCCATCTCATACCGACAGGCCCAGACAACCTCAGCACCGGTCATAGCCAAATCGACGTGGATCGGGGCCGCCCATTCCGCATTCGCATCGATCAAAGCCTGCACCCCTTCGGCATCTGCCCCGTAAAACGATAGCCCTCCCAATGCGTCCGCATGTTCGCTATAGCCATGAATGCGCAGCGACGCGGTCACACACGACGATTGCGGCAGCCCCGCCAGAACACTGGCCTGATCGACCACATCCTCGGCCATTTTTCGATAGGTCGTCCACTTGCCCCCGACGACGGTCATCATCGCCGAATTCGGATCAATCAGAATGACATGATCCCGTGAAAGCGCCGCGGTGCCCACCTCATCGCCTCTTTCCACCAGGGGGCGAATACCGGCAAAGACGCTTTTGATATCGCTACGGGCCGCTGGCCGGGCGAGATAGCGATTCGCCGTGTCGAGGATAAAATCGATCTCTTCGCTGCGAGGTTGCGGCTCAAGCGGCACGTCGTCAACCAGCGTATCGGTGGTGCCGACGACCGTAACATCGCGCCAGGGTATCGCGAACATCACGCGGCCGTCGCCGGTATGCGGCACCATAATCGCGGATTCGCGGGGGATAAACGAACGGTCTAAAACGATGTGCACACCCTGGCTCGGTGCGACAATCGCATCCAGGTCCGGATTATCGAGGTGCCTGACAGCATCCGCCTGCGGACCCGTCGCGTTGACGATCACCTTGGCAAAGACCTCCATTTCCGCACCCGTCTCCGCGTCACAGACCCTGACCCCCTGCGCCACCCCCTGCGTATCCTTGAGAATAGCCACCACGCCCGTATAGTTAACGGCGACAGCTCCTTGCTCCACCGCGGTACGGGCCAGACTGATCGCTAACCTCGCGTCATCGAACTGGCCGTCAAAATAGCGGGTGCCACCGCGCAAGCCTTCAGTCTGAATCGACGGAATTTCTTCGATCACTTTCTCACGCGACAAATGCCGCGAACGACCAAAACCGTATTTGCCCGCCAACAGATCGTAGACCTTGAGCCCAACGCCGTAGAAGGGGGACTCCCACCACTCGTAACTGGGCACGATAAAAGCGAGATCATTGACCAAGTGCGGCGCGTTTTGCAATAGCCGACCGCGTTCGCTGAGGGCTTCCATCACCAGAGAGACATTGCCCTGTTGCAAATAGCGCACGCCGCCGTGGATGAGCTTGGTCGATCGGCTAGAGGTGCCTTTGGCGAAGTCCGCTTGTTCAAACAAGACGACAGCATAACCGCGCGAGGCTGCGTCGACAGCAGTGCCCAGCCCCGTCGCGCCACCGCCGATTATAACGATATCCCAGGGCGCTTTGCGCTCCCGAATCGCATCTAGCCCGACATCGCGGTCCACCCTACTCCTCCTGCGCCCAACCGCGCGACCTGTCGAGCGCCGCCGCCCAGCGAGCACGAAGACCATTCGTCTGATCTGCGGCCAACTGAGGCTCAAACACCCGATCAACCTGCCAGTTGCCGACCACATCGTCATCGGAAGCCCAATAGCCGACCGCCAGCCCCGCCAAATAGGCCGCGCCGAGCGCGGTGGTCTCAAAAACTGTCGGGCGCACTACCGGAACCTGCAAAAGATCGGCCTGGAATTGCATTAGGAAATCATTCGCCGCCGCACCGCCATCGACCCGTAATTCGTCTATCGGCGCGTTCGCGTCGCCCCCCATCGCATCGGCAAGATCCGCCACTTGGTAGGCAATGCCCTCCAAGGCCGCCCGCGCAATATGCCCCGCCGTCGAGCCCAATGTAAGCCCGACGATCGTCCCTCGGGCGTAAGCGTCCCAGTGCGGCGCGCCGAGTCCGGCATGCGCAGGCACGAGATAAACGCCGCCATTATCGGACACCGTCGCAGCCAGTGCCTCGACCTCCGCCGCCGACTCAATCATACCGAGCCCGTCGCGCAACCATTGCACAATAGCGCCGCCGACAAAAACACTGCCCTCCAACGCATACGTCGTCCGGCCGCCGCGCTGCCAGGCGATCGTCGTCAGTAGCAGGTTATCCGAGGATTTAGCCTCTTCGCCGGTATTCAACAGCATAAAACACCCGGTGCCGTAAGTGTTCTTGGCCATACCCGGCCGCAGGCAGGCCTGCCCGAAAGTCGCGGCCTGTTGGTCGCCCACCATCCCCGCCAAGGGCACCCCCGCCAAGGCAGGAATGGCCGTGATCTCACCATAGACTTCCGAGGAAGAACAGACGGTGGGCAGCAAGCTCGGCGGGATATCGAACAAACGCAGTAGTTCCTCATCCCAGGTCTTATCGTGAATATTGTAGAGCAATGTGCGCGAGGCGTTACTAACATCCGTGACATGCAACCGGCCGTCGGTCAATTGCCAAGCCAACCAGGTATCGATCGTGCCAAAGGCCAGTTCACCGCGTTCGGCCCTATCGCGCACCCCTTCGACATGATCGAGTAACCAAGCGACTTTCGTAGCGGAGAAATAGGCGTCGAGTACCAGGCCGGTGCGCTCTTGCAGCATCAGCTGATGACCCTCCACCCTCAGCCTGTCACAGTGCTCGGCCGTGCGCCGGTCCTGCCAGACAATCGCCCGATACACCGGCTCGCCCGTCTGGCGATCCCAGATCAGGGTAGTTTCGCGTTGATTGGCGATCCCGACCGCGGCGATATCACCTTTCGCAATGCCGGCTGTCGCAATGGCCTCAGCAGCCACGTCCGCCTGGGTGCGCCAAATTTCGTTTGCATCGTGCTCTACCCACCCCGGCTGCGGGAAGTGCTGCGCGAACTCCCGTTGCGCGACCGCCAGCATCGCGCCAGACGGGTCAAATACAATGGCCCGCGAACTCGTCGTGCCCTGATCCAGCGCCACGACCACTTTCACGATGCGACCTCCTGCGTTGCCGCCCAACGCAACTTCGCCGACGCGCAGCGGGCATTATACGCTCGTTCTTTAGCCTGCGGCACGATCACCTCGGGCGCGGCGCGATCGTAGGTGCCGTCGCGCACACCGTCGCGGAAGGCGCGTTTTACCAGTCGGTCTTCGCCGCTATGAAAACTAATAATTCCGATCCGGCCCCCCGGTCGCAAGCAATAGGGTGCCAGCCGCAAAAGCTCTTTCAATACATCTAGCTCGCCATTGAGTAGAATGCGCAGCGCTTGGAATGTGCGTGCCGCCGGGTGCAGGATTTGGCCTTGCTGTCGCCGCCATTGGCTCGCCGTAATGCCCTTAACCTTCATCAGCAATTCGGTCAATTGCGATGTCTGTTCGATAGCCGTCACCGTACGCTGCTCGACTATGCACCGGGCAATTTCCTCACTGTCCGGCTCATCGGCGAGTTCGCTAAAAGCGTCGGCTAATTCTTGCTCCGACAACTGCGCCAGCAAATCGGCGGCGGTCTGCTGTAAGCGCTTGTCCAAGCGCATATCCAAAGGCCCCTCGTGACGGTAGCTGATGCCGCGCTGTGGATTGTCAATCTGCATGCTGGAGACCCCGAGATCCGCGAAGATTATATCATAGCCCTGCAACCCCTCCGGCCCCAATACCTTAGCCAAACCCGCAAAATTGCTGTGATGGAGGCTAACCGGTGTCGACTCTTGGTTTAACCGCTGACCGGTTTTCACCAATTCATCCTGGTCTACATCAAAACCGACTAGCTGGCCCGTTGGACCAATCCGCCGCATAAACTCTAATGCGTGTCCACCATAGCCCACCGTGCAGTCGGCCACCACTTCGCCAGAGCGCGGTGCCAACACCTCAATAACCTCCGCGGCCAATACAGGGATATGCATTCCGGCCGGCGTCTGACCTTTCGCATGCAGGCGGGCTTGCAAGTCGGGGTGCGCCGATAGATCACGCTCTTTGTATTTCTCGTCGTAACTCCTCGGATGGCTACCGCGATAGCGCACCCGACGACGCGGCAGCGCATCGCCCCCATCAGATTGCTCAGACAACACGCCAGCCAATCTCGCCGCCCGAGCGAATTGGCACGACATCGCCATACTTCGCCGGCACCGTGCAGGGCTCCTTGACCAAATGCACCGTCTTTGCCGGTGGCGTTAGGCCGTATATGCTTTGGGCATTACCCGAAACAAAGGCCTGCAGCTTATCGAGCGCGTCATGTGCATCAAAAAGCTCGGCCAACATCGCCAGCGCCACGGGCGCGGTAAATACCCCCGCCGCACAACCGCAACATTCTTTCTTCTCCAGAGGATGCGGCGCGGAATCACTGCCGAACATCAGTTTCGGATGCGCCGTCAACGCCGCGTGCAATAGTGCATCGCGGTCCTCGGGACGTTTAGCAATCGGTTTGCAGAACAGATGCGGGTTCAACAACCCGCCAGCGACATCATCCAACGTAATCAGCAAATGCTGCAAGGTCACCGTCGCGTGTACATTCTCGTAGCGGTCGAGTAATTTTACCGCTGCCGCCGTCGTAATATGCTCCATTATAATTTTCAGCCGGGGAAACTTCTGCGCCAATTCGTCGTAGGTCGGCAAGAAATCGCTTTCGCGGTCCATAACAAAACTCTCCGGCACCTCGCCGTGCACCAACAGGGGTATGTCCATATCCTGCATCATCGCCATCGTCTGCTCGGCATCACTCACCGATTTTACGCCGCCCTCGCTATTGGTCGTTACCCCCTCCGGATAGAGCTTAATGCCGATGATAGACTCCCTCACCGCCGCCAAATCGGCCTCGCTGTAGTTGCGGAAAAACAAAGCCATATAGGGCGTAAAAACATGATCACCGACCGCGCGCCGCACTTCGCCCGTATACCACTCCAACCGTTCCAGATCCGCCACCGGCGGCACCAGGTTGGGCATGATAACCCCTCCGGCAAAAGTCTCCGCCGATAGCGGCGCTACCAAATCGAGCATCGCCCCCTCGCGGAAGTGAATATGCATATCTAAGGGCGACTGCAGGAAAATCTCGGTGGGCATAGAAATACCTTTCTACAAGGTTAGGAGAAGTAGGGATCTTCCACCTACGGCTGCGAGTTGCTCGTTGAGTTGCCACAGATAGGTATAGCTGCCAGCATTCTGGTCGGCAAGATTTTGCAGCAGTCGGTGCGTGCCTAGCCAAACCACAGTGCCATCGCCCCTGACGTTCGACATCGCTGAGATCAATCAGGGGGACGAGCAGGTAAGGCGGCGGCTGGATTCTGCGAGGTCTTGTTTTGGCGTACAGTGTGCGGCCTGGCCCGCGTCCAAGTGTAGAGCCGACATCGGTGTCCTCTGCTTTTATTTACCCCAATCTGCCTTGGGCGGAGCTATTCATAATTGTATATTGCTTATATGTTGCAAGCAAGGCTCTATGCGAAGAAATCTCTTGTAACTGACTATCGGCAAGAGCAACTTATGAAGGAATATAGCCCGATGCGCCTTCTGTAAAAAATACGCAATATCCGCCTTTAAAAGGCGGACTAAACGAAAGGCCGTTCACAGTGTCCATACCCGTGCAAATTCCAGAAAGCCTGACACAGAACAAAAAGTGGGCCGACTGGCTCGCCGAACTGCCGGCCATCCTTATAGCGTGCGCAAAGAAATGGACCCTTCGCATCGAAGCGCCGCTAAGCGAAGACTATGCGCAGATGTCCTTCGGCTATATCACCCCAGCCACGCGAGCGGACGGTGAGAAAGTGATACTCAAATGCGTGCCCCCGCCCATTTTCGCCGAGTTACAAGAAGGCCCGGCGCATTTTTAGCGAACTGCCCCGAAGAATCCTGCGCAGGACAGGACCTGGACGAAATTGCCATACGCCGCATCAACATCATGATCGAAGAATTGCGCATGCCGCCCAATCGCGTCATCAAATGGGGGGTTATTTTGTCCTGCATCTGGTCGAGATGAGGTTTAGACGACTCGAAGGGGAATTGGCGCGGCGGCATCTAACGCGCCGAGGCATTAGACGATCTATTATAAAAGCGATTTGACAGCCGATTACTAGATAGATACCGTGTAGACTTGAACCGACTCACCTATCAACCATTTGGAGAAAATATCATGTATATTGGATCGCAATTCGGCCACCAGACAGACGAGGAAATACAGGTCCTGTCGCAACTCGGCGTCATCAACGTCGACCAAACACCCGTCGAAGCCTGGAAAGACTGGACGACGGACGCGTTAGTGGCACTTAAAGAGCGGTGGGCCAAGCACGGCATCAGCCTGGAAATGCTACATATCCCCTTAGGCTCGCGCAGCGCCTACGACAACGAAGCCGGCGCAATCTTCCTCAAGCCGAGCGACGAGCGCGACCGCCAGATCGACTGGATGAAAGAAACCGTGCGCATGGCGGGCGAGGCCGGAATACGCGGTCTGAACTACAATATCACAATCTTGGGACACCTGCGCACGCCGTCAAAAACGGGGCGCGGCGGCGCGACCGTGTCGACCTTCGAACTGGACAAACTGGACCAATCGGCCGCCGAGTTCGAGGACGGCCCCGCCGACGAAGACGAAATGTGGGAACGCATCAACCACTGGCTGCAGGAGATCATACCCGTCGCCGAAGAACACAAGGTGCAGATGGCCTGTCATCCTTCGGACCCGGGTATAGGCGTCGGTAATACGTATAGAGGCGTCGCCCGCCCGTTGGGCATGGTCGACGGTTTCAAAAAACTAATCGAACTCTACGACAGCCCCTACAATGGCCTCAACTTCTGCCAGGGCTGCATGTCCGAGTCTTTAGAAAATCCGGCCGAAGAAATCTTCGACGTCATCCGCTATTTCGGCGAGCGCAAAAAGATCTTCAACGTGCATTTCCGCAATATCAAGGGCGGTTTGGGTAATTTCGTCGAGGTCTTTCCCGACGAGGGCGATATCCATATGATCCGGGCGCTGAAGGTCTACAAGGACGTCGGCTACAAGTACATGATCATGCCCGACCACGTGCCCGGCATCGGCGGCCCCGAATCCGGCAAGGTCGGTTTCGCCTATACCTACGGCTATATCCACGCGGCCTTGCAGGCGGTGGAAGAATTGTCGCAGTAAACGTCAAGCAATCTTGGTCACCGTATGGTCTCGACCCGCCGAGACCATACGGTAGCCGATTGCCCTCGCTGCCCGCAGCCTCTATCGCGCCGTCTTCCGGATCAATCGCCGAAGGCCGCCGATCCACGCGTCTGTTAATCGGCTTTCACTCGCCCCCAGGAACTTTCCTCAACCGCGGTACCAATCTCAGCGCGCATTTCCAGAGCGAAGGATCCCTGCGAACTCGTATCGCCTTCGAAAGTATCTGTGATCGGCGAATACGTATAATAAAATACCGCGTCTTCGAGCGGCTTAAACACATAATAGCGCAGCAACATCGTTTCCTGGCTATCGCATTGATAATCGACGACAAAATTTTCCGCCACGCTGCCCTCGGGACCAAAGGTTTTAAAACGCACCTCACGCGCACAACTATGGCCCGCATTCGACATCACGATATTATCGTGCTTGTTGAGAATATCTCTTTTGATGGTGCTGGTCTCCAACGTATCGTGGGTCCCGAGTAACACCTTGTGATTAGGGTGTGCGGCGATAACGTCGTTAGCCCATTGGCGCGCACCCGGATTATCGGTGCCCCAGGGATCGTGCGACTGGATATTCACAAATAGAAAATCTTCTCCGTAAAAATTGAATTTCTGATACGAATTGTGAATGCCCTGATAACTGCCGCCCCACCAAGGTTCGTCGGAGAAGTTTGCAACGGGGAAATATTTATTAATCGAGAGGATACTGTCGTGGTTGCCCTGGTTTACCGCAAAGGGAATCTGCCCGTAGAGTTTATTCCAAGCGGCACTCGCCCTATTCCACTCGTTGGCGTTGCTGCTGCTTTCGGTTATATCGCCCAAGCCCTGTACGAACTTGATATTGAGCTGGTCGCGCGTATCAAGCAACCAGTCGAAGGCCGTGTTCATATAGGCGATGGGCGCATTGCCCCGGTTTTGCGAATAGTGCTGCGTATCGGGGATGACAAAGAGCGTCCATTCACCTTTTTTCTCGTCGGCCACCAATCGGGCGTCAACCGACTGCGCTTCGACAGAAAACGCCGCGAGGACGATAGATAAGATACTGCAATAGCGTATCAGGTTGAACTCGTTCATAGTCAAAACCTTTCCTGCTGAGTAATTTTAGGCCTTTAATTTTCCAGGCATATGACAATAAGACCCCGGTTCGAAGACGCCTATCATCACTCAATCGGGTAATCTCAGCGAAGAGATCAAGTCGATTTTGCGACTGCTCTTTGTAGCGGATATTCACCCCATCTTCTTCGCTTTTTCCCCCAACAAATTACCCTTATCCGCCGCATCGGCTATTTTGCGCGCGGCCGCCGCATTTTTCTTCATCTGCGCCACGCTCTTGGTCTTGAGCCGCGCCGCGCCCTTCGTGCTCTTGGTACCGAGTCTCTTCGCTCCGGCCAGGCGCTTCTTCGCCCGTGCGATCTCTCTCTTATACTGCGGCAACCACTCCGCCTGGCTCACCAACATCTCATCGACCATCTGCCAGATCTCCGGCGGGTCGCACACCGCGCCGACCAACGGGTCCATCATAAAGGCCTGGCGCAATAGCTCTATATCGCCGTGCACAGCCGCTTCCGTAGCCAAACCCTGTACCGCAATCGACTGGTTGCAAACCGCCGCACAGCCACGCGGCAAGTCCTCTAATTGCGGAATGCTCATGCCGTTTTTGTCGACATAGCCGGGCACTTCGACGATGGCCTCGTTCGGCAGATTCGGCACCACGCCATCGTTGCGCACATTGAAATGTCCGCGGTAGACACGGCCGGTCTCCAGCGCCTCGATAATCCACGAGCCGTGTTCCTCCGAACGCGTATCGTAACTAAAGACAGGCGGTTCGGTCTTCATCCAATTGGGAAAATCGGTCTCGAACCAGTTGCGCCCTTCGGTACAAACCCGCAAATAACCGCCGGTCTCACCGTTGATCCAAGTGTCCAGTGAAATCCACCGACGGATCTCGCGCGGGCGCTTGCGATACCAGGGCACATACTCGGAAAGGTGACCATTCGATTCGGTGCTATAATAGCCGAAACGACGCAACATATCGATGCGCACCTTCTCGGTCTCGCTAAAACGCGGATGCCGTTCAAAACCTTCGAGCAGTCGCTCTGTCCAATCCTCACCCTCATACTGCACACTGACATACCACGTCTGGTGATTAATGCCGGAGGCAACGATATCGACGTCTTTCTTGCTGACCGTCTTGTAGTTTCTCGAACCAGGTTTCTTGCCCTTATTGACCAGCAATTCAATCACCTGACAGATCTGCCCATGGCCTCCTTGTACTCCATGACATAAGCCGACGGTATTGACGCCGCCGTATTCGAGTGCCGCCCAGGTATTCATCGCCATCGGATTGGCGTAGTTGAGGAATAGTGCGTCATTGGCCGCCACCTCGCGGATATCCTTGCAAAAAGCCAATACCTGCGGAATATTGCGCTGGCCGTACATAATGCCACCGGCACAAAGCGTGTCGCCAACGCATTGGTCAATGCCATATTTGAGTGGGATGTCGATATCGTGCGCGAAGGCCTTAAGACCGCCGATCCGCGTAGTATTCAGCACATAGTCGGCCCCGTCTAACGCGCGACGGCGATTGGTAGTGGCACTCAACTTGGCGGGCAACCCATTGGCCTCGATATCGCGCGCGGCCAACTGGGCAATCATATCGAGATTGTGTTTATTGAGATCGTGGAAGGCGAATTCGCTGTCGGCGAGTTCGGGCACGGAGAGGATGTCGCGCATAAGACGGCGGGTAAAACCGATGCTGCCGGCGCCGATAACGGCTACTTTGATAGGCATGGAATGTTATCCTTTGTATTTGGGAATGAATCGATGGCGCAAAATCTGCGAACTATCTGCCCTAAAGGCAATGGATCACCCAATTAGCAGGACGAGAAAACAATGACGGATTTGCACTTCGAGCAATTGGACCAGGAAGGGTATACGATAATACCCGACTTTCTGAATCAGCAGACTACCCGTAGTATCCGTCGCCATATCGATACACTAGTACCGCCAGACGATACACCGCCGGAGAATCGCAAACGCTGGCACACCGTCCTACGCCACCCCATCCCCGGCGCGATCATGGCCGAACTCATCGACCATCCGCCCATACGTATCCTAACCACCCAACTTTTGCAATCACGAGAGCTGCGCCTGCTCGAACAAGTGCTCATCCGCTCCGACCCCAAACCGCCGCCGCACGGACCCTCCGGCTGGCATGTCGACTGGACTTTTTTACCGCGCAACTACGAAGCCGTGCCGCACCAGACCTATTTCCATATGGTACACGCCCTCAACACCGTGCCGCCCGGCGGCGCCGCCTTTATGATCGTACCGGGGTCGCACCATCTGACCTATGCCGCCAGCGCGAAAATTGACACGGCGGAAGACCTGGCGCAACTCAAACGCGACCCGGTGGGCGTAGCGGACATCGACACCAGCAAAGGCATCGAAATTTGCCCGAACGAGGGCGACTTACTAATCTTCAATCCAATGGCCCTGCACTCCGCCTCAGGCAACGCCACCGACCAACCGCGCTACGTCTATTTCACCTCGTATTTCGACACCTCCGCCACCGAACTATGGAACGCGTTGCGCGAAACCAAATACCGCGATGGTTTTCCCGATGAGTTGCGCGAGCAGTTACCGGAAGAATTGCGGCCTTTGTTGCAATGGTGACAATGACGGAAGCTGCACACCTATCCCCCCATCCAACAAACGATCTCCCCGCAACCGGCCCTCCCCCACAATCTATCCGCCAACATCAGATCTCATTAAAATCATTGACGGCAACATAAACTTCCGCTTCTTTAAAGCCGATTCCAACCCGGACATCCCAGCGTCACCCGAAAGGACCCACCATGTACGACTCGGCCCAGCACTTCGCCGCGAGCTACCGCGCCTTCACTCCCGAATTTGCCTTTAATGTCGAGTCCGCCAAAGACCTCGCCGCATGGCAGGCCGCCTTCCGCCCCCGGTTGCGTCAGATCCTCGGTTTAGACAACCTCGCCGTCGACCTGGCAGATCACCAACCGACAGCGGAACTGCGCTTGACCGAAAACATGGGCGACTATATCCGCGAAACCTGGCACCTGTGGGTCGAACCGACTGTGCCGCTGCCCTTCTACTTATTGCGCCCGCTCGAAATCACCGAACCCGTACCGCTCGTTATCATCCCACACGGTCACAATCATCCGCATATCTACGTCGGCATCGCCAAAACCGACAAAGAGGCTGCCGAGATCGAAGAGGGCGAACGCGATATCGGCGTGCAGGCCGTGCGCGAAGGCTATATCACCATCGCACCGACTACACGCGCCTTCGGCGAAACGCGAACGGAAAAAGACCGGGAGACAGACAAGGTGCACTCGTGCCAGATCCAGCTCAGACACGGCTTGCTGGCCGGGCGCACGCCGATCGGCGAGCGCGTTTGGGATATGGGCTGCCTGATCGACTGGGCCAGCGCCGAGTTACCTATCGACCCCGAGCGTATCGCGATGACCGGAAATTCCGGCGGCGGCACCATCACAGTATTCGCCGCCGCCTGCGACACGCGCATTTCGCTAGCAATGCCGGGCTGTTATTTCTGCACCTTCGCAGGCAGTCTCGGCACCATTAACCACTGCGACTGCAATTATGTTCCGGGCATCCTGCGCCTCGGCGAAATGTATGACGTGGCCGGGCTGATCGCACCACGGCCCTTTAACGCCATCGCCGGCAAAACCGACCCGATTTTCCCCATCGACCAGGTCGAATACGCCTATGAAAAACTGCAGTTGATCTATGCGGCTGCCGGCGCCGAAGAGCACTGCCAGCTCTATATCGGTGAGGGCGGGCACCGCTACTACAAAGACGGCGCCTGGCCCTTCGTGCGGAGGTATTTCGCATAAGAGACCAGGCGCACGTTATCCGCTACCTTATATCAACTGGGTGCTAGATCGACTGGGTCATTCACCCGCTTTGATCTCAGCCAAAGCGTCTACCCCCAGACCGCCTCGGACCAACGCTTCCCAAGCTTGAATGGGCGATTCCCTAAGCATCGGCAGTAGATTCGCCCGCAAGTCGCCGGCCCCCTCTCCCAGATTAGCCAGACGGTTCAGCGCGTCCATCGCGAAACCGACGCTAATCGCATTTTCGTCGGTGCGAATAACCTCCCGCAAAGCCGTGATGGTCGAATCGAAGGCCGCGCCGGTGGCTTGCGCGCCGTGCGAGCACAGAATGACGACCGACCACAGCGCGTTCTCACGCACCGCCGAACGCACCTTCTTAAAACGCGCATGATCGAAGTCGACACCATTGCCTTCGCACACGTCGCAATCGTCGGTGGGCCGTGCAAATTTGATACTGCGACCCTGAGCAAGATCCATCGCCAGTCTATTCTGCTCGCGGCCCAGGCTCTCTATGAGCGCGTCGAGGCACGCGGGGATCAAGTCTTTGCCGATCCCCGTCGAGATCGCACGGCGCCCCAAACACCCGAGGGTCCCTGCGGCGACCGAGCGCACATAAACCGACGAATCTTCCCTAAGGCGCATCGCCACCACGTCCAATACTTCCTTGCTTAACTGGCTAGTATCACCAAGGCCGTAGACACCCGCCTTGCGCACCCACCGGATCGGCGATGTAGCCGCTTCTAAAAAGGTAGCCGTCGCTTCTTCTCCGACGGCGATCAGACCGTATGTCGCTGCTCGGCGCACGCTTTCGCGATCGGTATATAGCGCCTGTCCGAGATGCTTGATGGCCAGTGCCGTATCGCCGATCGAAGCCAGCTTATAAGCCGCACCAATACGCATCGGCTCGGCTGCATTGCCCTTCCTATGCAACTGCTCAAACAAACGGTCCGCTTCCGCCGTCCGCTCTCCAGTCTCTAGTGCCGCCACTTCCGGACGCGGCGGCGGCGTCTTGCCCGTTTGCATCCAATAATGATGATAGCGCCAAACCGAAGTCACATCATCTCCAGCCGCCGACAAGTCGACTTTACTCAATGGATCCACCCCCAAGCCCGGCCAATTGACCTCGGCCGGTTCAGTAACCGGCGCGACCGGGTCGCTCGTGCGATAAATCCAGAAACGCCACATAAAACGCGGATTGCTCTGCCAAGTGCGCCAATCGTCGCGGCGGTGGTTACCCCGGTGATAGGTATTATGCGAATAGAACACGACACTGCCTGCGCGCAACGGCCCGGCCTCCATCGAACGCACCAGCGGCCACCCCGTATTCATCACTGCGTCCCGCATCCGGATATCGTGCGCCGTGTTGCGGTTGACAATATCCTCTACGTCGTATTTGGCATCAGGGCCACTGATCGGCTCGCGCTCCATACCGTCGAGTTGATATTCGAAATCGAGGTGATCCGCACCGGCGAAATTGTCGTGGTTTTCTTCGTGGTTATTCGTCCAATATTGCGAAAAAGGCACCGTCGCGGTCGGCCCCATATCCTCGAGCACGTCCTGCGGATAGTACAGCATCTCGATCTGCACGGCCTGGTGGTGACGTTGTTTCCTGCTGTTATACGGACCGTTGTCGTCCTTGTGCCAGTGCTGGTCGCGACCACCGCTGGTAAACGACGCGTTGTGGGTGAAGGGCACGATCGCCCAATGTTCGCCGGCCAGCTTATTACAGGCATCAACGAGCCCAGGCGCATTGAGTAATTCGAGTACCGCGGGCACGCCGCTGGGTGTCACCCGCCCCTTCGCGTCGTGGGCGGCCTTCTCCACCTCGTACACTCGGGCATGCACCTCGGGCGAGACGCCCAGATCCTCCGGAGCCAATACCACCAGCCCCCGGCTGGCAAACTCCTGCACCAAATTTTCTGGCGCAGTATACGCCACCGCAGAAAATTCCTTATTCTTGTCCGTGCTCAAGCTATGCAACCTCCGTTATATCCGTTGGATTTTTGCAAATAAATAATAAACGCTGAACGATCCCAGCAACTATGCTCAAATTGCCCAATGGTGCCACGGGTCTGCCGGTATCGCCTCACGGACCATGGCATCGTCGTCATGCGTCCAGCGCGCAAAAAAACCGACCCTCGGCGACTTGTTGACATTCGACGAACCACTGTGGCACAGCCAACCGTGCCACAAAATAACATCCCCGGCCCGCGCGGCAAATTCACGCGCTGGTTCGGGGCTATCATCCGAAAAAATTCCCCAACCACGCTCATCCCACTCCGGCGTCTCGCGAAAGGTCCCTTCGATCCGGTCAGGGTATTGGCGAAAATAACGATGCGCTAGAGTATGGCTGGCCGGCCAATAAACGTAATTGCCACCACCGGGTTCGGTATCGTAGAGATAAGTAGTCGCGCCGACCAGCAAAACGGCCTGACAACCCTCGCCCGGATAACCGTCCAAATGCCCAGACTCCGGCATCGCCCACTCTTCTCCTGTTTGCGGCCAACGCACGGCCACACCACAACCGCCGCCATTGAAGTGCCCGCCGCCGACCTGTCCGGCAATCGACTGCAATTCCGGTAGATCCCCGAAGATCGGATCCGGCTTGAAATCTTTGACCTTTTCCGGCCATTTTTCCGGCTCGTCAATGGTGCAACCGAGATGGCCCCAAAACTGGTCGCGCCATGCTTGTATCTGTTCGCAGGAGACAAAGCTGGGCAAAATTAAATGGCCGTCGGCTTTGAATGATTCGATCTGATCGGAACTGAGCATGTGAACTTATCTGCCTTTCATTTCATGATGTGTGTAGTGCTATCTGCTGAAACTAGGTGCTGACGATCCGATTGTGGGGTCCGTCTCCCGGCGTTCTTAGTCCCACCCGCCGTCGCGCCCACTCCCCACCGAAAAACGCCCTGCGTCGCACCCCACAACCGGACCTCGGAGACTTTGGCCTATTCTGTTAGGTACTAGGAATACCTAATTTATAGAACCTAACAAGACTCACAAAAGCAGCTAAGGCCTCTCCTCGACCAGATCGTCCTCCTAAACCCTAACCACTGATTCAAACCCAATACATAGAAGACTCAACAGCAACAATCAAACGATCAATATCCTCGGGAAAAACATGGCCGATGGTACCAATGCGAAAAGAATCAATCCCCGTAACCTTACCCGGATAAATCACAAACCCCTGCGCCTTAAGGCGATCGTAAAAAGCCTGGAAGGCATAGTCCGCATGTTGCGGATCGCGAAAGCCGGTAATAATCGGGCTGTGATACTCGGACGACAATACGCATTCGAAGCCCAGCCCTTCCATACCCGCAACCAAGCGACGCTGATTTTCGCAATAGCGAGCATAGCGCGCCGCAACCCCACCCTCCTCTGCTAGCTCCTTCAACGCCTGATAAAACGCGCGCACCACATGCGTCGGACTGGTAAAGCGCCACTTGCCCCGGCCCTTTTCCATGCCCTGCCACTGATCGTACAAATCGAGCGACAACGACCGCGCCCACCCCTTGGTTTTCTCCAGATGTTCGACGCGGCCAATCACAAAACCGAAACCAGGCACCCCCTGAATACACTTATTGGCGGAAGAGACGATATAGTCGATACGCAATTCAGCAATATCCAAAGGCACCCCGCCAAAGGCGCTCATCGAATCGACGAGCAGTATTTTGCCGTGCGCCTTGACGATCGCGGCGATGGCTCCTAATGGGTTCATCATGCCGGTAGTGGTTTCGTTGTGCACCAGCACCACGTGCGTAATCGCATCGTCATCAGCCAGCTCCGCTGCAAGCTTGACCAGGTCGGGCCGAACCAGCTCTCCGCAGTCGTGCACCACATGCTCGATGCGCAGACAAGCAGCGATTTGCGCCAACCGATCGCCATAGGCCCCATTCGCCAATACCAGCAGCTTGCCCTCCGGCGGGATCACCGAGCCGATCATCGCTTCCACTGCAAAGGTCCCGCTGCCCTGAACCAAGACGCAAGAGTACGCCTCCGGCTCGGTCGCCGTCGCCAATTGCACCAACTGCTCGCGAATCGGGGTCACCACCCCGACATTGTAGTCGTCGTCCCAGGTGCACCAGTCGCGGTCCATCGCCGCCCGCACCGTCGGCGAGGTCGACAAGGGCCCCGGGGTCAATAGCAGATAATCGTTTTCAACCAGATCCTGCATAGCCGAATCTACCCCCATGGCAAACTGAATGTTTTCACATTACTCATGAATTTAATGGTCTCGACGACCCCTTCTTTGATGCCCAAACCCGAATCCTTCACCCCGCCAAAGGGGCTCGATTCGATGCGATAACCGGGCACCTCGTTAATATTGGTCGTGCCGCAGCGCAACTCGCGCACCGCTTTGAGCGCCGCATCCATATTATTCGTCACGACCGCCGAACTCAACCCGAAGGGGCCACTATTATACCACGCGATCGCGTCATCGAGATCCTTGACGGGAATAATCGGAGCCAATGGACCAAAACTCTCCTCGACTACCATCGGCGTGGTGCGCGGTACGCGATCGAGAACCGTCGGTTCCATCAACGCCCCGCGCCGTCCGCCGCCTAGCAGCAACTCGGCCCCGTCCGCGACCGCCTGCGTTACCCGTCCTTCTAACACGCGCGCTGCATCTTCGTCAATCACCGTACCGACCCGTGTGTCCGGATCCTCCGGATCACCCGCTACATACTCGCGTGCCTTCTCGACAAAACGCCGGCTGAACTCGTCGTGGATCGACTCCTGCACCAGCACCCGTTTCACCGCCGTGCAGCGCTGACCCGAATTGCGGAAACAGCCTTCCGCCGCCAATGTGACGGCCTGATCCAAGTCGGCGTCTTCGAGAATAATCAACGGCGAGTTTCCTCCCAATTCTAGACAGGTCTTTTTGTAACCGGCCATACTCGCGATATGCTTGCCGACCGCCACCGAGCCAGTAAACGATACCAACTCGATGCGCGGATCGGCAATCATCGGCGCAACCACCTCGTCGATATCCCCGACGAACATGCTCAACATCCAACCTGGCAAACCGGCCTCGTAGAGGATCTCGCAAAAGCGGATCGAGGTCAGCGGTGTCTTCTCGCTGGGCTTGAGCAATATTGGCGCGCCGGCCGCAATCGCCGGCGCGAGCTTGTGCGCTACTTGATTTAATGGATGATTAAATGGCGTAATCGCACCGACCAACTGCACCGGTTGGCGAAAAGTGAAGATCTTGCGCGCCTTACCCTGAGGAGAGATATCACAAGAGAAGACCTGGCCATCATCGTTGAGCGCCTCCATCGCCGCAAATTCCAGCACATCGGAGCTGCGCCCGGTCTCATACATCGTCTCTCTCATGCACAGCCCGGTTTCGCGACAAATCAACTGGGCTAACTCTTCGCGGTGCTCGGCGAGCAGGCCAGCGGCTTTGCGCAAAATATCGTGGCGCTGGTAGCGCGTAAGCGGCGGATGCCCGGCAAGAGCGGCCTCTATCGCTTGATTTAAATGCTCCGGCCCCACCATCGCCACCCGCCCGGTCAACGAATTGTCCCACGGATAATACACGTTGAGCCAACGGTTTGTGCGCACCGCTTCTCCGGCGATATAACTGGGTAGTTCAATGGCCATAACGCGCTCCTGTTTAGCGTGTTCCGTTACAAGCGAAATCGAATATGTCAAAATTCCGTGGATCGCCCTGGGCTCTTTGCCCGTATTCCGCGTTGAGCGGTTGCGAAATCACTAACGGCACGATCTCCTCGTAGCGCCCGCCGTGCGAACGCAAACCACCGTGCAATACGCTCAAATCGTGGTGTTCAGGTGTCTTGCCCAACACCATATTGCGACCGCTGAGCACCACCAGATCGCCGATTCGATCTTCAGGCAATTCGAGCTTCAAAGCCCCCTGCTTGCGCGTCAGCACCTCGCTCACCCCATCTTGTGCAAATAGAAAATCGCCTACCACCGACGCCTGTGACGGGTCGTCGAGATGCACCATCACCAATGCCCCGAGCGCACCGTGGTGCACGACATAAGGGTCGGTAATCGGACAAATCACCCGGCACCCGGTAAAATACTCGTTTAGCAGTGATTCCACATAAATGACATTCGGCGTGCCGTCGGCCTTATTCTTGCCGTTCATGCCGTGATCGGCGGTAGCCGCCACGATGCATCCGGCGGCCAACAGCCGTCCAATCTGCTCGTCGAGTGCCGCGTGGAAGGCCAAGCTCTCGGCATCTTCCGGCGCAAACTTATGCTGCATGAAATCAGTCAACGATAAATAGAGGAAATCCGCGCGGCCCTGCTCGACCAACGCCGCACCCGCTTCGAGCACGTAAACCGACGCGTCACCGGAGTAGATTTCCGGACGCGGTTTGCCGATAATCGACTCCGCCTCGTCGACTCCGTGTGTCTCCGCTTGCGCCTCATCAACCTTTTCGGACGAAAATACAATTCCTCCGCGTTCGACAATACCGTCGCCGAGTACCGTGCGCAGTTTTTCTTTAGCCGTGATAAACGCCACCTTGCGGCCCGCCTCGGCCGCCACCGTCAGCAACGTACCGCAACGGCGATACTCGGGTGAGTTCATCATTACCTCCTCGCCCGTTTCCGGGTTGAGGAAGAAGTTGCCGGCGATCCCGTGTATGGCGGGCGGCACACCAGTGACGATCGATGTATTGTTGACATTGGTAAAACTCGGCACTACTCCGCGCGCAAGACCGCGATACCCTTCCCGGGCCATGCGTTCCATATGCGGCATCTGGCCGCGATGCATCGAAACCGACAGATATTCGTCGGCACAACCGTCGATGCAAAGTACGGCAATGGGTTGCTCGGGTGGGGCGTAGCTGCGGCCATTGGCCGCGAATTCGACGGGCATATTCAAGCTCCAGACGGCAAAATGCGAAAAATATAATTTCTGCGTTGGCAATGGCTATTATACAGCAATTATAAAGAGCCATAGACGTTTTCTGGTCAAGTGGTCTATCCCACAGCGCCGGAACTATTATATTTGAGGCCCGGCTCTGCTACTCCAGACCATGGCCCAACCAGAGACTGCTACAATAATAGGAGCGATATATGATTCAGAAGAAAACACTCAGACAACGCATGAAGGACGGCGAAGTGCTGGTCGCCCTGCGCGGCTCGATAAAAACCAGTAAGAGCGAGTTAGCCGACATATGGTCGACCGGCGTCTACGACTATATCTGGATCGACGGGCAGCACACCGCCTATACCGAGCAGCAATTGGTCGACTATTGCGGCGCAGCCGAAGAATTGGGGATCGACGTGCAATTGCGCATCCCCCACACACGGCACGCCTATCTGGTCGGGCGCTTTCTCGACTTTGGCTTTAGCGCGGTGCTCGTGCCCGAAGTCATGGAGCCCGAGACCGTAGATGATGCGATCGCTTACGCCTATTACGGACCAATCGGTCGCCGCAGTTGGGGCGGCACCGCCCGTCGCGGCCTCAGGGGACTCAACGGCGTGCCCAAGGACCTCGACCGACACGCCTACGCCGAGTGGTGGAACGACTACGTGGTCTTGGCCATCCAGGTCGAATCGGTCGAAGCCGTGACTAATGTCCAGAAACTGGCCAAACCAGGGGTGAACGTTGTCACCTTCGGCCCCAGGGACCTCTTGTTCAGCATAGAGGCCCATCCGGGCTACCCGCTGCAAAGCGTCGAAGACTGCATGCGAAATGTGGCCGAGCAATTGAAAGATACCGATATCCGTATTGCGATGGGTACACCCACTACGCCGGAAGAACGCGATAGCTATTTGGCAATGGGTGTTACGCTTTTTCAGCAGGACGCACCGGCGTAAATTAAATAGAGAGGGAGGGAATATTATGTATGTAGGCTGTCAGGGCATCGGCACATCGCGCCACGAGCTACAATTTCTGGTGCGGCACGGGGTCACACATATGGATACTTCGATCGACCCGGACGACTTCGACCTCTTGCGCAAAAGCCGGGAAGAGGCCGCCGCCGAGGGCGTCGAGTTAGAAATGATCCACATCCCCATGCCCGAGAGCATCACCCTCGCGGACGATCCGCAGCGCGATAAGGATCTCGATATGATCTGCGGCTGGATCGAAAATGCCGGCAAAGCGGGGCTGCGCGGCCTCAACTACAATTTTTCGGTCGTCGGCTATCAGCGCACCGAAGCCCGTTACGGCCGCGGCGGCTCGCAATTCAGTTCATGGGAATTTTCCAAATACGATAACGACGAACCCCATAAAGGCGGCCAGGTCGACCGCGATGAGATCTTCGCCCGCGCCGCCTATTTCCTCGAACGCGTCATTCCCGTAGCCGAGGAATACAAAGTCCAGTTGGCCAGCCACCTGCCGGACCCGCCTGCGCCGGAACTGCGCGGCGAAGTGCGTTGGAACTTTCCCGTTTACGAAGGATTGAAGCGCTTCAGCGAACTTGTCGATAGCCCCTACCACGGCTTTAACTTCTGCTGCGGTGTCGCTGCCGAAGGCCTGGAAGACCCCGGTAAGGAACTGCCGCCGATCGTCGAATACTTCTCTGAGCGCAAGAAGATCTTCAACGTGCACTTTCGCAATATCCGCGGTGGCCTCAACGACTTCGTCGAGGTCTGGCCCGACGAGGGCGATGTCGACATGCATGAGCTCGCACAGATCTTCCACCGCACGGACTACCCCTATATGCTGATGCCCGACCACGCGCCCCTACACCCGGACGACATGGCCCCAGAAGGCCTGTCCGGCCGCGTGCGGCAGGGCTGGGCTTTCCAGTTTGGGTATATCAAAGCGCTGATCCAGGCGGTCAGTAAAGAAGCCGCCAAGAGCTCGTCTTAAAAAACGACTAAAGAAACCACCCAAATCTCCGAGGTGCGTTCGCCGCTTGAACCGACAACCACAAATTCAAAACCCGATATTGCCGCTGCTCGCCCCTCCCCGCTGCTCGCGTATCGGCCCCTGCTGCAACCGCGCATAAAGATCGTTCCACTCGTTCGACCCGTCGTCGTCCCAGATCTCCAGCGTCACACCGGGCTCCTGCGCCGGATCATTACCCCTCTGGCGAAAGTGCGGCCAGCAGTGGTCTTTCATATTGGCGAAATGCACGACGCGCCCGCCCTGCCAAACGACGGATAGGATATGGCGCTCGTCCGGCAGTTGATAGGGCTCCTCCATCGCGTATTTCATCAGCGCATCCTCATTCACCTCGACCCCGAGCCCAGGGCCGTCAGGCACTTGCAGATACCCTCCGCAAATGGTCAAAGGTTCATTGAGCAATTGATCGGTGTAGTTATTCATACAGGTGATCGTCGGCCACTGGGCAAAAGGCAATACCGCCCCCAAGTGCGCCGACAGTGCCGTCACCAGTCCGACCCCGACCATCTGTAGCCAAAAGGGTTTCTCGAACTCCCCAGCCAACTGCCCTTGGCGCAGCACCGCAGAGACGCCGCCACCAATAACAAAACCATCGCACACCGCCTCGCGCACCGCGGTGTGGAAAGGCGGCGAACCGAAGTGCAGCGCGATCGGCTTGGCCACCTTGCGGCGCAGTTCGCGCTGGCCCTCGACATCCGCTTGGTTGATCGGACCTTCATAGATAGAAACGCGTTCGTATTGATCGAGCCGCTGCATCACAGGCACTGCCGTACCCACATTCATCAGCATGCCGTTCCAATCCATGTCGAGCCGATAATGCGGAGGCGTGACCGCGCTAATCGCCTCAACCTGCTCGTAGACGTCAAACCAGGGACGGGTCTTGAATTTGTGGAAGATATACCCGTCCCTAACCGCGTCCTGCGCTTCTCCTGCCAAGTCCTCCGGGCTCATCTTCGTGTTCCACCAGGCGATCGGGCACCAGTCGCGCACCTTGCTCAGATTAAACAGGCGATGCACCGGCACTTCCAGCGCCTTGCCGACCACGTCGTAGATCGCCATCTGCAAACCGGCGCCGAGGCTGTCGTCGCCTAACAATTCAGCGGGGTTGCTACCGCGCACCCGCTCTATCGCCTCGTCGCTGACCTTGCCCCAAGTATAATGCGGCAGGGTCTCGCCATAACCGACGCTGCCGTCATCGGTGGTGACGCGAATGATCTCGACGATTTGCCACTGCCACACCAATAGCGCGTTCCAGCGGCGCACTCGTTCGGTAAAGGGTACACGCAAGGTGATGCGTTCGACGTCCTTAACACGTAGGGCTGGTTTCATAACAGGTCTCCGGGTCGGTCAGTTATACAGGTTCGTCCGGGGCGCCAGACAAAGGCTCGCCGACCCGAAGTTACACCCGATATATTCGCTGCGATTATTTTCTGGAGTATTCACTCTCACTCGTGTACGTCGCCGCTTACTTCTGGGCCGCCGCTGGCCTTCCAGGGCATTGCCATCGTCGGCGGCTTGGCGTGGTGATCGCCGCGCGGCGGTTTGTTCCGGGCGCGAAATTCGCTAATCAAACGGGCAAACTTAGAGCTGGCCTCGTCAACCACCGCTTTACCTTTCTCCTTCGTCGCCAGCGACGCCTGGCCCAGCACACCCGAATCCGAATAAGAAGCCGTCCAACTAACGGGCGTACCTGGACCAGCGGCGAACAAATCCACCCATTGGAAATCCGACTCGTGTTGGTGAAAGGCAATCTCGCCGTCGGCGATCTTGTCCATGCGCACATTCTCTTCGTCGAAATAGAGATAGACCGAGGTTTCTAGCTCGCAAGCGTGAGCACAGCCGCCGGGAAACTTACTCTCACGCCAGCCCTGCATAAACGCGGGATCGACGCCAAGGAGGTTCCACCAACTGCAGGCGATGCATTCAGCGTCGGTCTCCAGATTCACTCGCCGCGCCGCCAGATCTAAATTCGGCGCATTCGAGCCGTGGCCGTTGAGGAAGATGATCTTCTTGAAACCGTGATAGGCCAGACTCTTGCCCACATCAATATTGCATTTGATAAAATGCTCCCAGTCGACATTGATCGTGCCGGGAAAATCCATCACATGCGCGGTATAACCGTGAATAAAGGTCGGCATGACCAATACGTCGTCGGGGATGCGCTTGGCCGTCTCCTCCGCGATGCCATGCGGGCACACCACATCGACGTCGAGCGGCAAATGCGGGCCGTGTTGTTCGATAGAGCCAACTGGGACAATAACCACTTTCTCCGCCTCGACCGCCTCATTGATATCGGGCCAGGTCAGTTTTTCGTAACGCCAGGGTTCAGTCGCCATAATAATCTCCCGTTTTAACCTTTGTTTATTAAGGTCTATCAATGCATGTAAAAAAGGAGCCCATCCACACCTAGACCGGCTCCTTTCCTTTGGTTACAAATTCGTTAGGCGAACCTATCCGTCGCCAACCGCTACCAGTCGACGACCGAGCCGTCGTCTGGATCAAACTGAGGCCCATAAGGACTCGGTTCACCGACCATGTCCATCAGCTTGTCCTCGTCGATGGTGATGCCGAGTCCGGGGCCGGGCGGTATCGGGCGATGGCCGTTTTCGACCGGCGGCAGAGGCTCTGCAAGCAGTTCCGCATATTCGTTGTCACCGCGCTCCTGGGCAAGAAAGTTTGGCACACAGGCGGCGATTTGCAGACTCGCAGCCAACGAGCAGGGGCCTTGCGGGTTGTGCGGAGCGATCGGCGAAAAATAGGCTTCGGCCTGGCCGGCGATAATACGCAGCTCGGTGATACCACCCGCATAGCAGATATCGGGCTGCAGGATGACCGCGGCCCGCTTTTCGAGGATCTCCTTAAAACCCCACTTGGTGAAGATGCGCTCGCCGGTGGCGATGGGGATGTGTGTCTTGGCGGCAATCTCGGCCATCACGTCGATATTGAGCGCCTGCACGATTTCTTCGTAGAACCAGGGCTGATAGGGTTCAAGTGCCTTGACCAGCTGCAAAGCGGTCGGCGGCTGCACGGCACCGTGGAAGTCAACGCCAATATCGACACCGGAGCCGTGTTTGTCGCGCAGCGCCTTGAAGCGTTCGACTACCTCATCGACGAACATTGGGCTTTCGATATACTTGAAGGCTTTGCGCGAGGAACTCGGACCGACCTTCATCGCATTGACGCCGGTCTTTTCGCTGACCTCGCCATAGACGCGTATCCTCTCGCGCGTTGGGCCGCCGAGCAATTTGTAGACGGGCACACCAAAACACTTGCCCGTGATATCCCATAGCGCCATATCGATGCCGGAAGTGATCGCGGTTTTGATCGGGCCACCGCGGTAGAAGGCACCGCGGTGAATGGCCTGCCAGTGGTGTACGACCGGCCGAGGATCCTTGCCGACTAGGTAATCGGCGACTTCGAGCGCGCCGGCGGCGCAGGCCTTGGCGTCGTCCTTGAGCATCTCGCCCCAACCGGTGATGCCGGCGTCAGTCGAGATCTTGACGAAGACCCAGGAGTTTTCGAGCACGAAGGTCTCGATCTTGGTGACCTTGATCTCGTCGTTCGGGCCAATCGGCCCTTCTGTATTAGCCATGTCCTATTCCTTTATGTGGGCGGCAAGTGATTATTGACAAATCCCGCATGAAAAATAATCGCCACAATAAAAAGCCTTTTCGCCAGCAGGGTCAAACCATTTCAATTAACGCCTTTATTCGAACCAAGTCGTACCCGGATACTGATACTGGCGCCCGACCTCTTCATCGAGCTCGACGCCGATACCGGGGCGGCCGTCAAAATGAATAAAGCCGTCCTTGATAATATCCGTCTTTTCCTGGATGATCGTGCTCCAATAATCTCGGTGCAGCCAGTGATATTCCAATATCAGAAAATTGGGTACCGTGGCACAGACATGTGCCGAGGCCAACGTGCCGACCGGCGACGAAACATTATGCGGAGCGAAGGGGATATAGTAGACCTCGGCCATATTGGCGATCTTGCGACATTCGGAAAGCCCGCCGCATTTGGGGATGTCGGGCATGATAATATTGACCGCCTGTTTTTCGATCAGATCGCGAAAGCCGTGGCGCAAATAGAGATTTTCACCGCTGCAGATCGGCACGCTAGTCGACTGTGTAACCGTGCGCATCGCGTCGACATTTTCCGCCGGCACCGGTTCTTCCAGCCACATCAAATGATATTGCTCTAGCGCCTTGGCCAAGCGAATCGAACTGGGCACGTCAAGACGGGTGTGCACGTCGGCGGCCACATCGATATCCCGGCCCGCGGCCCGGGTAACCATGTCGACCAAGCTGACCATGCGGTCGTGCTCCCACTGGTTGGCGGTAAAATTAAAGCGGTCTTTTTCAAAATGGGCGACCTCGCTCTCGCGGTGACCATAAGCGCCGATGTCTACATCTATTTTCAGCGCAGTAAAACCGCGTTCCAACACTTCGTCGACCACCGCTTTGATCTGGTCGAAATTCATGCCCGGCGACACCTCACAATCGGCATAGACGCGAATCTTGTCACGGAATTTACCGCCCAACAACTCGTAGACAGGCACGTCCAACGCCTTGCCCTTAAGGTCCCAGAGCGCGATCTCGATGCCCGTCAGAGCCGTAATCAGCGCGCCGGCATCACCGCCGTCAAAGACGTGACTGCGGCGCATATCCTCAAAAATGGCATCGACGGCGAAGGGATCGCGCCCCACCAGTTTTTCTTCGAGATATTGAATAATGGCAATCGCCTGCTTACCGCCGTGTACGCATTCGCCCGTACCGACAATACCTGCATCGGTGCTCACACGCACCCACAAGTGCATTCCATGGCCAACTGTAGCCGCCGTTTTTATTGAAGTTATTTCCATCACAGTCTCTCCACTTTTTCGTGATTAGTTATAATTCTATTCGACCTCTAGATAGGTCTCTGCCTGAGGAGCACAATGTGCATTTATAGATACGGATCGCGCTTCTCTGGTTCGACGGCTACACGCATGGCCAAACGAATATCTCTACACCTTTAAGTTGGGTAGCAACATTACGATGGAGATAATTGCCCTGTAGCTCACCGCTTTGAGCAAAATAAGAGCAAAAGTGGCTCTTTGGTTTTTCCGACGGCTAAGCCTCTGAAGACTTAAGAGTATTAAAACCGAGGACCGAGCATCGGCAGCCGAGCTACCTGCTGTTTTTTAAGGAGAGTAAGGCTTCTTCGAAGCGCTCAGTCGCCTCTTCTAATTCGGCCAACACCACCGCGCGTTGCACAAGCACCTCAATATCGAGCAAAGGGCCATATTGCTGCGCACCGAAAATATCGGAATCGCTGCCAGAATCCGCAGCAATGTAATCCGGATTAACAGCAACACCACGATGGAAGCTCTTCGGCTTGAGCGGAAAAAATCCCCAAGGTCCATTCGGGCAAATCATCGTCAAGCTCATCAATCAAATCTCCCTCATGTGCTCGTCTGACAACCGTTTCAATCGTAGCGGACAATCACCTCGACGTCGTCAATGCGGATTTCGCAAAGGATATCGGGGTTGGCGGATTCTGATGTGATTCTCAGCGCGTTGTCGCGACAAATAATGGACGAATACGGGATAGACAAATCGGTATCTGAAAGACGGTAGAAGATGAGCTCCGCCTAGGCCGAAACCGCCGTCTTGGTCTTATGATAGATCAGCGGATTAAATTCATCGTTTTCCAATAGGTCACCGACCTTGAGTCCTTGTATATACGCGTCGGGCAAGACGTTTTTCTGTCCGTTAAATACTTCGCCGTCCGGCATATAGGCACAGGTCATCGCGCGCCGTCTGCCCGGAGTCATATTCGCGCCTGCACCATGCGGCAAAAGCCCATTGTGGAACGAGCAATCCCCGGCCTTCATCGGCGCCGCCTGCGCTTCGCGGTCAGCCCACTGCGGATTGACCTTAAACAGGTCCGACATATTTTCCGTAATCCCCGAATTTTCAAAGCTCTCCTCCCTGTGCACACCCGGCAAAAAATACAGACAGCCATTGTGCAGTGTCGCATCGTCGAGAGCGACCCAGATCGAAATGGCGTTACGTGAGGAAAAAGACCAATAGGGGTTGTCTAGGTGCCAGGCCGTAGGATTGGCCCACGGTTCTTTGATCAGCGCCTGGTCGTGCCAAATCCGAATGCCGTTGACCCCGGCCAATTCCGTCGCCATCTTGCCCAAGCGCGCGTCCAGCATCAGAGAGCGCATGCCCTGGTGGTCGACCCAGAGATTTAAACGCTGGGTAAAGACCTTATCGTAGTAGGAATCGCCGCTCTTCATATCGCCGTTGGCCAGCTTGCGATCCTGCCGATTGGCTACTGCCTCATCGACATAAGTCCTCCAAGTCTGCAGCTCTTCGGCATCGAGCAAACCTTCAACCACGACTACTCCGTCCTGCTGGTACTGCTCTATCTGTCCGAGTGTCAATTCGCTCTTCATACTTCTTCCCTTTCCTAAAACCGCTATTCGCAGCAATTTTACAATAACCCGTCCTGCGACGCATGGTCTCTATACTTGTAGGTTAGGAAGAAAATGAGATATAAACGATTAGGCAAGACCGGCATCAAAGTGAGTGAGTATGGCCTGGGCACCTGGGCCATGGGTGGCGGCGCTTATGGCATCACGGATGATGATGAGTCGATCCGCACGATTCACCGGGCACAGGAGCGGGGCATTACCTTCCTCGACACCGCACCCATGTACGGCCATAAAGTGGATGGCCGCAGTGAGACGGTTTGCGGTCGGGCATTAAGAGGTCGGCGGGATAAGTGGATTCTCTCTACGAAGTTCGGCCGGTCCCTTACACTTGATGGCAATGCAAAATCGACCATTGTCGAAGATTATTCGAACAAACGTATCATGGAAAGCACCGAGACTTCTCTGGACAGATTGCAGACCGATTATCTCGATGTACTTTTTGTACACACCCCAACTCCAGACCAGCCGGGTCTTTTTAACCCCGAAGAAGCCTTTTCCACCATGACCCGGCTCAAGACACAAGGCAAGATCCGGGCCGTTGGTTTTAGCTTTCATCTGTATGCGGGATCCTGGATAGAGCAGATCGAGCCCTTCCTGCGCTCTGGAGTTATCGATGTCGTCCAGGTAGGTATTTCCCTTATGCTACCGGAGCCAATAGATAATCTCCTGCCTATTATCAAGGAGACCGACACTGGTTTTGTCGCAAGAGAATCCCTGGCCAACGGTTTTTTGACAGACTCCTTCACGATCGAAGGCCCTTTTAACGCTGGAGATCCCAAGGCCAACCTTCCCAAGGGGAGAATTCAAGAAAAATTGGACAAGGCCAATCAATTTAAATTTTTACTCGATCTGTCTCCGGGGATATCTTCCTTACCCGAAGCCGCTCTCCACTGGACGGTTTCTATGCCTGAGGTGAGTACGGTTATTCCCGGCGCCAAGAACATCGAGGAATTAGAGCAGTGTATCCGTGCTGCCGACGCGGAACCATTCGAGCAAGCGACTATGAATGAAATTCGAGATATACAAAACACTTGGGGAGACTGGAAGATCTATGGTTAAAACTATATTCACCTTCATTTTTATTTTCATCAGCCTAATCGCCATATCGCCCGCAAAGGCGCAGACCGAGCTAGATGATGGGATGTATGCCCAGATGCAGACCAATAAAGGGCTTATTCTTCTGAGGTTATTCTACGACAAAACGCCGCAAACTGTTGCCAACTTTGTCGGACTGGCCGAAGGCAGTAAACAATGGCGCGATCCAGATACCCAGCAGCTAAAGCAATCGAAATTTTACGACGGCATAAAATTTCACCGGGTTATCAAAGACTTTATGATCCAGAGCGGGGACCCGCTCGGCACGGGCGCAGGAGGCCCCGGTTTTAGATTCCGCGACGAGTTCCACCCGCAGCTAAAACACAATAAACCCGGCATCCTGTCGATGGCGAACTCCGGCCCCCATACCAATGGCAGCCAGTTTTTCATTACCCATACCGCGACGCCCTGGTTGAACAATAAACACTCCGTATTTGGAGAGGTAGAACAGGGTATCGAGGTCGTCAACAAAATCGCCAAAGACGATGTCATCCTATCGTTGACGATCTTGCGCGTCGGCGCAGCTGCCCAGAATTTTGACGCGACCATATTCGAAAAGAAAGCTAGCGAAGAAAGCCAGAAATCAGCGGAGACAAATAAAAAAGAAGTCCCTCCCATTACGAAAAAAGCAGACCCTAGCCGCATTCCGCAACCCGGGCAGCCGGCCGCCGAGACAGTGGCCGTAGACCTGATGGTCATCGCATATAAAGGATCACAACTGCCCAAAGAAAACATCTATTACGACAAGCCGGGTGCACTGGCGATCGCACAAGCGTTAGTCGAGGTTGCCCGTCAAGAAGGCATCGACTTCGCCGATCTCAACAGTAAGTTCACCGATTTTCCGCAACAAATGACCCTCCCCGTCCTACAACAATCTGCCGAACAACTGCCCGCCTTCCTTAAACCGGCTTTTCACTTAGAAGTTGGACAGATTAGCGACCCCATTGATTCCCCCATGGGCTTCCTAATACTCAGAAGAAACCAATGAACCGAATCTGTAGCCACCGATGACGGCGCTAGAACACTCCTTGCCCGAACGCCCGGATGAAAAAATCCACGGACCTTCCTTTTTAGGGCTCGATCCGGACTGGACCCTGCTCTTTCTCGGCTGGCTCATTGCTTGCATATCGACCCTGGGCAGTTTGTTCTTCAGCTACGTCATGGAGTTCGCTCCATGCATTCTGTGTTGGTACCAGCGCATATGCTTATTCCCGCTGGTCCTTATCCTCGCGCGCGGGCTCTTTCCGCTCGACCGGCATGTCATCAAATATGCTTGGCCCTTGGCGGCCTTAGGTTGGCTGCTGGCGGCCTACCACAACCTGCTCTACGCGGAGCTAATCCCGGCCGGTATGCAGCCCTGCAGCAAGGGCATATCGTGCACAGAAGAGCATATAGAGCTATTCGGGTTCCTATCCATCCCGCAACTTTCGCTAATCTCGTTCACCACGCTGGTGTTCATCCTGATCATCTTGCAGAGGAGAAGCCGCAAATGAAGCGCATCCTGTTCGCCGCAGCATCCACTGTATTAATCGCAGTTTTCTTTTTTGGCGCCTCGTACTACAAAAATCAGCGGGCAGCCGAACTCGGTTTTATGGCCCAGGAGCAGGCCTCGACATTTGTCCGACCGCATTCGCCGACGCTCGGCAGCGACGACGCCAAGGTCTACATCGTCAAATTCACCGATCCCGCGTGCGAGACTTGTGCGTCTTTCTCGCCATTCATCAAGCAGGCCATGGAGACCTTTCCCGGCCAGGTCAAGATCGTCATCCGTTATGCCCCCTTTCATGAGGGAGCCGACGGGGCCGTCCGCATACTCGAAGCCGCGAGAAAACAAGGAAAATTCTGGGAAACCTTGCAGTTGCTTTATCGGCGACAGAGCACCTGGACCCAGCACCATCGCGTGGTGCTGGACGAGATCTGGCAGTTTCTGCCCGAGGTGGGGCTCGACGTTGAGCGCGTGAAAAAAGATATGAGAGACCCGAGTATCGCGGCGATTATCGAGCAAGATCTGGCCGATGCCAGGGCGCTGGGCGTACGCAAAACACCGGGTTTCTTCGTCAATGGCAAACCGCTTGAGCCCTTCGGAAAAGGCCCCCTGCTTGCACTGATCAAGGCTGAGATCCGGGAGAAGTACCCCGAATGAATAACCTCTTTTCCCTTCTACGCCCTCATCGACTCGAATCCGCCATGCACCATAAGCTCGTCAACGTACTCGCTCGTTCTTTTGACCGCACTCGCCTCTGTAATCCAGGCCGATCCAGGAAAGGATCGCGGATTGAAGACTATGACCGGACCTGTACTATCGGCCCAGTATATACGCCAAATGAGGCGTAAAAAGCTCGGGTTCCAAAAGGAAGGAGTCGTGCCCTTTCTCCGAGTGCACCGTGATCCGCATATTGCGCACCCCGACCTGCTTTAACACGCTCGCCATTTCCTCCTGCCATTCGGGATAGAAACAGACATCCGAATCAATGCTAAAGATCAAATAGTTCTGCTCGCGGCAGCGCGCGAACAACTCGTCCATAGACTCGGCACCCGATTCGGCGACCAGGTCAAAACGTTGCCAAAAATCGACGATGCGCAAAAAGCTATTGGCGTCGAAACGCTCGATGAATTTGTGTCCCTGGTACAGCATATACGACTCGAGCGGGTTAGCCAACGGATACCAGGAAAACTTATCCTCCGTGGGCAGCACCTCTTGCCGGGCGCGATCCTGCATCGTGTATAGCGATACATAGGTCTTGTGGCTGATCATCCGCGCCAAGGCCAAGCCGCGGTCGGGGCTCGGCCCCTCATAATAATCGCCGCCACAAAAATGTGGGTCGTGTTCGATGGCGCAAATTTGCTCAAAGTTGTGAATGCGCTGTAGAGGTTTCACTTCTATGCTGGCAGCAATAGGCACTACGACATCTACGCGCTGCGGATAGCGCGTAGCCAAACTCAGGCACATCATGCCGCCCAGCGATGCACCGATTACGGCGTGTAACTTTTCAATCTTTAAATGATCGAGCAATTGCATCTGCGAATCGACGACATCAGCGACGGAGACGTGTGGAAAGCTCGAGCCGTAGGGCTTGCCCGTCGCCGGATCGAGCGAAGACGGCCCCGTCGACCCATAACATCCACCCAAATAATTGGCGCAAATCACATAAAAACGTCGCGTGTCGATCGCCTTGTCCGGCCCAACAAAATCGTCCCACCACCCCACTTGGCATTCACTCGTCCAACGCTCACCCGCTCCGGGCACCGATTCAGTAAAACCGGCGACGTGGTGACTGCCTGACAACGCGTGAAAGAGCAATATGGCATTGTCGCGTTTTTCGTTTAATTCACCATGCGTTTCATAGGCCAGAGTAATAGGCCCCAACACCTCGCCGTTGCCCAGCCGCATGGGCTTGTCTTCGGCAAAAGTGTGGAGCCGGGTCTCGATCAACCCGACTCCACATACTTTTTCGCTGTGCCCTGTCAAACCGTCTCCTTAGGCCGTCGCTGCAGCCAAAGCCTGATCGATATCCTCGATTAGGTCGCTGGCCGTTTCCAGGCCGATCGAAAGACGCACGAGTTCGGGTGTAATGCCACCCGCCCGCTGCTCTTCTTCACCCAACTGCGAATGCGTGGTCGTGGCCGGGTGGATCGCCAAGCTCTTGGCGTCGCCGACATTGGCCAAGTGGGAAAACAGACCCAAGCTGTCGATAAACTTGCTGCCGGCCTCACCACCGCCTTTGATGCCGAAGATCACCATCGCCCCACCCTTGCCATCGGTATACTTTTGATTCAAGGCATACGAGGGATCGCCTTCGAGGCCGGGGAAACGCACCCATTCGACGGCGCTGTGCGCTTGCAGATGCTTAGCCACGGTCAGCGCATTTTCGCAATGGCGGTCCATGCGCAGCGGCAACGTCTCGATGCCCTGCAAAAACATCCACGCGTTATCGGGCGAGATACAGGCGCCCAGGTTGCGCAGCGGCACTACGCGCATCCGCAGGATATAAGCCAGCGGGTTCAATTCACCCAAGTCATGCGCCCAGCGCACGCCGTGATAACTCGGCTCCGGATCGACCATCAACGGGAACTTGTCCGACTGCCAGTTGAATTTACCCGAGTCAACGACAATACCGCCGATGCCGGCGCCGTGCCCGCCCAGCCACTTGGTCAACGAGTGCACGACGATGTCGGCGCCGTGTTCGATCGGGCGCTGCAGATAAGGCGTGGTAAAGGTGCTGTCCACCACCAAGGGCAAGCCATGCGCGTGCGCGACCTCGGCAATCGCCTCGATATCGACGATATCCAGCGCCGGATTGCCAATGGTCTCACAGAAGATCAGTTTCGTCTTCGGCGTGATCGCCTTGGCGAAGTTTTCCGGATCCTTGGGGTCGACGAATTTCGTATTAATATTAAACTGCGGCAGGATATCGTTGAACTGCGTGTAGGTCCCGCCGTAGAGGTTATTGGCCGAAACGATCTCGTCGCCCGCTTTGCAAAGGTTGATCACGGCGTAGAAAATGGCGCTGGTGCCCGAGGACAAGGCCAGCGAGGCCATACCGCCGTCGAGGGCCGCCATGCGCTGTTCCAACACGTCCTGGGTTGGGTTCATAATACGCGTGTATATATTACCCAGCTCTTTTAGTGCAAAGAGGTTAGCCGCGTGCTCAGTGTCTTTAAAAAGGTATGCCGTCGTGCGATGCACGGGCACCCCGCGCGATAGCGTCGACGGGTCAGGCTCTTGGCCGGCATGCAAACATAGGGTTTCAAAATTCATGATTCAAGGCTCCTATCGGTGTGGGTAAAGTGCTGCGACGAGCGCCTAATGAAATTAGCGATTATCTCTATGTGCTGGCAAAACCAATAATCTAAATCCCGCTCGCCCTTGGGTCTACCGGGATAGATCAGATGGGGCTATTATTTTATAGCCACTACGACAAGACCTCGCGCCATACTGCGCGTTTTTTGTACTATCGTAGCGCGTGCCCATTTATGCCATTACTGAATTTATTGGTAAAAATTGAACAAAAATACCAGTGCTGATAGCGCGCGTGATATCAACTGGCTATCGCTGATGTGTTTTGCTTTTCCCATGTTCCAAGGGCTGTCCATAACGCTGGTGCCGCTGCGCATGGCAAGTATGGGCTTGAGCGAGACCTCTATTGGTCTAGTGCAAGCACTGCCAGGTTTAATGGTATTGGCACTGGGTGCGCCCTTTGCGCAGATGGCCAATACGCGCTGGCGTAGTGCGACATTGGTGATGGTCTTTGCACTAGTGGGGACGTCGTCCTTGTTATATGGCTATGCTGATACGGCGGTAGGCTTGATCTTACCCCAGCTCTTAATGGGTATTAGCACTTGCGCCTTTTATGGCAATATGCTCGCCGTGTCCTTTCAGCTTAAGGGCGGTGCAAATCAAGGAGCCATACAGGGACGGATCACGGCTTTCCAGGGCATGGGCATTTTTGCCGGACCGCTTTTGGGCGGTTGGTTGTTGTCGTGGGGCGCAGCCTGGGCCTTTCTGCCCGGTACCCTGTGCGCGCTAATTGGCGCGTTGGCAGCGGCGCAACTCTCTCCCTCGCAGGATATGGAGGAGCGGCCGGGCATAGTTCGTTATCTACTTAGTTCATATGGGCGCTGGTATCGTGTGATGACAGGGCGACGGACAGTACAGTTGGGCATGGTCCTAGTGGCATTGAGTTCATTTCAGTTTTACGTAACTGGTGGTGTGTTCTATTTGGTCTATGCTAGCTCTCTGGGCATCGGCGCCTTTTGGGCAGCGGGTCTGATGAGTGGGCGAGAGCTCTTGGGCGGTTTGGTGCGCTTTTCTTTTGGCATCGTCGCCAAACGCTTTGGTGCACTCATGCTATTGGTGTTGGCTATTATCCTGGGTGCACTGGCATTGGCCTGCCTGCCACTGGCCCAC
>Ga0209362_1000386_pt1 | contig 39588 bp, 30 predicted proteins | sample SaaInlV_165m_DNA_FD_184680 | JGI IMG/M metagenome (GOLD analysis project Ga0209362, IMG submission 184680) | Marine microbial communities from expanding oxygen minimum zones in the Saanich Inlet - Saanich Inlet SI037_S3LV_110m_DNA (SPAdes)... | ecosystem: Environmental > Aquatic > Marine >... | reverse complement strand
AATATTATCTGGGGGAATAAACTGCTTGGCAGAACGAATCATAATCAGATATATCTTAATTATAATGCTGAAAATATCAAATTTAATGATGACTATAATAATATTCAGAACTTGGCACAGCACGGCGATTACTCCAGATTTGGCGATTACAGTGTATCCTATGAGCCGGAGTTCTCTGACTCTGCAAATGGAGACTTCACTCTAACTGATAAATCTCTTCTAATTGGATCTGGTACAGCGAATTTCGAAGGCTTTGCTGCACCAGCTAAAGATATACTTGGTAACGCACGACCTAATCCGGCTGGCTCCAACCCCGACATGGGGGCCTATGAGAACAGCATAGCCAAATCACCTTATCCCAAACAAGTGCAAAACTTAACGGCGGTGGGCGGCAGCGGTCAGGTGACCCTTAACTGGGATGCCTTGGCAGATGCGGATTCCGTATATAAAGTTTACAAGCATACCAGTGCTTTTAATATTGCTGCTACATACTTAGTGGGTGCAACGTCGGCAAAAACGTCACCACATGAAACCACCTATACAATAACAGGCCTGGATAATGCCACCCGTTATTATTTCCGTGTAACGGCAGTTAGCAAACTTGGTTACGAGGGCACGGCCTCTGCCACGGTGGATATTACACCGAAATATAGTGGGCCCGTTTGGTGGGTCAGTACCCGGGGAAGCGATTCAAATGAAGGCAGTAGTGGTGGCCCATTTAAGACAATTGAATATGCTTTAGAACAAGTGACAGCCGGTGATACTGTTATGCTAAAATCAGGAACTTATTCAGGTTCCGGTAATCATGAAATAGAAATATCGAGTATCAACACAGCTATCAATTTTGATAATTATAAAAATCTTGTTATTACGTCCGAAAAAGGAGCTGATAGCACTATAATCGACGCGGAAAACAATGGACGCCATTTTTCAATTATCGGTAATCAATCAAACACCATTGATTCAACCTTACAGTTTATTGGTTTAACCTTTATCGGGGGCCAGCGTTCAGATTACGGTGGATCATTTTATATTGAAGGAAGCACTTATTGGGATAATAGTAGCCAAAAAAATATTGCATCTCAAATGCAGCCCAAGTTTAAAAACTGTGTTTTTAAGGATAACGAAGCATTTCAGAATAATGAAGCAGGAAGAGGGGGAGCTCTTTTTGTTCAAAATGCTGCACCTATTTTTGAAAGTTGTGTATTTGACAGTAATTATTCAAATGGACATGGTGGTGCCATCCAATTTGGTGGTGACAATATGGCTCAAATCGACACTGTTTGGTTCAGGAGTTGTACATTCAATCAAAACCGTGTTGATGATGCCAGCCAGACACAGAATAATCCAAAGAGTGCTTTTGGTGGTGCTATAGCGCTCAATTTTGGAATGAACTTAATTATTATAAATTCTACATTTAGCAATAATGAGGTGGAGAAAAATAATAATAGTAGTCAAGCGAGTGGTGGTGCAATAGGAATTGAGAGGGATTGGTCCTCAACAATTTCGCCATATGTAAAAATCTATAATTCCCGATTTACTAATAACAATGCAACCCACAACGTTGATAATGGTGGTGGTGCTGCTCGGGGTGGCGCTATTTATGCAGGTGCGCCCATTGTTATGATGAACTCTGTAGTTGATAATAATTCTATCAATGCCGTTAATGGAAGTAACGGAAATACTGCAGGAGGTGGGCTTTACATTAGTATTCAAAGTCATCAGAATATTAATCCTGTGCTATATGGTTATAGTTATTTGATTAATAATACAATTGTAGATAATTATGCAGGTACTTCTGATCAAAATGATGCAAAGGCCGCTGGGATATTTATTGATAATCCTGACCAAATGAGGGGAACATGGTTCAATAATATTATTTGGGGCAATCGATCTAATGGATTAGAGGATCGACAAAACTTAAATAGGATTGATGAAAATCAGTTTACACTATTGACCGATTATAACAATGTGGAAGACAGTGAAAATTACAGTTATATAATGGGACCCAACTCGGTTGATATTGAACCAGCTTTCTATAGTGCAACTAATTATCAACTATCTGCAGGCAGCCCATTAATTGGCGCAGGTATTTCAAGCTATGATGGCCACAGCGCCCCTATAAAAGATATATTAGGAAATGATCGTCCTAATCCATCAGGATCTAGTCCTGACTTGGGTGCTTATGAAAATTCACTGGCTGAATCTCCCTACCCCAAGAAAATTCAAAACTTAGTAGGAAAGCCTGAAGGTGGCCAAGTGAGTCTAAGTTGGGATGCCGGCACGGAAACTGATCTTGCTAAATATTATGTTTATATGTCAACGACCATGGATTTTACGCCCACTTCTATAGACAGTGTCGGTGAAACGACAGAAACAAATTACACCGTAACGGGCCTTGCCAATAAAACAGAATACCACTTTACTGTGGCTGCTGTGGACAGCGGTGGATACCGCGGTGCTTTTGCTAAGCAAGTATCGGTAATGCCCCAATATAGTGGTCCTAACTGGTATGTCGCAGTTGATGGTAGTAATGAAAATGACGGAGACGAAAATAACCCCTTTAGCGACTTAAGAATGGCGGTTGATTCCGCAAAGTCTGGTCATACAGTAATACTTATGCCAGGGACCCATAGTGGGCCTGAAAATAGAGAAATCAATTTAAGCGACGGTAATGAAATCCGGATCATGGGTGATCCCAATTCAAATGTAGAAGATATTATTCTTGATGCTGAATTTAATGGCAGGCATTTCAATATTTTAGGCGATTATGATAGCACATTGGTTTTCAAAAACATTACCTTTAAACGGGGTAGCGGTCAGTCAGATGGTGGAAGCTGGCGTTTGGCTGGTTCAATCCGAATTGAAGGTGGATCATACTGGGATGAACAACAGCAACAACAAGTAGAAGGATATCCATCGCCCAAATTTATCGGCTGTGTATGGGAGGATAACCACGTAGGTGGCGACGGCGAGCTCGGTGCCGGTGGTGCAATTGCCTTACGGGATGTATCACCTATTTTTGTTGGATGTACATTCGAAAATAATAGCGCAGGTACCCGTGGAGGAGCAATTTATACCCAATCCTTTGATTCTAACTATCCTTCCAGCCCTGTATTTCGATACTGTCTATTTAAATCTAACAGGGTGTATAGCCAAAACGAAGGTGTGGTTGGGGGTGCTGTAATGTTGGAAGATGCTGGTAAACCTCTTTTTGTTGATACTCGGTTTGAAAGCAATACGGCCAGAAGTGAAAATTCTGATGCAGAAGGAGGTGCAGTAGGCCTTTGGGGGCAACGCGAAGAACTTGAAAGCGATATTGTTTTCTCAAGATGCGTCTTTGTACTCAATCAGGTGGAAAGTCAATCCGGATCTGGAAAAGGCGGAGCTGTCATTGCTAGCACCCCATTTACCATGGTGAATACTATCGTGGTAAAAAATAGCGTAGTTTCCGGGAATTGGGGAAATGGTGGTGGCTTGAAAATTGATTCCCAAGCGAATTCAATACTTATCAACAATACCATTGCGGATAATACTGTAAGTGACAACTCTGGGAATCCAGCATACGAAGGCGGCGGAATTTATGCGTGGGGGACAGAACAATCGGGGTTGTGGTTCAACAATATAATATTTGGCAATAATTCTGATATGGGTAAATCTATTCAAGTAGAGGGTACCAACAATATAGATATGGCCTACCTCAACGTAGATGATGAGGTTGGAAAACCATGGTTTGATGCTTCAACAATGATAACGGATAAACCGAAATTCCGGAACCCAACCAGTGATGATTACAGGCTCAGTTTTAACAGCGCTTTAGTTGATGCTGGTGTTGCTTCATATGGTGGCGAAAATGCTCCCAAGGTGGATACACGCAATTATTATCGAATTGGGACACCTGACATAGGCGCTTTAGAAGCCGGTGCCAGCAAGTATCTTTTGGCCATGACCGATGATATTGAGGCAGATGAGGATACCACATTTGTAAAGCTGAGCCAGGAGTTAACGATCACGGTGACCACCGGTGATATTGAGGGTAACCTGGTCTCCAGCAATGAAAACATGACCTGGAATATTTTCCCCAACCAAAAATATGTCCAGTTTATTTCTGGAGATACAGACACAGAAGGGGGCGATGCTTCGGCCACTTTTCGAGTCACTAGTCAGGACAGAGGGAAAGGTTTCCGCTTCAGGATTGATGCTGGTGTGGGTGAAGCGTTTTTGCGTTCGGGGATGTATGTAATTGAAGAGCTGGTCACAGGTGCCCCGCCGCCGGTAGTAGAATTAACCATTACCCCCAGTGATTGGACCAATCAACCCAACTTCAACTTAAACTGGCAGACACCCATCTGGGCGGCCCAGCGGGACTTAATTGGCGCCGTGGTGGAGATCACCGATGGGGTTAATGTGTATAACGAATATATGAGTTTTCCATCAGGTGATACGCTGACGAACTATTCTTTCACCGCTCCGGAGGCCGGTCAGTATGATGCATACCTATGGCTGATTGATGAACTGGGTAATGAAGATAAAGATAGTTCCCGCAGTGTAACGGCTTATTTTGATGATATTGCACCTGAAGCCTTTCAGATTCATTCTCCTGAAAGTTTAGAAGAGATAATTTATACATCTGATAAGCCACGTTTTTATTGGGAAGAAAGTGGAGACTATCCTTCAGGAATCAAAGAATGGCGGTTATTCATAAATAATAATCTTTACGGAACTTATATGGTCAATGATGTCACTTTTGATAATGGAGATGTCTATATTGATGCAGAAAATGCTTTAGCAGATGGATATTATGACTGGTACTTGGAAGCAGCGGATCATGCAGAAAACATCACCATGTCATCTGATACGGGTCATTTTGGAGTAGATTTGTCTCCGCCCAAGATCAGTCACTCCAGTCCCTTGGGTACCATTGATGCCGGTTCCACCACACCGACGATCAATGTGACAGTAACTGATGGCGCTTCCGGTGTAAAATACGCCAACCTCCATTATCGCCGTTCTGGCAGTGGTGGTGGCTTTGTTACGTTAGACCTAACGAGCGGCCCCGTGAGTATCCCCGGCAGTGACGTAAAGGAAGATGGCCTGGAATACTGGATTGATGCAGAGGACAATGTGGGCAATTATGATGCATGGCCCGGTATGGGTGAACTACACGCAGTAAGTGTACGATCTGAGGGGAGTATAACTACTGCAGATAGCTGGTCCAACGGCGTCCCCGGCGGCACCGACTCCACCAATTATGTCTTTTTCTCCATTCCATTTGAAGTGGGGAATGCAAAAAGTGCTATCACATCCATTATGGGTCCACCGGATGAGTTTAACTATCGTTTGTTTTCCTATAACAACGGTTGGCAGGAAGATCCGCCTTCTGTGACCATGGGGAACGCCTATTTCTTTATTTTTGATCCAGATAAATATGAAGTAGAAGGTCTGCCCACTAAGATAGAATTCAATTTTGGTGTAGGGACATCCACCCCCACAAATCCCCCATATAGCATTGGTGTTTCCAGCGGCCAATGGAAGTTCTTTGGCAGTCCATATAATTACGGTGTATCATTAGACAATGTCTATACAGAAGATGAGGAAAACATTCGTGATGCAGGATCCATTTATACCTGGAGTGGTTCCTGGAGCAGTGCGGGCTCATCCCTCCAACCATGGAAAGGTTATATTTTTAAATCCGGTGGTGCCACAAGCCTGAATATTGATGCGCGGGGCAGTGGTTTTGGTAAAATGGCTAAATCCTTTAATTCGGATGATTACCCCATGGATGCAGATGAGTGGATCATTGATATTATTGCCACCACGGGTAATGCCCGAGATGAATTGAATGCCGTGGGTGTCCGCCATATTGCTGAAGATGGGTATGATGCTCTGGATGAATTTGAACCACCAGTAGTCATGGGTGATATCACATTACGAATTGATAACCGGGATCGTGAAGAATCCCCGGACCTCTATGCCATGGATATTCGCAAACCCAATGAATCGGGCCATTATTGGGATATTCAAGTGTTTGCACCAACGAACGGCCAGCGAACTTATTTAACATTTGACGGTCTGGGCTATGTGCCGGAAGAATACGATATTTTCTTAATTAATAAGACCACAAAGCAGGCTAAGAATCTAGAGTGGGACAGTAATTACCGATTCGCGAATACGGGCCCTGATGCTTACCTGAAACAAGATTTTAGGTTGGTTATTGGTACCAAAGACTATGTGAAGGAAAACAATGCTGGCGTTGACTTGTACCCAGATGCATTTACGTTGAGTCAAAACTACCCCAACCCCTTTAATCCCCAGACATCAATAATGATTAGTTTAGAAGACGATGCTCAGGTTGATTTAATCATCTATAATCTTCTTGGTAAAGAAGTCACTCGATTGGCGATTAATGAACATCGCTCTGCGGGATATTATACGTTTATTTGGAATGGCAGGAATGGTATGGGTGACAGGGTATCAACTGGTGTGTATTTTTACCATGCTATGATAAGAGATGCCGGTGGCAAGATTGTTATGAACAAAACAAAGAAAATGATCTTCCTAAAATAAAGTTCGATAAGCATCCTGCTTGTTATCTACAACCAAGGATGCTTGTCCAGCTTAGTAACGCGGCGGTGTTACTGAAGAAAGTAATTGGTGCAAAAAAAGAGGCGAGTTTCAGTCATTTTTATTTAAACTAACATTGTTGCCTTAATCGTTGATTTTACATTACATTTTCTATAGATAAACAGGAGTCATTCATGACGCGTATATACAGATTTATACCAATAATTTTTGCTTCGCTTATTTTCGCCCAAGTGGGCGATGGTTCCCAAGCTAAACCCACCGCTGCGGTTCTGGACTTTGACGGGTCTGGAATAACCGCCCAAGAAGCGCAGGTTCTTACCCAAAGGCTCGGTTCAGAACTGGTTCAAACCAATGCCCTCATTATGGTAGAGCGAAATCAGATGAGTGAAATCATGGATGAGCAGGGATTCCAGCAAGCCGGTTGTACATCTGCAGAATGTGCTGCGGAGATTGGCGCCTTACTTGGTGTACAAAAAATGATTACCGGGTCCTTCGGGAAAATAGGAAACTCCTATACGATTGAAGCACGAATGTTTTCTGTTGAATCGGGTAAAACAGAAAAAACCGTGAGTAAAACTTACAAAGGTGAAGTGGACGGACTACTGACAGAAATCCAAGTAGTGGCCTGGGAATTGGTTGGCATGCAGGCACCTGCAGATTTGTTGGCAAAAGCGGGAGTTACCCCTCCCGAAGAAGTGGCTGAAGCGAAGCCAAAGAAAAAAGGGGGCAGCAAATGGTTGCGGAATACATTTATAATCCTCTTACTTGCAGGCGGTGGTGCTTATGCTGCCATGCAAGCTGGTGGTGATGCTGATCTCCCCGAACCTCCCGAACCACCTACCAGTGGAATGTTTATGATTGGAGGCGAATGATGAGACGCCTACTTATACTTTCAATACTATTTTCTTTTTTAATAGCACAAGACTATAATAGCGAAATCCAACCTATTTGGGATAATTCCTGCACAGCTTCTTGCCACAATAGTGGCAATGTTAGCGGTGGGTTGAACCTGACTTCACAAACCAGTTATAATGAATTGGTGAATGTGGCTTCCCAAGGTTATTCCGGTTTTCAGCGCGTAAAACCAAATGATGTTGCCAATTCTGTACTTTTTCAAAAGATTGTTGGTAATTCATCTTTTGGCGATCGCATGCCCAAAGGCGGGGGTAACCTGGCCCAAGCTGATGAAGAAAAAATTAAAAAATGGATTGAAAATGGCGCACCTCAAAGTGGGGGCGGTGGGAGTGATTACGCTTTCGATTTTGGCCCGAATCAAGCTCAAATTAATGTAGATCCACCCATCGAAGGTGAACAAAACTGGAGCATTGAGTCTTGGGTTAATTTTCATCAGAAAGCATCATCAGGGACTTTCTATGACCTTTTCCAATTTGCCCATCAGGATAATAATGAAAACCTTATGTTTTTTGAATTTAATGGTACTGAAAATAAATTTTGGTTGTTTTACAAGGGCGCAACTGGAACAAGCCAATTTCAAGACGATAACATGTTTGATAATAAATGGCATCACATTTTTGTTAGTGGTGATGGGAGTAAGATCAAATTATTTGTTGATGGCACTGAAAAGTTAGAATTGGATTACAGTGGCTCATTCCACACCTCCGATAAAAAAATGATATTTGGTGTGAATATGGATGGATCAATAGATGAAGTCAGAATGCGGAAAAAATCTGATTTTCCTGGTGTACCAACAGCCTCTTATGGTGCTGAAGAAGGCACCTTGCTCACATGGGATTTCAATGATGGGCATTCTACTCAAGCCACCGATGAAAGTGGCCATAGTAACCATGGTGAAATTAATGGTACGGCCGCTTATGAAAGTGGCGTTTATAGCGGAACCGGTGGCGGCAACAATGGTATTGATGTTACTATAGCTGCCCAAAATGAGCTATCGGGTCAAGTCCGTATCGGTTTTGTACCTTCTGGTAGCGATCCGAATTACTGGACTAGCGCAACATTTACTTGGGAGACCAATATCGATTTCCCATCAGGCGGCGGCAATCAAAATGAAAAAATATGGGACAATGGCATTAATGATAGTAATGATAATCATTTGATAGCCTTCCTCGATGCCAACAATGACAATCAATGGGATGATGCTACCGAATATGGCGGCATATCACAACCATTCGGAATTACAAATAAACAAGGTAATGCGGGCACTATTGATCTTAAAAGAGGCGGTGGTGGCGGTGGTTTTAGTATCACCGTAGAAGTTGAATTGCAGGAGGAATATCCTGCGGGACAAGTGTGGTTTGGTGTGTGGGAAATGGGTCAGGATCCTGCCACGACACAACCTATATTTGAAGAAACTATCGGTGAAGATCCGCCCTTTATCCGTTCTTATGGTTTTAACTGGACACTCCAGGATGGAAAGTCTTATTTCATCGGCGGATTCTTTGATATGAATAATAACAATATGCCCGATCAAAGTGAACCGCAAGGCAGATCAATAGATTTTACGTGGCCTGTCTCTGGAAATGTTCATTTAGAATTAGAAGATATGTCCGGGCCGGATATTGATGTGGGCAGTATCTCTGGTACAATGGGTGCAACGGAAGACCAAACCTTGACATTAGCCTTAGACATTCATTCATCACATGGCGTTCAAAACGCAAAAATTGAATATTTTATTGGTGGTAGCACCACCATGCAATCCTCAGGAATGTCCAATTCGGGAGGTGATACATGGGAAGGGTCAATACCCGCCTCAGACGTAACCTCTCAAGGATTATTGTACGAAATTGTGGCTGAAGACGACCGTGGGATGGAATCATCTACGGGTATTGATGAAATCAGGGTGGATTTCAATGAATTGTATTTACTCAATACGCCCAGTGAAGAATATGTGATGATTTCAGCACCGGGACAATTACAAAATGCATCCATGAGCGCTGTTCTTGATGAATTGGGCGAAGCTGATCCAAAAGTCTGGCGGATTTTTCGCTGGACTGGAAATGGATATGCGGAAAATTCCGGATCATTTACAGCGGGTAAAGCATATTGGTTAATTACCAAAGATGCGGAAACAATCTTGGCTGGAACGGGAAAATCCACGGGACTCAAAAATCCGCCATCAATCAGCCTTTCTTCAGGGTGGAACATGATTGCGATTCCATTCGATTTTTCCGTTGATATGAACGATAATTCTTTTACTGTGGAAGGTGATGTTGAACCCAATTTTTATGAATACAATGGTTCTGCTTATACCAATGCTTCCAGGCTCAACCCTGGTGAAGGGGTTTGGGTTTATGCCAATAGTTCTGCCTCAATCAAGTTTGATTTTATTGGTGCGATTGAAGGATCCGGCTCTGAAGCAAATGATGAATTGGATGAATTTGAGCAAGGTGGCTGGAAAGCCAATTTCATTGCATCTGCAGGTTCTAAACAGGATGTGGTCAATGTTTTTGGTGCACATCCCAATGCTGAGAATGAATGGGATAAACACGACCGCCGGGAGCCACCGGTGATTGGTGATTATGTTTCTGTAGCATTTGAAAACCAAAGTTGGTCCAGCCGAGGTGGCCGCTACAGCCAGGATATTCGATTGGAAGATGACCAAGTTCAGTCTTGGACACTGGCAGCTAAAACAAACATCAGAGGAATCGTTCATTTAGAATTGGAAGATTTAAATGCAATCCCGGCTTACCAAGATATTCGACTTGTAGATACAGCCCTTGGCATAGTTTACGACCTTAGGTCTCAAAAAGAAGTGACATTCACTTCTCGGGGGACAGGAAACCCCTATTATTTCCAACTCATGGTTGGCCCGGCGGATGATATTCAAAATCAATTGGATGATTTGGGGATTGTACCTAATTCCTTCGAGTTGGCCCAAAATAGTCCCAATCCATTCAATCCTGTGACCAATATTGGCGTATCACTTATTGAGGATGCGAATATTACCCTTAGGGTTTATAACCTTTTGGGTGAGGAAATGAATACATTGGCATTCAACCGATCTTTTGGAAAAGGGAACCACCGTTTTATTTGGGGAGGCAAAGACGATTACGGCAGACAACTACCCTCCGGTGTATACTTATACCGACTTGAGGTCATATCTCATAATGGTACACAACTATTTCAGGATACAAAAAAGATGGTTTTGATGAAATGAAGAAACAACTATTAATACTTGCATTTTGTATGAGCACTTTTGCTTTTGGGCAAAAGGAATTTGGGAAAATCACCCTGCCCCTTGGGCGGGTTCAAGTCCAAAAAGGCGGTACCGGAGATTTTAAAAGAGCCCTGCCACGAATGGCGATTCATGAAAAAGATGTGATTAAAACATTGGCTAAATCCCGTTGTGAGATCACCCTGGTGGGCGGTGGCAAATTGCGAATCGGGCAAAATTCAGAATTGGAAATCACCGAAGCAAACGTAAAACCCATGGAAAAGAACTTTGGTGCCACACTCAAAAAAGGTGATATCTGGGTGGCGGCCAAAGCTGCATTCGGTGAAAAGAAAAATGTGGCTATCCGGACGCCCACTGCTGTGGCGGCTATTCGTGGTACCAAGTACAGAGCCAAAGCGGGTGATGAAGAAAGTTCTGTGTTGGTTTATGAAGGTAAAGTAGATGTGAATGCGGCAAAAAATGTAACGGAGGCCCGTGAAAAACAGAAAAAACAGGGTTTTCAGCCGGGCGGCGGTGCACCCAAATTCACATTGGGTCCTGTGACAGAAGTGAAGGCGCCAGATCAAGTATCCGGCCCCTATGAGGTTTCTTTAGAAGATTGGGTGAGTCTTGTTGAAGGGATGCAAATAAACGTCAGAAAAGACGGAAAATATTCCATGTTCAAGTTTAATCAAGATGCGGATAACGGCCTTGATTTCGTCAAATGGAATAAGGAGCAGGATGGGAAAGACGGGAACTAATCCACAATTTATTTTATTTATTTAAATGTCTGACTTCTTAAAACGATTAGGGATCGGCGGCGCCATCGGTTTGGCGGTGGCCATTATTGTTGGCTGGGGATCTTATGAGGTTCCCTTTATTAAATCATTGTTGGATGGTTATGAATTTCTGTCCTACGATGGGCGAATGAGAGCTCGAACTGTGGGAGTTGAACAAATGTCCATTGATGATGTGGTTATAGTTGATATTGATAATACATCTGTGGCTCCGCCAGAAGATGGTGGTTTAGGTCATTATTTTGATTGGCCTCAGGCCTACCATGGTCGTTTAATTAATACCGTTTCATCAGGGAATCCTAAGGCTCTCATTTTTGATATTATTTTTGACAAAGAGAATACATTTAATTATGACCTGATTAATGCCCTCACCAATGAAAATGCATCCCCAAATCAAGCCCTGGTTGATGTAACAGACGAATATCTCACCAGCAATGATCCGGCTACTTTTTTAGAGGCGACTTACAATACCCAAAAAACCTATCACGCCTTAGTATTTGAAGAAGAAGATACACTTAATTTTTTGTATAAAATGGAAACGGAGCCGGAGGGGTATTATTTTGAAAAGCATATTATTCACGGTATCTCCGAAGAAGCCAAATTAAAACTTCCCCAAGCGGATCGCGTGGGAAATACCTATGTAGATCTGCTATCGGCTTCTGTGGGAGCTGGATCAGCGAATTTTCCACAGGATGAAGACGGTGTTATCCGCCGTTCGCCTACAGCCATTTATTTTGAAGGTCCGGACCATGTTTACCCCAGTTTGGTCATGTCTGCCGCCATTGATATCCTTGGAATTAAAAAGGATGGTGGGTTCGATTATGACTTCGAAAATAATATTTTACGATTGATTGATACCACAAATACTGTCGTTCGTGAGATCCCAATTGATGACCACGGCCGCATGTATGTGAATTACTATGGGCCATTCCAGACATTTTATTATTTACCCTATATGTATTGTTTTGACCCTGAAATGCTTCCGCCGGAATATTGGGAAGATAAAGTGGCTTTTGTTGGGGCGTCGCTCCCGGGACTTATGGATCTTCGTAACACACCGGTTCAGGAAACATTCGCTGGGGTAGAGATTCACGCCAATGTAATGCAGAGTCTTCTCAAAGGTGAATTTGTTCAGCCAAAACACCGATCTGAAACATTTGTAATGATTATCATAATTTGTGTACTCCTTGGGGTATTGGTAAGCCTCCCGGAGAAACCGCTTTATACACTTCCTGTTCCCTTGGTAGGAATCATTGGATGGGTATTATTTTCTTATAGCCAGTTTTTTTCTTCTTTGCTCATGTGGGAAATTGTACGTCCTGCATTAGCTATGATGGGGACTTATGGGTGTATTTTCCTTTATAACTTTCTAGTGGTAGAAAAAGATAAACGATTTTTAAAAGATACATTTGGTGCTTATATCTCTCCGGAACTTATTGATCAAATGTTCGATGCGAAGGAAGAACCTTCTCTTGGTGGAAACGAAGGATATCACACTGCTTTCTTCACGGATATCCAGAGCTTTTCTGCCTTTTCAGAAAAATTATCGGCCAGTGATTTAGTGGAATTGTTGAATGATTATTTGACTGAAATGACCGATATCCTATTGGATAATAAAGGTACACTGGATAAATATATAGGTGATGCAATTGTCGCTTTTTATGGTGCACCGGCGCCTGTAGAGGATCATGAATATTGGGCTTGTATCACGGCCATAAAAATGCAAGAAAGTTTGGATGAATTGCGATTAAAATGGCAAGGCCAGGGAGATCGTTGGCCCGAGATTGTTCACCATATGCAAAATAGAATTGGTATCAATAGTGGACAAATGGTTACGGGGAATATGGGTTCAACCATGCGCATGAATTATACCATGATGGGTGATACGGTAAACTTGGCGGCACGTTTAGAAGCATCTGCAAAACAATATGGTATTTATATCCAAGTAGCCGATGAAACATATAAAGCATGTAAGGATAAATTTATCTGGCGTGATTTGGATTATGTAGTTGTTATGGGAAAATCAGAACCGGCTCAAGTATTCGAACTCATAGCTGAAAAAGGGAAGATGCCTCCGGGATATGATAAACTTCTTGATGCCTATCATGATGCCCTAGCTTTGTATAGAAATCAAGAATGGGAAAAGGCTATTGACGCATTCAAAGCTTCTGATAAACTTGAAGATATGTTTCCCGGCAGAAAAACCAACCCAAGCCGCGTTTATATTCCACGCTGTGAACATTACCGCGATAATCCCCCCGGTGATGATTGGGATGGTTCCTGGGCACTTACTAAAAAATAGAAACTATTACACTTTATGAATTTACCATTTTATTCGGCGGATGATGTTCGGTCCGTAGTGTCCATGTCAGATGCAATAGAAAGCATGAGAACTGCCTTCACTGCTTTAAGTGATGGATCTGCTATAGTTCCCAACCGAATCAACCTTCCCATGGAAGATCAAAATGCACTGCATCTATCCATGCCCGCTTATATCAAGGATGGAAAATACAATTCTATTAAATTAGTGAATGTTCATTTTGATAATCCTCAAATAGGATTGCCCCTAATAAATGGGGTTATTCTTGTCATGGATGCGGTGGAAGGCAGTCCATTGGCATTGGTAGAAGGGAAATCTGTCACTTCTTTGCGGACAGGAGCGGGATCTGGATTAGCCACAGATTTGTTGGCGAAAACAGATTCAAAGAATGCTGTTATTTTTGGAAGTGGTGCTCAGGCAAAAACGCAGATTGAAGCGATTCGATCCGTTCGCAATTTAGAATCCATAAAAGTTATTGGTAGGTCGAAAGAAAAAACACTAGAATTTTGCAATTCATTCGACGAAACCGTCCAACCGGGAGAAATGAACAATTTAAAAAATGCGGACATAATTTGTACAGCCACGACCAGTGAAAGGCCCCTTTTTGATTTTGATGATATAAGTCACGGCGTTCATATTAATGCGGTTGGTGCACATAAATCTGATACGAGAGAACTTGGAACTAAACTTGTCCAAGAGGGAAAAGTTTATATTGACCAGCTTTCATCGAGCAAAAATGAAGCGGGCGATATTATTATCCCTATAAATGAAGGGAAATATGATTGGGGTCAAATTCAAGGAGAATTGGGTGATTTAATTTTAGGAAAATTACAAGGAAGATCTTCGGACCAAGATATTACAATTTTCAATTCTATTGGTAATGCAGTGCAGGATTTAGTCATTGCAGAAATGGTAATGGAAAAAAAATCAAAATGATGATTTAACCTGTTTTAAGTTTCCTAAAAAGGTAAGAATTTCTGCTATGGATATTTTTACAACGGCCGCTCTTTTGTTAAAGGGCGGCCGTTTTTTTTTAACAAATAATGGAAATCCATTCTAATGGAATTAGGACGAAACATTTCTGTTTTGTCTCCATTAATAATAATAATCTCTTTAAATAAAATTCTCAATCAATCGATCTTTTTTAATGACAAATAATAAAACAGCAATTTTACTTCTTGAAGACGGTCGATCCTTTACTGGAAAAACATTTGGCCATTTGGGTGAAACAACGGGGGAAGTCTGTTTTAACACAGGAATGTCGGGCTACCAAGAAATTTTAACTGATCCGTCCTACTGCAAACAGATTGTTACCATGACAGCACCTCACATTGGTAATTATGGTGTGAATCCAGAAGACATTGAATCAGATCGGATCCAAGTGGCAGGATTTGTCATTAAAGAAGAAACGGATGTTCCCTCGAATTGGAGATCAACACAATCCATTGGAAAATATTTAGATGAACAAAAAATAGTGGGAATTCAGAATGTGGATACGCGCGCCATTACCCGACACATTCGTGATGAAGGGGCCATGAATGGTATCATTTCATCCATTGATTTGGATGTGGATAGTTTAAAGGATAAACTTTCGAAAGTGCCATCCATGTCAGGATTGGATTTAGCCAAAGAAGTCACTACTCAAAATTCTTATTCGTGGCCATCCAACCAACCCTTCAAGTTTAAAGTTGCTGCAATTGATTATGGCATCAAGTTAAATATTTTGCGTTTACTAGAGAGTAATGGATGTAATGTAACTGTTTTTCCAGCAAATACATTTGCTGATGATATTTTAAAATTCGATCCCGATGGTGTTTTTTTAAGCAACGGTCCCGGCGATCCAGCGGCGGTTACTTACGGAATTGAAATGGTAAAAGGATTGTTGGGGAAGAAGCCCATTTTTGGAATTTGTTTAGGCCACCAAATTTTAGCACTGGCCCTAGGCGCTAAAACTTTCAAATTAAAATTTGGTCATAGGGGAATCAACCACCCTGTTAAAGATATAGAAACGGGAAAAGTAGAGATTACAAGTCAGAACCATGGCTTTGCAGTAAATTTAAATTCACTACCAAATAATGTAATTCCAACGCATGTGAATTTAAATGATGACACTTCCGCTGGGATACGTTGCACGGATATGCCAGCATTTTCTGTCCAATATCATCCCGAATCCAGTCCTGGCCCCCATGATAGTCGCTACCTTTTTCAGCAATTTATTGATTTGATGGGATAATGATACTCGAAACAATAAACTTATCCAAATCTTTTGGCCTCCGCAAAGCAGTGGATGGACTGAGCCTACAGATTCCCGATGGTTCAGTATATGGATTTTTGGGTCCAAATGGGTGTGGAAAGTCCACCACCATTCGTATGATGACAGCATTGATTTCTCCCGATGAAGGAGAAGTTTTTATACAAGGGAATTCCGTTCAAAAGTTAGGGAATAAAGCACTCTCGAGTGTTGGTGCATTGATTGAAAGAGCAGATTTCCACAAACATCTTTCCGGTGAAACAAATTTAAAAATGCTGGCGCGGATGGATGGAACAGATATGTCCCGTGTTCAAACTGTATTGGATCGCACCGGGTTGGGGAACCGCGGGAAAGATAAAGTAAAAACCTATTCACAAGGAATGAAGCAGCGATTGGGTATAGCCCAAGCGCTTTTATCAAGACCAAAACTTTTGATTTTGGATGAACCCACGAATGGGTTGGATCCCCAGGGTATGAAAGAAGTCCGGGATCTCATTTGTGAATTGTCTTCTGAGGGAATCACTATTTTTATTTCATCCCACCTTTTGGATGAAGTACAAAAAATCTGTTCCCATGTGGCAATGATCAGTTTTGGAAAACTCATTACTTCCGGGAAAATGGAGAATTTACTCCAAGAATCTGATTTGCTCATGACGGAAGTTCAGGTGGATAATGTTGAAAAGTCCGCCCAATTATTATCAGCACTTGAATGGGTGCATCGTTGTGATGCTGTTGACGGTGTTTTGCATGTTGGTATTGGGCTAAACAAAGCTTCAGATCTTGTTCAATATTTAGTTCAAAAAGATATTAGAGTTTCAGCCGTTATCCCCAAAACTAGCCTTGAAGATCTTTACCTTTCCAAATTTGGAATGAAAAATAAAATTTGATGTTAAGGCTGATTTACAATGAATTACTGGTCATTACCGGTCGATGGCGAAGCTATATTGGTTTTATAGGTATATCAATTTTAATGCCTTTGATATTGTGGGGTTTCTCACAAGGCGGTGAAGAATTGCACCAAGATTATGTTCGAGAATTGGGAGGAACTTTTATGGTTGTGGGTTCTATTCTTAATTCATTTCTGGCAACTTACATTATTATGAATACATTATGGATTCATATTCCATTTTTGGTCACGCTGGCTGCGGGAGATTCAATTGCAGCAGATGGCGCAAATGGCATATTCAGAATTACCCTTACTCGTTCTGTAAGCCGGATAAAAATCTTAGTTTCCAAACTATTTGCCACATATATCTATACAGCAGCACTTCTCATTTTTTGTGCATTATGGAGTCTCGGTATAGGAAGCATTGTATTGGGAACTGGTGATTTAATTGTTATTGATAATGGTATATTGATTTTAGATGAATCACAAGCTTGGATTCGAATGGCGCTTTCATTTTCTCTTGCTATTTTGGTCATGTGGATGGTCGCTACCCTTTGTTTTATGTTTTCTGCAATGGTGAATAATGCGGTTGGGCCAATTATTGGAACCATGTTTTTAATCATTATAGGCTATATGATTATTGGAATTCCGTTAGACATCTTTGAAAAAATGGAGCCGTACATTTTTGTAAAATATTTTAATGTTTGGTGGGATGCTTTTAAGGATCCAATTCCATGGAATGAAATCGGGAAAAAACTTGGAGTGCTCGGCGTATACTCGGCAGCATGCTTTGGGATTACCGCATTCGTGTTTTTAAAAAAGGACATTAAAACATGAAGCGCTTTAACTTGTTTATTTCATTCATTTTCACATCCATTCTGGCGGCTCAAACACTATCCATTGACCAAATTCGGGAGAATGTTATTTCCCAATTCGCCAAGATTGAAGATTATCAGGTTAATGTAAAAATTTCCGTAAAAATGACTGGTTTCCGGATGCCAAAAAAGAAGATTCGGATGTATTATAAAAAGCCGGGTAAAATTAAAGTGGAAACACGGGGGTTTGCGATTTTACCCAAAACGGGTGTGGATGGAAATCCCAGTAAATTCTTAGATATGCTGAAGCACGTTACAGAAATCAAACGGACCATTCGGAATAATAAACCATTTTATCGAATTATGGGTAAAGTGAATCAAGATTCCTTGAAAATTCCTGTCTCAGTTAAAACGGATGAAATACCCGATATTACCATGGATGTTTTCGTGAATGCGAAAACATGGGTTATAACTGAAGTCGATGTTTACTTGAATTCAGAAAGTGTATTTACTTTTAAGACAGATTACATAGAAGTAAATGAAGTAATGGTTCCTGAAAGATCCGTATTCAAGATTGGTGTGAAGGGGATTAGCCGATGGACAACTCAAAACCCCTTTGACTTTGGTGGGCCAGGTTCAAATAGGCAAGACTTTGAAAATATTGCAAAGAATGCTGGGTTTGATTCAGAGAAAGATGAATTCGTCGGTGAAATGATTTTGACATTTTCGAAGTATAAAGTGAACCGTGGGATTGATGATGCACTATTTATTGAGAAGAAATAAATGCCAAAAAGAACAGATTTAGAATCCATATTAATCATTGGTGCGGGACCTATTATCATTGGTCAAGCTTGTGAGTTTGATTATTCCGGAACCCAGGCTACACGCGCATTAAAAGAAGAAGGTTACCGTGTAATTCTGGTGAATTCCAATCCGGCCACGATCATGACGGACCCGAATTTGGCGGATGCGACATACATTGAACCCATTACACCGGAATATGTAGAAGCCATTATCCAAAAGGAAAAGCCCGATGCTATTCTTCCAACAGTGGGTGGGCAAACTGCACTTAATCTCGCCATGGATCTCCACAAGCAGGGGATTTTAGAAAAATATAATGTGCAACTTATCGGTGCCCAGGTTGATGCCATTGATAAGGCAGAAGACCGTGAGCGCTTCAAAGAAGCAATGGACGCCATTGGACTGGATACAGCTCAGGGCGGTTTTGTACACTCGTGGAAAGAAGCGGAATCTCAACTGGACAACATGCAGTTTCCCATCATTATTAGACCCTCTTTCACCATGGGCGGCACAGGTGGATCTGTTGCTTATAATTATGATGAATTTCAGGAATTGATTGAGAATGGTCTAAATGCCAGTCCTATCACGGAAGTTTTGGTGGAAGAATCATTGTTGGGATGGAAGGAGTTTGAGTTAGAAGTCATCCGTGATACAGCAGACAATGTCATTATTATTTGTTCCATTGAAAATATTGACCCAATGGGTGTTCATACGGGCGATTCGGTAACGGTGGCGCCGGCCATGACATTAACTGATAAAGAATTTCAGAAAATGCGGAATTGGGCGATCCAATGCCTAAGAACCATTGGCGTAGAAACTGGCGGCTCAAATGTACAGTTTGCAGTAAATCCAGAAAATGGACGAATGATTGTCATAGAAATGAATCCCCGAGTGAGCCGGTCATCAGCGTTAGCATCCAAAGCAACGGGATTTCCAATTGCTAAGGTGGCGGCAAAATTGGCGGTTGGCTATACATTGGACGAAATTCCTAATGACATTACCGGAAAAACACTCGCTGCTTTTGAACCCACTATTGATTATATAATTACAAAAGTTCCTCGCTTTGATTTTGAAAAATTTCCATCGGCCTCGGGCCACTTGGGTGTGCAAATGCAAAGTGTGGGTGAAGTGATGTCCATTGGCCGAACCTTCAGGGAATCTCTCCAAAAAGCATACCGATCCCTAGAAGTTGGGTTGGACGGATTAGAGCCTAAACTTGCAGCAGAAGGCGACCCGGATGTGAATCGTGCCCGCTCGTTGGATATGTCCACATTACGTTATGGGACTGCTTTTCGGTTGTTGAAGGTCCGCCAAGCTTTCGTGGAAGGACAGTCTATTGAAGATGTATTTAATGTGACTAAGATTGATCCGTGGTTTTTACATCATATTAAAATGTTAGCAGAGATTCAGGCAAGTGGGAATAAAACATCTCTACGTGATTTAAAACATAATGGTTTTTCTGACAAACAAATTGGACGTATGACGGGAAAAACTGAGTTGGATATTCGGGCTCAACGAAAGAAAGAATCTGTTTGTCCATCCTTCAAGGTGGTAGATACCTGCGCTGCTGAATTTGAAGCACAGACCCCCTATTGTTATTCAACTTACGATGAAGAAAATGAGATTACTCCTCTCGATGGAAAAAAGGTGATTATTCTTGGCGGTGGCCCAAACCGCATTGGGCAGGGGATAGAATTTGATTATTGCTGTGTTCAAGCCGTTTTTGGATTGAAGGATCAAGGATTTAAAACGATTATGGTGAATTGTAATCCAGAAACAGTAAGTACCGATTTTGATTTGGTGGACCGACTTTATTTTGAACCAGTGACGTTTGAAGATGTATTAAACATTGTTGAATTTGAAAAGCCCGATGGTGTCCTCGTTCAATTTGGTGGACAAACACCACTAAAGATTGCTAATGCATTAGCGGATGCTGGCGTACCCATTATTGGCACATCACCTGAAAATATTGATTTAGCAGAAGACCGGGAAAAATTTGGTACAATCTTAGAAAAGCTGAAAGTGGTTTGTCCAAAATATGGTACGGGCAGAACTTTGGATGAGGTGGTGGTCGTGGCAGAAAAAATCGGATACCCAGTTTTGGCTCGCCCCAGTTATGTATTGGGTGGACGCGCTATGGAAATCGTTTATGGCAGAGACCAGCTCATTGATTATATATCCCGTAATGCAGATGTAACCGAAGGTCACCCAATTCTAATTGATGAATTTTTAGAAGATGCTTTTGAGTTTGATGTGGATGCGTTATGCGATGGGAAAACGGTTCACATCGGAGCTGTGATGCAGCATATAGAAGAGGCGGGGATTCACTCCGGTGATTCAGCCTGTGTGCTTCCACCCTATCGTATAACAACTGAAGCCATGGAAGAAATTATTCGTATCACTAAAGCTTTAGCATTAGAGCTCAATGTGATTGGACTTATCAATCTGCAATTTGCATATAAGGACGGTGAAGTCTATGTTTTAGAAGTGAACCCAAGGGCAAGCAGGACGGTGCCCTTTGTGAGTAAAACGACGAATACACCATTAGCTAGAATTGCTTCTCAATTGGCAATAGGGGCAAAATTATCAGAATTTGACTTAAAGGCATGGGATAGACATAATCACGTTTCCGTAAAAGAAGCAGTGTTGCCATTCAACAAATTTCCAGAAGAATCAATTTTCTTAAGTCCTGAAATGAAATCCACTGGGGAAGTTATGGGGATTTCTAATACATTGGGAGAATCCTTCCGGAGAGCATCCATTAGTGCGGGGAATATACTGCCAGATTCAGGGACAGTCTTCGTGTCGGTAAATGATTCAGATAAACTGGGTGTAATTTCCATCGCTAGAGATTTGCATGAAATAGGATTTAAACTTGTAGCAACTTCCGGAACGGCAAGAGAATTAAAGCGAAACGGCATTCCTGTTGTGTCCGTATTTAAGGTGGGGGAAGGGCGCCCGAATGTAGTGGATGGTATTAAAAATGGTGAAGTGAACCTTGTAATTAATACGCCCATGGGCGCACAAGCACGGTATGATGAAGAAGCCATCGGCCGGACTTGTATTCAAAAAGGTATTGAGGCAATTACCACGCTCTCCGGCGCTGAAGCCGCTGTAAGAGCAATAAGGTTGGCCGGGAGAAAAATTGAAGTGAAATCAATTCAGGAGTACCATAATTATGTTGATTCACATTAATAATATCTTTTAGGTTCGCACCGTTATGTTGAACAATCGACGCAATAATAGACAAGATCGCCGTCGCTCCAATAGCTTGGTGGGACATCGGTAGAGTCTAGCGTCAAATCATAGTAAAAAGATTTTGATGAAAGCCCTCCGGATGTCCCGGAGGGCTTTTTTTATTTTAAAAAGGAATATCATGAAAAAAGAAAAAATCATACTGGCTTACAGTGGTGGGCTGGATACATCCATTATACTGAAATGGTTGGTGAATAAAGGGTATGAGGTTATTTGTTTTGTAGGTGATGTGGGTCAAAAAGATGACTTTGAGGCGGTTGAAGAAAAAGCCATGGTTTTAGGTGCATCTAAAGTTCATATCAAAAACTTGCAAAAGAAATTTGTGACGGATTACATTTATCCCGCTTTGCAGGGAAATGCGCTGTATGAAGGACGATACCTTTTAGGGACATCCTTGGCCCGGCCAGTTTTAGCCAAAGAACAGATTGAAATTGCCCATGAAGAAGGTGCCACAATTGTTTCTCATGGATCTACCGGAAAAGGGAATGACCAAGTTCGGTTTGAATTGGCCTATTATGCTTTGGATCCAAAAATTCAGGTTTTTTCACCGTGGAAAGATGTAGACTTTTTAGATCAATTTAAAGGCCGCAATGATCTATTAGCCTACGCTGATGAATATAAAATTCCCGTGACGGCTACAAAGAAAAAATCATACAGCGAAGATGAAAACCTCATGCATATAAGTCATGAAGCAGGTGAATTAGAAGATCCTTCTGTCCGCCCCGATACGTCTGTTTTCAGCATGACAAATGGGATAAGTGATGCACCGGAAAAGGAAATATTATTGGAAATAAAGTTTGAAGATGGGATTCCAATCCAAGTTAAAAATCTGGATGACGGCACCACAAAGACGGACGGACTTGAACTGTTTTTATACTTAAATGAATTGGGCAGTGAGCACGGCATTGGCCGGGTGGATATGGTGGAGAATCGCTTTATCGGCATTAAATCAAGAGGAGTTTATGAAACGCCAGGAGCGACTATCCTCTGGGAAGCACACCGGGATCTTGAAGGTGTTGCCATGGATAAAGAAGTTATGCATATTCGCGACATGCTCATTCCCAAATTTGCAGAATTGATCTACAACGGATTTTGGTTTTCCCCTGAAATGGATTTTCTATTAACGTCAATTAGCAAGAGCCAAGAAGCAGTAGATGGCACCGTTCGGGTGGCTTTGTTAAAAGGAAATGTTATTTCCATCGGGCGGGAATCTCCAACCTCGCTCTATGACCAGAATATGTCTAGTATGGATGTGGAAGGGGGCTTTGATGCCACTGATTCTCAAGGATTCATCAATATTAACGCAATTCGATTGAAAGCACATTCACTCGTCCTCAACCGCAGGAATCCTTATAAATGGAGAAAGGATGTCAGCCATGAGTAAACTTTGGGAAAAGGGTGTTTTGTTGCATAAATCGATCGAGCGATTCACGGTTGGAAATGATCCTGAATTGGACTTGGCATTGGTACCCTTTGATTGTACTGCTTCTAAAGCACACGCAACAATGTTGGGTGAAATGGGGTACTTAAAAGGCGATGAGGTAATGCAACTTGTTGTGGCATTGGATCAAATAATACTTCTTCATGAAAAAGGTGATTTTAAGATTTCAGTTTCACAAGAAGATTGCCATACAGCTATTGAAAATTATCTTGTGCGTGAGGTGGGGGAAGTGGGGAAAAAAATTCATACAGCACGTTCAAGGAATGACCAGGTTTTAACGGCCCTTAGGCTTTATTACAAGGACGAATTGAACAAGATCAAAGCCTTGGCCGAACAGTGGATTGATACATTGAATCAATTCGCTAAAGAAAAAGAAAATATCGATTTCCCAGGATATACCCATATGCAGAAGGCTATGCCGTCATCAATTTCAATGTGGGCCGGCGCCTATGTGGACAGTATGAAAGATGACCTCAAGATACTTAATGTGGCTAAAGAATTAATCGACCAATCGCCATTAGGATCTGCGGCCGGTTACGGTGTCCCCATTAAAATTGATATAGAAAAGACGGGGAAAGAATTGGGTTTTGCCAAAGTACAGAAGAATCCGATTGCATGTCAATTGAGTAGAGGAAAGTTAGAGCTATCACTTTTACATTGCTTGAGCCAGCTTTTATTAACCATTAATAGGTTGGCTTCTGACCTTATTCAATTTTCAATGACCGAATTTGGATATTTTTCGCTCCCGGAGGAATTTTGTACTGGTAGTTCCATCATGCCGCAAAAGAGAAACCCCGATGTGTTGGAATTACTACGGGGCAGTTATCACGTTTTATTGGGGTATGAAACGCAGGTTAAAACACTCACAGCAAATCTTATTTCCGGATATAATCGAGATATTCAGTTATCCAAAGAACCTGTTATGCGAGGGATCAAATTGGTGAAAGTCTGTCTCGGTATTTCTGCTGCTGTTGTTTCTGGATTGAAAGTAAATAAGGATAAATGCCTAACGGCCATGACAGAAGAATTATACGCTACAGAAAAAGCCTACAAAATGGTAAAAGAGGGGATTCCCTTTAGAGAAGCTTACCGGAAAGTTGCAGAATCAATCAAAGACAGAAAGTAGTTTTTTTAGTCCTTCTAAGTATCCTAATTTTCCTTTTCCAGATATTTGTTTGATACAAACATCTTTGATTACCGAGACTTTCCGGAATATCTCACGGCTGTAAATATCGCTTAAATGAACTTCAACCGTAGGAATGTTCACAGATGAAATGGCATCTCTTAAGGCATAAGAATAATGAGTTAAAGCGCCCGGGTTAATGATAACGCCATCAGTATTCCCCAGGGCCTCATGGAGGCGATTAATTAGATCACCCTCGTGGTTGGATTGGAACCAAGTAATGGTATGAGACTCAGTTTCAGGCAGATCATTCAACCAATTTTCTATATCAGATAATGTTTCACTGCCATAAATATCCGGTTCACGCATACCGAGTAAATTCAAATTGGGGCCATTAATAATAATGATATTCAATTAAGTACCTTCAGAGATTGTTGAATTAATTCTTCAGTAACATGGGTGACAGTTGTGGCGTTTCCCAGTCCATCCAAAACTACAAAATTTAGGACACCCTTTTCTGATTTTTTGTCTGTTTTGATAAATGGCATTAAATGATTACCATTAATATGGCGTAATTGAGGTAGCGGTAAGCGGTTGATGGTTTTAGTTAAAATTGATTCCTCGTCTTTGGAAATTAGATTGAGTTTTTGAGAAATAAACCCGGCGCATTTCATTCCAAAAGCCACAGCTTCTCCATGGCGAATTATGCCATATCCCAGGTGAGATTCCAAAGCGTGGCCGATGGTATGTCCAAAATTTAGGATGCGGCGCAGATCACTCTCCCGCTCATCTTTTGAAACTACTTCCGCCTTAATTTCACAGGATTTAGCAATGGCTTCTTCAAATGGAAATGAATCAATATTTTCTAGCCAAGTAGAAATGTCATTTAAAAAAGTCCTATCCCAAATTGCTCCGTACTTAATAATCTCACCCAAACCTGCGATAACTTCTTCTTTAGGGAGGGAGTCCAAAATTTCCGGATCAATTAATACCCCTTTAGGTTGATAAATAGCTCCTACAAGATTTTTCCCCTCGGCGATATTAATTCCTGTTTTACCACCTATGGACGAATCCACCATAGCAAGTAGTGTAGTGGGTATTTGATAATATTCGATTCCTCGCATAAAAGAAGAAGCCACAAACCCGGCGACATCACCCACTACACCACCACCCAATGCGAGGAGCGTCGTTCGCCGGTCACAATTAAATTCAATCATTTGGCTGATAACGCGGCTGAATTCATTCATGCTTTTTGCTGCTTCACCAATGGGGAGAGTCACGAAATCAATGTCAAAACCGGCATCCTTTAATTGGGCCATGAGGTCAAAGCCAAACATCTCCATTAAATTATACTGAGAAACAATCACCCATTTTTGTCCATGATTATGGTCAGATAAAATTGATGCCGTTTGTTTCACCAATCCTGATTCTATATGGATTGGGTAAGATCGAACTCCCAGATTCACTTGAACGGATCTCAACAGTGAACCTGCTTAACAATATTTTCACTAATTTCATCAGGTGATTTCATGTCTGTGTCTATTATAATGTGAGCGGTTTCTTGATAGTCTTTTTTACGCTCATCCCAAATTTTAGTTAATTCTTGTATTCTTTCTTTTTCCTGCAAAAGAGGACGATCTATTGAGTTTTTTAATCGTTCCGCAATTTTAGAAATTGAGGCATGAAGAAGAACAATTTTTCCGGTGGAAAGAAGTTTTTCCCGATTCGTTTTGTTTAACACGATACCACCACCGCAGGCAACTAGTACATTGGAATTTTCTAAATGGGACAATGCATCCGATTCCAATTCTCTAAAATGAGACTCACCGTCTTCTCTAAATATATTTGAAACGGATTTGTTTTTTTTTACTTTAATATAATGGTCCAAATCCACGAAGGGGATTGCCATTGTTTTTGCAAGGATTTTTCCAACTGTTGATTTCCCTGACCCCATCATTCCAATTAAATAAATATTCATTAATATTTCGCTGTTGCTTTCATATGCGCTTTGAGTTGATCCATAGAATCACCGCCAAATTTTTCCAGAAGCGCATCCGCAAGGACAAAGCATAACATACTTTCTGCAATGATGGATGCTGCAGGAACAGCACATGAATCGGTCCTTTCCTTATGTGCATCTTTTGCTTCTTTGGAATGAATATCCACAGATCGAAGTGGTTTAATCAAAGTAGGGATGGGCTTCATGGCCATTCGTAAAACTATTGGTTGGGCGTTGCTCATACCGCCTTCAATGCCGCCGGCATTATTGGTATAACGGAAAAACTTCTCACCATCGTGACCAATTTCATCGTGGAGTTCACTACCGAATTTTTCTGCACCGGAAAATCCACCGCCAATTTCAATTCCTTTGAATGCATTTACGCTCATCATTAAAGCAGAAATACGCGCATGAAGTTTTCGGTCCCATTGGGTATGAGCGCCAAGACCGTAAGGTAATCCTGTGGCAATAACTTCAAAAATGCCACCGACTGAATCACCCGCATTTTTGGCATCGTCAATAGTTTGTATCATAGCTGTTTCAGCATCTTTGTTTAAACAGCGGACAGGTGACGCATCGGCAGTTTTACTTAATTGGTTTGGTGAAATACCATCGGGAGCTGAGCTTTCATCCTTAACATCATGGATTTCAACCACCCGGCTGCCTACTTCAATCCCAACTTCTTCCAGTAGTTTTCGGCAGACGGAACCCAATGCCACGCGCATAGTGGTTTCTCGGGCGCTAGATCGTTCCAGTACATTGCGGATATCGTCAAATCCATATTTCTGAACACCGGCTAAATCTGCATGCCCCGGGCGGGGGAGTGTCACCTTTCGGATCTCATCATCCACTGGCGATACGGACATTTTCTTTGTCCAGTTTTCCCAATCTTTATTACGGACAATGAGCCCCACCGGTGCACCTTGTGTTTCGCCGTGGCGAATACCACACCAAATTTCGGCGTAATCTGTTTCAATTTTCATGCGTCCACCGCGACCGTGGCCCATTTGACGCCGTGCCAAGTGAACACCAATATATTCTTCTGATATTTCCATTCCCGCTGGCATGCCATCTAAAATACCGAGAAGGCCCTGCCCATGGGATTCACCTGCTGTGAGAAACTTGAGTCGTGTTAACATAATTTTAGTTTTAGTACCTTTTTCAATGGGTCAAATTTAATTTTTTTTGATATCTTTTCCCCAAACCAAATATCCGCAGATGCCAGCCCTTGAGTAATGAACATATCCAACCCGCCAATGACTTCCGCACCTTTTTCTTTCCCTAATTCGAGCCATCGTGTTTCAATTGGATTATAAATTGTATCGACCAAAACTTGATCTTTTTGTATCTCAAATTCGGGTATGGCTTCAGTGTTGGGCCACATACCGAGTGGCGTGCAATTTATTATAAGTGTTTGGGTGTTTGAGTGTTCATGTGTTTGCGTATTAACTGAAATATTTGAATTGTTTTTAATCCATTTGACCAAAGTGTCAGCATTCTGTTTTGTTCGATTCATAATTGAAATAGAGTTTACATTGGATTGAATTAAGGCATACGCAACAGCTCGTGCTGCGCCACCGGCACCCAATATTAGACTATTCTTTTCTTTTAGATCGACACCGTTTTGTTCCATCGCTTTCGTGAACCCAATCCAATCTGTATTATATCCTATTCCATTATGGACACAATTTACTGCTCCAATTATTTGAGCAGATTCATCTAATTCATCTAAAAAAGGAATGACAGATTGTTTATGGGGAATGGTCACATTGAATCCATCTAATTCATTTTCTTTCATGAATGAGTGGAGCTCATTTTGCATCACATGAATTTTTTCAAATGATGCTTCCAAATCCAATTGACGATAAATTTCTCGGTGAAGAACTGGACTCAAACTGTGGGCGATGGGGTATCCTATTACTGCAAATTGTTTCATTTCTGTAACCGTTCCAATTCATCATAAAATTCGGGGTAAGAGATAGAAGCACATATAGGGTGATCTAAAATTATATCTCCATCGGACACGAGCCCAGCGATGGTAAAGGCCATGGCAATGCGATGATCGTGGAATGTTTCAATTTTTGCACCTTTCAATTTCGTTGGACCGTTAATAATAAATCCATCTTCCAATTCTTCAATATCAGCCCCCATTTTTTTTAGGTTTTTACAAACCGCATGAATTCGATCACATTCTTTTACACGTAATTCGACCGCACCACGGACTTCAGTTCTACCATGAGCTTGCGTGGCTAAAATGGCAATAATTGGCAATTCATCAATGAGCCCCGGAACATCATCTTTTGTGATGAAAATGCCTTTAAGTGACTGCTGAATTACTTTAAGGTTTCCAATGGTTTCGCCCGCTTCTTCCCAAGTTTTTAGGCAATCCATACCGGCACCCATTTTTTGAAGTGTGCCATAAAAGCCGATTCTGGTTGGGTTTCTTAAAACACGGTTTAGAATAATTTCAGAGTTTGGAACCAGTGCTGCGGCAGCTGCAAAAAATGCGGCGGTAGATGGATCGCCTGGGACAGACAATTCAAAAGCAGAAAGGGGCGCCTTTAATTGGGAAATGGTTGTGGTGAGTTCATTTGTAGAAATATTTGCACCAAGCCCTAATAACATTTTTTCTGTATGGTCTCGGGAAAGAATTGGCTCTTTAACAGATGTATTGCCACTGGCCCCAAGCCCAGCCAATAGGACTGCCGATTTCACCTGTGCGCTGGCAACCGGTGACTCATACTCAATTCCGCTTAATTCACTTTTATAAATCGTGATGGGGAGCTTCCCATTATTACTTTTGGACTTCAACCCCATTTGAGAAAGTGGATCCAGAATACGATTCATGGGACGGGAAGCAAGGGAATCATCCCCAATGAATGTTGCATTAATGCCTTGGCCGGCCAACAGTCCTAAAAGTAATCGTGTTGTTGTGCCAGAATTCCCACAGTCTAAGGGTAGTGCTGGATTGGAAAATTTTCCACCTGTAACAATCACGTCATTTTCATCATTGCGAATTTCAATTCCGCATGCTTCAAGACATTTTCGCGTGGATTGAACATCAGCACCTGTGGATAGGTTAGATATCCGTGATTCGCCATCCGCTAATGAAGCAAACATGAGCGAGCGGTGAGAAATGGATTTATCTCCCGGGAATGTTATTTCGCCTTTAATCATGAATAAAATTTAATATCATCACATGTGTAATTAATTGCAAAATATAGACACGTAATAGAAACATGTCCAAGCCTTGGACATGGTCATTTTGACAATAATTCATAAAGATTATTATTGATGAATACATTTTCTTTCCCAATTTTTTTAGGGGATAAAACGCCAATTTTTTCTAATTCTCTTAAATATTCAGCCGCTGTTTTTCGTTGTGCGATATTGGCATCAACAAGAAATTTTATTTTAATGTAGGGTTGTTCAAATAATAATTCTACCAACTCTTTTGAATACACTCGTTTTGGCAGTTTCTCTTTACAGAATAAAACTGTTTTATCTAATAAATCTCGAATCGCTTGGATTTTTTCCATAGTATTGGTCGAAGTGACATGGATTGCATCCAGTATAAATAATACCCAAGGCTCCCATTCGTTTTTAGCTGTAACATTTCGCAAATGTTGATAATAATCATTCTTTCTTTCAATAATGTATTTGCTTAAATAGAGAATTGGTAACTCCAACAATCCCATTTGGTTAAGATATAAAATATTTAAAATCCTGCCCGTTCTTCCATTTCCGTCAAAAAACGGATGAATCGCTTCAAATTGATAATGTATTATTCCAAGCTTTATTAAGGGGTCAACCGAATCATTTTCATGAATATAATCTTCAAGATTACGAAGTAAATCCCGAATAATTTTTTCTCCTTCTGGTGGTGAATAAATGGTCTTTCCAGTCGCTGGATTTCCAATAATGGTTCCCGGTACATTTCGAATACCGGCTGTATTTATTTTAATCGTTTGAACAATTTCTATCCATAGGTTAGTATTTAAAATAGGTTTTTTCTTTAAGGCCAAATATCCATTCAATAATGCTTCCCTATATCGGAGAACTTCCTTGGTTTGTGCGTCTATTTTCCCTGTTGATGTCGAAAATGCCTGATAAAGATGGTCATTTGTTGTGAAAATGTTTTCAATTTCTGAACTATCTTTTGCTTCTTGTAATGTAAGCGAATTAATCAAAATACTTGGGTTTGGAATTTTTTGACAAACACCATTTAATTTTGCCAATGAACGAGTTGCTGTGATGGTTTTTTTAAGAATTCTTGATGTTTCCAATTCAATATCTGGTGGTAAAACAGGTAAATCATTGAATGGTTTATTTGGGTGAAACATTATTCTCTTGTTATTTTTCATGGGTGCAATTTACACACGTTTTAATAACATGTGTAAATAATCGCAAAATATGGACACGTAATAAAAACATGTCCAAGTTGGACATGTTCATTTTAATGCCCATTCGTTTTCAATTCATCCGCAATCAAAAATGCCAACTCAATGGCTTGGTTTGCGTTTAATCGCGGATCGCAATGGGTGCGATATCTGTCGGTCAAATCCGCTTCAGAAATATGATCTAATCCGCCGGTGCATTCGGTAACATTTTGGCCGGTCATTTCTAAATGAATACCGCCAATTCGGGAGTTTTCAGATTTATGGATTTGGATATTTTGTTTTACTTCATCAATAATTCTGTCGAAGGGTCGAGTCTTAATTCCATTACTGCTTTTGATGGTATTCCCATGCATGGGGTCGCAAGACCAAACTACGGTGCGTCCTTCAGATTTAACTTTTCGAATCAATTTTGGCAAGTATGTTTCCACTTTATCATGCCCGAATCGGGCAATAAGTGTAATCCGTCCCGCTTCATTCTTAGGATTCAAAATATCCAAAAGGGCCATGAGTTCATCAGGATCCAGTGATGGTCCGCATTTGATACCAATAGGGTTTTTTATTCCGCGACAGAACTCCACATGGGCGCTATCTTTAAAGCGAGTCCGATCCCCAATCCAAACAAAATGGGCTGATGTGTTATACACATCTCCTGACGTGGAATCAACACGGGTCAGCGCTTCTTCATAAGGGAGTAGCAATGCTTCGTGACTTGTATAATAATGGACGCGCCGTAGCTGGGGCGTATTGGTGGAATTGATCCCCAATGCTTCCATAAAGTTCAAGCTTTCCTGAATTTGGTGCGCTAAATGACGATAACGTTCACCTTGGGGGCCGCTTTTCACAAAGCCCATATTCCATGAATTCACATGACGGAGATCAGCATAACCACCATCAGCAAAAGCACGGAGTAAATTTAACGTGGATGCTGCTTGGGAATAAGCTTTCAGCATTCGTTCTGGGTTGGGTTGCCGCTTGTCAGGATCAAAATTAATATCATTAATAATGTCGCCGGTATAGCTTGGAAGTTCAACGCCATTAATCGTTTCAGTTTTGCTGGATCTCGGTTTGGCGAACTGCCCTGCCATACGCCCGAGTTTTACCACGGGAAGATTTGCTCCGGATGTTAGAATCACTGCCATTTGCAAAATTACCCGAAAGGTATCGCGGATATTATCCGCATGAAATTCAGAAAAACTTTCGGCACAATCTCCGCCTTGAAGCAGAAAGCCATTTCCTTCCGCCACATCCGCCAAGGATTGTTTTAAGGAACGAACTTCCCCGGCAAAAACAAGGGGTGGAAAATTTCCAAGTGTCTTTTCAACTTCGGATAAATGTTCCTGATCTGGATAATCGGGAATATGTTTGGCGGTAAAATTCCGCCAGCTGTCAGTCTGCCACATTTTGTAATTCCTTCAGGCGATCATCCAAAGAATTTGTCGCCAGTTTAAGTTTTTTTATCGTTTCATCTGTGTAAGGATTGTAAAGTTGAAGATCAGTGTACAATTCCCAAGTATCGTTACACGTTTGGTCTACCAAATCCAAAAGATCGCGAAATCCTTGTGTATCAATAGCGGTTTTTCCAATGCCATATTCTTTTAACATGCGTCCCAAAAAGTGAGTCACACCTTGTGTTTTTGCCGCTAGTTGATCATGCTCATCTGGAGACATTTCCATCACTTGGATTCCTTGATCTGTGAAAAATCTCTGCCAGAATTTAAATTGTTCTTGCGAGTCTCTCGTATTATTCATCATCATTTTTAGACGATTGTTGGACACAAAAGAATCGGGTCCAAACATGGGATGTGTGGCAATGATGCCCACATGATTTGGTAAATATTTTTCCATCATATTTACAGGATGCGTTTTCACAGAACACACATCAATGATAGTTGTTCCATGGGAAAGATTTGGTGAAATTTCTTTTATGACAGATTCAAAATGCCGAATAGGCACTGCAATAAAAATGACTTTTTCTTTCAAAACAGATTTCAGATCAGTAAATGTAACGCTGGGAAATGCTCCATTTGATTTCGGATCGTAAGCATTAATGGAAAATCCTTTTTGCAAAATATTGGCTAAGACTTTCCCAAATCTTCCAAATCCGATTATACCGATGCTATTCATGAATCACCCAATTTTTTAATACCAAGAAATAAGGTAAGGTTATGTTTTAGATCATGGATGCTTTCTTGAAGAATTTCTAATCCATATAATTCGGCACACGCATTATTGGCAATCACGCCGGCTGTTTTTGGAAGTTTTCCTTCCGATAATCGTCGAGCAGCTTCGGCAGTATCGTCTTCTTCAATCAGCGGTCTAGTCCAAAAATGTTCACTCAAATAATCTTTACATTGACGTAATGCTTGTTGATGAGAATGTATTTCTGTCACATCGCCAACATACATCCCCGGCAAACTCAATAAATTTTGATTAATGGGAATGTGAAACATTTCAATAATATTGCAACGATATTTTGCCAGCGCTTCAACACTTTCGATTACAACACCGCCTTGGGCATTTTCCATGGCAAAAATACCGAAATCTGTTTCGCCATTTTCAACACCGGCTAATACCTGTTCTGATGAAATTTGGTAAATAATCTCGGCCCCTTCAAGCCCGTGATTATGGGAAAATTCTTGAGCTGCTTGTTCGGAAAAGCTGCCTTTTCCGCCTTGGATTCCAATTGTAATCATAATGTTCCTTTTAGGTCTTGAATTAAATTTTTTGTTGCTTCCACAGGATCGGATTTCCCGTCCATATTTTTAATAATAGCTGATCCTACCACAGCGCCATCGGAATGTTCATTGAACCAAACCACATCACTTCGAGTACTGATTCCGAAACCAACTACAAAAGGTGTAACGCTATATTTACGTACGCGATTTAAGTATTCCGAAAGGGCATCTTTGGATGCTAAATCATTTCCTGTAATGCCCAAAATGCTAACGGCATAAATTAAATCACCCGCTAGTTCTGATATTTTTTTAATGCGTTCATTGGGTGTATTAGGGGCCACCAATAAAATAGGAGAGACACCTTTGGCTTTTGCCAATTCACAAAAGGGTGTTGCTTCTTCTAAAGGTAAATCTGGAAGAATTAATCCATCAACTCCTGATGAAACACAATTATTCAGAAATGTTTCATGTCCCATTTTCAGAATCGGATTATAGTAACCCATTAGTGCGATTGGGACCTTTGTTCTTTGTCGAATTTCTGTAACTTGTTCAAATATTTTCTTTAGCGTCATACCATTATCCAGCGCTTGTTGACTGGATGTTTGTATTATAGGACCGTCTGCTTGTGGATCAGAAAATGGAATGCCAATTTCCACCATATCAGCGCCGGCTTCTGCAGCGGCGCAGACTAAATCTACTGTGCTTTTCAATTTCGGATAACCGGCAGTCAAAAATGGAATTAGTTTTTCTTTAGGCTCACTGAATAATTTTTGGATACGATTCATAAGTTAATTCCCAAGGCTTCGGCCACGGTATGAACATCTTTATCTCCACGACCGGACAGGCAGATCACAACATGTTCTCCTTTTTTAATTCCATTATTTTTCTGGCGTAAATACGCCAGTGCATGAGCCGATTCCAACGCTGGCAATATACCTTCCTTTTCCGATAACCATTGAAATGCATCCAGTGCTTCTTCATCTGTGGCGGAAAAATATTTCACCCGACCCGATTCATTTAGATAACTGTGCTCCGGACCAATCCCCGGATAATCCAACCCTGCAGAAATGGAATGGGGGAGTGTCACTTGTCCATCTTCATTTTGGAGTAATGTGCTGGCGGCGCCGTGCAAAACACCAAAGTCTCCTTTGGTTAAGGTGGCGGCATGTTTGCCAGACTCCAACCCTTTCCCTGCAGCTTCTACGCCTACAATTTTTATATCATCTTTAATAAAGGGATAAAATAAACCCATAGCATTGGAGCCACCGCCAATACATGCCACCAATCGATCGGGTAAATTTTGCTCGGATTGATTTGCGAATTGTTCTTTTGCTTCTTTGCCGATAACGGATTGAAAATCTCGAACCAACATAGGATAAGGATGGGGACCAACGGTGGAACCGATTAAATAATATGTGGATTCCACATTCGTTACCCAATCGCGAATTGCTTCGTTAGTGGCATCTTTCAGCGTCATGCTTCCTGATGAAACAGGGCGAACTTCTGCCCCCAATAAATTCATCCGAAACACATTCAATTTTTGTCGCCGAATATCTTCTTCGCCCATGTAAACAATACATTCTAATCCAAATAAAGCAGCAACAGTTGCGGTAGCAACACCATGTTGTCCCGCACCTGTTTCCGCAATAATTCGATTTTTACCCATGCGTCGTGCCAACAAAATTTGCCCCAATGCATTATTTATTTTATGGGCACCAGTATGGTTCAAATCTTCTCGTTTAAGCCAAATATTGAATCCTAATTCTTCGGAAATTTGGGACGCTAAATACAAGGCAGTTTCCCGACCCGAATAATGTTTCAGCAAGTCATTCAATTCATTTTGAAATGATTCATCCATTTTTGCTTCAGTGTAATATTTCTCCAGTTGTTCTAAAGCGGGAATGAGCGATTCGGGCACAAACTTGCCACCGAATTTCTCGAAATGCCCCCGAGCATCCGGAAGATTATAATCTTTAAATTTGTTTTTCATAATTTGTAAAGTATTATCGTGTTCGAGTGTTAATGTGTTCGTGAATACTTAAACTCTTGAACACTCGAGAATGTTTTTTTGAGTTGGTTAAATAATTGTTCTATTTTACTATGATCTTTTAATCCCGGGGATGATTCCACACCACTATTTATGTCAACGGCAGAAGGATTTACTGCAGATATGGCGTCTAAAATATTTTCTGGATTGAGTCCACCAGATAGAATAATGGGGGTATTTGATTTTTTATTTAATAGGGACCAATCAAAAGTTTCACCCGTGCCACCGTAGTGATCCTTTGAAAAGGTGTCCAACAGAAATCCATCCACTTTATATTGATCCATGATAGATAAACTTGCATCATCTTTTATACGCAGTGCTTTGATGACAGGCACATCAAATTGATTACAGAATTCAGGTGATTCATCACCGTGTAATTGAATCATATTCAACGGGACTTCCGAAATTGCTTCATCGATAAAGTCTTTTTCATGATTCACAAAAACGCCAATGCGCGAAATTTCACCAGTTATTTGATCTGAAATAATTTTAGCATTTTCAATTGAAATAGCTCTCGGACTTTTTTCATAAAAAATGAAGCCAATGGCAGATGTTCCATTTTCTAAAGCGCATTGTGCATCCGAAAGATTTGTAATACCACAAATTTTTGTTGGAATCATGAGCGTCCCTCAAGCAAAGTTTCCAATGCTTTTCCGGGATTCCTGGTTTTCATAAACGATGTTCCTATCAATACAGCATCATAGCCAAGGTCTGAGACATACTTTAAATCGGCTGATGTAGAAATCCCGCTTTCAGCCACTTTAATAGAATTTGAAGGAAGGGAAGAAATCATTCTTTCAAAATAGGAAATGTCGGTGGTCATGGTTTTAAGGTTCCGACAGTTGATACCCACAATCTCGGGATTTAAAACAAAAATATATTCAGCATGTTCTTCATCGTGATATTCTACAAGAAATTCCAATCCAGCCTTATTTCCATCATTCATTAATTGTTGCAAAGCATCTTGATCCAAGGCATCGGCAATAAGTAAAAACGCATCGGCTTGATGATGAACAGTTTCTAAAATTTGCTTTTCATCAATAATAAAATCTTTACGGATAACAGGGATGGACACTGCTTTTCGAACGGCAGTTAAAATATCTAAACTGCCCCCAAAAAATTGCTCATCCGTCAATACAGAAATAGCAGAAGCGCCAGCCGATTCATACTCTTTTGCAATTTGAACCGGATCTGCATTGGGGAAAATATCCCCTTCACTGGGAGATTTCATTTTTATTTCTGCAATGACAGAAATTCCGGATGAAGACAAAGCCTGTTTTAAACTCCGTGGTTGAATTTTTTGAATTTTAACATCTTTGATGTGTTTGATTTCTTGACGCTTTGCGTCTAATATTGTGTCTAGAATATTCATTTTCCTAATTGATTTAATATGTTTAGAGCTTCCCCGGAATCCACTGATTCGGTCGCTTTTGCTAATCCTTCTTTTAAGTCTTTGGCTTTGCCACCAACGATAATTCCTGCGGCCGCATTGAGTAAAACAATGTCTCGTTTTGGTCCTTTTTCACCATTCAATATTGCTCGAATCATTTCCGCATTTTCTGTTGGTTCTCCCCCTTGAAGATCATCAAGAGACACTCGATTCAATCCCAATTCTGTGGCATCAAATTCAAAAGTAGTTACATCACAGCCAGCTTGCATTTGACTAATCTTGGTGGTGACTGTAGTAGAAATTTCATCCAATCCATCGCGACCATGAAAAACCATTACATCAGTAGATCCCAACGCTTTTAAAACATTGGCTTGAATTTCTGTTAAGTCCGGATGAAAAATTCCCATAGCTTGTGCCTTCACATCTGCAGGATTGCAGAGCGGTCCTAAAATGTTAAATACAGTCCGAGTCGCCAATGCTTTCCGTGCACCAATTGCATGTTTCATGGCAGGATGATAGGTAGGTGCAAACATAAATCCCAATCCTATATTTTCAATATCGTCCGTTGATTCTTCCACCGATTTATCAATGGAAATTCCCAAAGCTTGAAGCACATCAGCAGAACCAGATTTTGATGTCATGGATCGGTTGCCATGTTTTGCAACATGAATGCCAACACCAGCAACCACAAAAGTCGCCGCAGTAGAAATATTGAATGTGCCAAGTGCATCGCCACCCGTTCCGCACATATCAATGGCTGGAGAATCTAGCGGAACTGTTACCATTTTTTCTCGCATGGCTTGAGAGAAACCCGTAATCTCATCTACCGTTTCACCTTTAGCCCGGAGCGCCATTAAGAATCCGGCGATCTGTGCATCGTCAAATTCCCCTGACATAATAGATAGCATCACATTGAATGCTTCATCCCAAGTGAGATTTTGTTTGTTGAGTAATTGTTCTAATATTTGTTTCATTTTTGGTCACCTACGGAATACACTGAACACACGGAAAGGATCTTCATAGGACAAATCTTTCATGTTCGATTTTTGGAAAGTGGCCAAAATTGATCAGTAATCCAAGTCTCATATTTGTTGCATGAAGGTAATTAATTGTTTGTGCGCGGAATTCATTATTTAATGTTGATACAGCTTTAATTTCCACAATTATTTTATCGTAGCAGAAAAAATCAGGTTTATACACTTTATCCAATTTTTGACCTTTGTAATTAAGCGCAACGATTTTTTGTGCATCAAAGGGAATCCCTTGAAGAGTTAATTCCTTTTCTAAGCATTCTTGATAAACTGGTTCTAAAAATCCACACCCCATTTCTTTATACACTTCAAAACAGGCACCGATAATTTTATAGCTTTCTTCTTTGTAGATTAATTCAGTCATTTTTGAATTCTTTTTTGGTTTTTATAGAATACATTAAAATGGTTTTTATAATTTTCATTTAGTGTATTCCGTGTGTTTCGTGGTTCTAATATTCAAAAAGTTTTGAATTATCTGCTTACCATTTTCTGTTGCAATGGATTCAGGATGAAACTGAACTCCATAAACTGGATGCGTTTCGTGTTCAATTCCCATGATGAGTCCATTTTCAAGTTCCGCTGTAATTTTTAATTCTTTCGGCAAGCTACCCCGTTCTGCCACCAATGAATGATATCGAGTTGCCATAAATGAATCGTCTATGCCTTTAAATAATGCTGAACCATTATGTTGAATCTTTGCAGTTTTACCATGGACTATTTCAGACGAATGGATTACTGTTCCACCATAGGCGACTGTAATAGCTTGATGCCCCAAACAAACTCCAAGTATTGGAATTGTGTGACCATATTTATGAATAACATTTAGGGAGTGCCCAGAATTTTCCGGGCGGCCCGGGCCGGGTGAAATCACAATATGAGATGGATTCCAATTCTCAATTTCATTCAATTCAAACTGGTCATTACGGACCACTTTTACATCGGGATTAATGGCACCGATGTATTGCACCAAGTTGTAGGTAAATGAATCGTAATTGTCAATGACTAGTATCATTTCACCATTCTTGGAAAACCTTGCGAAGGTTTTAAACCTTCGCAAGGTTGAACTTCAACCAACCCATTTTCTGCAAAATCAATGGCCGCCATTATAGCCTTTGCCTTATTCACCGTTTCTTCAAATTCTTTGGTGGGATCTGAATCATGCACAATTCCGGCTCCCGATTGAAAATGAACTGTATCATTTTTCATAATCATAGTTCGAATGGTTATGCACGTATTCACATTCCCCGTGAAATCAAAAAATCCAACGGCACCGGAATAAATGTCTCTGCGATCCGGTTCTAATTCATGAATAATTTCCATGGAACGAATCTTTGGGGCCCCCGTGACTGTCCCAGCAGGGAAGCCGCTCATAAGCGCATCGAAGGGATCTTTATCTTTTGCCAATTTTCCTTTCACATCAGAAACAATATGCATCACATGGGAATAATTTTCAATTACCATATTTTCAGGAATCGTAACGGAGCCATATTCGGAAACGCGCCCCACATCATTCCGGCCTAAGTCTAGAAGCATCAAATGTTCGGCACATTCTTTTTCATCATTAATGAGATCATCTGCCAAGGCTTTATCTTCCGCGTCTGTTTCACCGCGTTGACGTGTGCCGGCGATAGGCCGAATTT